>ERZ1090863.3-NODE-3-length-198384-cov-69.857903_pt1 | contig 198384 bp, 151 predicted proteins | sample MGYA00478480_ERZ1090863 | MGnify/ENA primary metagenome ERZ1090863 (study PRJEB33644, sample SAMEA5815746) | chicken gut metagenome | biome: Chicken; feature: Gastrointestinal Tract; material: Caecum | place: Ireland | collected 2019-01-01 | study: A study of the...
AACCTAAACCGCCAGGTTAATCAAAATAGGCGGGTGGTTAACCAAAAACAATGGGGGGGTAATATTGTATTCATTCGCTCCCTGTTTTGGTATGGCCCCGGCCGCAGCGGGGGCCTTCCCATACGCTCACGCCGAACACAGTGTTCTGAGCGAAGCTCAGAACTCCCTGTGCTGACGGTAGAAACGGATCAGCGACTGGGTCGACGCATCCTGCGCGGCCAGCGCCTCATCGTCCTGCGAGATGGCCGGGGTGATCTCCTTGGCCAGCTGCTTGCCGAGCTCCACGCCCCACTGGTCGTAGGAGTCCAGGCCCCACACGGTGCCCTCGACGAAGGTGATGTGCTCGTACAGGGCGATCAGCTCGCCGACGGCGAACGGGGTCAGCGCCACACCCAGGATCGAGGTGGTCGGACGGTTGCCGGTGAACACGCGGGCCGGCACAATCTCCTCCGGCGTGCCCTCGGCGCGCACCTCGTCGGCGGTCTTGCCGAACGCGAGCGCCTTGGTCTGCGCGAAGTAGTTGCCCAGGAACAGCTCGTGCACGTCCTGATCGCCGTCCTTCAGCGGGTTCGGGGTGTTCACGAACGCGATGAAGTCGGCCGGGATCAGCTGGGTGCCCTGGTGGATCAGCTGGTAGAAGGCGTGCTGGCCGTTGGTGCCCGGCTCGCCCCAGAAGATCTCGCCGGTCTCGGAGGTGACCGGGGTGCCGTCCCAACGCACGGACTTGCCGTTGGACTCCATGGTCAGCTGCTGCAGGTAGGCCGGGAAGCGGTGCAGGTACTGGTCGTACGGCAGCACGGCGTGCGAGGCGACCTTGAAGAAGTTGCGGTACCACACGTTGAGCATGCCCATCAGCACCACGGCGTTCTGCTCGAACGGGGTGTTGGCGAAGTACTCGTCGATCTCGTGGAAGCCGTGCAGGAACTCCTCGAAGCGGGCCGGGCCGAAGACCACAGCGAGCGAGGTGCCGACGGCGGAGTCCACGGAGTAGCGGCCGCCGACCCAGTTCCAGAAGCCGAAGGCGTTCTCCGGGTCGATGCCGAACTCGGCGACCTTCTCCAGGTTGGTGGAGACAGCGACGAAGTGCTTGCGGATGGCCTCGGCCTGCTTCTCCTCGGAGCCGTCGATGGCACCGGAGGCCTTGAGCTCCTCAAGCAGCCAGGTGCGGGCGCCGCGGGCGTTGGTCAGGGTCTCCAGCGTGGTGAAGGTCTTGGAGACGATGATGAACAGCGTGGTCTCCGGATCGAGGCCCTTGGTCTTCTCGGCCAGGTCGTTCGGGTCGATGTTGGAGATGTAGCGGGCCGAGATGCCGGCGTCGGCGTACGGCTTGAGCGCCTCGTACACCATGACCGGCCCCAGGTCGGAGCCGCCGATGCCGATGTTGACGACGGTCTCGATCTTCTTGCCGGTCACGCCGGTCCACTCGCCGGAGCGGACCTTGTCGGCGAAGGCGTAGATGCGGCCGAGCACCTCACGCACGTCCTTGACGGTGTCCTGGCCGTCGACGATGTACTTGCCCTCATCCTCGACCGGGCGGCGCAGCGCGGTGTGCAGCACGGCGCGGTCCTCGGTGTTGTTGATGTGTACGCCGGTGTACATGGCCTTGGTGCGCTCGTCGAGCTTGACGGCCTTGGCGAGGTCGGCGAACAGCTTGAGGGTCTCCGGCTTGATGAGGTTCTTGGACAGGTCGAAATGCAGGTCGCCGGCGTCGAAGCTCAGCTTCTCGACGCGCTCGGGATCGTCGGCGAACCACTGCTTGAGGCTGACGCCCTCGCTCTGCAGCTCGTCGTAGTGCTTCTGCAGCGCGGCCCACTCCGGGGTCTGGGTGGCGTCAACAGGAGGATTGATGGCCATAGTGAACAGGTCCTTTCCTTTTCCGAATGAAGCGGCACGGAAGTCGCTCCGCGCCGTTGCTCTTCAAGCACCACGGTACCCACGAAATTGGACAGACCCGCAGCGCGACGCGCATCCGCCGCCACTTATTCTGCAAACGTTCGCAGAACCGCCGCGGCGGTTCGCTATCGCCCCAATCGCAGCATCCGCAGCACCGGACGGCGGATCAGCCCATCCAGCACGGCCACGAACGCGGCGTACAGCCACACGAATTCAATCCCCAACGTCCACTGCCACACCAGATGCACATTCACCAACGGCATGACCCACGCGTCGAATGCGAGCGCGACCACCGCCACCAACACCACCGACACGGCAATCACCAGCACACGGCGTACGGTGCCCCGCAACGCGTCGAGCCAATACCCCGCCTGCGTGGACCGGCGCGCCAGCGAGGGGATCAGATAGAACCCCGAGATCATGAAGAACACATGGTTGCCCCATGCGCCCATCAGCGCGATGACGCCCAGCACGGCCAGCACCGCGGGGTCCGACCCCAGCATGTCGCCGGTCCGACACCAATGCCTCACAGCATACCGCGTCAAGCCCCGGCCACGGTGACACGGCGAATTGGACAAATCGCCACCTTGCGCTACAATCTATTTCTCGTGCGCGGGTCGCGTATGCTGCCCGCACGACCACGCCACTTTAGCTCAGTCGGTAGAGCGGCTCACTCGTAATGAGCAGGTCGACAGTTCGATTCTGTCAAGTGGCTCCACAGCCCTAGGCGCGGCGCATCCGCGGCCTAGGGTTTTGCATAACCGGCGGTTTCGGTTCCGTCCGCGGCCGGCAATGCGCGCGAGTGGCGTAATGGTAGCCGCGCAGGATTTAGGTTCCTGTGTCTTCGGACGTGTGGGTTCGAGTCCCATCTCGCGCACCACATCCGTCGTCATTCGTTGCCATCCGTTGTCAAACCTCGTCAACGCCACAGGCCAACCGGGAGCGTTTCCATGTCCGCACTCATCCAGCCGATCACCCTGTTGCTCATCATCGCCGCCGGCTACCTGTTCAAACGCTTCGGACTGTTCGGCGACCGCGACTACCGGGTAATCCAGAAGGCCGAGTTCAACCTGATCCTGCCGGGCGCGATCATCTACTCCTTCGCCACGAACCCGCACGACGTGAGCCTGCTCGCCGTGTCGGCCTTCGCGTTCGTGGCGGCGCTGGTGCCCACGCTGGTCATGTACGTCTACTCGCGGCGCAGACCCGTGGCCGACCGCGCATTCCTGATGCTCAACGGGTCGGGGTACAACGTGGGTTGCTTCTGCTTCCCGGTCCTGCAGTCGTTGATCGGCCCGGCGGCGCTGGTGCCGGCCGCCATGTTCGACGTCGGCAACTGCGTGATGGTCTCGGCGGGCACCAATGTGATGACGCAGACGCTGCTGCACATCCAGCCCGGCCGCACGCTGGCCGAGCAGGGGGCCGGCGAGGCGCCGACACTGCCCTACACCCGTCCCGCCGACCGCGACGCCCGGCGCCTGGCACGCCGCGCCCTGCTGCGCAACGTGGTCAAGGGGTTCGCCTCATCGCCGTCGTTCGACACCTATGTGCTGATGATCGTGCTGATGATCGCCGGCGTGACGCTGCCGGAATGGTTGGGCACGTTCTGCCAGCCGTTCTCCAATGCGAACGCGTTCTGTTCGATGCTGATGGTCGGCATGCTGATGGATCTGCCCGCCTCGCGCCACGATGTGCGCGACGTGCTGGAGATTCTGGGCTGGCGCGTGCCGTTCGCAGTGCTCTTCGCCGCGGCGGCATGGTTCCTGCTGCCATTCGATGCCGTCACGCGCGAGGCCGTGGCGTTGTGCTGCCTGGCGCCGACGGCGATCTTCGCCACGCTGTACACCGACAAGGTGCTGGGCAACGCGCGATTGGCCGGGTTCACGCTGTCACTGAGCGCGGTCATTGCGATGGCGCTGATGACCGGCGCCCACCTCCTGCTGAGCGCTTAGAGCAGGACGGCGGCCAGCTCGGGCATCAGGGCGCGCAGGGCCTTGCCGCGGTGGGAGATGGCGTTCTTCTCCTCGGGGGTCATCTCGGCGCTGGTAAGCGGCTCGCCGTCGGCGTTCGTACGGCCGGGCTGGTCGTCGGGCACGAACAGCGGATCGTAGCCGAAGCCGTGCTCGCCCCGGGCGGCGCGCAGGATGACGCCCGGCATCTCACCGGTACGGACGATCTCCCGGGCGATGCGATGGCGTCCGTTGCCATCCGCCTCGGCAGCCGGCACCACCAGGGCGGCGGCGCAGCAGAACCGGGCGGTACGCTTGGCGTCCGGGATGTCCTCGATCTGGGCGAGCAACAATGCGTTGTTCGCCGCATCATCACCGTGGCGGCCGCACCAGCGGGCCGACAGGATGCCGGGGGCGCCGCCCATCACGTCCACGATCAGGCCGGAGTCGTCGGCCACGGCCGGCAGTCCGGTGCGTTCGGCCACGTCGCGGGCCTTGAGCAGCGAGTTCTCCTCGAAGGTCACGCCGTCCTCAACCGGGTCCGGCAGATTCATCGAGCCGGCGGAGACCAGTCGCACGCCGGCGGCGCGCTCCCCCAGGCACTCCTCAAGAATCTGGCGCATCTCGGCCAGTTTGCCCTCGTTATGGGTGGCGACGACAATCGTCAAGTCAGTGGTGCTCACGAGTTGTTCCTTTCGGTGGTTCGCACTACCTCGCCTTTCGGATTCCGAGGCGGCCATTTCCAACCGTTCTCATTCGGAACCCCGAGGTAGTGCGAACCTCATCATTCGGCCAGCGCCGCACGCTGGGCAGCCTGAAGCTCCTTGTTGCCCTTTTCGGCCAGATCCAGCAACTGGTTCAGCTCGTCGCGGCTGAACGGACGATGCTCGGCCGTGCCCTGGATCTCGATGAACTGCCCCGATCCGGTCATGGCCACGTTCATATCGGTCATGGCCTGGCTGTCCTCGATATACGGCAGGTCCAGCATCGGCGTGCCGTTGATCACGCCCACAGACACGGCGGACACACAGTCCTTGAGCACCTTGTCCGCGCGCTTGATCTTGCGGTTGCGTTCGGCCCAGCGCAGGGCGTCGACCAGCGCCACATACGCGCCGGTGATCGATGCCGTGCGGGTGCCGCCGTCGGCCTGCAGGACGTCGCAGTCCAGCTGGATCTGGTTCTCGCCCAGGGCCTTCATATCCACCACGCCGCGCAGGCAGCGTCCGATCAGGCGGCTGATCTCATGCGTGCGGCCGCCGATCTTGCCGCGCACCGACTCCCGATCGGTGCGTTCGGCGGTGGCGCGCGGCAGCATGGCGTATTCAGCGGTGACCCAGCCCAGCCCGGAGTCCTTGCGCCAGCGCGGCACCCCGGTGGTGAACGTGGCCGTGCACATCACGCGCGTCGAGCCGCATTCGATCAGGACCGAGCCTTCCGGGGCGTCGGTGAAGTTGCGGGTGATGCGCACCGGGCGCAGCTCGTCGGCCGCACGCCCATCCGGACGCAGCACCACATTGTTCAGCAGATCCTTGATTTCAGCCATGCCACCCAACCTAGCACCTGGGGCATAGCTCCGGATGCAGGTGCGGCCCCGACCCGTTCGCCGTCCCGGACGCCAACGGACGCCCCGACCGCGCCTGCGCGGCCGCCGATTCGCGGGTTGCGGGGCCGTCGCCCCGATTCACTACGCTTCTGGGTAATATTCCTCACCGAAGGAGGGGCAACGATGGTTGATTATTCGCCGGCCATGATGACCGACATGTATGAATACACGATGCTGGACGCCGCGCTCAAGGACGGCACCGCCAACCGCAAATGCGTCTTCGAGATCTTCACCAGGCATCTGCCCGAGGGACGCCGGTATGGGGTGGTGGCCGGCACCGGCCGCATCCTTGACGCGCTCGAGCGTTTCCACTTGGACGACGAGGATCTGCGCTTCCTCTCCGACCGCAACATCGTGAGCGCCGAAACCATCGCGTGGCTGGAGCGTTTCCACTTCTCCGGATCGATCAAGGGCTATCGCGAGGGCGAGATGTTCTTCCCGAATTCGCCGGTGCTGCAGGTGGAGGGCACGTTCGGCGAGTGCACGCTGCTGGAGACGCTGCTGCTGTCGATCCTCAACTACGACTGCGCGGTCGCCTCCGCGGCCTCCCGTATGGTGACCGCCGCCAAGGACCGTCCGTGCATGGACATGGGCGGCCGGCGCACCAACGAGTGGTCGGCCGTGGCGGCCTCCCGTGCCGCCGTGGTGGGCGGATTCCAGGGCACCGCCAACCTGCTGGCCGCGCAGCTGTACGGGCTCAAGGCCATCGGCACGGCCGCGCACTGCTTCACGCTCGTCCATGATTCCGAGCGCGACGCCTTCATCTCGCAGATCGATGCGCTCGGCAAGAACACCACGCTGCTGGTGGACACCTACAACATCGAGGAGGCCGTGAAGACCGCCGTGGAGGTCGCCGGACCGGAACTCGGCGGCGTGCGCATCGATTCAGGCGATCTGGCCGCACTCGCCCAGCGCGTGCGCAACCAGCTGGATGCGTTGGGCGCCACGAACACCAAGATCACCGTGACCAACGACCTCGACGAGTACGCGCTGGCCGCCCTGCAGACCGCTCCGGTGGATTCGTACGGCGTGGGCACCCGGCTGGTCACCGGCTCGGGCGCTCCCACCTGCGCGATGGTCTACAAGCTCACCGAGCGTGAGAACGCCGACGGCGTGATGCAGCCGGTGGCCAAGAAGTCGAAGGACAAGGCCACCGTGCCGGGCCGCAAGCTGGCGTTCCGCTCCTATGAATACAACCTGGCCGACTGCGAGCACGTCATCTCCGGCTCGGAGGATCAGCTGGCCGCCTTCCGCCCCGAAGAGGGGTGGAAGGACCTGCTGGTCGACTTCGTGGACCACGGCCAGATCGACGCCACGTGGCAGGGACATGACGCGATCATGGCCGCCCACGACTACCGTGCGAAGGCCTTGGCCGAGCTGCCCATCACCGCGCAGAGCCTGATGCGCGGCGAGCCGGTGATTCCGACCGAAACCACCGTGCTGTGAGCCCGCAGGGCCCGGTCCGACGGGCCGTTCGGGGACACCGCGTCGGACGATGACCCCGGAAGGCCCGGACGGCACCGTCCGCCAGGCCCGCGGACCGATGACCGACACCTGATGTTCGAAGGAGAACCACCATGATGGAACCGACCTCCGCCTACACGCCCTCGCCCACGCGCTATGACACGATGACCTACAACCGCTGCGGCAGCAGCGGGCTGAAGCTGCCGGCCATCTCACTGGGCTGCTGGCACAACTTCGGCGACCACACGCCGTTCGAGACCATGCGCCAGCTGACCCGGACCGCGTTCGACCACGGCATCACCCACTTCGACCTGGCCAACAACTACGGGCCGGAACCCGGTTCCGCCGAGCGCAACGACAATCTCAAAGCGTCGGAGAACACCGAGTTCACCGACCGCGAACTCAGCGTCATCAAGTTCATCTCACTGGCCTGATTCGAGCAAGCCCAAGTCCGAGCACACTACCGCCATCGGTACCGTGTCCGATGGCCTGGGACTCGTTTCAAACCGGTGACAGGCGGAGTACAGATGACTCCATCCGTACTCCGCCTGTCACCGGCTCTTTTTACGACATGGTTCCGCGCACGGCGATCAATGAACGAGCACGCCGCCCGTCACCAGTTGCGCATCTCGTCGTAGATGCGCTTGCAGTCCGGGCACACCGGATACTGCGACGGGTCATGCTTGGGCACCCACACCTTGCCGCACAGGGCCACCACCGGACGGCCCGTCAGCTTCGATTCCTGGATGCGGTCCTTGGACACGTAATGCGCGAACCGGTCGGCATCGCCGTTGTCGGTCATGTCGGACTGTTCGCGGGTCTCCGGCCGCTCCAGCACCGCGGTGCCGGTCCCCTCGTCGGGGCTCGACAGCGGGGAAACCGGGTCGGCGTCGTTCCACATCGCATCGGTCATCATCGAAACTCCCTACACCTCATATATCACTGCCTGCGGTTGCCCACCATCATAGAGCCGAAAGCGGCGAAACGGCAACGTCCACCCGCGCGCGGCCGCGACACCGCGGCGCATTGGACACACGCCGGCCGGGCACGCGGTACTCTTGAGGCATGACTATCGCAGTATGTCCGGGATCCTACGATCCCGTTACCGCAGGGCACCTGGACGTCATCGAACGGTGCGCCCGATTCTTCGATGACGTACATGTGGTGGTGGCGGTGAATTCGGCGAAGCAGCCGATGTTCTCCCCCGACACCCGCGTGGACGTGATCCGCCGCGCCCTGGACAAGGACGGGTTCACCGACGTCAAGGTGGCGTCGACCGATGGGCTGATCACCGATTATTGCAAGCAGGTGGGCGCCACCGTCATCGTCAAGGGGCTGCGCCAGAACGGCGACTATGAGGCCGAGCTCGGCATGGCGCTGGTCAACCGCAAACTCTCCGGGGTCGAGACGTTGTTCCTGCCCGCGGACCCCGTGCTGGAGCACATCTCCAGCTCCATTGTCAAGGACGTTGCCCGGCACGGCGGCGATGTGACCGGCATGGTGCCGGATTGCGTGGCGCCGATGCTTGTGGAGGCACTGCAGCAAGAAAAGAGTCGATGATGGCCGACGAAACCCAGAACATGAACGACGTGACCGACGAGCACGAGGTCGCGCCCCAGGTCAAGCCGTTGTTCCCGCTGCCCGACCTGCGCCAGGATGCGACCGATGACGAGGAGGCGCGCAGCCGCGAGGAATTCACCACGGTCTATGACGTCATCGATCAGATGGAGCAGTCGCTCGACCAGGCCAAGGGCGCCCTGTTCGCACCGGGGCTGATCAAGGTGGATCGCGATGAGTTCGCCGATCACCTGGCCACATTGAAGAAGATGCTGCCGGTTCAGCTCGAACGCGCGTCCGCGTTGATGCGCGAGGCCGAGCGCCGCCTGGAGAACGCCCAGACGCAGGCCAACGCCATCGTGGCCTCGGCGCAGAGCCGCGCCGCCGACACGATCCGCGAGGCCGAGGAGCAGGCGCAGTTCCTGGCCGGGCAGGAGAACGTGACCGCGCTGGCCAAGCAGAAGGCGCGCGAGATCATGGATCAGGCCCAGGCCAAGGCCGACCGTCTCACCCGCGGTGCCGACCAGTACTGCACCACGGTGATGGAAGGCCTGCAGCAGCAGATCACCAAGCTCGACCATGACGTCAAGGCCGGGCTGAACGTACTGTATGATCGCCAGCACACCGCAGCGCAGAACATGAACCGTCCCCAAACCACTACGGAGGAGTGAGCCGATGCCCCGTCCCGAAGATTCCCAGTGGGCCGTATCCGTGGCGCAGGTCGCGTCCAGGCCCGGCCAGAGCAAGCCGATCGACACCGTATTCCCCGCGCCCAGCGGCATCGGTGACGACATCGTCGGCGTCAGGAAGGGTGCCGATGTACGTGTGGTCGGCTCGTTCGACTCGATTGTGGACGGACTGGTGTTCACCGGACGGATCGAAGCCCCGCTGACCGCCGAGTGCACCCGCTGCCTGAAGCCGATCGACCCCGACTGGACCATGAACGTGACCCTCTTCTTCCCGTATGACGCGCCCGGAACCGACGACGGACGGGGCACCGGGGAGGTCGAGATCATCGCCGGCGAGGACGAGGCCGAGGACGTCTACCCGCTGAGCTCGGACGGCGCGTTCGCCGACATGGAATCGCCGCTGCGCGACACGCTGGTGGAGGCGCTGCCGTTGCAGCCGCTGTGCAAGGAGGACTGCCTCGGACTGTGCCCGCAGTGCGGCGTGGATCTCAACGAGGATCCCGACCACCACCATGACGTCACCGATATCCGGTTCGCCGCGCTCGAGCAGTTCAAAGCCCGTCTGGAGGCGGAGGAACATCGGGACTGAGCGCGCCGACGTGACTTTGTACCACGGTTGCGCTAGGATACTGAACGCTTAAGCTCAATTGTTCGAACGAAACAGAGGATACAACAATGGCACTGCCTAAGTACAAGACCTCGCGCGCCAACACGCATTCGCGTCGCGCGAACTGGAAGGCGACCGCCGCGCAGACCGTGACCTGCGCGAACTGCGGCGCCCCGACCCTGCCTCACATGGCCTGCCCGAGCTGCGGTTCCTTCCGCGGCCGCACCTACCGCAGCGCCATCCAGCCGGCCCACACCAAGTGAGTCGCTGATCGCATAGGCATTCCGAGAACCCTGCCGTCGACGGACGGCGGGGTTCTTTGTTTACCCCTCCTCCGCGTCACAGCCCACGCCATCGGATCCCGCCGAGGCGTCGGACTACAATGGGACGGCGAATCATACGGACCGGCCACGCAGGGCGGGGCGCCAGCGCAGCCGGTCAACACAACCACGAGGGAAGCGGTGATATGAGTCATCATCACGGCACACGATCGGGCGAATTCGCCACGCCGCAGCACACCGACACCGCATCGGCGCCATTGCCGGTGCCGTCCGGAGCGTTGTTGGAGGCGCTTGGCACCACCATCACCCCGGATCTGCTGGTGGAGGCGCTGACCCACCGCTCGTTCGCGCACGAGCACCCGGGCACGGCGAACTACGAGCGGCTGGAGTTCCTGGGGGATGCGGTGCTCGAACTGGTCGTCACCGAAACCCTGTTCGCGGCGCACCCGGATATGACCGAAGGCCAGCTCGCCAAGATGCGGGCCAAGGCCGTTTCCGAGGAGTCGCTGTCCGCCATAGCCCGGAACAGGCTGCACGCGGGCCCGTACATCCTGCTCGGCCGCGGCGAATCCGACGACGGCGGCGCCGACAAGAGCTCGATCCTGTGCGACATTGTGGAGGCGCTGATCGGCGCCACGTTCGTGGAGCATGGCATCGAGACGGCGCGCGAGGTCGTGCACCGTCTGATCGACGACACGCTGCGCGAGGTGGCCACCGAAGGCCCCGCGCTGGATTGGAAGACCTCGCTGGTGGTCAAGGCGCATGAGTTGGGGTTGGAGGAACCGCGGTACCGCATGGAGGTGTCCGGCCCGGAGTATGCGCAGGTGTTCACGGCCCGGGCCATACTCGGTGACGCGGGCACGGTGATCGGCACCGGCACCGGATCCAGCAAGCGCAAGGCGCAGCTGGCCGCGGCCGAAGCCGCATGGCATGCGCTGGACGCCGGCGGTACGCCAGTATGTGGGCGCGGCTAGCACTCCGCGATATTTTGCTACTACGATGGTGGCAGTATGCGCCGTTGCCATGCCGCCATCAGCGGCAGTCGGCCCCGGCGCGACGTCGCGCCCCGCGGCGCCCACCGATGCGCCCCGTGGACCGCGAACCGACCCGAGCACACGACGATTGAGAGAGGAATCATGGTACTACCGACACCTCTGCAGGCGTTCAGCAGCGTGCCCAAGGCCGCTGCCGGCACCGACAAACAGACCATTGCAGACGGCGAGAAGATGACCGGCGCCGAAGCGCTGGTCCGTTCTCTGGAGGATCTGGGGGTCCAGGATGTGTTCGGCATCCCGGGCGGCGCGATTCTGCCCGTCTACCACGCGATCAAGGACGATTCGAAGTTCCGTTTCCTGCTGATGCGCCATGAGCAGGCCGCCGGGCATGCCGCCGAGGGATACGCCGTGGCCACCGGCCGTGTGGGCGTGTGCATCGTGACCTCCGGCCCGGGCGCAACCAATATGCTGACCCCGATCGCCGACGCGAATATGGATTCCGTGCCGATGGTGGTCATCACCGGCCAGGTCGGCACCGACGCCATCGGCACCGATGCCTTCCAGGAGGCCGACATTGTGGGCGCCACCTACCCGGTGGTCAAGCATTCGTATCTGGTGACCGACGCGCAGGACATCCCGCGCGTGCTCACCGAGGCCTACTACATCGCCAACTCCGGCCGTCCCGGCCCGGTGCTCGTCGATCTGACGAAGACCGCGCAGGTCAGTGAGATGTACTACTCGTGGCCGCAGCGCATGATCCTGCCCGGCTACAACCCCACCATGAAGGCGCATGGTCGCGTCCTGGCCGACGCCGCCCGCCTGTTCGAGCGCTCGTACCGCCCGGTGCTGTATGTCGGCGGCGGCGCGGTGCGTTCCGACGCCCGCAAGCAGGTCGAAAAGCTCGCCGAAGTCACCGGCGCACCGGTCGTGACCACGCTGCCCGCCCGCGGCATCATCCCCGATTCGCATCCGCAGAATCTCGGTATGCCGGGCATGCACGGCACCATCGCCGCCACCGGCGCCATCCAGCGTTCCGACCTGCTCGTCGCCATCGGCGCTCGCTTCGACGACCGCGTGACCGGCAAACTCGACGCGTTCGCGCCGACCGCGCGCGTCATCCACATCGATATCGACCCGGCGGAGATCGGCAAGAACCGCGTGGCCGACGTGCCGATTGTCGGCGATGTGGCCACGGTGCTGGACGACCTGATCCCGCAGATCGAGAAGCTGCAGGCCGAGCACGGCAAGCCGGATTTGAAGCCGTGGTGGGCCGCGATCGACCGTTGGCGCAACAAGTACCCGATGACGTACGCCGAGCCGACCGATGGCACGCTCGCACCGCAGTGGGTGGTGCAGCAGCTCGGCAAGTACGCCGACCCGTCCACCATCTGGGTCACCGACGTCGGCCAGCACCAGATGTGGGCCTCGCAGTTCCTGAACTTCGAGAACGCGCACTCGTGGCTGTCCTCCTCCGGTCTGGGTACGATGGGCTTCGGCCTGCCCGCCGCCATTGGCGCCTCAATCGGCGCGCAGCGTTTCTTCGATGACAAGAAGCCGGTGTGGCTGATCGACGGCGACGGCAGCTTCCAGATGACCAGCGAGGAGATGACGGCCGCGTTCCTGGAGCATGCGCCGGTCAAGATCGCGATCCTGAACAACTCGGCCCTCGGCATGGTGCGCCAGTGGCAGACGCTGTTCTATAACCACCACTATTCGGCCACCAACCTGCACGACGGCGACGGCAAGGCCGAGGACTACGCGAACGACGGGCAACCGACGGACGGGTTCTTCGACGTGCCGGACTTCGTCAAGCTGGCGGAGGCCTACGGCTGCATCGGCATGCGCGCGTTCACCAAGGAGCAGGCCGTCGAGTGCATCCGCAAGGCGAACGAGATCAACGACCGTCCGGTGCTCATCGACTTCCGCGTGTGGAAGGATGCGATGGTGTGGCCGATGGTCGCCGCCGGCGAGTCCAACAACAACGTGGTCTACATGCCCGGCATCCAGCCGCTCAAGGGGCATAACGCCGACATGGATCCGGACGAGGACACGGACGGCGCGGACGCCGCCGCGGACGCTGAGAACTGACGGAATTTCAGGCAAGGGGAGCGATAATCATGGCTTTGTATCCCGCATCACGGCCCACATCGCAGCGCCATACGCTGTCGGTGCTCGTCGAGAACCGCCCGGGCGTGTTGTCCCGCATCGCCGGCCTGTTCGCACGTCGTGCGTTCAACATCAACTCGCTGTCCGTCTCCCCCACCGAGCGTCCGGACATCTCGCGCATCACGGTGACCGCGGACGTGGAGGACGTGCCGCTTGAGCAGATCATCAAGCAGCTCAACAAGCTGCTCCACGTGCTGAAGATCGTGGATCTGGACGATGAGAACACCGTGAACCGCGAGCTCGTGCTCGTCAAGGTGGCGGCCGACGCCAAGACCCGGTCCGACGTGCTGGAGATCGTGCAGACCTTCCGCGTGCGCGTGGTCGATATGCATCCCGAATCGTTGGTCATCGAGGCCACCGGTGCCGGCGCGAAGCTGGATTCGATGCTGGCGCTGCTTGAGGACTACGGCATCATCGAGATCGTGCGCTCGGGCTCCGTGGCGCTGACCCGCGGCCCGAAGGCGCTGAGCGAGAAGGTGATCGGCTCCGAGATCAAGGGGCGCTGAGCCTCCGGGAACCGTGCACCGTGCGTTGCGGCGACGCAACATCGGTATCCATTGCAGGGGTGGCACACAAGTGCCGCCCCTTTCTTGTTCTCTTCTTCCGGGGGATGTCAGGCGCACATGACGACGGGAACCCGTTCCGATAGAACTCTCCCGGTTTAGCGTATGATTCGTCCTGACCGGCCGACCCATCGTTCATGGTTGCGCACTATGTGTTTGGTTGCGGATTCGCAACCAAACACATATGAGGTTACACAAGGGGTATCGTGCACCCTCTCTCCCCTTCCTTCCTAGAACGAAGACACGCACAGTCTGACAGCGGAAGATATGCTAGCATTGTGCTATCATTGAATCATCAATCAAAGGGGGCACATCATGGCAACGCTTACCATCCGCAAGCTTGACGACAAGGTCGTCGAGGATTTCAAGCGCATCGCCAAGAAGAACAACCGCTCGGCGGAGGCCCAGGCACGCTCGCTCATCGAGGATTTCACCGCTGGCGTTCTGGCGCATGACATCATGACCAACTCTGACTTGGTGCAGGAGATGTGGGACTTGCTCGGAGACGAATCCCTTCAGGCCGACGAAGAGCTCGCTCCCCCGCGCACCGACGACGCCCGTCCGATTGAATTGGGGTGATGACGATGATCATCCTCGATACCAACGTCATCAGCGAGATCCTCAAGAAGGATCACGCCGACCGCCGTGTCGTCGACTGGTTCATCCATGTTCCGCTGAATGAAGCCTACACGACATCCGTCACCACGGCCGAATTGCTGACGGGCATAGCCCTGCTGCCTGAAGGAGCACGGAAACGGCGGCTTGGCGACTCCGTGCAGCGGTTCATCAGCCTTTATCTTCCTCGTACCTTGCCGTTTGATGCCGCCGCGGCGCCATATTACGCCGCCGTCTACGCCCAACGCCGCGCCGCAGGACGACCCGTAGCCCCTCAGGATGCGATGATCGCCGCCATTGCACTGGCCTGCGATGCCACACTGGCCACACGCAACGTCAAGGTTTTCGAGCACACCGGCGTCAAGCTGCTCAACCCGTGGGAGGGGTGACGGCTACTCCAACTGCTCGGAGAGCTCCATCCATTCGAGTTCGAGGGGTTCGGCCTCCTCGGCGATGGCCTGCAGGCGCACGTTCATCTCGTTAAGTCCGGCGTAGTCGCTCGGATCATGTTCGGCCATCCGGGTCTCAAGCTCGGATTTCTCCTCCCCCAGCTTGGCCAGCTTCCGCTCGATCTGGGAGACGCGCTTGGACGCCTCGTGGAACGCCTTGCCCGTCAGCTTCGGCATCGCCACGCCGGTCGCGGTGCCGGACGACCCGCCGTTCCCGGACTGTGATCCATGTTCCGGCGCAGCGGCGTCATCCGCGATGCCAGCCGCGTCATCCGCGGGCGTCGCAGTGCCGGTCGCCCCCGCAGACCCCTTCCTCCGAATCGACGCGGCATCGCCGCCGAACGGGTCACGACCGGCTTTAATCGCCTCCGTCATCGCCAGATAATCGTCCACACCACCCGGCAGGTGGCGGATCTTGCCGCCGATCAGCGCGAACTGCTGGTCGGTCACGCGCTCCAGCAGGTAGCGATCATGGCTGACCACGATCAGCGTGCCCGGCCAGGTATCGAGCAGATCCTCCATCACGGCCAGCATATCGGTATCCAGATCGTTGCCCGGCTCGTCCATGATCAGCACATTCGGCTCATCGAGCAGGATCAGCAGCAGCTGCATGCGGCGCTTCTGCCCGCCGGACAGGTCGCGGATCGGGGTCATCAGCTGCGCGGCCTCGAAGCCGAGCCGTTCCATCAGCTGCCCCGGGGTCACCTCCTTGCCGTCCACGATGTAGCTGGGCTTGTACCGGCTCAGCACCTCCTTGACCTTGTACTTGCCGAGCGCCTCCAGCTCGTCCAGCCGCTGCGAGAGCACCGCGAAACGAACCGTCTTGCCGATGTTCACATGGCCGGCGGTCGGGGTGATCGACCCGTCGAGAATCTTCAGCAGCGTGGACTTGCCGGCGCCGTTCGCGCCGACAATGCCGAAACGGTCGCCGGGACCGATCAGCCAGGTCACGTCGTCCAGCACCTTACGGCCGGTGACGGAGACCTTGTGCGCGGCGGAGGTGGCGGGGAGCGTTGTCGCTTCCCCGGTCGCGTCCTGGAGGGTAGCCCCCTCGCCAGAAGAGGCGGAGCGAGCAGAGGGCTCTCCCCCGGTCACACTCGGGGCGTCGGGTCTCTCTGCGGAAGAGTCAGAGGTGACAGTCGGGGTAAAGGCGACGCCGGCATCGCGCAGGCGCGGGTCGGTTGACAGGTCGTCAACTGCCAACTCGACGGCGCCGTACGCCTGCGGCTCCGCATACATTGGACGCACCACGTCCACGCGGGACGCGGAGGCCGCCATCTCGGCCACATCCGGGTCGATCGCGGCGGCACCGGCAGTGTCGGCGTCGCCCATGAACGCCGGCCGCACGGCATCGGGATGCGGCGTGCCGTCTACGGTCACGCCGTTCTCGGCGGCGAACACCTGCGTCACATCGATCAGATCCACCACCTGCTTGCCCAGACGGGAGGTCGCCATCTGCTTCAGTTCCAGCGTGTTGCGCAGCGGCGGCACGTCGGCGATCAGCTCGCGTGCCTGCTTGACGTGGAACTTCTGCTTGGTGGAGCGCGCGCGGGCGCCGCGGCTCAGCCATGCCAACTCCTTGCGCGCCAGGTTGCGGCGGCGGGCCTCGCGCACGTCGGCCTGCCGGTCGCGTTCCACACGCTGCAGCATGTACGCGCTGTAACCGCCCTCGAACGGGTCGATCGTGCCGTCGTGCACCTCCCACATCGACTCGCACACCTCGTCCAGGAACCAGCGGTCGTGCGTCACCAGCAGCAACGCGCCCTGCCCCTTGCCCCAGCGGGTTTTCAGATGTTCGGCCAGCCAGTGGATCGTGACCACGTCCAGATGATTGGTCGGCTCGTCCAGCGCCAGGATGTCCCAGTCCTTGAGCAACAGGCGGGCCAGATCGGCGCGGCGGCGCTGGCCGCCGGACAGCGAGCCGATGCGCGCGTCCAGACTGATGCCGCCGAGCAGCGCCTCCACGATCTCGCGCGAGCGCGTCTCCGACGCCCACTCGTAGTCCTCGCGTCCCTCCAGCGCGGCCTGGCGCACGGTGGCGTTGTCGTCGAGCGGGTCACGCTGGTCGAGCATGCCGAAGCTCAGCCCCCCACGCTTGGTCACACGACCCGAATCGGGTTCCTGCGTGCCGTTGAACAGGTGCAGCAGCGTGGATTTGCCGTCGCCGTTGCGGCCGACGATGCCGATGCGGTCGCCCTCGAACACGCCCTGTGTCACATCGGTGAAGATCGTCTTGGTCGCGAACGCGAGCGACACCTGTTCCAACCCAATATCGTAAATCGGCATAATCCCCTAATCTACCACCCGCCCCGCCACGCCCGGATGGACCCGGGACGGGAAAAGGACCCGGGATGGGGAAGGGACGGTTAGTTCAGGGTCTTGGCGTAGGTGCTGCACCGGGCGGCGAAGCTGGAGAACACCTGCTCGCCCAGCGGCTGGATCTGCGCATCGGCCTGCGCGAACGCCTCCCGCAGCTTGGACTTCGAACCGCCGGCGGCCTTGAGCTCCTTGACCATCGAGGGCTCCTCCAGCCACTCCTCCAGCATGGCGGCGGTCACCTCCAGATGGAACTGCAACCCCAGCGCCGAACCGAAGCGGAACGCCTGCACCTTGGTCTGCGCCGAACGCGCCAGCAGCTGCGCGCCGTCGGGCAGGCCCACCGCGTCATGATGCCAGTGCAGCACATCCAGCTGCTTGCCCCACATCGAGAAGTAATCGTGCTTGTCCACGCGCTTGATCGGCCCCACGCCGATCTCCGGCTCCTCGCCCTTGCACAGCTTGGCCCCCAACGCCGTGGCGATGATCTGATGCCCCAGGCAGATGCCCAGCACCGGCTTGCCCACGCTGATCGCGGCCTTGGCCAGCTTGGCCTCCGCCTTCAACCCCGGGTATTGGTCGTAGTCGGCGGCCCCCATCGGCCCGCCCATGATCACTACGCCGGCCAGCTCGTCGAAATCCGGCATATCCGGTTTCTTCTTCCTGGCCACGTTGAGCGTGAGCGTCTCCAAACCCAGATCCTCAAGATTCGCCAGAATCCGCCCCGGTTTCTCCCACGGGACGTGCTGCAGAATAAGCACTTGCGGTGACGTCATAGATTCCATTGTTGCACCGGCACCGTAGAAAGCACGCCGCACCACGGCAAAAGGCGCGGAAAAAGCGCGGTTTGCGCCACCCGACCTTGTCGGGCAAAGCGAATACGCTCGAACTATGACCGACACCACGAATCCCACCGTCGACGCGGATGGCCGCATGCTGTCCGACGCCGCCGCGAACCTCAAGCTGTACGACACCGCCTCGCATGCGGTCGAACCGTTCGTCCCGGTCCAGCCGGGCCATGTGGGCATCTACGTGTGCGGCGCGACCGTGCAGAGCTCGCCGCATATCGGCCATATCCGCGCGGCCGTGGCGTTCGACGTGGTGCGCCGCTGGCTGCTGCGTCTGGGCTATACAGTCACGTTCGTGCGCAACGTGACCGACATCGACGACAAGATCCTGGACAAGGCCGCGGCCGCCGGCCAGCAGTGGTGGGAGCGCGCCTACATCTACGAGCGCGAGTTCACCGAGGCGTACGACGCGCTGGGCGTGCTGCCGCCCACCTACGAGCCGCGCGCCACCGGCCACATGCTGGACATGATCGACCTGATCCGGCGCATCCTGGACAACGGCCACGGCTATATGGTGCTCGATGAGGCCGGCAACCCGACCGGCGACGTGTACTTCGACGTGCCCAGCTGGCCGCGGTACGGCGAGCTGACCCACCAGAAGCAGACCGTGGCCAGCGCCGAAACCGGTGATGAGGCCGCCGCCGTGGCCGACCGCATGGGTCCGAGCGTGGATAACGCGGGCGACGACAAATACAATCCGGTCGACCCCGCCGACGCCTCGCCCGACAAGCACGATCCGCGCGACTTCGCGCTGTGGAAGCGCCCGAAGCCGACCGACCCGCCGACCGCACGCTGGTCGACGCCGTTCGGCGTGGGCCGTCCCGGCTGGCATCTGGAATGCTCGGCGATGAGCCACCGCTACCTGGGCGACGAGTTCGACATCCACGGCGGCGGTCTGGATCTGCGCTTCCCCCACCATGAGAACGAGATGGCGCAGTCGCGCGCCGCCGGATGGGGGTTCGCGCGCCACTGGATGCACTCGGCATGGGTCACGGCCAAGGGCGAGAAGATGTCCAAGTCGCTGGGCAACGGCCTGTCGGTGCCGGCGGTGCTTGCCGAGCATCCGGCGTGGGTGGTGCGGTATGCGCTGGGTTCGGTGCAGTACCGTTCGATGCTGGAATGGTCGGATCAGACGCTGGCTGAGGCCGCAGCCGCGCACGATCGCGTGACGAATTTCATCGAACGCGCCGCCGCGGCGATCGGCGAGCAGCCGACGCGCGACGAGATCGAGGCCGTGGGCGCCGACGATCTGCCCGCCGCGTTCGTGGGCGCGATGAACGACGATTTCAACGTTTCCGGGGCCACTGCCGCGATCTTCACCGCGATCCGCGAGGGCAACACGTTGGTCGAGGCCGTGGGCACCGGCCGTTGCGCGGATCTGCCCGCCGCGATCACGGCCGCTTGGGGTGCGGGCGACGCCGCGGCGACGTCCGACGACATGAAGGCGATGCTGCGTCGCGTCCTGGTTGCGGTGCGTGCGATGCTGGACACGCTCGGTCTCGACCCGCTGGCCGAACCGTGGGTCAATGGCGGCGCGGCGGGTGCGGCCGATGGGGAGGCGTCCCCCGAGCACGCGGCGCTCGACGCCCTGGTGTCCGGACAGCTGGCCCGTCGCGCCGAGGCGCGCGAGGCCCGCGACTTTAGCACCGCGGATGCGATTCGCGATGCATTGGGCGAGGCCGGCATCATCATCGAGGACACCCCGCAGGGTTCCACCTGGTCGCTGAAGTAGCGCACACAGCGTGACGGCTCCCTCAAGGGAGGGAGCCGTCACCGGCGAACCACCCGGCCGTGTCCTGCCCCTCCCATTACGCACGGGTGCCGATCGACTACCGAACGGGGCGGGCGCATGCTCAGTCGAACACGAGATCGACATCCACGATGTGCAGCCTGTGTTTCAGTTCCCGCTCCAGCGATCGCTTGCATTCGACCAGGTCGGCCACGTCGATCGATTCGCCGGTGCCGGCGAGGTACACGTCCACCGTGTAGTTCATGCCGGTTTTGAAGATCATCGTCTTCTCGTATTCGGTGTTGGCCGGCAGATGTCGCTGCGCGGCCTGTTCCACGAAGGTATTGGTCTCATCGTCGTCATGCACGCCGCCGACGAGTTCCACGAACGCGTCGCGCAGCACCTCGACCGGCTCCTTGACGGCCAGGATCACGATCACCGTGGTGATGAAGAAGTCGCCGGTGTAGTGCAGGAAGTCGAGCGGCCCGCCGGCCGGCAGCAGCACCAGCACCACCGCGGCCAGGCCGATGCCGAACGAGATCATGCCGTCCACCAGGGTGCTCTGCGCCTCCGCGCGCAGCATCATGCTCGAATCGCCGATGCGGGCGTTCTGGCGGCGGTAGTACATAAGCAGGCCGAAACAGGTGGCCACGGTCAGGATCTGGTAGATCACCACGGGGCCGAAGGATGCGCGCTCCCCCACACCGAGCACGAAGTAGTCCCAGGCCACCTGCGCCACGTCCAGGAACGAGAACACGAGCAGGGAGAGGGTGAAGATCGCCTTGCAGATCGCGTAGATCGGCTCCAATGCGAACATGCCGTTGGGGAACCGTTCGGTGGTGCGCACGGTGCGCGAGGAGAGATAGGTGGCCACCAGGCCCGAGACCACGGAGATCACGGTGAAGGTGGTGTCGAGGAACATGGCCTTCAGACCGGTCATGAAGAACACGATCGCGCCGGCGACGACCATGAGGATGTTGATGATGATGCCCACGCCAAGGGCTTTGCGTTCGATTTGCTTATGCTGCATCGATGGTCCTTCCGTATTGCATGGCAGTCACGCGTCGCACCGCCGTTGGTTCGGTCCGTGTTGCCGGGCCCGGATTGTGCCCGTCTTGTTCACGAGACTGTGGCCGCGCGCATGGCATGTCTGCGATAGGGGTGTCCAGGGATTCTCCTGAAAAACTGGCCTTCCCATTGTACCAGATGCGACACGCCCGGATTATGCCGGCGGCTGACGATCCATTCGGCGAGCGCACCGGCCAACACCGCGCGCCCGCTTCTCCCTACGCACGGCTAGACTGGGGGACATTATGGCAGCGTTTAGTTCTTTGACAGACAGGCTCTCGAATGCGTTCAAGCACTTGAAGAGCAAAGGCAAGCTTTCCGAGGCGGATATCGACGGCACCATCCGCGAGATTCGCCGCGCCCTGCTCGACGCCGACGTGGCACTTGAGGTGGTGCGCTCCTTCACCGGCCGCATCCGCGAGCGCGCGCTGGGCACCGAGGTGTCCGAGGCGCTCAACCCGGCCCAGCAGGTCGTCAAGATCGTCTACGACGAGCTGACCGGCGTGCTCGGTCAGGGCGTGGACCGTCCGTTGAACTTCGCCAAGAACCCGCCGACGATCATCATGCTCGCCGGTCTGCAGGGTGCCGGTAAGACCACGCTGGCCGGCAAGCTCGGCTATTGGCTCAAGGATGCCGGTCATACGCCGCTGCTGGTGGCGGCCGACCTGCAGCGTCCGAACGCGGTGACGCAGCTGCAGGTGGTCGGCGAGCGCGCCGGCGTGCCGGTGTATGCGCCGGAGAAGGGCGTGCAGTCGGATGGCGGCGATGAGGTCTCCGCCCCCGGCCTGACCACCGGTGATCCGGTGAAGGTGGCCCGCGATTCGATTGCGTTGGCCAAGCAGAAGCTGTATGACACGGTTATCATCGATACCGCCGGCCGTCTGGGTGTGGACGAGGTGCTGATGCAGCAGGCTCGCGATATCCGTGACGCCGTGCAGCCCGATGAGATCCTGTTCGTGATCGATGCGATGATCGGCCAGGATGCGGTGCGTACCGCCAAGGCCTTCGACGAGGGCGTGGATTTCACCGGCGTGGTGCTCTCCAAGCTGGATGGCGACGCCCGTGGCGGTGCCGCGTTGTCGGTGGCGAGCGTGACCGGCAAGCCGATCCTGTTCGCCTCGACCGGCGAGGGGTTGAAGGATTTCGAGGTCTTCCATCCGGACCGTATGGCTTCGCGCATCCTGGATATGGGCGATATCCTGACCCTGATCGAGCAGGCGCAGAAGCAGTTCGATGAGGAGGAGGCCCGCAAGGCCGCCCAGAAGATGGCCGAGGGCGAGTTCGGTCTGGACGACTTCCTTGAGCAGCTGCAGCAGGTGCGCAAGCTGGGGTCGATGAAGAGCCTGCTCGGCATGATTCCGGGCATGGCGCAGCATCGTCAGGCGCTGGAGCAGTTCGACGAGCGTGAGATCGACCGCACCGAGGCGATCATCCGTTCGATGACCCCGGCCGAGCGCCGCAATCCGAAGATCATCGACGGCTCGCGCCGCGCCCGCATCGCCTACGGTTCGGGTGTGACGGTCTCGCAGGTCAACGCGCTGCTGCAGCGCTTCGAGCAGGCCGCCAAGATGATGAAGCGCATGTCCAACAAGGCCGGCATGGGCGGCATCCCCGGGTTCGGCGGCCCCGCGGCCGGCGGCAAGAAGGGCAAGAAAGGCAAGAAGAAGGGTTCCAAGTCCGGCAACCCGATGAAGCGTGAGGCCGAGGAGAAGGCGTTGCGCGACCGCCTGTCCGGCAAGGGCGGCTCGTCCGGCAGCTCGGGCGGTTCGGCGTTCGCCAAGAAGCCGCAGAATCCGGCGTTGCCGGCCGGCCTGCAGGATATGCTCGGCGAGAACGGCATGCCCGATGTGCCGCCGAATCTCGGTGGCGGCTTGGGCGGTCTCTTCGGCCGCTGATTGATGCGCCTGTGGATGGTCCCGCGCCCTTGGGGTTGCGGGACCATTCTCGTTCCGGAGCATCCGGTCCCGTGCGAAAGCGGGATGTGCCCGATGCCGAGCCGCGTGGGACAAGGCATGGTCCGGAACCGCTGATGACCGGTGCGGTCGCGGCTGTTCGCGGTTCCGCGAGGGGCGGACCTGCCGGCTCTCTGGTAAGCTCCCGGAGATACGACGGACAACCGCAGCAAGGAGGATGGCATGACGATCGCACTGGGGACGGCATTGGCGCTGCTGGTGCTGTGGTGGGCGTTGCGATTCCTGCCGGCCGGTGCCGAGGGACGTCTGCCGCTACCGTACCTGATTGCGCTGATTCCGTTCCTGTGGATCCCCGCGCTGCTGCTCGCCGTTGTTGCGGTCGTGCTGGGATGCTGGCCGTTGGCGGTTGCCGCGGTGGCGCTGGCGGTGATTGTCGCGCTGCGTGTGCCGCTCTACCGGCTCTCCCTGCGTGGAACATCCCGTGAAACCAAGCGTGAAACATATTGTGAAACGCATCCCGAAACGTCCGACACAACTGCTTACGGACACGACGAGCACCCGGATGCCCCCATCACCGTCATGACGCTCAACTGCCGATTCGGCCGTGCGGACGCGGATGCCATCATGGATGCAGTGCGCACGCATGACGTCGACGTCCTCGCCCTCCAGGAACTCACGGCGGGCCTCGTCGCCGCCCTCGACGCCGCGGGGATCCGCGACATGCTCCCCCATCGCCAGCTCGGCGAGGACCGCCCGACCGACAACGGCGGGTTCAACGGTCTGTGGACGCGGTTCGCCCCGGTCGCCGCCGCATCGTCGTCCGCCCAGATCCCGGCCGCGGACGTGCCGATGATCGTCGCGTCACCCACCCGGAACGGTCAGCCCGCCGACGCCCCCGATTCCGCCATCGCCTTCGCCTCGGCGCATACCAAATCGCCGATGCGCGGATGCCGCGCGTGGTCGCAGGGCATTGTCGGACTGGGACGGCTGGCACTACAACGCGCCGCCGTGGTACTCGGCGACCTCAACTGCGGCATCGACCACCCGAGCTTCCGCAAGCTGCTGGCCGCCGGATTCCGCGACGCCAGCATGAGCGCCCTGCGCAAGCCGATGGTGTCGTTCCCCTCATGGCTCGCCTGGCCGCGCATCGAACTGGACCACGTGCTGATCAGCGGCGGGATCGACGCCGAACGGGTCGAAACCCTTACCATCCCCGGCAGCGATCACCTGGCCACGGTGGCCACATTGCACATGCGGTGACGACGAAGACGCCGGCGCCGGACGTCCGGCATCCGCCGCCACACCACGATGCGGCCGGACAGTCGCGCTTCGCGATCGCCGCGGCACCGCCCACGACACGGCGTGTCGCGGGGATGGGGTTATAATCGTCGGGTTATTCATGGGCGCGGCGCCCTCTACTCCCGCGTTGCATGAGGAACACGTGGGTTCTCGGATTCCGTGCCCCACACCGAAACCGAAAACCTGCACCCCTAGTGATACAAGGAGAGCCATTTTGGCAACCAAGATTCGTCTGAAGCGCATGGGCAAGAAGTTCTACGCCTTCTACCGCGTGGTCATCACCGATTCCCGCAACAAGCGTGACGGCAAGGCCATCGAGGAGATCGGCGTCTACGATCCGAACAAGCAGCCCTCGCTGATCCAGATCGATTCCGAGCGCGCTCAGTATTGGCTGGGTGTCGGCGCGCAGCCGACCGAGCCGGTGCTGAACCTGCTCAAGATCACCGGCGACTGGCAGAAGTTCAAGGGCATCGACGGTGCCGAAGGCACGCTGAAGACCGCCGAGGCCGGCCCGGACGCGCAGGCTCGCGTCGAGGCCGTTGAGGCTCAGGCCCAGAAGCTGAAGGCCGCCAAGTCCGAGGCCGCCGCCAAGGCTGCTGCCGAGGCCGAGGCCCAGGCCGCCGAGACCGCTGAGGAAGAGGCTCCGGCTGAGGAAGCCCCCGCAGAGGAAGCTGAGTGATCATGCTCGCCCAGGCTGTTGAACATCTCATCAAGAACATCGTCGATTTTCCGGATGATGTGTCCGTCAAGTCGCATGAGAACTCGCGCGGCGAACTGCTGCGCGTGCGCGTGAACCCCGAGGACATCGGCCGGGTGATCGGCCGCAACGGGCGTACGGCGAACGCGATCCGCACCGTGGTGCAGGCTCTGTCCGACCACAAGGTGCGTGTCGACATCATGGACGTGCGTCGGTAAGAGAGTTCCGTAGCGTGGAGCGTCAACAACACTCTGACGACCCGCAGCAGCTCGACCTGCTGCGGGTCTGTCGTATCGGTCGCGCGCAGGGACTCAAGGGTGAGGTCACCGTGCGCCTGTACACGGACGATCCGGACTACCGGTTTGCCCCCGGATCCGTGCTCTATACCCGCGACGGCTCGCAGGAGTATGTCGTGGAGCGGTCCCGCACATTCAAGGACCGTTGGATCATCAAATTCGAGGACATCGACAACCGTGACGCCTCCGAAGCATTGAACGGGCTCGAACTGTACGGCGAAGCCGACGACCCCGAATTCATGCTTGAGGAGGACGCCTGGTACCCGCGCGACCTGGTCGGCCTTGAGGCCCGCATGGCCGCGGACAACGGGCTGGGCGCACCGGCCGGTCTGGTGGTCGGCAAGGTTGTGGACGTGATCGACGGCGCGCAGTCGCTGCTCAAGATCCGCCTGTCCGACGCCTATCTGGCGTCGCTGGCCTCGGACGGTGCGCCTGCCGCGGACGGTGCAGCTTCCGAACCTTCCTCTTTGCCTTCTAAGGGCACAGAAGACCAACAGGCGGAATCGGACCGCATCGAGAAGACCGCGCTGGTGCCGTTCGTTGAGCAGCTGGTACCCGACATCGACCTTGATGAGGGCTATCTGACCCTGGATCCGCCCGGCGGCCTGATTCCCGGATTGGAGGGCGAGGCATGAGAATCGACATCGTTTCCGTGTTCCCGGAGTATTTCGAGGTGCTGAACCTGAGCCTGTTCGGCAAGGCGCAGGCCAAGGGGCTCGTTGAGGTGCATGCGCACAACCTGCGCGACTGGACGCACGACGTGCATCATTCCGTGGACGACACCCCGGTCGGCGGCGGCGCCGGCATGGTGATGAAGCCCGAGGTCTGGGCCGAATGCCTGGATGACCTGCTTGGGCTGGCACCGGTAGAGGTCGCCCCCATGTTGTCCGAATCGGGGGATTCTTTCAATTGCAACGATGCATATGACGGCAAAACGCAAGAATCCCCCGATTCGGACACAACAGCGGAAGCCCAGGGCAGCACGGTGCTCATCTTCCCGAATCCCTCCGCTCCCCTGTTCACCCAGCGCGACGCCACGGAGCTGAGCCATGCCGGCCGTCTGGTGTTCGGATGCGGCCGGTATGAGGGATACGATGCCCGCATCCCCGCGTACTACCGCAATCAGGGCGTGGACGTGCGCGAATACTCGATCGGCGACTACGTGCTCAACGGCGGCGAGGTGGCCGTGTCCGTGATGCTGGAGGCCATCACCCGCCTGCTGCCTGGGTTCATGGGCAATCCGGACTCCATTGTGGAGGAATCCTACACGGGCGGCAACGCACTGCTTGAGCACCGCCAATACACGAAGCCCGCCACCTGGCGCGGCATGGCCGTACCGGATATCCTGCTATCCGGCGACCACGGCAAGGTGGACCGGTTCCGCCGCGACGAGGCCCTCAGTCGCACCGATGAGATCCGTCCGGACCTCATCGAGCGGCTCGACTGCCGTGCGCTCGACAAGGCCGATCGGAAGACGTTGATGGCGCTGGGCTGGGAGGTGTCCGGCGACCATCCGCGCCGTCTGGACTGATCAGCGATTACACGGCGGCTTCGATGTAGTGGACCGCGGTCTCGCCGTAATCGCGGCGGTCGGTGACCTGCCAGCCTTCGGGCGGGGTCGGGTCATCGCTGCGAGTCGAGCGTTCCAGCACGATGACCGTATGCGGCACCGCCAGACCCGAAACCACCAGGTCCGCCAGCAGCCGGTTGCAGGCCTCGGTGGTGAACGCATACGGGGGATCGATGAAGATCACGTCGAACGCCTGTGATCTCGCCGCGCCTCCCGCGGCCACGACGGAAGAGACCTCACCGGATGCGACGGCGGCCCCATCCGCGCCATCGTGAATCGCGGTATTGGGGACGACGCCTTCCATACCGGTCCCCGTTCCGGCGGGCAGCTTGCCGGAGAACTCCGGATGGGCCGCGGCACCGTCCTGCGGCACGCGCATCGTGCCGATCACATACTGTTCGGCACGCTTGCGCACCAGTCGCACGCTCATGCCGCGCTCCCAAGCGCGGTTATGCCTCAGCTCAGCGAACGCGCCGGAGATCAGCGAGGCGGCCGGCGCCGCGGATTCCACCGACACCAGCTCCCTCGCCCCCCGAGACAGCGCCTCGATGCCGAGCGCACCCGTCCCCGCAAACAGGTCGAGCACACGCGCGTCCTCCAGCACGGCCCAGGATTCCAGGCGTGAGAAGATCGCCTCCTTGGTCCGGTCGGTGGTCGGCCGCGTGCCGTTCTTCGCCGCCTTGAGTTCCAGTCCCTTGAATCGTCCCGCAATCACTCGCATATCTTCCATTATCCATATGCGAGCGTCGGTACAGGCCGCGGAATCGTCGCCCGCCTCGATCAGCACCTCGGACATGGACCGCGCCACGGAGCGTTCCAAGCGGTCGATACGCTCGGCCATCAGGGCGATGCGCTTCTCCAACGTGCGCAACCGGCTCTCGTACCGCATCAGCAGCAGGCCGCTGACATCCTGCACCGGTCGTGGGGCGCGCGCGTCGATTGGCCAGCGCGCATTCCTCGCGCCGTTCGCGCCGTTGCCGAGGAACCGCGGCGTTACCGCCTCACCGGGCAGGTTGCCCATCATCATGTCGCCCGTCTCGTATACGCCGCCCAAACGGCCGGACCGCTCGTCGGCGCGCCACCGCGCGATGCACCGCTCGATGCGCTTGTAGCCGATCAGCGAGGAGTACAGTCCCGCGTCGTTGAAGATCTTCGTAGGCGATTCGCCCTCGTGGTAACGCCGCATGCATTCCGTTTTGAACCGCTCGGCGTAGAAGATACGTTCGGAGGTCACCGATTCGACTGCGGGCAATGACATCAGGTATGCCCGTTCCTTCGCTGTGAATTTTCCTTGCTTCATGGGTTTGCTCCCTGACCGCGGACGGTCTGTTGGTATTGAGGGGCCGTTGCCGCGCGTGCGATGCCGTGACCCTGTGGGTGGTTACGACTGCGCCATACGGTGCGACTGTCGGTTGTTGGTATGTGGTGTTATGTCGAATCAGACGGCCGTTGCCGCCTCAGACCATGACCGGATGCCGGTGGTTCGGTCTGCGCATTCACTTGTTCTGTTTCGAGAGGACCCACCCGTGGGGATGGGGTTGGAGTCCATTACACGCCTCTTGTGTGGCCTGGTCGAGCGTTTCAGCCTGCCGCGGAGAATATGCGACATTCGAGCCGTGTCTGTTGCCCGTGTCAACTGTGACAGGAACGACGCCAGTGGTTGTGGGACGCCTCGGGGAGACGCCGATGATACCTAGGCTCAGGTAGCGCTCGTACGTCCATGGTTATGCTCCTCGCGTGTCGATTCACACCCGTGTATTCCGGATACGGGGTAGCTCATCAGTGTAGCGGGCGTAGGTGGTCATATACCCCCGTACCAACGCTGGAATGCTTGCGCCGCAATGAAAACGACTAGGGGGAGGGTTGTTGGCCCTCCCCCTAGTCGTCATCGTGCATTGTGGGTACCTACTGCCGCAGGCGACGCACCTCATCCTTCAGATCGGCCACCTGCCGCTCCAACGACCGCAGTCGCGCCTCGTAGCGCACCAACAGCAGGCCGCTGACGTCCGCCGCGTGGCTGGAATGATCGCAACTACCCACGCGATTGCGGAAAGGCTCACACTGATCGCACGCGCGTGATGCGGATTCTGGCCGGAGCAGGCTAGATCCCCACACCCCCTGCGACAGTAATTCCCGGGGCCGTGTCGCGTCACAGGAACATGGCCATGTACAACGGCAGCACGTCCGCCTGTTCGCCGGCTTTGCCCACGTTACCCGGCGACAGCTTTATTCCACGCTTAACCCCATAGTTCTCGATCATCGATCGCATCGACTTGGCCTGCCGGTTCGTGGACGACTTCACCTCCACCGCCGTAGCAACGTCCTGATACCGGATGAAGAAATCCATCTCCAACTTCGAATCCTTCTCGAAGTAGTACAGGCGTCGGCCGTTCTTTGCGAACATGTCACCCACAATGTTCTCGTAGATAGCACCTTTATATATACCCAGATCGCCGTCCAGAATGCTTTTCTGAGACCCATCTTCCAGCATGGCCACCAACAGACCGGTGTCACGCATATACACCTTGAACTTGCGGTTGTCCGCATTGCCTTCCAATGGCAGCTCCGGCCGCTCCAGGCAATGGCAGAAGTTCACGATGCCGGCATCGTACAGCCATTGCAGACTGCCGCCATACTTACGGGCACCACTCCCCTTCTCCACCACGGCATAGCTGAACCGCTTGGAATCGCGGGCCAGTTGTTTCGGAATAGACAGGAAGCAGGCACGGGCCTTCGCCTTGTCGGAATCCTTGGCGTATTTGGCGATATCATCCTCATAATCGGCAAGAATGTTGCGCTGCTCGTCCAGCACCTGCAGGAAATCCCGGTGCTCTACATAGTTCCGCACCACAGCGGGCATGCCGCCGACCACTATATACTGCCGCAGATAATCCATCATCTGCGCGTGCACCGATTCGTCGACCTTGGTACGCGACTCGTAGAATCCCCTGACGTATTCAATCACCGACGAATCGATGCCCAGCGCCCACAGGAACTCCTCGAAATCCAACGAGTACATGGTCATTCGTTCGACATAGCCGACAGGGAACGAGGACACCTCGCCGTAGCCGATGCCCAGCAGCGACCCGGAGGCGATGACGTCATACCGGCCATCGATGGACAGGAACTTCAACGCGGTTCTGGCGTTCGGACAGCTCTGAATCTCGTCGAGGAACAGCAGGGTTCTCCCGGGAACGAACCGGCTGCCGGGAACCGCGAGCATGATGCGCGCCACAATGCGGTCCACGTCATAATCGCCCTCGAAGATATCCCGGTATGAACCGTTCTTCTCGAAATTCAGGCTGACGACATGCTCATACTGCCGCCTGCCGAATTCCTCAACGATATACGTCTTACCTACCTGACGCGCCCCCTGCAGCAACAGGCACTTCTTCCGCTCCTTGGATTTCCAAGCAATGAGCCGGTCCATGATCTTACGCCGCAGCATGAAGCACCTCCTTTGCCGATACCGCCAGTATACCGTAATGCAAGAAAGTCCCGGGAGAAAATTGCGCCAATGCAAGAAAGTCCCGGGACTTTTCTGCATGGCGCGCAAGAAAGTCCCGGGACTTTCTTGCATAACCGTCGGGTTCCTGCTCAGCTGCTGGTGAGATACGTCTCGTTGCCGCGGGTGAAATCCAACACCGCACCGGCCAGTTCCATCTCGCCCGTCAGCTCCGGATCCTCAGCCAACAGCACCTCGGCGCGCTCCCGCGCATCCACAATCAGTTCCGCATCCTTGACCACACGCAGCAGCTTCAGGCTCGACTTGCCGCCCGACTGCGCATCGCCCAGCACATCGCCCGCACCACGCAATCGCAGATCCTCCTCGGCAATCGTCGAGCCGTCGGTCGTATCGCGGATCACCGCCAGACGCTGCTCCCCCAGGCTCCCCGGCTCCGCCTGCGAAACCAGGAACGCCCAGCTCGACGTCCCACCGCGCCCCACACGACCGCGCAGCTGATGCAACTGCGACAGTCCGAACCGATCCGCGTCGAACACCACCATGCAACTGGCCTGTGGCACGTCCACACCCACCTCGATCACGGTCGTCGCCACCAGAATCGGCGTCTCACCGCTCGCGAACCCGGCCATCACCTGTTGCTTGGTCGCATCGTCGTCGCGGCCCGTCAACGTGGCGAACTGCACGCCTTGGAACTGCGGCAGTTTCGCCAGTCGCTCCGCGATCTGGACCACCGTGTGCAGCGGGCGAGGCGGGGCGACCGTCCCAGCATCGGACCGCGCCGCGTCACCGACTACAGGCCGCATGGGCTCCGCCATCGTCTCGTCCAGCACGTCGCCTTCGCCGGCCTCATCCGCGTCGTCGATGCGGGCACAGACCACATACGCACGCTCCCCCGCGTCGATGCGCTGACGGATATGCGCGAACATCGACCCCATCAGATGACCGTCCGCCTCCGGGATCACGAAGGTGCGAATCGGCTTGCGGCCACCGGGCAGCTCGGTGAGCCACGAGATGTCCAGATCGCCGAACCAGGTCATGGCGGCGGTGCGCGGGATCGGGGTGGCGGTCATGATCAGCAGGTGCGGCGCCTTGCCGGACAACGCCTTGCCGCGCAGGCTCTCGCGCTGCTCCACGCCGAAGCGATGCTGCTCGTCGATCACGGCGAGCGCCAGGTTCGGAGCCTGGAAGGTCTTGGAGAACGCGGCATGCGTGGCGACCACGATGCACGGTTCACCGCTGGCTGCAGTGGCGAGCGCCCGACGACGGGCGGCGAGCTTCATACCGCCGGTCAGGAGGATCACCGGCGGAGCGGATAGCGGATGGCCGTCGGAATCCGAAACGACTTGTTCCGTCATCCGGTCGACCATTGCAGTGATCGTCCGGTGATGCTGTTCGGCCAGCACCTGCGTGGGGGCCACGAGCACGGTCTGGCGTCCGGACCCGACCGCCTGCAGCATGGCGGCGAGCGCCACCACCGTTTTGCCGGAGCCGACCTCGCCTTGCAGGAGACGCTGCATCGGATGGTCGCGGGACATGTCGGCGGCGATCGAGTCGATGACCTCACGCTGGCCGCCGGTCAGACTGAACGGAAGGGAGGCGATCATGGCGTCCCGCAGGGTGACGTCGGGGCAGGGCTCGGCGGAAGCACGGCCGGCATGGGCACGGGCCTGCAACAGCGCGGTCTGGCAGACGAACGCCTCCTCGTAGCGCAGGGTGGCGATGGCGCGGCGGAATTCCTTGGTGGAGACCGGGTCGTGGATGTTCAGGAACGCTTCGGCACGATGCATGAGGTCCTTGTCCGCGCGGATGCGTTCGGGCAGGATGTCGGGGATGGCACGGGACAATCCGGACAGCAGGCGAGCGCGGGCCTCCTCGGACTCCGATACGCCCGGCTCCCTCGACATGTCCAAGGACTCGGCCGTTTCGGGAGTCCCGGACGCTCCAGCCACGCCGGACTGCGGCACATTGGCTGCTTTGTCGACGGTCTCCGCGCCATCGGGCATCGACGCGGCGGAATCCCCTGATCCGGCCAGGAGCCGCAGCATGTCGAGGATCGAGTCATGGATGTGGTCGCTGGAGATGCGGGAGCTGGCGTGGTAGACCGGTCGGGGCCGGCAGACACGGGCCAGGCCCTCCTCGGGCGATTCCACGTCGGGTCTCGGGGAAGTCGGTGCGCCCAAACTCGCGTTACGCACATCAAGGGGTTGATTTTCCTCACGTACAAATTTGTACCTCGAAGTAGGGTGCATCCCCACCGTCAGCACCTCGGGATGAGTGAACTGCAATTGGTCGTTGAACACGCCCGGCATGCCCGCAACAACCACGCACGTCCCTTGGCGCAGACGCCCGCTCATCCAGTCGAGATACTGCTTCTTATGGGAGAAGAACACCAGACGGGCTATCGCGCCAGGCTGGCGGCGCGAGGCGGCGAACGCCGAATCGTCGACCACAACCTCCAATCGGCCGTTGCCGCGCGCCCCCGAAGACGCCACACGCACGGCACGCACCTCGGCGGTGAACGCCATCGGCTCGCCGATCCTGGCCTCGCGGATCGCACGCAGCGGCACCGGGTCAGTGACACGGAACGGATAGTAGGTCAGCGCATCGCCCACGGTCAGCACGCCGAGCGACTTGAGCGCGCCCACACGTCGCTTGTTCGTCATCACCGACGAGACCGGGGTGCCCACTGTAACGCTCATAGCCACCTATTCTCCCCGTTCGCGCCGACAGCTATGACGAAGCCCCGGAGCGCTCTGGGCGACTCCGGGGCTTCTGAAGCGTTAGCGCGTGATTCACGCGGCGACGCGAGCGACCTTACCGGCCTTCAGGCACTTGGCGCACACGCGGACGCGGACGTTCTCGCCGTCGACCGTGGTGCGAACCGGCTGCAGGTTCGGACGGAAGGTGCGCTTATTGCGGATATGCGAATGCGACACGGTGTAACCGGTCTGCGGTCCCTTGCCGCACACTGCGCAACGAGCTGCCATAATGGACTCCCTTATTACTTGCTTGCAAGTCTTTGCTCTGGCACGTCTGCCAGAACACAACTTCACAAATATATCCCTCATATCCGACAAACTCCAAATACAGCGTGTATTATGCCATCGCACACCGCAGCCGTCTCACGTTTCGGGTGTCTCGTCGCACCGCCATCCCACTGGCCCCAAGCGCCTTGAACCATTCGCAATCGGTGCCGAAGATCGCCGATAATCCGCAAAAAACATACATCATGCCGTCACCTTGCCCATTTCCCCACCCGCTCAGCCACTCGCGAATCAGCCCGAAGAATGAGTGCGGTCCTGCCCCAACACGCTAATATCAGGGAAAGGGACCATTTTCAGGCAATACTCATGCAACTGCGATACAACTTTGTCATTGCAGCGTAAAGGGGCACCTGGGGTAAGGAGGCAACGATGTTCGACATTCGTACGGCATGGCGGCGATTGGCCGCGAGAATCTCCGGTGACACCAATCAGGAAACCATCGACGCCATCGAAGCGAGGAACGTTTCCGATTCCCCGGCACCCGCAACCGTAACGCCGGCGCCGACAACGGTCGAGGCGACCGGTGCGGACGCCGTCCCGGCACCCGCACCATCCGCACCAACAACATCCGGGGAAGCTGCCCCCGACGACGCCCCGGCCACCCGCCCTGCCCGCGTCATCTCGCTTGGCGAAGTGTGGGTGGATATCATGATGGATGTCGACTCGCTCCCCAAGGCAGGCGGATTCGCGGCCTCACGCAGCACCATTCCCACCATAGATGGCTCATACCGCGCGCTGCTCGCATCACGGCTGATGGGAACGCCGACCGCCCACGCGGGCATCATCGGTGCAGGCCCGTGGGCCTCGATGATTCGTCATGCCTTCTACGAGCATGACATCACGCATATCGGTCCTGACCGTCTGGACGCCGACACCGGCTTCCGGCTGGTGCTCAACGATACCAACGGCGGCAAAACGTTCATCGCCACGTATGGCGCCGAAGCGCAGGGCGGCGCCGACACGTTCGACGGCGTCGACCTGCAGCCGGGCGACGTGGTCTCGATCAGCAGCAACTCGCTGATGGACGCGACCGCGGCCGGCGTTGACGCGTTCATACGTCAGTCCGGCAGCGACCCGGATGCCCGCCCGTATCAGATCGTACTCAGCCCGACCAGTTCGCTGGAACGGGTCAACGACAGGCTGCTTGAGGATCTGGTGCTGGCGCGCCCGATCTGGACCTGCAACCGCCAGGCCGCGGTCAAGCTGGCCAACCGGCTGGGTGCGCCGCTCGACGAAGTGCCGGTAACCGTGGGCGGCACGTTCGACAATGAGATGAAAGCGTTGTGCGACAATCTGGGCACCACGTTGCGCGCCCCGTTGATTATCCGTGCGGGCGCCCGCGGCGCCTGGGTGCGTCTGCCCGGCGGCGAGGTGACGCATGTGGACGGGTTCCCGACCAAGGCCGTGCACAAGCGGTCGGCCGGCACCGTGCACACCGGCGTGCTATGTGCGATGCTGGCGGTCGGCAAGTCGCTGGTGGAGGCGACTCGGGTCGCCAATGCGGCGGCGTCGCTGTCGATCGAGCACAGCGAAAACGGCATCCCGGTTCCGCCTGCGCGTGACGAAGTGCTGGCTCTTGTCGAACATGGCGCCACCTCGGAACATTGATCGGAGCCGGCCTGGCTGGCGCATACGGTTCCACGGACGGGCCGTCAGCGGTCGCGGTCGTGGAATGACCGGAATATCTGGATGACGCAGGTGGCCACGCCGCACAGGATGCCACCGATCGGCCAGGCCAGCCAGAACAGGCCGTTGCCGGACAACCACCGTTCATGGCCGCCACCGTCGATCGGCCCGCCGGTGAACAGCATCCAGAGTCCGACAACCGTGGCGATCAGCATGATGATGCCGCACACCAGTCCGGTCAGCTTGTCGTAGAAATCGCCGCCCTGCGCCTCGCGTTCACGTTCCCTGCGCTCGGATTCGGCCTCGTGGTTATAGGCGTCGATGTTCATCATGCCGTAGCGGATGCCGAAGTAGATGAAACAGAACACACCCGCGGCCACGCACAGCAGCATCACGCTTACCGGCCAGCCCTCCTCGATGCCCAAGGTCTCCTCGCCGTATACGGTGACGGCCACGCCGAGCAGGATCAGCCCGATGCCGCCCACCACGCCGACGGCCAATTCCTTGGCGCGGCGGGACCTGTCATCATCGGTGTAGAAGTCCTCAATGAACGGGTGCCTGCGCACGAACTCCGAATGCGTCATGCCCGCCGGAATCAGGAATGCCAGACCGATGATCACCCCGATGATGGTGCAGACGAAAGTGAGGAACTCGCTTCTGGCCAACAGGCCGGAAACCGTGCCCTCGCTGTCGAACAGCACGCCCACGGCCACACCGGTGATGATAGCGGCAATCCCCGCCGCAACCTTCCAGGCGAACGAGTTCATATGGGCGTCGTATCCGGTCAGGTCCTCCGGCAGCGCTACCGGAACGGCCTGCTGCCCTACGGAGACGTTCAGCGAAAGGCCATATGCCGCGGACTGTTTCGCGGCCGTATTGCTCGACGTCGCATCCGACGCCAAGCCCCCATTGCAGATCTCACGCTCTGCTTCGGGAAGACCCGCCGCACCCATGCCATCGGACGGTTCCGGCGTTGCGTCAGGCACGGATCGAGGAGCGCGAACATCACCGAGCACCAAATCGTCAAGCGTGCACCCGAACAGGTCGCAGATCATCAGCAACTTGTCCATCTCCGGGTACGCCTTGCCGGATTCCCACTTGGAGATGGCTTGACGCGAGACGCCAAGCAGCATGGCAAGCCGCTCCTGTGTGAAATTGCGCTGCGCCCGCAGATACTGCAGATTATCCCGAAAGCTCATCGTGGGTGCCTCCTATTGAACCACTGAATCAAGCCGTCTGTTGTCTCCATCCTGCCCGAGGACCTCGGTTGCGTGCCACCAGCTTTCGGTTGCACCGGCAAAACGCAACCAAAGTCCTCGCAACCTGAGGTTGCATCCGCAGAATTTCAAGGATTCCGCGAACAACGGCACCGGCGTGGCCGGTCAGCTCCGATCGGCCACGCCGTCACGGAGGCTCGCAGCCATGGAGTCGTACACGTCGCTATTGCGCATGTGGCGGCTCATCAGCCACACCGCATCATGCGCGGCCATCGGCACGCCGGCATCCGTCAGCCCGACCGCGGCAGCGGCCATCGCATCCAACGCGGCTTCGGTCGGCGAAACCGGAATGTTGGCGGCATGCAGCACCTGTTCCGCCTCGGCCACCGCCATCGGCGGCCGCGTGTCGTCGATCTGCTGCCGCAGCTCCGCCAACTCGCCGCGCGCGGTCTCCGCCAATGCGGTGTTCGGTTCTCGCAGCACCATCGTGTAGCAGGCCACCGCCTCATTCGTCCGACCGATGCGCCACAGCGCGTACGCCAGCCGATAGTACATGTACAGGAAGTCCCCCGGCAGCAACGCCACCTGAAGCCCCTGGGTCAGCGTCTCCGCGGCCTGCGCGTATTGCTCCTGCTCGGCATGGCACACCGCCACCTCGATATACGCCCTGGCGGTGGTCGGCGCAAGCGACAGGCACTGCAACGCCTCGGCCAATCCACGGTCTGCGTCACCCTCCTGCCGCGCGAACCTCGAAAGCCACAGGTGCGCCCCGTACGCCGCATCAGGCGCCTTCCAATACCGGGTGTCTGCCGATCGCAACGGTTCCGCGTCCGGCAGAACCGACGCCCCGTCCATCCCCGAGTCCAGCGACACGATGAGCCGGGCCATCGGATACGCGCAGTACAACGGCAGCCGCCCCTGCTCGTCCAAACCGATCTCGCCGATTCGGCTCAGCACCGCCTCCAGCTGCACCGAGGCGATCAGCGGCGATTCCTCGTTCTCCTCCAGGATCGCCCGCACCTCGTCGTCGCCGACGACCGCGCCATCGTGCATGACATCCAGCTCCGCCACCGTGTCGGCACGGAGCAACCCGCGCAGCGGTTCAGGCAACGGCCGCCGATCGCGCCACACCTCCTGGCGCTTTGCCTCCAATGAGGCGTGCACCGGCAGCGGCGTGATCTCGCACAACCCGCGGTCGCCCGCAAACCGCACCGCATGACGGACGGGCTTCAACACATTCAACACGGCCAGCGGATCATCGTCGAACATCGGATTATCAAGCCTGCCGTCCTTGAGCGGCGGCAACGCCTCCATCAGGAACGGCGTGCGGTCAAACCCCAACGACAGCAGCGGACGGCCCGCAAGACCGTCCCCATGCGCGGTCACATCCACCGCCATCACCCGCACGCTGGAGGCGAACGCGACCTGCGCCATCAGACCGACCAATCGTATGGCATAGGTCGCGGCGCAGGCCGGACGTCCGGCGCGGGCGTCGTACCAGCCTCGCTCCCCCATGCGGGAAGCGGGGAAGGCGTTTGCCGAAGGCACGGTGAACCGCACCGCCATCACCCCGGCGTCAAGATCCGTGTCGAACCGGTATTCCAGGCGGAACGGCAGCTTCAGCCGTTCGCAGGTGTCAACGAATCGTGTGGATACGTCCCAGATGCCGCCGCGAGCGCCCTCCGCGCCCCGAATGGTGCGGTACGGGTTGTCGGCGCGCTCGCGCTGCGCCACCGCCCCCGCATTGCGCGAAATCTCGCGCAGCGCCCCCTGGGCGGCCTGCGCGCAGAACCGTTCGTCGAACGCGTGGAGCATGCCGGTACCGCCGTCGGCCGCGCCCGCCGCCCACTCCACGAACCACAGGCGGTTCAGCGCCGCCTCAACGGCGAGCAGCGTGGCCCGCTGCTCCGGGGACACGTCGTCGTCGAACCGCAGCCAGAACAGCGATGTGGAGCCCAGACGGACCAGTGTCACATTGTGTTCCGCGGCGATGGCACGCACGTCGGCCGCCCCCGCCTCCACCAGTTGGCGGGCGGCGAAGCGCTCGAACCCGCTCGTCTGCCCCTGCTGGGTGGTGCCCCGCCAGATCAACGCGTCGAGTGCATCGGGCAGCGGACCGTCCAGCAGGTCGAGGATGACCTCCCCGATGCGGCCGCCGCCCGTGCCGGCCGCAACGCCCTGCGTCTGCGGAATGTGGACGAAGGTGAGCCAGCTGACCGCCAGGAAGTACCGCAGCTCCCAGTTGCGGGTGAGGAAGAATCGCCCCGGATCACGCGTGGGGTTGACGAAACCGTATCGCTTGTCCCATGTCGTCTGGTATTCGCCCACAATCACCGGTTGGCCGCCGCCGTTCGGGTCCGGGACGCGAATGGCGCCCTGCCCCTTCCAGTCCTGCCATTGAACCAGTTCCAGCGACGGGCGCAGACCGGCAAGACTGGCCAGCGGTCGATCGCACGAGTAGACCTTGCCGCCGGCGGCCAACCACGCGAGCAACCGCGCGCGACGGCCGGGCAGCAGTTCGGCCACATAGCCGAAGCCGTGCTCGGGATCGCGGCAGGCGTCCCACACCACGCCATAGGTCACGCCTTCGGGCCGGCCGGGGATGGCGGCCAGTTTGCCCGTTTTGGAGAATATCGGCAGTTTGATGACGGCGGGATCCTGGTCCATGACGACCTCCTTGTCCTCGTATGCTGTTCCATCCTAGCCGGTTCCGGCCCACTTGGCGGGCGTCCGCCCAACCCGTCCGGTTCCGGCCCGCCCGGCCGGCGGCGGCGCGGAAATTCATCCGACGTTCATGTTTGAGCATGCATGGCGGCGACACACCATTTAGGATGAACAGTGACAAAGGAGCGTTATGGAACAACACACTCAGAACACCGGTAACCTGGCCGGCGCCCTCAAAGGGCAGGATGCCCCCGAAGCGCTTTCGACCGGGGAGTTTCCGGTGCAGCCGACGGGCAAACTCACGCCGCGCGAGAAGCGGTGGATTATGTACGATGTCGGCAATTCCGCGTTCGTGCTGCTGTCCACCGCGGTGGTGCCGATCTACGCGAACTCGCTGCTGGAGGCCGCGGGACAGGACAACATCGTGTCCACATGGGGGTACGCGCAGACCGTGGCCTCGCTGGTGATCGCGCTGCTGATGCCGATCCTGGGGTCGATCGCCGACGTGCAGGGCATGAAGATCAAGTTCTTCCTCGGTTTCTTCCTGACCGGCGTGGTGATGTGCCTGGGCATGTCGCTGCCGCTGGGGTGGCTGGCGTTCCTGATCGTGTACGTGCTGGCCACCATCGGACTGAACGGGTCGCTGACGTTCTACGATTCGATGCTGATCGACACCACGTCGAACGAACGGATGGACAAGGTGTCCTCGCACGGCTACGCATGGGGCTACGTGGGATCCACGATCCCGTTCATCGTATGCATCGCGGTGATTTTCGGCGGACCGGCGCTGCTGGGCCTGGACACGGCCGCCTGCACTCGCATCTCGTTCCTCATCACCGCCGTATGGTGGGTGGCGTTCACCGTGCCGCTGCTGCGCAGCTACCGGCAGGTCCACTACCGCACGACCGCCGATCATACGGCCGAGGCGGTTCGCGGCACGTTCCGGGAGCTGGCCGGCACGTTCCGCAGGATCGCGCGCGACAGGTCGCTGCTGCTGTTCATGATCGCCTTCTTCTTCTACATCGACGCGGTGAACACCGTCATCTCGATGTCCACCTCGTACGGCACGCAGTTGGGCATCGACTCCACGCAGCTGGTCATCGCGCTGCTGGTCACGCAGTTCGTGGCGTTCCCATGCGCGATCCTGTACGGACGTCTGGCCGGACGGTTCGGCGCCAAGCGGATGATCGTGATCGCGGTGATCGCCTATCTGGGTATTGTGATGTTCGCCGCATTCTTCCTCAAAACAGCCGTGGAGTTCTGGATCCTGGCGATTCTGGTGGGCATGTTCCAGGGCGGCATCCAGGCGCTCTCGCGCTCGTACTACGGCAAGATCATTCCGAAGGACCACGCCAACGAGTACTACGGCTTCTACGACATCTTCGGCAAGACCGCCTCGGTGCTGGGCACGTTCCTGGTGGCCACGACCACGGCCGTGACGGGCAACGCGTCGGCCGGCGTGCTGTCGATCGCGGTGCTGCTGGTGGCGGCGCTCGTGCTGCTGCTTGTGCAGAAGGATCCGACGGCTTAGGAACGGTGGTGCGCACTACTTCAAGTTTGATGATTTGACTTCGCGGAAACAGCCTAGTTCAACCATTAAACTTGAGGTAGTGCGCACCGGTTCCCCCTTCCCTATGGCGTTTCCCACGTTTTCACGCCATGATTGTTCCAGAACAGGAGACCGCCATGACCGAAGAATCCAAAACCTACCGCATCGAACATGATTCATTGGGCGAACTGCCCGTGCCGGCCGACGTCTACTGGGGCATCAACACGCAACGCGCCATCGGCAACTTCCCGGTTTCCGGCATCACCGATTCGCAGCACCCCAGCCTGATCCGCTCCTACGCCACCGTCAAACGCGCCTGCGCCGAAGCCAACGATGAGCTCGGCCTGCTCGACCACGAGCGCGCGCGATATATTGCAGCCGCCTGTCTGGAGGTGGAATCAGGCAAACTCGCCGACCAGTTCCCCGTCGATGTGCTGCAGGGCGGCGCCGGCACATCCACCAATATGAACGTCAACGAGGTCATCGCCAACCGCGCGCTCGAACTGGCCGGCCATCCGCGCGGCGACTACGCGTTCATCCACCCCAACGACCACGTCAACCACTCGCAGTCCACCAACGACACCTATCCCGCGGCCTGCAAACTGGCGATCATCGACGCGCTCGGCCCGTTGACCGAGCAGTGCCGCAACCTGGCCCGCGCCTTCCACGACCTGGCCGACAAGCACATCCACGACGTCACCATCGGCCGCACCCAGTTGCAGGACGCGGTGCCGATGACCTTCGGACAGGAGTTCCACACCTTCGCCACCTTCCTGAAGATGGATGTGGCCGCGCTCGAATCGCTGGTGCCGCAGCTGGCCGTACTCAACCTGGGCGGCACCGCCATCGGCACCGGCATCTGCGCCGATCTGCGGTTCCGCGAGGCCGCAATCGACCATCTGGCGCGCATCACCGGCCTGCCGGTGACCGCCGCGCCCGATCCGCTGGCCGCCGTAACCGACATGAGCGCGTACATCGCCGCGTCGGCCGCGCTGAAGAACCTGGCGATCCACCTGAAGAAGGCCGCCGACGACCTGCGTCTGCTCAACTCGGGCCCGCGCTCCGGCTTCGGCGATCTGCGTGTGCCGCCGCGCCAGGCCGGTTCGAGCATCATGCCCGCCAAGGTGAACCCGGTGATTCCCGAATGCGTGGACCAGTGCTGCTTCGTGATCTTCGGCATGGACGTGACCGTGAACTGGGCGGCGGCCGAGGGCCAGCTGCAGCTCAACGCGTTCGACCCGGTGATGACGCACGAGATCCTGACCGGCATGGAGCTGATGGACAACGCGATGCGCATCTTCCGCGAGAACTGCGTGGAGGGCATCGAGGTGAACCTGGAGACCGGACGCCGGTACGCGGAGGGCTCGCCGTCCATCTCGGCGGCGCTGAACGACGCGATCGGCTACGAGCATGCGTCCGCGATCGCCAAGGAGGCCGTGGCGACGGGCCGCACGGTGCGCGAGGTGGCCGGCGAGCGCACCGACCTGCCGGCGGAGCAGCTTGACGCCCTGCTGGATCCGATCGCACTCTCCCGCCGCTTGGGCCAGACCTGCCGCGAACGTCGGGATTCCGGACTCTGACACATTCACTCCCATCTCCTGTCCCTCGTCCTTGGGATTCCGCCATTCAGGAGGATGGTTCAGAGTCACAATGCGTCAGAGTCCGTGAAGGTCCGGCGAAGGACTTACGGACGTCCCGGCTAAGATGGTGGGCAGGAAGGAGGCCGCCATGGCAAGCCAGACCTCAAGAGCCACTGGCAACATCATCGACTACGTGCGCACGCGCACGGGGTCGTTCGACGAGCGCCCGTTCAACGATGTAGATGCGCTAGTGCTGGCCTCGCTCGCCTATCAGACGATGCCGGACGTGGTGCCCACGCTGGCCGATTGGGAGCGCCGGTACGGCACGACCACCGCCCGATGGCGAACCCTGATGTCCGACCCGAAGACCGCATTGCGCCACCCGCTGAACTCGCTGCGTGCGCTGCGCCATCCCGTTTTCCCCGCCACCACGCTGGCCGACGCGGCCGCCGACCTGCACCCGCAGGATTTCGACCATAACGCCGGATACACCGGATTGGCTGACCCGAAGCTCACCGAGGCCCTGTTCGCCGCAATGGCCCGCAACCCCCGTTTCTCGTCGATTCACGTGGGCGCGGTCGACGAGCGGTTCAGCCGCGAACACCAGACCCAGTTCGCGGCGATGACGTTGCTGCTGCCCGACGGCACGCTGGTGGTGTCGTTCCGCGGCACGGACACCTCGTTCGTCGGCTGGAAGGAGGACTTCAACATGGCCTTCCAGTATCCGGTGCCCGCCCAGCAGCTTGCGGCCGACTACGTGACGCGCGTGGCGCGGCTCTGGCAGGGCGATCTGGTGCTGCTCGGCCATTCCAAGGGCGGGAACCTGGCCGTGTATGCGGCGTTGCAGGCCGGTGATGACGTGCTGCCGCGCATCCGCCGCGTCTATTCGCTGGACGGCCCCGGATTCCCCGCCGACGTGGTGGCGGGCGACCGGTACCGCGCCGTAGCCGACCGGATCGTCAAGATCGTGCCCGATTCGTCGATTGTGGGCATGATCCTGGACTCACCGGAGCATTGCGTGGTGGTCAAGTCGAATGAGTACGGCCCGATGCAGCATCTGGCGTTCTCCTGGCAGGTGGATCGCGACCGGTTCGTGACCGTGCCGGAGGTTTCGGCCACGTCCCGCGAGTTCAAACGCTCGTTGGACCGGATGCTGGCCGGCATGACGCCCGACCAGTGCGAGCGCGTGGTGGACGCGATGTTCAAGGTGCTTGCCGCCAGCGACGAGCACGGTCTGATCGGCCTGATGGAGGCGGGCCCGAAGACGATCCCGGCGATGCTGGGCGCGTTCGCGGGGCTGACCGACGAGGAGCGCCAGCACATCCTGGAGGCAGCCGGCATCCTGCTCAAGGCCTCCTTCCCGCTCCCCTGGCAGTCCGCACGCCCCTCCTGACGGGGGTGCAGACCCGCCCGCGGAAACCTACGCCTCCGGCTTCTCGAACGGTGCGTTGATCACACGGTCGCGCCAGTAATACACGTCGTCGTGCTCGCCGATCTCACGCGCCACATGGCACGGGTTCCCGTACGCCACGACGTCCGCCGGAATATCCTTGGTGACGACCGACCCCGCGCCGATCACGCTGTTCTCGCCGATGGTGACGCCGGGCAGGATCGTCACGTTCGCACCGATCCACGCACCGCTGCCGATGGTGACCGGCAGCGAGTACTGGGTGACGGTCGGCGCCTTGCGCAGGTCGGGACGGATCGGGTGTCCGGTGGTCACAATCGTCACGTTCGGGCCGATCATCACGTCGTCGCCGATGGTCACAACCCCGTCATCGACCAGCGTCAGGTTGAAGTTCGCGTAGAACCGCGCGCCGATGAACGTGTTGCATCCCCAGTTCGCATGCAGCGGCGGTTCGACATACGAGCCCTCGCCGAGGGAACCGAGCAGCCGCTGCAGGAGGGTGGCGCGGCGACCGGCCTCGCCCGGGCGGGTGGCGTTGAAGTCGTAAAGCAGTTCCAGTTGGGCGCGTTGGGCGTCGAGCATCTCCTCGTCGTCGCACAGATAGACATCCCCGGAACGCATGATGTCCAGCACTCGTTGCGGTACCGCCATGGCAACCTCCTTGTCAGCGGGGTTGCGCCCCATCCTACCGCACGGGGCGGCGTTCCATCCGGGGCGGCGGGTTCGCCGGCAGCCGATTCGCGCCACGGGGCGGGTATCATATAGACGGTATGTCTAATTAATTGGGCCAAGGAGATGATGCACATGCCGCGCCCACGTCACGATTCGGAACTGCTGCCAGCCAAGGAACGGATGCGCAACGCGTTCTGGGCGCTGCTGGAGGACCGCGAATACCGCAAGATCACCGTCACGGACATCGTGCACGAGGCGCAGGTGAACCGCAACTCGTTCTACTACCATTACGGCAGTCTCAACGAGTTGGCCGACGACGCGATCCTGCAGGAGGTGGAGAACACATCCATCGCCCAACTGGTCGACGAGACCACCGACGACCACGGCATACCCTCCATGGACGACGACGCCGTGCGCGAACACTGGCACAAGCGCATCAGCGCCGCCATCAACTCCTCCGAACACCGCACACGGCTCAACCACATGGCGCTTCTGGCCGGCCCGCACAGCTCCCCCGAACTGATGGACTCGCTACGCGATTTCACGCGTATGACCCTGTTCACCGCGCTGAAGCTGGACGAAAGCGATATGACGCTGCGCAGCGACCTATACATTGACTTCGCCGTCGGCGGGATCCTGGCGATTCTGCGCCGTTGGCCGGAACTGCGGGAGATGAACGTGGCGCAGACCCTGTACGACGACGACATCGCCGCCATGGCCATCAGGCTGTACCTGTCGATGTCGGGCGACGAGGTGCGCGACTCGTGGAAGCGCATCTTCCGCCGCCGCGGGGAGGATGGGCCCGCGGACCAGTAGAGGCCGCGCCCCGACGCCCGTCAGGCTTCCTTCCGACGACGGCGGACCACCACGAACAGGATCACGCCCATGGCGGCGGCCACCGCGATTACCGCAATCGGCGTTACGACGCTGGCGCCGGAGTCCGCTATTGCCTCAGGCGGCTCCGCGGAATCCGCGTCCCCACCGTCCGGCTCCGAAGGATCCGAAGGGCCGGAGGGGTCCGAAGGGCCAGACGAGTCAGAGGGGTCCGATGAATCCGAAGGGCCGGAGGGATCTGACGGATCAGAAGGACCAGAAGGTTCCGACGGTTCCGAAGGATCAGACGGATCCGAAGGATCCGAAGGACCGATCGGGTCGTCGGGCTGGTCTGGTTCCTCCTCGTCGACGCGGCGGTCGGCGACGCGCACGATTACGGACCCGGTGAACAGGTTGCTCAGGTCCTGTCCGCCCAGATTCTGCTTGGGGCTGCTGGCCGTGTTGTGTTCCATGCACTGCGTCACCGTCAGACGCGACCATCCCGCATCCGCTCCCAACGTCTGCGGGTATCCCGTCCCGTCCGGAACGTACTGCAGATTGCCGTCGCCCGCGTAGTGCAGATGCGTGGTCTCGCCGGTCGGCCGCCAAGCGGCGGACTCCCCCGGAGCCGTCGCCGAGGTCTGCAGCGCGGCGGTCACGTCGTGCAGCGTCGCGTCGATGTCGTCGTCCGCCGCGAACTGCACCATGCTGCGCACCAGGTATCCGACGCCAAGGTCCACGCGCACCCCGTCGTCGGCTACGCCCGCATCGGCGAATACGCCCTGATCGTTCACCACAACCGGCACCGCCCGCGCGTTCGCTACGTACCCGTCCGGCGCGGCGGTCTCCACAAGTACATAGTCGCCCGGGTCGAGCGTATGGCCGGCGGTCGGAAACGCCACCCCACCGTCGTCGCCGGTCGTCGCCTCGTCCACCGGCGAGACGCCAGGCGCCACGCCCAGGGTCACGGTCCCATTGCCATCGGGCCCGCGCACGGTCCATGCCGCCCCGGTTGTATCAGATGTATCAGAGTCCGTAACGTCCACCATGTCCGCGCGACGGTAGAGCGCGAACGTAGCACCGGCCAGCGGATTGCCAGCGGTGTCGGTTTTCGCCACCAGGAACCCGTTGCGAATGTTGGCGATATACAGCCGCACCGAGTACGCGTAGCTGAACCCCGCATACCCCGCGTCCGGTTCGGTGAAGATGCGATGAATCGTGCGAGCGGACGCTCCGTCTGCCCCGCCACTGCCGGCTACGTAGTAGTACTGCACCGTGTACTGCGCACCCGACGTGTCCTCGCCGTTGTTCGCAAGCATGCCGTAGTACTGGTTCACGTCGCCAGGCAGGTTGTCGACCTCCACCTGATAGGCGCCGTTAGTGCCGAGCGCGAACGGGTATGGGGTGGCGCGCACGGCCTGCACGATCGAGGCCAGACTGTTGTCTGCGCCGACCTGCCAGCCGGCGAGTGCGTCGCCTGAGACGGGCGCCCAGTTGGCCGGGTCGTCGACGGGTGCGCTCATGCTGCGCCGTTTCATGATGACGGCGAACATGCTGCCACCGGACGGGTCGACGACGCTGATGGTGCCGTCGCCGTTGTCGATGCGGATCGGATCGGTGGCGGTGGCGGTGAGTTTGGCCTGCGACCATGCACCCGTGTCCCACTCGTTGGTGGATAGGAGCACGCCGTTCTCGAATCGCAGGTGCATGTCTCCGGGGTGCCGGTATCCGGCGGGCGCGCCCACCTCCCGCAGCACCATGTAGTCGTATTGCGCGTCGAGCTGTTCGAGGGTGATCGGGAAGCCGCGCTCATTGGTGAACACGAGTTCGCCGTTGGGGTCGGTGGTCCCCTCGTACACCGCGTCGCCGATCGGCTGGTATTGGGCGTCGGCGGGGAACAGCTGGAATTGCGCCCCGCCGAGCGCCGCGCCGTTCTGGTCGACCTTGCGGATGCCGCTTTCCGGAATGGAGACGAGGTTGTATTTCAGACTCATGTTCGAGTCGGTGTTGCCGCGTTCCAGATAGTAGAAATCGAGCGTGTGGTAGGTATCGTCGGCGAAGGTGGGGCCGGCGAACTGCGCCGTGTCCGAGCCGGCGGCGGCGAACGCGTCGGCCAGCGTGATCTGCTGGTATGGGGTGTCGATGCCCGCGTCGTATGCGTTGTTGTTGTTCCGGTCCCAGTACACGGTCACCGCGCCGGTGGCGAAGTCGATTTCGAGCGATGAGGCGTTGTGGATGCCGCCGAGGTCGCCGACGAGCACGTCGTCGATATACACCCATACATCGTCGTCGCCGGAGAAGTTGTAGGTGACGGGCGTGGTCTGTGATTCGTCGACGTGGCCGCCGTACTGTTGGATGAACCGGGTGGCCATGCTCATGCCGAAGTAGTGGTTGATGACGGGACTGACGGAGGTCACGCCGTTGCGTTGCAGCGCGCCGCCGGACACGTTGAATACCTGCGCGCCCGTGTTGAACGGGAAGAACTGACCGTTGGGCGAGGCACCGCCCGTGTTCACGCCGCCTGCGTTGTACAGGGTGAACGCGTTGGTCGACTCGTTGAATTGGGCGAAGTTCGTCTGACTGTTGTAGGAGTAATAGCCTTGGTCGTCGACCCGGAGCAGGCCGGTGACGCCGGGGAACGCCTGTTTGCTAGGGCCGCCGGTGTTGGAGAACAGGTAGGCGAGCGATTCGCCGCCGAGGGTTGTGGAGAGTGTCGGGTAGCCGTCCGCGCCGAGCGTGGGAGCCGCGATGGCGGTGCGTGGATGGGCGCTGGCCGTCCACTTGTTGACGTTGCTGGGGTTGGCCTCGTAGGGGGCGGCGGAACGGCTGGCGTTTTTGTTGAAGTCGAGGACGTGGCCCGCGTTGATGCCGAGGTCGGTGATGTTGTCGGGGTCGATGTTGTCGGCTGCGCCACGGTCGGTGAGCCAGTAGTCGAAGAGGTTGATGGTGGTGCCGCGCGGTGTGACGCCGTCCACGGTGTAGGGGGCGAGTGGATCGTCGGCTGCGCTCGCCGTGAGGGGCGATGCCGCCAAGGTCACCGCGATGGCGATGATGACGGCAGCCAGATAGCGGATGCGACCGGCTTGCTGCCGGGAGGGGGTGACGTGCATGGGGTTCTTTCCGATAGTTCGAATCGCTGAGTTTCACTCAGGCTAGTCCGTCCGGAACCCCTCGTCGGCATACGGGGGTACCCGTTACGCCCAACGCGCAGCATTCGCACGTTATTGGGCAACTATCGGGCGTTACGCGGTTTCGCAACGTGCGCTGACACCGCGTCGGGCACAAACGAAGCAAATACCGGGCAAATAAAATTTTGGCGGAATATCAACGTTTTTACGAGATTGACCCCGAAAATGCACTTACGAAGCAAATACCAGGCAAATAAACAGTCCACTATGCCCAGGCAGGCACGTACCGCATTTTCTTCCGCGCGGCGCCGGCATCCACCGGCCGGATCAACCCGTTATCCACGCATTCCCTGATCAGCCTCGAAATCTGAGAGGCCCCGGAATCCGCCATGCCAAAACGTTCGCGCAATGATGCGTTCGTCAGCGATTGCGAGTTCGCGTACTGTATGCAGGCATGCCAGTAGCATGCCTGCCGGCGTTCCTCTCCGCTCATGTCGGCGAACGCCTTGTGCTGCAACAGCCTCACGCTCATGCTCGGAGCGTCGCCTTCCGACTGTTGAACCTCCGGCGACGGCAGTTGCGCCTCCTCGCACGCATCAATGATCTTGTCCCATCCGGATCCGGCTTCCTCGCACATATGCAGCCGCCTGGCCAGCGAGGCCAACCTCGGATTCCTGGTGGCGGGCGGGTCGTTCACCAGTCGTTCCACACGAATCAGCGAATTGCCGGGATTCGAGAATTCGATTCGCCCGTCGAAGATCTCGATCAACGGTCCCGCGCCGCGAATCGTCAGATCCTGGTGGATCAGCATGTTGGCGACCAATTCTCGTACCGCAAGTGTCGGATACCCCTTGAGGGTGACTCGCAAGGCACGTCCGATCTCCTCACGCTCGGGCAGCAGGGCCTCCACATAGTCGATGATGGCGTCCATATCGGCATACCCTGCCGACCATATCTTGCTGCGGCTCGGCGCGGAACGCCGGCTTCCGTCGTATCGGATGATCCGCAACGCCTTGCGTGCGACTGTAGGGAAACGCTGCATATCCGTTGCGAACAGCAGCGCACCAAGGTTTGTGACTGCATATTGACCGCTATCAAGCTGTTTGACGATCCGATCGGTCTCCAGAAAATGCAGTATCGCCGCCCGGCTTGCCGGAACAGGGGTATCGGTTTGTTTGAAGTATCTGTCCCAGTCCAGCAGCGATAACGCCTCGTCCTCGTGCAACCATTGCAACGCTATCTGATCTTCGAACGATTCGGACTTCGTGATCTCCCACAAGCGCTGCTCACGTTGGGAGTTCTTGGCCACCGGCTGTGTGGACGTGCCGGATCGGATGTATTCCGTACCGTCGAACGACACCGGATATCCGGCGGCCGGCCAAATGCGCAACACCACCATCGGCTTGCCTTGGACCATGGTTCGGATGAACCGGAATTCGGCGTTCTCGGAAAGCTTCAGCCGAAGCCACAACTCCAATTCCTGGCGGCTGTGCTTGGCCGTCAGCGGATTGAAGGTGGTTCCGACAACCTCGTGGGTGTCATCGCGCACGCCCCACACCATGTACGCGTAATCCTGCCCTTCGATGACAGCGGAGTTGGCCAGGGCGGAGATGTCCTTGCCGATCATGAAGGCGTCATCATTGGATTCCTTGAACTCCACGGTCTGCGACTCCGACGAGTTCGCAATCAATCGAGCAATCAGCTCTTCATAGTCCTCAGGCATGGCATGCTCCGTTCCATTAGCGGTTCCAATAATAGCCCACCGCGCACATACGAAGCAAATACCAGTCAAATAAAATTTTGGCGGAATTCCAACGATTTTCGGGAATCAAACTCAAAAATGACGGTTACGGAGCAAATACCAAGCAAATAAAATCCGCACAGGTTTCCTGGCAGGCGATACATGCCGAGTCCATCTGATTTGAGGGCCCTAGGGCGGCAAACACCGAAGCGGGTCCCCATCGGTTGCGATGAGGGCCCGCCTCAGTTATGGCCGGTAGACACGGTGGAACCGGTCGGCCGTTACTCGACGTAACCTACGGTGACGTCCGCGAACCGGCTTGCCATCCCCACCGTCACCGTATACGCAAAGAGGACCGCCGAAGCGACCCTCTCCGTTACTCTCGGCGGACGCCCGCCGAACGCGTCACGCGCTCACGAGCGTGCGCACAGCGGCCCCTGCCAATCCGGGTACTCCACGTCACGCGCGGACTCGACCGGCTCTTCCGGCAGATGCCTGGCCGGAATCGTCTTGGGCTTGAACGGGAACTTCTCGGCGCGCATCGCCTCATAGGCGGCGATCTCGTCCTCGTGCTGCAGTGTCAGGTCGATGTCGTCATAGCCGTTCATCAGGCGCCAACGGGTGTAGTCGTTGACCTCGAATGGCAGCGTCACGTCGCCGCAGGTCACGGTACGTTCGCCCAGATCCACGGTCATCTCGCGGCCGGGCTCCTCCTCAAGCAGCTTCCACAGCAGCTCCACGGACTCCTGCGGCATGATGGCGGCCAGCACGCCGTTCTTGGCGGTGTTGCCGTAGAAGATGTCCGCGAAGCGCGGGGAGATGACCACGCGGAAGCCGTAATCGTGCAGCGCCCACACCGCGTGCTCGCGGGAGGAGCCGATGCCGAAGTCCGGGCCGGCCACCAGAATGCGGCCCTTGCCGGCGTATTCGGGCCTGTTCAGCACGAACTCCGGGTCGCGGCGCCACGCGTAGAACAGGGCGTCATCGAACCCGGTCTTGGTCACGCGCTTGAGGAACACGGCGGGGATGATCTGGTCGGTGTCCACGTTCGAACGGCGCAGCGGAACGCCCACGCCGGTTACCACAGTCAGCTTTTCCATCGGTGTTTTCCTTTACAGATCGGCGGGGCAGGAGATGGTGCCGCGGATGGCGGTGGCGGCGGCCACGGCGGGCGAGGCCAGATGCGTGCGGCCGCCCTTGCCCTGGCGCCCCTCGAAGTTACGGTTCGACGTGGAGATGCAGCGTTCGCCCGGCACCAGCTTGTCCGGGTTCATGCCCAGGCACATCGAGCAGCCGGCGTTGCGCCATTCGGCGCCGAAGTCCTTGAAGATCCGGTCCAGGCCCTCCTGTTCCGCCTGCAGACGCACGCGGGAGGAGGCCGGCACCACCAGCACGCGGTGAATCGACTCGGCCTTATGGTGACCCTTCATGATCGCGGCGGCCTGGCGCAGATCCTCGATGCGGCCGTTCGTGCAGGAGCCGATGAACACCGTGTCCACCGGGATGTCCTTGATCGGCGTGCCCGGCTCCAGTCCCATATAAGCCAGCGCGGAGGCGGCCGCATTGCGCGCGGTCTCGTCAGCGATCTGCTCCGGCACCGGCACCGTGGCGGTAATCGGCGCGCCCTGCCCCGGATTCGTACCCCAGGTCACGAACGGCTGCAGATCGGCGGCGTTCAGCGTCACCTCTTTGTCGAACACGGCGTCGTCGTCGGTCTTCAACGTCTTCCAGTATTCGACTGCCTTGTCCCACAGCTCGCCCTCCGGCGCATGCGGACGACCCTTCAGATACTCGAAGGTCACCTCGTCGGGGGCGATCATGCCGGCGCGAGCGCCCGCCTCGATCGACATGTTGCAGATCGTCATGCGCGCGTCCATCGACAGCTTGCGGATGGCCTCGCCGCGGTATTCGATCACGTGGCCCTGGCCGCCGCCGGTGCCGATCTTGGCGATGATGGCCAGGATGATGTCCTTGGCGGTCACGCCCTCGGGCAGCTCGCCCTCCACGTTCACGGCCATGGTCTTGAACGGCTTGAGGCTCAGGGTCTGCGTGGCCATGACGTGTTCGACCTCGGAGGTGCCGATGCCGAACGCGAGCGCGCCGAACGCGCCGTGCGTGGAGGTGTGCGAGTCGCCGCACACGATGGTCATGCCCGGCTGGGTCAGACCCAGGATCGGGGCGAATGCGTGCACGATGCCCTGATCGGCGTCGCCCAGCGGGTGCAGGCGCACGCCGAACTCCTTGCAGTTGCGTTCCAGCGTGGTCAGCTGCGTGGCGCTCGTCTCGTCCGGGTTCGGACGGTCGATGTCCACGGTGGGCGTGTTGTGATCCTCGGTGGCGATCAACTGATCGACGTGGCGCGGCTTGCGTCCGGCCAGACGCAGTCCTTCGAACGCCTGCGGGCTGGTGACCTCGTGCATCAGCATCAGATCGATGTACAGCAGATCGGGCGCGCCATCGTCACCCTTACGTACCAAATGATCGGCCCAGACCTTTTCGGCCAACGTACTTCCCATATTCCAAGTCTCCTTTGGTGCCAACCGTTTTGGGTTTCTCACCGTAAAAAACTTCAGCCATGCGGTATCCACATGGCCTCTCCTGTACGAGTATGGAGCCTGAACGGGGGCGCGAACTTTTGCGTTTCGAAATATGAGATGGCATAATCCACTGTATGACTGCTTCCAACACCACTGACCAGATTGCGGATCAGACCGCCGAGTCCGCGCTCAATGTTGTCCAGGATAACGAGATCCACTCCGGCGTCGGCGTGCTCGATAAAACCGTCAAGATCCTGGATGCGCTGGAATCCGGCCCGGCCACGCTGGCGCAGCTGGTCTCCGCGACCGGCTTGGCACGGCCGACCGCACACCGTCTGGCGATTGCGTTGGAGCGGCATCGTTTCGTCCTGCGCGACCAGCACGGGCGGTTCACGCTCGGCTCGCGGTTCGCTGAGCTGGCCGCGGCCGCCGGCGAGGATCGCCTGCTCACCGCCGCCGGTCCGATGCTGCAGACCCTGCTGGACCGCACCGGCGAGTCGGCGCAGATCTACCGCCGTCAGGGTGACCAGCGCGTCTGCATTGCGGCCGTGGAACGCGCCTCCGGCCTGAGGGATTCGATTCCGGTGGGCGCCATGCTCTCGATGGAGGCCGGTTCCGCCGCGCAGATCCTGCTCGCATGGGAGGATTCGGAGCGGCTGCATCAGGGGTTGCGTCACGCCAAGTTCACCGCGGCCAAGCTCGCCGCCGTGCGCAAGCGCGGCTGGGCGGAGTCGATCAACGAACGCGACGAGGGCGTGTGCTCGGTATCCGCGCCGATCCGCAACGCCTCCGGACAGGTCATCGCCGCCATCTCCATCTCCGGCCCGAACAGCCGCATGGGCGCCGCACCCGGCCGCCGGTATGCGCCGCTGGTCATGGCCGCCGGCAAGTACCTGACCGACGCGTTGGTCAAGGCCAGCGCCAGCCGCTGAAGCCGGGCCCGTTCCTGCGGTCAGCGCCGGCGGCGGAAGACGCCGGTCAGCCAGGACCACAGGCCGGGCTTGTGCAGCAGATCCATGCCCTCGCTGTCCGGCTTGACACTGGTCATGCCGTAGGCGTACGCCTTCTTGGAATTCGGCTTGCCGACCAGACTGCCGAATTCCAGGAGCTGGGTTCTGGGCTCGTGCGGATGGCGGATGTCGAATTCGAACAGGCGCGCGGCGCGCTTCTCCGGTACCGGGCCATATGAGCCGAACCCGCAGGTGGGTGTGGCCACCAGTATGACGCCGTTATGCGTGCCCACGAACCCGTTGCGATGGTCGTGACCGACCGTCACGGCGAAATACCCGCGCGTCTCCTTCAGCAGCGCGAATTCGCCGTAATCGTGGTCGGAGCAGCTGATACCCTCACCCAGATAGCTGCCGGGCTCGGTTTTCGTCTCATCCAGCACGTAGCTGTGCCCGTCGAACGCGCGATACCCCTGGATCGCATTCGCCGCGTTCGCCGGCACCTCACGCAGCAGATCGTAGTATTGCGGCAGCGCCAGATGCTGGAACAGCATCGACTGCTCCCCCAGCAGCTCCGGCACCCGGCGCAGGAATTCGAACCCCTTGCCGGACGGGGCCCCGTACCCGCCGGACCGCGCGTAATCGCCCGAGTCCAGCAGCACCAGCCCCAGCACCGTATGGGTGTGGTCCACGTCGGACACCGGCAACGCGAACGTACCCGGCTCGCAGGGGTACACCATCTGGTCCAGTAGACCGGACCCCGGCATCGTGCGCGGATGGTCCATGCTGGCCGCGGTGGATTCCGGATTCAGGCACCCGGGGAATTCGCGGTAGATGGCGTCGAGCTCGGCGTTATCCAGACCGCACTGGAAATCATGGTTGCCGTAGGTCACCGCCCAGGGGATGCCGCGTTCCGTCAGCGGCGCCGTGAACTGGGCGATCATGCCGCGGACCTTCTCACGCGTGCGCTCCAGGTCGGCGGCATGGCGCTCCGCCGCACGCCGGTCGGTGGACTGCTGGACGGCGGCCCACCCGTTCGACCACCTGCGCTTGCGGAAGGTGTCGGCGTAGGCCGTGTCGTACCCGGCGATCTGGTTGCCGGTGAAGATCGCGATGTCGGGGCGCGTGGTGTCCAGGGAGGCCTCGATCAGCCGGATCGTGTCCGAGGAGACCTTGGGGCCGTCCTGGATATCGGCGAACTGCAGCACGCGGAACTTGCCGGATTCATGGAATTGCAGGCGTCCCAGCCGCGCGGACACGGACACCGGGCGTTCGTCGGTGGTGTCGGCCGGGCGGATGCGCGGACGCGAGGACTGCGTGGCTTTCTCACCGTGCTGCTGTTCGTTCATGGTTACAGGGTAAACCACAGGCGACGATTGTGAAAACAAAAAACCCTCGCTGTTGCGAGGGTCCTTGGCTGGGGTGCCTGGACTCGAACCAAGAATGGCTGAACCAGAATCAGCTGTGTTGCCAATTACACCACACCCCAATGGGAGGCGATACAGCTACCAGCTGCGTCGTCTTCGTACCCCCAACCGGATTTGAACCGGTGTTGGCGCCGTGAGAGGGCGTAGTCCTAGGCCGCTAGACGATGGGGGCTTGTTCAGTTTTCGTTGCTCGCTGAGCGGCAACAGATGATTAATATACAGAGGTTTCCTCGCCAGCGCAAGCCACGGCGTGTCGCCTTATTTTTCAACGATTCCGATGGCTCCATGCCGGATATACGGGGCCCACCGCCCCACGGCGGTGGGCCCCAATCCGGTCACAGGTGTGCGCGCAAACCCTCCAGGCGGGCGAGCGACACATCCTTGCCGACGATCTCCATCGACTCGAACAGCGGCGGGGACACGCGGCGGCCCGACATCGCCACACGCACCGGGCCGTACGCCAGACGCGGCTTATAGCCACCCTCCTCCACCAGCGCCTTGTCCAGCAGCGCATGCAGCGGCTCGGCCTTCCAATCGGCCTCATCCACGCCACGCAGCGCCGCGATCGCCTTGTCCAGCACATCGCCGGCGGAATCCTTCAGCTGCTTGCGGGCGTCCGTGTCCGGCTCGATGTAGCCCTCGGTCGACAGCAGCGAACCCGCCATGCCGGACACCTCACCCAGCAGACGCACGCGCGGCTGGACTAGCGGCGCGGCGGCCGTCAGCACCTCGCGCTCACGGTCGGTCAGCGCATCCCACGAGTCGGCGGACACCACGCCGTCGCGGTGCAGGTACGGCACGGAACGGCGCAGGAAATCGTCGGCATCGAGCATGCGGATGTGCTCGGCGTTGATCGAGATCGCCTTGTCCAGGTCGAAGTGGGCGGGATTGGCCTTCACGTCGCGCACGTCGAACTTCTCGACCATCTCCTGCATCGAGAACACGTCACGGTCCGGGGCGATCGACCAGCCGAGCAGCGCCAGATAGTTGAGCAGGCCCTCGGGGATGAAGCCGTTCTCACGATGCAGGAACAGGTTCGACTCCGGGTCGCGCTTGGAAAGCTTCTTCTTGCCCTCGCCCATGACGTACGGCATATGGCCGAACACCGGCATCTCCTTGGCCACGCCCAGCTCCATCAGATACCGGTAGAGCACGATCTGGCGCGGGGTGGAGCTCAGCAGATCCTCGCCGCGCAGCACCACGTTCACGTCCATCATCGCGTCGTCAACCGGATTGGTCAGCGTGTACAGCGGATCGCCGTTCGGACGCACGATCACGTAATCCGGCACCGAACCGGCCTTGAACTCGATGCGGCCGCGGATCAGATCGTCGAACACGATGTCCTCGTCAGGCATGCGGATGCGCAGCGCGGGCTGGCGACCCTCCGCGCGGAACGCGGCCTTCTGCTCCTCGGTCAGGTTGCGGTCGAACCCGTCATAGCCGAACTCGGCCGGACGGCCGGCGGCGATGTTGCGCTCCTTGATCTCATCCGGCGTCGAGTACGACTCATAGGCATACCCGGCCTCAAGCAGGCGGTCGGCCACCTCCTTGTAGATGGCGGAACGCTCGGACTGGCGGTACGGGCCGTGCGGACCGCCGACCTCCACGCCTTCGTCCCAATCCAGGCCGAGCCAGCGCAGCGCGTCGAGGATCTGGTTGTAGCTCTCCTCGGAATCGCGGGCGGCGTCGGTGTCCTCAATGCGGAACACGAAGGTGCCGCCGGTGTGGCGGGCCTCGGCCCAGTTGAACAGGGCGGTGCGGACCATGCCCACATGCGGGGTGCCGGTCGGTGAGGGGCAGAAGCGCACGCGCACGTTCGCGGGCAGCTCGGGCTTGCCGTCGGTCTTTTCCATGTTTTCAGCTTCAGTCATAGCCCCTATTGTGCCGCGCAACCGGGACGCGCCCCATCCTCGCCAGCCCTACGTTGTTGCTGTGGAAAAGGTGACGCCGGAGTGGACGTTTCAGTCGACTATTCAACAGTCGAACAGGCTGCCCTGTGGAAAAGTATGCGGGACGGCTATACTGGACCTGTTCGCGCGGTTGGTGGCAGCAGCCGTGCCACACATCGACCACTCACGCATCCATAATGGCGGTCTGCGTCCGACGTAACGGATTCGGCATATGCCGGGCCCCACGTCCAACAGCAGAGCCGCGGCGGATGCCGGTTCGATGCGACGCGCGGGCTCCTCACCTTCCCGCCTCCATCGCCTCGAACCGTAAGCGCGAAAGGCAAGGTGAAGACATGAGGCTGAGGATTCCGAACACATCGCAGACGTTCCGTCGAGCAGCACTGCGGCCGTCCGCGGCGGCACGCTGTACGACGAAGAGCCTGACGGCGCGGCTGACGACAATGGCACGCAACGCAACGGCCTTGATACTGGGAATCGGCCTGCTCCTCGGAGCGGCCGGCTGCGCAAGCAACAACGCGGGAACGTCCGGCAATTCCGACGGCGATTCGTCGATCTCGTTCATGCTGGACTGGACGCCGAACACGAACCATATCGGCCTGTATGTGGCGCAGAAGCTCGGCTACTTCGATAACGAGGGCGTAGACGTGACCATCCTGCCGACCGCGCAGGCCGGCGCGGAGACCTCGGTGGAGAACGGCGTGGCCGACGTCGGGTTCACCACGTTGAGCAACGTGGCCGCCTTCAACGCGCAGGGCGCAAACCTGAAGATGGTGTTCGACCTGACACAGCAACCGGTGGCCCGCTGGTGCGCGCTCGCCTCGCGCACCGACATCTCCACGCCGAAGGACTTCGACGACAAGACCTTCGTGAGCTTCGGATCCGCCGAACAGACTGCCGTGCTGCGGCAGATGATCCGCACCGCCGGCGGCTCGGGCGAGTTCGAGACCGCCACCGCAGGCACCAACACGTTCCAGGCGTTGACCAACGGACAAGGCGATTTCGGCGGCTTCTACGCCACGTGGGAGAACGTGGAAAGCGAGCTGCACGGGCCGGCACTGCACTGCTTCGTGGCCTCCGATTGGGGGGTGCCGGGCAACCCGGACCAGCTCGGATTCGCCGTGAACGCCGCTTGGTTGAAGGATGCCTCCCACGGCGACACGTTGCGCCGATTCCTGGCGGCGGTGCGCCGCGGCTACGACTACGCGCTGACCAACCCGGACGAGGCGGCGGACATACTGGTCGACCAGGCCGGCGAGGCACAACTCGACCCGGAACTCACGCACGCCTCGATGCAGGAGATCGTGGACGGCAACTATTGGATCACCGACGACCCGACCGCCGTGCCGGGCACCGTGAATCTGGAGGCCGCGCAGGCGTACATCGACTTCCTCTACGAGAACGGCACCTACGCCGACGCCGACGGCTCGCCGTTGCCGGCCGCCCCGCAAGCCGCCGACCTGGCCACCAATGAGTATCTGGGGTAAACGCACATCAGGAGACACACCATGAACGAGCATCGCACCGAACCGTGGTGGCGCAAGGCGCTGCCGCCCGTCCTGACCGTGGGCGGACTGCTGGTGGCCTGGGAGCTGTGCGTGCGCGTCGGAGGGGTTTCCGAGCGCACGCTGGCCGCCCCCAGCCAGATCGTCGCCTCGATGGTCCGCACCTGGCCCGATCTGATGGCGGCAGCCGCCGTAACCACGGTGGAGGCGGTGGCCGGATTCCTGATCGCCGTGGCGGCGGGCGTGATCATCGGCATCGGTCTGCATCTGTCGAAGACGCTGGACCGCGCGGTCAGTCCGCTGCTGGTGGCTGCCCAGACGATTCCGCTCATCACGATTGCGCCGCTGTTCGTCATCTGGTTCGGATTCGAGCCGTTTGGCAAGATCGTGCTGGTGGCGGTGCTGGGGGTGTTCCCGATCGCCGTGCAGACCACGCGCGGGCTCGACGCCGTGCCGCGGTTCTACGAGGACGTGGCACTGACCTGCGGGGCCACCCGCTCCTGGACGCTCTGGCACGTCAAGCTGCGCGTGGCCGCGCGCCAGATCTTCGGCGGCATCCGCATCTCCGCCGCCTACGTGTTCGGCACGGCCGTCACCGCCGAATACCTCGGCGCCGTCGATGGCCTGGGCATCTGGCTGCAGGCCGCATTCAACTCGTTCCGGACGCCGTTGATCTTCGCCGCCGCCGTGGTGGTAGTGGCCGAGACCGCGATTCTGCTGGGGCTGGTGGCGCTGGCCGAACGCCTGCTGCTGGGCGGGGATGACACGGTAACGTTGGGTTCAGACGGACAGTGAAACAGGTGCGGAGGCGGACGACTATCTCCATCCCACTCAGTTGGGGATTTTCTCGTTCGGTCGGAAACTTCTCCGGATATCGCACGTCTCAAACACCGGTAACACCGGCATTCCGGCGACCGAATCCCGCAACGGTTCCCGACCGAACGCAAAAATCCCCTACCGAATGAACATCGCCGCCTCAAACGCCCTGGAATCTGAGACAATGGTGGTGAAGACGCCAGTCAATGAAAGGGAGATCATGACCGATCCCAACCAATTCGGGGCCACGCCCGAGAACAACCAGCCGAATCCGCAGCCGGAGCAACCCGCCCAGCCGGCAGCCCAACCCACCCCGGCGTACCCGCCGATGCCTGAATACGGCAGCTACGCACCGGCTCAGCCGGCCACACCGCCTCAACCTGCTCTGCCGACCCCGGAGTATAGCCAGTATGGTCAATACACCGGCCAGGCCAACACCTCCGCCAGCCAGCAGCCCGGCAATCCCTACGCCGGCGGCCAGTATGCCGGACCGACTCCGACTGGCGCCCCATACACCCAGCCGCAGGGTGCACCCTATACCGGCACCGCCAACCAGTACCAGGACCAGTACGCCAACCCGTACGGCCAAGCGCCGCAGTACGGCGCTCCGCTGCCTCAGGGCGTGCCCGGATACATGCCCGGCGACCAGTCGATCGGCATGGTGCCGCTGGATCAGCCCGACTACCGTTGCACCTTCGGCAACGCGGTCAAACGCTTCTTCACGAAGTACGCCGTGTTCTCCGGGCGTGCCTCGCGCCGCGAGTTCTGGTGGGTCATCCTGTTCTTCGTGCTGTGCAACATAGCCCTGAGCATCATCGGCGGCATGTTCGCTTTCATCTCCACGGCCGTGCCCACCATCCTGAGCGTGGTATGGACGCTGGCCACCATCGTGCCGTATGTGGCACTGGCCGTCCGCCGTGTGCACGACACCAACAAGTCCGGTTGGTGGGTGCTGCTGCCCGGCATTCCGTACGTGATCAGCGAAATCGTCAACTACACGGCCATCATGCCCGCCACCGACCGCATCACCGACACCATACTGGGCGTCGCCGCAGGACTCGATGAGGACGTGGCCACGCAACAGCTCATCAGCCAGATGAACGGGCTCGCGGCCCCGTCCGCGCTTGTCACGATCTGCAGCCTGATCTTCCTGATCTCCGGACTGGTGCTCATGTGCGGCGCGCCGAAGCCGGAAGGTGCGCGCTTTGATGCCCCTCGTTCCGGTTCGTCGACTCCGCAGACGCCCGTCCCCAGCACCTCCGGCTATAACGCCGGCTCCCAGCCGGGCAATGACCCGTACGCCACGGGCGGCAACCCCTTCACACCGCAGAAGCAATAACCAACAACCGACAGCCGCCGGCCAACTCCCGGCGGCTCATACCCGCAGAGGCGATCATGCGCAGCCAGTATCAGGTGCCGTTCGACGACCCGTCCGCCGACGGCCAACCCTCATGGAGCGGCCAATACGCCGCCGATGGTGGTTCGCACGGCACCGATACGTCGGACCGGGGCAACACCCCCATCGCCCCGGTTTCCGGACGGCCGACCGCCTCCGCGTATCCCCTTGACCGCCCGTATCCCGGCTGCCCGCCGCTGCAGGCCATCGAACGGTTCTTCCGCAACTACGCCGTGTTCTCCGGCCGCGCCTCCCGCAGCGAGTTCTGGTGGCCCATGCTGATGACCGGCATCGCCGAAACCGCGTTGGGTGCGCTCGATGTGATGTCCGATGTCGGCGTATTCGGCGCTATACAGGGCGTGCTGTCCCTTGCGTTGCTGATTCCCTCGCTGGCGGTCAGTGTGCGCCGGTTGCACGACATCAACTTGAACGGTGCGTGGCTGATCCCGTTTGTGGGGTTGACTGTCCTCGGTTCGGCCCTATCCGTCATGGGTGCGATGGCGGCGTTGCTCGTACTGTTCCTCGTGCCGGATGTGGTGCGGCAGGGATTCGATTTCATCCTGCTGGGGTCGGTCATCACCGTCGTCGCCGGCATCGCCTACGCCGTCTGCATGGCCTGGCCCAGCAACCCGGAAGGCGCGCGCTTCGACAAGCCGCGCTGAGCCTGATTCCCCGACTATAATCGGCAGTATGGCGGCAACGACGCGCCATCGCTGAAGAAGGGGGCAATCATGGCAGACGGTCTCAGGGAACCACCGCAATGGATGCCGTGGTACGGCATCTCATTCCCGCAAGCCATTGTGCGGTTCTTCACCAAATACGGCACGTTCGGTGGCCGGGCGTCCCGCGGCGAGTTCTGGTGGGCCACGCTGTTCCTGTGCCTCGTCGACCTCGCGTGCGAACTTGTCGGCTCGGCACTGGGATACGAGTCCGGAGGAATCCTGTCAAACCTATGGGGCTTGGCCACGTTCATCCCGACGCTGGCCATCAGTGTCAGACGGTTGCACGACTCCAACCATCCCGGCACATGGCTGGTGCTCATCTACGGTCTGATATTCCTCGGAGGCGGCATTTCCGGGCTGGACAGCCTGTTCATCAGAGATGACACCGCCACGGGAACCGTCAACCTGCTGCACACGCTGGGACTGATCACATCTCTGGCCGGTCTGATCATCGCCCTCGTGCTGTTCACCGCCGCCAGCGACCCGAAAGGCGAACAGTACGACGAGCCGGACGGCAGCAACGAACTGGATGGCGCCGATGAACCGGACGGCGACGAACCGGATGGCAACGACGCGCCCGCGGCGCAGATCTTCCCCGCGTAGCCAGCACCGCCCATCCGGCAACAACGTATCCTCACCGCATCGCACGGCTACACCTGCCCGGTCCGGCTCCCCCCGTCCGCCCGAACAGCAGCCCCGGCCACCTACAGCTCGACCGTCTCCTTGGTCGGGTCGTCCTTGACGTGCGCGAACTTGGCGGCGAGCGCCTCCTTGCTCTTGCGCTCGTCCTCCTCCTTGGCGCGTTTCTTGGCCTCCTCCGGATCCCACAGCACGTCCTCGCGGTGCCTGGTCCATTCGGCGGCGGCCAGCGGTGCGACGATCTGCGCCAATGCCACAGCCGCGGCACCGGCATCGTCCGCGCCCGCCACCGCATCCAGCAGACCGTGGAACGCGTCCACGTCCATGCAGACGCGCGGAATCGCCAGCCGCTCCCCCAGTTCGTTGGCGTACAGAATCACCGGCAGTGCACGGGCGGCGTCGGCGGTCCCTTGACCGGCCAGTACGCGGAACAACGTCTCGCAGGCCACCATCACCACCGCGAACCTGCGCGCGATCTCATCCTCGTCGCCGCTCGGCGGCACGTGCCCCTCGTCGGTGGCCTTCGGCGCGATCGACGTCTCCACGGCCTCCAATACGGCACGTACGTCGGCGTTGTCGGCCGCGCCGGCATCGCCCAGTGCGGCGGCGGCGTCCGTAACTAGCGTCACGTCGCCGGTCTCGCTGTAGTCGGCCATCAGGTCGTAGGCGTCGTTCGCGGCGAGCAGCGCGTCCACAATCGACTGCGGACGGCCGGGAATCCAGTCGGCGCCCTCGTACACGTATTCGGCGTCGGGCACGGTCACGTCCTCGCCGGTCATCATCGCGGCCATCGTGCGGGTGATGCGCACCTGCAGGTTCTCCGCGTACTTGGCGTCATTGTCCATCTGCATGGCGTCGGTCAGCGGCCACAGCGCGATCAGCGCCGCCGCAGCCCGCGCCGCCTCACGCACGGCGGGCAGCGCCGCGATCCGATCGACCACCGTCTCATCCAACTGGAATTCCGCCGTCATGTTCGCTCCTTTGCCTTGGGGCAGCAGCCGTTGCCTTCCACTGTAATCCGTCATCCGTCGCGCCGGGCGACCTATGTTCTATTGTGCCGTCACCTGACGCCCGCCGCGGGGTCGACATAGGTGATGCTCATCACATTCCCGGTCTGGGAGTCGTAGGTGATCGACGTGACGGAGGCGAGCGCCGTGTGCCGCAGCAGCATGTTGTGCTCGGGATGGCCGGTTTCCAGCAGGTGCCGGTAGGACCAGATCGGCGACTCGTGGCTGACGACGATGATCTGCTGTCCGGCGTGCTCCCTGACCTTCTCCTGGGCGAACGCGCCGACGCGGGCCGCGATCTGCCGGTAGCTCTCGCCCCAGCTGGGTTTCCACAGGTTGGTGACGAGTCTCCAGTTGCCGTTGCGCCACAGCGCGCCTTCGCCATGGCCGATGCGGGTGCCGCGGAAGTTGTTGCCGGCCTCGATGATGCGCTGGTCGGTGACCAGTTCGAGCGGTTCCTCGTTGCGGGCCGTGCGGATTTCGTTGAGCGCCGTGAGGATGGCCTGTGCGGTTTCGCGCGTACGGTCCAGGGGCGACGAGTAGATGGCGGCCGCGGTGTTCGTCTGGGGGTTGGCGGCGAGGTAGCGGGCGGTGGCCTCGGCCATACGCCGGCCGCGGTCGGACAGGTGGAAGCCGGGGAGCCGCTCGTAGAGGATGTGGTCGGGGTTGTGGACCTCGCCGTGGCGGACGAAATGGATGGTGGTCGCCTGCATCTGAAACTCCTTCGGGACAATGTGGCCGAACGTTCGGAAAACTTCCGGCTTCACCGTCAAATCTACAGCGTGTCGGTTGTAGGACAACGTTAGACTGACGGTGTTTCATTCCGGGCGCACATCAGTCATTCGAAGAGAGACGATTATGGCCAATCCTGTCATCGCCGGCATCAAGGATGTCGGCAGTCGCGTGTTCGGCGGGTACGCCGAGCTTCTGCGCATACCCCACACCGCACGGTACGCCATCGGCGCGGTCATCGCCTGCATGCCGTTCCCGATGGTCGGCATGACGATCACGATCTCCGTGCAGCATTACTACGGCAACTATTCGCTGGCGGGCGCGCTGACCGCCGTGCAGGCCATCTCGCTGGCCATCGCCAGCCCGATGCTCGGCAAACTCGTCGATAAGTTCGGCCAGCGTCAGGTCTCGATTCCGACGATCTGCGTGTGGATGGTGGCCGCGTTCTCGCTGGTGACGGCGATCACCTCGCACGCCCCGGAATGGGTGCTGTTCTGCATCGTGCCGTTCATGGCCGCGATTCCGCCGTGGGGCGCGATGAACCGCAGCCGCTGGACGCACCTGCTCAAGGGGCAGCCCGAGAAGACCAACCGGGCGCTGAGCCTGTGCGGCGTGTTCGACGAATGCATGTGGGTGATCGGCAACCCGCTGGCCTCCACGCTGGCCGTGATCTCCGGCGTGCTCTCGTTCACGTTCACCGGCGTGTGCGTGCTGGTCGGCGCGCTGATGTTCCTGACCGAACTGACCACCGAGCCGAAGTCGCAGACGCAGCTGGCGCGCGAGGCTGGCATGACCCGCGCCGAATACCGCGCGCACGTGGCGGCTCAGGCGGCGGCGCTGCGCGGCAAGGACGAGGACGGCGAGAAGGCCGCCAAGGGGTCGATCATCAGCGCCGGTCTGATTGCCGTGTGCGTCACCTGGTTCTCCATCGGCGCATTCCAGTCGGCCACATCCATCTCGATCATCGCGTTCGCCACCGAGCAGAACATGAAGCAGTACACCGGGTTCGTGTTCGCCTGCTTCTCGTTCAGCTCGCTGGTCGGCGCGCTCGTCTACGGCGCGAAGAACTGGCGCATCCCGCTGTGGAAGCGCTTCTACTTCTGTCTGGCCGTGGTGAACATCGGCATCGGATCGTTCCTGTTCGCCAAGCACCTGTGGGTGATCATGCTCATCTACCTGCTGATCGGCGTATGCCAGGCGCCGACCTGGGTCAACGGCAACCAGCTCATGCTGCATCTGGTGCCGCCGACCCGGTTCACCGAGGGCATGGCCTGGATGGGCGCGATGAACTCGATCGGTTCCTCGGCCGGCTCCGCCATCGCCGGGCAGTTCATCGACCGGTTCGGCGCACATGGCGGATTCATGGTGGTGACCGTGCTGGCGCTGGCGTCGCTGGCTATTGCGTTCGTGGGCTTCAAGCAGATCAAGGAAAGCACCGAGACCCCGGATCTGACCGAGCTGGCGGCCTGAGCGCCGTTGCGGGGCGGAACAGGCTAAGGGACCGGGGTTACTTCGGCCAGCCCTTGGGGGTGTGTGCGAGCGACCACACCCCCAGCTTGTGGGAGAAGCTGTTCTGCCACTTCTCCTCCAGCTGCTCGGCCGTCAGGCGGTTGTCCGCGCGCTTCAACCGGTTCATGGCGTTGGTGTGCGTATCATCCAGCAGCCACTTGCGGATCACGAAGTTCCAGATCGCCACCACCACCGTGGCCACGATCTTGCCGATGTTGGTGCGCAGCAAGTACTCGGCGTGCTGGCTGATGAACGCATCGTGGTTCATGCCGTAGGTGGACAGCCAGATGATGGCCGCGTTGATGAACAGGCCGATGAGGGACGCGCCGACGAAGATGAGGATCTCCATCCAGCGGGCCATATCCTCACGGTGCTTGAACACGAATTTCATGCTGGCCAGATAGTTGAAGACCAGCGAAACCAGGAACGAGATGGTGCCGGCGATCACGTTGTGCATATGGAAGACGCCGACCAGCAGATTCAGGACACCGAAGTCGATGACGGCGGCAATCACGCCCACCACACCGAACTTCATCAACTGTTCAATAAGCTTTCTCACATCCGCCCATTTAACTAGGCGGCAGTGACCGGGTGGCGCCCGCACGCGCTCCTTACGCCCGCACGCCTTTTGTCCGATTCGGGGGATTCTTACGTTCTGGGCTCTATGGGAACGCTACCATCGAAAGAATCCCCCGGTTCGGACAAAACGACAAGTCAACGCGTATGCAGCATGCGGGACTACACTGGCGGGTAAGCATCATTGCAGCCGATAGAAGGAGGTTCCCATGCCTGTCATCCATACCCATGTGTCCGTTCCCACCACGCCCGAGCAGCGCGAGGCGCTGAAGTCCGCCTATGGCAAGGCCATCACCGCGGTGCCCGGCAAGTCCGAGGGCTGGCTGATGTGCCCGTTCGAGGACAACATGCCGATCTACTTCGCCGGCGACGACTCCAAGCCCGCCGCCTATGTGGAGGTCAATGTCTTCGGCTCCTCCGTGCCGGGCTCCGCCTGGGAGAAGCTGACCCGGCAGATCATGGCCGCGCTGGAGCAGGAGCTGGGCATTCCGCAGGACCGCACCTACATCCGCTATACGGCCACCACGGATTGGGGCTGGAACGGCGGCAACTTCTAGGACCCGCCGATTCACAGTCTCGGTCTTCGTAAAATAAGATTACGGCCTCCCGCCCCGTCAGGGGAGGGAGGCCGTTGCATAGTCACCCAACCCAGATCAGACGATCTTCGGCATCGGGGTGGTCAACGACGTGGTCAGGTTCACGTGCACCACGCCGGCACCCGCATGCACCTCGACCTTCTTGAGCGTCACCGTGCGCTCCTCCTCCGGCTTGGTGTCGTCGTCGGTCATCGTGGCCGGCGACTTGACCGCCACCACCGCCAGATCATCCAAGCTGACGCCCGCCTCGCGGCACAGCTCGCGCGCGGCGGTCAGCGAGTCAATGAAGCCGTCCTTGAGCAGGATGCGATCCTCCGGCACACCATACGCGCTCTTGGCGATCCACTTGACATTCTCCACCAGGTCCATGCCCTTGCGGCTGTGGAACTGCGGCGCCATCGGCGCATTCGTCAGCGCCTCGATGAAGCCGTCAAGCTGCGGGGCCAGCGCCTCGCCGCCGTCGCGGAACAGGTTGCCCAGAATCGGCTCGCGGAACCGCTGCTCCACGGCCACCGCCTTCAGGCCCTCGATCTGGTCGTCCTCGCCCTCCCACAGGTTGATCAGCGGGAAGGTCGGGATGTCGTAGTTCTCCAGACGCTGCACATGGAACGGGTAGCGCCAGGACAGCGCCGGATCGTCTCGCCAGGTGGAGGCACGGGTCACAACCACGGCCGCGGACGGCCACTGGGCGCCGTATTCGCGGCAGGCGATGTCCAGCCACTTCTGCGCGCCCGCGTCGGCGCCGTAACCGGCCTCGACGATCACCACGTCGTGCAGCGCGCACGCCATCTGAACCGAGACCAGCGTCGGGATGCCGAGCGACACGTTGGCGAACGGTCCGCCGTGCACATACACCGGCGAACCGTTGAGCGTCTCGGTCAGGGCCGGCTTGACGGCGTCGGCCAGCATGTTGGTGATGCGCCACAGGTCGATGAACTCGCCGAAGGCCACCGGCTTGCCGTCCTTGGTGCCCGCGATCATGGCGGCCACACGCTCGCCGATCTCCTCCATCGAACGGGAGACGACCACGATCTGCATCATCTCGCAGGTCGGGGTGAGCACCACACGCTCGGCCACGTTGTTCTTGCCGCTGTCCACGGTGATCTGACGCAGCGAGCGCGAGGGCACCTCGGAGACGCGCGGCACGAGGATCGTGTCGATGCGGCCCTCGTCCACGGCCTTCTCCGCAAAGGAGACCAGCAGGTTCTGCGCGGCGGCGATGGCGGCCATCTCGCCGGTCAGACCCCAGTCAATGAGTTCCGGATGGGTCAGCGACGCCTTGCCGCCACCGGACGCGCCACCCTTGGAACCGGCGGCGGTGATGCCCATGCTCGGCTGGCGCAGCACGGCGGCCGCATCGATGCCGCGCGCGTTCAGCGCATCGATCAGCGCGATGGTGGTGGTGGTCTTGCCCTCGCCACGGGAGGCCTTGAGCGGGGTATCCGCAGTGACCAGCACAACCTTGCCGTGCTTGCGCGGCGCATCCGGGTTGGACTTGAGGTAATCCAGATAGCCGAATGCGTCGATCTTCCTGACCAGGCCGTATTGGCTGGTGAACTCTTCGATACCGGTCATTGCCGTCCTTTCATGCGGATATACGGGTATGCCACCAGACTACCGCCCGGAGGGAACACCGCCCCCGAGGGTGCCCGCCCACCGGATACGCCGACGCCTCCCCAGCTCGGGGAGGCGTCAATGTGTCACGGCCACGATGGTTCACAGTCCGCGACTTGGCCCCGCCGCACGGGAAGCGTCGGGGATCTACGGCAGACTCCGGGACTCCGCAGCAGCCGGACCGATCAGAAGTCGGACATGTGGAAGCCGTTCTTCATCTTCATGCTCGTGGTGTAGAGCACGGAGTCGAGCAGCTTGTCCGTTTCCTCCTTGAGGAAGTCGGCCAGCTTCTGGTTGGCGTCGGTCAGCGCGGCGCGGACCTCGTCGTTACGCACGGCGGCGATGATATCGTCCGGCTCCATCGGCTGCACATCGTCCAGATCGTCGTCATCCGCCTCGGCCTCGAACGGCTCGAACGCGAGCAGATCCGCGATCGCAGCGTCGGTCTGCGCCACATGGCGGTGTCCCCAGCCGCCGGTCTTCTCCTGGTAGCGGTCCACGGCGTTGGAGGTGTCGGCGAACGCGGCGTCGCACAGCGCGGCGATGATGCGGTTCTCCCAGTAGAAGTTCTCGGTGGTCACGCGGGTGGTGGTGTCCTCCAGATACTTCGGGGTGGCATTGATGTTCGCGTAGAACGGCATGAGGGTGTTGAACGGGTTGGAACCGTAGGCGATCCACTGCAGGGCGCGGCTGGCCTGCGGACGGTACGGGCGGATCTGCATGACGGCCAGCTGGCTCTGACGGTTGATGCCGATCGGGCGGAACATGTGGCGGGTGTGTTCGTCGCCCAGCTTACCGTACGGATCGTAGGGGGTGCCCTGGTAGTGCGAGCTGAGCACGTACTTGACGTCCTCGATGGTGATCTTGCGTTCCGGCTGGCGGGCCCACGGGATGTCGTCGCTCATCGGCTTGTGGTCGGCGTCCGGACCGTCCCACACCTCGTCGTACGGGTTGAGGAAGCGCTGCATGATCCAGGCGCGCGGCGTGTTGTAGACGTGGTCGGCGTCGGAGTGGGAGCCGAACGCGTCGCGCGGGTTGAACGGGGTGGTCGCCTCCACGGACAGGTCCAGATGGTTCTCGGCGATCCACTCGGCCATGTCGGCGGAGCACATGTGGTTCTCCTGATCGCCCAGGGCGTCCTCCAGGTCGAACTCGTCGATGCCCAGCTGGTTCGGCACCGTGACGTACGCCTCGTCGGGCACGCGCTTGGCGATCCAATGATGGCCGCCGACGGTCTCCAGCCACCAGATCTCATCCACATCGGAGAACGCGACGCCGTTCATCTCATAGGTGCCGTACTCCTCCAGCAGCGCGCCGAGGCGCAGCACAGCCTCACGCGCGGTCTTGACATACGGCAGGACCAGCGTCAGGAAATCCTCCTCGCCGATGCCGCCGGGGACCTCGGGTACGTAGCCGTCCTCGCCCTTGCGCCCCTTGGCCGGCACGAGCTCGACGAACGGGTCGGCGCCGAGCACGCGTTCGTTGGTGGTCAGGGTCTCGGTGGCGCTCATCGCCACATTGGCCTCGTTCACACCGGCCTCGCCCCAGATGCCCTCCTTGAGGTCCGCGTTCGGCACGGCGGTGTATCGCATCGGATCATCCGGCAGGTCGATCTCCACGTGGCTCAGCACGCTGCGGTACCGCCGCGGCTGCTCCTCGGGTTTGACGACGATGAATCGCTTCGGGCAGAACTCGCCGTTCGCCGAATCCTCGTTGCGGGCGATGATCGTGGAGCCGTCGTAGCTGGCATCCTTGCCGACCAGAATCGTGGTGCAGGCCATGTACTTGCTTCCTTTCGTTGTGCGCCATCCCCGCCCCGGGGAGGCCGACCGCCATGCGGCCTTGCAGACAGAACCGAGACGATTCTAGACCAACGGCACAGCAGATGCGACCGCGGTTCCACGACGGGACGCCACGACCGGCAGACGCGGCTCAGGCCTTGCCGGTCAGGAAGATGCCACCCTGGTCCGGAGTCTCGCCGCAATCGCGGATGGCGTGCTGCAGCTCGTTGAGCCAGAAGCCCTGGTTCAGGCCCGGCAGCGGCTTGGCCGTGCCCCATACGTGCAGGTAGTACTCGTGGTCCTTGTCCGGCGGGTTCGGACCGTTGTAGCGCATCGTGACCGCCGGATCGGTTTCGCCGACGAACCGCGAGGCGGCGGAGGTGCGACCCTGCACGGCCTCGGGAATCATCGCGGGCATCTGGCGGGAGAAGTCCGGCGGGATCTGCAGCGCACGCGAATCGTTGAAGTCGAACATCAGCGCATCCACCGGCAGGTTCGCCACCGACCAATGGATCCATTCGAAGCCGCACACGGGGATCGAGTCGGGGTCGAGGAACTCCCAATGCAGGTACTTGATGCGGGACTTGTCGAAGTCCTCGATGTAGAAGGGAAACGACACGACCGGCGTGCCGGCGGTCTTGTACTCGGGGTCCGCCGCCTTGGCGAACACGTCCGGAATGACGGTGAAATCGGCTGTGACTCTCATGTGCCCAAGTATAGGTTCGCACTACCTCGGTTTTCAATATCGGATGCCCGGAATATGGCCCCTCCCGGATCCGAACCCCGAGGTAGTGCGAACCGCCTTACGGCATCAACGCACAGAACAGGGCCTCGAACACCAGCGTCGGGTTGCCGTTGCCGTTGAGCCTGCGCCGCGCCGTGGCGATGTCCTCCAGGCGCCGCACGGCGTCCGCACGGCTCAGTCTCACCGACAGTTCGGTGATGGACGCCCGGTTCTCCAGGTTGATCAGCCCGACCGCATCCTCCGCGTTGTTCTGCAGGACGGCCACGTCACGGTAGATGCTGGCGACCGAGTTGAGGGCCCGGTCCAGCACATCGCGGCTACGACGGGTTGCGCGGCGCTTGAGTTCGTCCTTCTTGGCGATGGCGTTGTACGCGCCGCGGAGCGCGGGCGGGATGCGGTCCTTCTCCCCCAGCCCGTTGACACGCCGGAAATCGGCCTCCGCCGCCACGGCCTGCCTGTTCACATCCTCCTGCGCCTGCTCCTGCGCGTTCTCGATCAGCCGGCCGGCCAACAGCACGGCATCCGAGGCGCGGTTGAGATTCAACACGCCCACGACCAGCTCGTCGCGGTCGGTCATGACCCGCTCGTTCGTGGAGTACAGGCGCGCCACCCCGATATGGCCCTCCGCCAGGCGTGCCGCGCGCGCGGCCAGGTGCTGGTCCACGCCGTCATGGCGCTGCAGGAACTCGGCCACCGCCGGCGTGGACGGCACGGCCAGGTTCACGATGCGGGTGCGCGAGCGAATCGTCGGCAGCACGTCCTGGGCGCTGGGCGCGCACAGCAGCCAGATCGTATGCTCGCTGGGCTCCTCGATCTCCTTGAGCAGCACGTTCGTGGACCGTTCCAGCATGCGGTCCACATCCTCGATGATGATGACCCGCCACGGCGCCGTGCTGGGCATCTGCTCGGATTTGGCGATCAGGCCGCGCACCTCGTCGATACCGATCGTGACCTTGTTCGTGGCCAGCACGGTCACATCGGGATGGGTGCCGGCCAGAATCTGCTCGGTCGTGCGCGTCGGGACGTCATCGAGCCCGTGGTCGGGGCTTTCCAATGCGGCGGCGAACGCGCGCGCCACGTTGGAGCGTCCGGATCCGGGAGGCCCGCAGATCAGCCACGATTGGGCGATGGACGCGGGGTCGCCGGCGGCGACGGCTTTCAACTGCTCAACGACCTGCCGCTGGCCGACGATGGCATCCCACACGCTCATCGCGCACCTCCCACGGTCCCGGCCGGGCCGGCATCCCCCGGCGTACGGCCCGTGTCGGACGAGGATACGGTCCGGCGAGCCAGCACGGCATCGACATCGGCACGGATCGTCCGCCACACCTCTTCCACGGAACGCGCGGCATCGACGACCAGGAACCGCTCCGGCTCGGCTTGGGCCAGGTCCAGGAACGCCCGCCGCGTGCGCTTCTGGAAGTCGTCGCCGGCGGCCTCCATGCGATCGGCGCTGTGGGTCAGCCGCTCATGCGACTGCGAGGGGTCCATATCCAGCAGATAGGTGCGCTCGGGCAGCAGGTTGTCGGTGGCCCACAGGCTGAGGTTCCGGATCTCCGCGGGCGTCAGCTCACGTCCGCCCGCCTGGTAGGCCAGCGACGAGTCGAGATACCGGTCGGTGATGACCACGGCCCCGCGTTCCAGCGCCGGCCGGATCTTCTCCGCCACATGCTGGGCGCGGTCGGCCGCGAAGATCAGGGCTTCGGCCCGAGGCGCGATGTCGGCGGCGGACGCGGGCTGCGGCGCTGCCGCGGCATCGTCATCCGCGCCGGAGGACACGCCATGCAGCAACAGCTGGCGCAGGGCCCGGCCCAGCGGCGTGCCGCCGGGTTCGCGGGTCACGACGACGTCATAGCCCAGCGACAGGGCGTAGTCGCGCAGCCGGCCGACCTGCGTGGTCTTGCCCACGCCGTCGACCCCTTCGAACGAGATGAACAGCCCTGCCATCGACTTCCCTTTCATACGGTTCCACCAAGACGACACACCACGGTTCGCGCAACGCTCCCGTCAGTCCGACGCGAACTACTCGGCCTTGGTCTTGGCGGCCGTGGACTTCTTCTTTGTCGTCGTCTTGCGGGTCGTGGTCTTCTTGGCCGTGGACGACTTGGACGACGCCGTGCGGCGGGTCCGGCGCTTGGTCGGGCCGGCCGCTCGCTTCTCGGCGAGCAGGCGGAAGGCCTCGGCCGGATCGATCGATTCCGGGGTGTACTGCTTGGGCAGCGTGCGGTTCGTCTCGCCGTCGGTGATGTATGCGCCGTAGAAGCCGTCCTTGATGGTCACGGCCTTGCCTGTCTCCGGATCCGGCCCCAACTCGCGCAGCGGCGGCTTGGCGGCGCCCCGGCCGCGGCCGCGGCCGTACTTCGGCTGGGCGAACAGCTCCTTGGCCTTCTCCAGGTCGACGGTGAAGATCTCGTCCTCGCTGCCCAGCGAGCGCGTCTCCGACTTGCCGTCCGCGCCGGTTTTAGTCAGGTACGGGCCGTACCGGCCGTTGTTCGCCGCGATGACGGCCTGCGAGACCTCGCCGGTTTCGGCGTTCGTCTCCTCCACGGTGCCGACCTCACGAGGCAGGCTCAGCAGTTTCAGCGCGTCCTCAAGGGTCAGGGTCTCCGGGGTCATGGTCTTGAACAATGACGCCATCTTGGGCTTGGGGGCCGCGGCGGCCTTGCTGCGGGTGCCGCGCTTGGCGGGCTTCGCTTCGGAGGACTCCTCGGCGGCGGGCGCGGCCGGTTCGGGCGGCACCAACGCCACGTAGGGGCCGAAGCGGCCGTTGCGCACCTCCACGGTGCCGCCGGTCGCCGGGTCCACGCCCAGTGCACGGGGGCCGCCCGCGTTCTTCTCGATCAGCTCATGGCCGACCTCGACGGTCAGCTCATCGGGGGCGAGCGTATCCGGCAGTGATGCGCGCTTCGGGTTGCCCTGATCGTCGAGATGGTTCATGTCCTCGAGATACGGGCCGTACCGGCCGACGCGCACGTGCAGCCCGTCGCCGATCTCGATGGTGTTGATGGCCCGGGCGTCGATCTCGCCCAGCTGTGCGACCTGCTGCTGCAGGCCGGCATGCGCCTCGTCCGCGTTCGCGGCCGCGCCATCGCCGGATCCGAAGTAGAACCGGGTCAACCAGTCGCGACCGGATTCCTGCCCGTGCGCGATCTGGTCCAGTCCGTTCTCCATATCGGCCGTGAACTGGTAGTCCACGTACTTGGGGAACTTGGTCTCCAACAGCTTGGTGACCGCGAACGCCAGCCACGAGGGGATCAGCGCGCGACCGCGCTCATACACGTATCCACGGTCGATGATCGTGGAGATGATGCTGGCGTATGTGGACGGGCGGCCGATCTCCTTGGCCTCCAGGGTCCGTACCAGCGACGCCTCGGTGTAGCGTGCCGGGGGCTGGGTCTCGTGTCCGTCCGCCTGCACGGCGACCGCGTGCAGCACGTCGCCGGTGCGCATCGGGGGCAGCGACGCGTTCTCGTCGGATTCGGCCTGCTTGGCGGTACGGCCGGTTGCCTGCGACGCGGCAGCCGCGCTTGCGGAGGGTTCCGCGCCGCCAGCCGGCTGCGCGGCCTGTTCGGTCTTGGGTTCCGCGGACGCGCGACGGCCCTCCCCGGTGGCCTTCATGAAGCCCGGGAATTCGATGACCGTGCCGGAGGCCTGGAACACGGCCTCGCCGTAGGTTCCGGCGGGCGCCGACAGCCGGACGGTGGCGGTCGAACCGGTGGCGTCGGCCATCTGGGAGGCCAGTGTGCGCTGCCAGATCAGCGTGTACAGCTTCAACTGGTCGGCCGGCACCTTGGTGGCGAGCTCCTGCGGATCACGGAACCGTGCGCCCGCCGGACGGATGCACTCGTGTGCCTCCTGGGCGCCCGCGGTCCGCGTGGTGTACTGCTTGGGCCCCTCGGACAGGAAGGCCTTGCCGAAGTGGAACTCCACGGCATTGCGCGCCGCTTCGATGGCCTCCTGCGAGAGCGTGACCGAATCGGTACGCATATAAGTGATATAGCCGTTCTCATACAGTCCCTGCGCCGCGCGCATGGTCTGGCGCGAGCTCATGCCCAGCCGGTTGCCGGCCGCCTGCTGCAGCGTGGAGGTGGTGAACGGCGGCTGCGGACGACGGCGGTAGGGCTTGGTCTCCATCGACATGACGGTGAACGCGGCCTGTTCAAGCGCTGTGGCCACGGCCGTGGCCTGGGCCTCATCCAGCTGGCGCACGTTGCCGGCGAACCCGTCCGGCGTCAGCTGGCCGGTGGTATCGAAGTCCTTGGAACCGGCCAGACGCCTGCCGTCCAACGACACCATGCGCGAGGCGAAGCGCACCTCCTGGCCTTCGGCATCGGGGGCGGCGAGCGTGGCGCTCACATCCCAGTACGGCGCACGGACGAACGCCATGCGTTCGCGCTCACGCTCCACGATCAGGCGGGTGGCCACGGACTGCACGCGCCCTGCGGACAGGCCCGGCCCGACCTTGCGCCACAGCACCGGGGAAAGCTCATAGCCGTAAAGACGGTCGAGCACGCGGCGGGTCTCCTGTGCGTCGACCATATGGGCGTCCACATCCCTGGTCTTGTTCAACGACGCCTTGATGGCCTCGGGCGTGATCTCGTGGAACACCATGCGCTTGACGGGAACCTTGGGCTTGAGGGTCTCCACCAGATGCCAGGCGATGGCCTCACCTTCACGGTCCTCATCAGTGGCGAGATAGAGCTCGTCGGCGTCCTTCAGGGCGGCCTTGAGTTCGGAGACCGTCCTCTTCTTCTCGCTGCCCACAATGTAGTACGGCTTGAATCCATCCTCCACGTCGACGCCGAACTTGCCGAATTTCGCCTTGGCGGAGGCGGGCACCTGGCTGGGCTGCGCAAGATCGCGGATATGGCCCACCGATGCCATCACGGTATAGTCGTTGCCCAGGTATCCCCCGATTTTCCTGGCCTTGGTGGGAGACTCCACTATGACGAGCTTGGTGCCGTTACCCATGTCTTCTCCTTACGACTTGCGTTTGCACGTCATCTTACTCATGTCCCGACAACTATCGGCAAATCCCAGTGTGGCGAACGGCCGCCGTCGGCACGGCGTCACCGGCGGGGCGGCGCCGGTGGAGCCCCGACCAGGCCGAGTCTGGTCAACGGCGAAGCCGTGATCTGCCGCATGGCCAACGTCATGCCGAACACCAGCAACGCCATGCCGGACACCCCGGTCATTGCGGACACGCATGCCCCCTCGATGCACCATTCGGCGCTCAGTTCCAGCCCCGGCACGATCTGCCAGATGACATACGCGGTATAGGCCAGCAGCAGCACGCCACCGGTGATCATCACCGTGCCGACGATCTGCACCGTCGGCGACGAGGCGCGTTTACCGGGCTCGTCCATGCCGGAGGTCCGGGTGAACGCCAGCGTCAGCATCGCCATCGCCCCTGCAATGCACAACGCCATCACCACATCCGTCGGGCGGTGCCACTTCCCGACCACCACCGAGGCCCCGACCAGCAGCGCGAACACGGCGCCGATCACGCCCGTCAGCGCGCGCCAGGCCCGCGGCACCACGCACAGCAGGGCGATGCCCGCCGCCGCGGCGAGTATCGTATGCCCCGATGGCGCGGAATTCGCCTCCGGCGCCTCCACATGGATGATGAACGGACGCGGCAGATGCTCCTTCAGCAGCGAGGACGCCAAACACAGCACGGCGAACACCGCCGACTGCCCCAGCAGCCACCAGCGTTTCCGCACGATCGCCACGATCACGGCCCCCACAGCCAACACCGCGCTGATGATCTGGACCACCAGGGAGACGGTGAATACACCGACCACCGGGTCGAGCCAATTCGGCAGCCGCTCCACCAGATGGCTCCACACCATATCGTCATAGGCCTGCCCATCCTCGGTGCACACCCCCAGCCACCAGACGCCCGCCGCCATGGCCGCCATCATCAACGCGAACACCACGCACAGCACGCGGCTGGAGATGCGCGGCCGCACCGTCAACGGGTCGAGCCGTGCCAGCCCCTGTTCCAGCGTCGCATCATCCAACTCGGCCGAGGATCCCGGCAGCGGCACCGCGGACGGACCATGCTCGCCGGTATTGGACGCCAGCATATTCACCGGCGCCGCGGGATCGACCACCACCGGGGACTCCGGCGTGCTCATCGGCGCAAAATCCAACGCCGGCGCGGCCTGTTCGGCCTGCGGCGATTCCGAATGCATCTGCTGTTCGTCTGTCATACCCACGACTCTACGAGATGACTCCCGACAGGGTAGATATCTACCGTTCCTTGCGTCGGAATCCGCACAAACAGCGATCGGATACGGAAAAACCTCCACGCACCCGTCAGAGGCCACTTACCCTTGCTGCATTCCTGCCCTGGGGGAGTTGGGTGACATAACGCCACATGGAGGCTTGCACCAGTGTACACCATGCCGGGACGAAGACTTTGCGTTCCGCGTGCCTTCCGCACGCCGACCGCGCGATGCCGTGGCCGTTTCCGCTTGTCCGTTCCATGCGCAGCCAACCGTGCCACCCGCGGTTGGGCCAAGGCGGTGGGTAGCATGGAAGAAAACGCACACGGGGTCCGTGCCGTTCCGCGGCCGGCCGACAACAGCCCTACGACTGAAGGAGTGATGATGGCTGAGGATGTGACGTATCCGGATTTGGTGGTGGTCGGCGCGGGCCTGTTCGGCCTGACGGTGGCGCAGCAGGCAGCGGAGAAGGCGGGCGCGACCGTCCATATCATCGACGTGCGCGACCATATCGGCGGCAACGCGTACTCGTACTTCGACGAAGAGACCGGTGCCGAAATCCACAAGTACGGTGCGCATCTGTTCCATACGTCGAATCAGCGCGTGTGGGAGTATGTCAACCGTTTCACCGAATTCACGGACTACGTGCATCGCGTGTACGCCACACATGACGGCGAGGTATATCCGCTGCCGACGAATCTGGGCACGATCAACCAGTTCTTCCGTGCACACTACACGCCGGCTGAAGCCAAGGCGCTGATCGAGGAGCAGGCGGGCGAACTGGCAGGCAAGGATCCGCAGAACCTGAACGACAAGGGCATCTCGTTGATTGGACGCCCGTTGTATGAGGCGTTCATCAAAAACTACACGGCCAAGCAGTGGCAGACCGACCCCAGCGAGCTGCCCGCGTCGATCATCAATCGTCTGCCGGTACGATTCAACTACGACAACCGGTATTTCAAGGACACCTGGGAGGGCCTGCCGAAGGATGGGTACACGGCCTGGTTCGAGCGGATGATCGACGATCCGCGCATCACCGTGGAGTTGGGCGTGGATTTCTTCGACGCATCCCAGCCGTACAACAAGGCCGCGCTGAACGCGGCCGGCGTGCCAGTGGTGTACACGGGTCCGGTCGACCGCTACTTCGACTACGAATTGGGCGACCTGAAGTGGCGCACGGTGGACTTCAAGGAGGTCCGCTACGACGAGGACGACCATTTCGGATGCCCGGTGATGAACTTCTCCGACGCGGATGTGCCGTACACGCGCGCGATCGAGTTTAAGAACTTCAACCCGGAACGCCACGATTCGCAGAACCACGAGCGCACCGTGGTCTGGGAGGAGTACAGCCGGTTCGCAGAGCGCGGCGACGAGCCGTACTACCCGATTAACACGGAGGCAGACAAGGATCTGTACGCCAAGTACGTGGAGCTCGAGAGGACCGTGCCGAACACGGTGTTCGGAGGCCGTTTGGGCACCTACAAGTACTACGACATGCACCAGGTCATCGACACCGCACTGACCGCGTACGAGGAGCAGATTCACCCCATGCTCGCCAAGTAGTACCCGACATCTGGTACGGGTATTCCACCTGTGCCATCCGTAATGGGCGTGTTGTCATATCGGTATGACAACACGCCCATTTCATAGCTGCCACGAGCGCGTGTCGTCAGTTGAGAATGACGACACGCGCTGCAGGGGCTACGTCTGAGGGTGTGTTGTCACATCCGTATGACGACACACCCTCAGAGACGCCGATTCAAGGGTGTGTCGTCATGGCTGCATGACGAAACGCCCCCGCAGAGGTCATCCCTGCGGGGGCGTGTGTTACCTTATCGGCTCAGGCGCGCCAGACGTCCTTGCCTGCGGCCTTGGCGGCGGCCACGTCGGCGTCCAGCTGGGCCTCGTCGGCCTCCACCTCGCCGGCGATGAACCGCTCGACCAGCTCGCGCGCCTCGTTATCCTCATGCTGCACGGCCGGGGACTTCATGAAGTACGAGCTCGGCGCCAGCACCGGGCCGGCCAGACCACGGTCGAGCGCGATCTTGGCGGCGCGCACGGCGTCGATGACGATGCCCGCGGAGTTCGGGGAATCCCACACCTCCAGCTTGTATTCCAGGTTCAGCGGCACATCGCCGAAGGTGGTGCCCTCCAGACGCACGAAGGCGAACTTGCGGTCGTCCAACCACGCCACATAATCCGACGGGCCGATATGCACGTTGTAGTCATCCATCTCATGCGGCACCACGGAGGTGACGGCGCGGGTCTTCGAGATCTTCTTGGACTCCAGCCGCGAGCGCTGCAGCATGTTCATGAAGTCCATGTTGCCGCCCACATTGAGCTGGTAGGTGCGGTCCAGGCGCACGCCGCGGTCCTCGAACAGACGGGCCATCACGCGGTGGGTGATCGTGGCGCCGACCTGGCTCTTGATGTCGTCGCCGACGATCGGCACGCCCGCGTCGCGGAACTTCTGCGCCCACTCCGGGTCGGAGGCGATGAACACCGGCAGGCAGTTGACGAACGCGCAGCCCGCATCCATCGCGGCCTGGGCGTACGCCTTATCGGCCTGCTCGGAGCCGACCGGCAGGTACGAGACGAGTACGTCGACCTGCTTCTCGCGCAGCACCGCGGCCACGTCGACCGGCTCGGCGTCCGACTCGTCGATCATCTGGCGGTAGTACTCGCCCAGACCGTCATAGGTCGGGCCGCGCAGCACCTCCACGCCCAGATCCGGCACATCGGAGAACTTGATCGTGTTGTTCTGCGAGGCGAAGATCGCCTCGGACAGGTCCTTGCCCACCTTGAGCGCATCGACGTCGAACGCGGTGACGAACTCGATGTCGCGCACGCGGTACCCGCCGAAGTTGTTGTGCATCAGACCGGGGATCTTCTCATCGTCGGCCGTGTCCTTGTAGTATTCGACGCCCTGCACCAACGACGAGGCGCAGTTGCCCACGCCGGCGATAGCCACACGAATGCTCATCAAAACCTCTCTGTCCACTTGATAGTGTGATTGCCAATATCACCGTCCTAGCTTACCCAGCCACCGCACCGACATGACGCAGCATTCCGGATTCCCACCATTTTCCCAGACAGCATGCAGTGATTTTGGTCAGTCCGCAACCATCCGCCCATTTGTGAGGGTTCGGCGTAAAAACCGCGTCCATAAGCCGTTTTTCGCTTCCAGCGCCGCGGATTCTCAGGGGCGGCTACTACCTTGGACTTCATGGTTTCACAGACTCGTACCGCCAAACGCACGCCGGCCGCACGCCATTTCGGCGGCGGCATCCACCGTTCGCACGGCTCGAAGGGCCCGAAGCCGAAAGGCAAAAGCAAGCACCTCATCCTCAAATGGGTGCTCGGCATCACCGGCGCCCTGCTGGCGCTCGGCATCGGCGCGTTCGCGTATCTGTACGCCACCACCGAGATCCCCCAGCCGGAATCGATCGCCGTGGCGGAGAACACCACGGTGTACTACGCCGACGGCACCACCCCCATCGGCACGTTCTCGGAGCAGAACCGTGAGATCATCGACTGCTCGGTCCTGCCCGACTATGTGGGGCAGGCCGTCGTGGCCTCCGAGGACCGGTCGTTCTACACCAACCGCGGCATCGACCTCGTCGGCATCGCCCGCGCGTTCTGGAACAACCTGACCACCGGATCCAGGCAGGGCGGTTCGACCATCACCCAGCAGTACGCCGAGCGCTATTATCTCGGCGAGACCACCTCATACCTCGGCAAGGCGCGCGAGGCCATCCTGGCCCTCAAGATCGCGCAGGCGCAGGACAAGGACCAGGTCCTGTGCAACTACATGAACACCATCTATCTGGGACGCGGCACCTATGGCATCCAGGCCGCGGCCAAGGCCTACTTCGGCAAGGAGGCCAAGGACCTGACCGTAGCCGAGGCGGCCATGCTCGCCGGCATCATCCCCTCCCCGTCGTCCTGGGATCCGGCCGTCGATCCCGAACAGGCGCAGGCCCGATTCACGCGCGTGCTGCGCATCATGCAGGAGGACGGCTACATCACCGCGCAGGAGCAGCAGGAGGCCCAGTTCCCGCAGACCATCGAGTACACGCAGCAGAACTCCTATCAGGGGGCGAACGGCTACCTGTTGCAGATGGTGCGCGACGAGCTGACCGGCGACGGCACGTTCAGCGCCGAACAGCTGGACACCGGCGGCTACGCCATCGTCACCACCATCGACAAATCCAAGCAGGATCTCATGTACTCGGTGGTCAGCCCCGCGCAAAACGGCATGCAGGGCGTCATCCCCGACGGCATGGAGTTCGGCGGCATCTCCGTCAACGCCAAGGACGGGTCGATCATCTCCGTGTACGCGGGCGAGGACTACCTGACCAAGCAGCTCAACCAAGCCACGCAGTCGGTGTATGAGATCGGCTCCACCATGAAGCCGATGGCGCTGCTGGGCGCCATCCAGGAGGGCGTGAACCTGGACACCGTATTCAACGGCAACTCGCCGCGCAAGTTCGACGGCATCACCGACCCGGTCGGCAACTTCGGCAATATGAGCTACGGCAACGTGAACCTGTACACGGCCACGGCGCAGTCGCTGAACACCGTCTATATGGACGTGCAGGCCAAGCTCGGCACCCAGCGCATCGCCGAGATAGCCAAGGAGGCGGGCGCCGAAAGCGACGCGCTGGACGGCACCAACCCCTTCACGGTTCTGGGCAACAACGCGCTCACCACCAAGGATGTGGCGCGCATGTACGCCACCATCGCCAACCAGGGCAACCGTCCGAACATCCACATCGTGTCCTCCGTCAAGAACACCGACGGCGAGGACATCTACAAGGCGCCGACCGACACCACGCAGGTGTTCGACGCGAACGACACCGCGCTGGTCACCAAGGCGATGACCGGCACCGTGCAGAACGGCACCGCCACCGAGGCCCTGGCCGTCGGGCATAACCTGGCCATGAAGACCGGTACCGCCAACGACTCCTACGCGGCCAGCACTGTCGGGTTCACCCCGTCCGTGGTCAGCGTGTTCGCCATGTGGTACCCGGATGCGAACGGCAACCCGCAGGAGGTCCCCGCATTCGGCGGATGGAGCGGCGGCAGCGACTACCCGGTGCATCTGTTCACGCAGTACATGACGCAGGCGCTGGCCGGCACCGACAACGAGACCTTCCCGAACGCGGTGGACCACGGCAAGGTTGGCGGCTCCGACGGATCGTGGGGCCTGGGCTCCCGGACCCTGCAGCAGATGCAGGAGGCCCAGCGGAAGGCCGAAGAGGAGGCCCAGCGCCAGGCCGAGGAGGAGGCCCAGCGTCAAGCCGAGGAGGAGGCGCGGCGCCAGCAGGAGCTGCAGCAGCAACAAGAGCAGCAACAACAGGAGCAGCAGGGCCAAAACCCGGAGACGCCATCAGACGGGTCGGGTTCTACCGATGAATCGGACGGATCCGAAGGCGAGGAAAACGGCACGAACCAGCCATAGCAGGCGCTGCCGGTTGTCGCCATGTCCCGTACCGACGCTGATATGGCACCTGCATATCAGAGGCTGTGCCAGCACAATTCCCGCGTCCATACCGACCTATGATGAGGCGGGGCCATCCTTCTCCGGGATGGCCCCGCCTCATTGTGTCAGAGTCCGGTATCAGAGCAACGCTTCCCTGACCCGCTCGTAGTCGGCGCGGGTCAGGCCGATCACGCCGCCATGCTTGGTGTGCGGCGAGAGGTAGTAGTCCTCCGCCTGCAACGGTCGCCAACCGGCGTCCAGATCGTCCGTGACCAGCGGCCGGTATCCGATCTCCGGGATCACGTCGACGAACAGGTACCATTCGTCGGCACTGTGCGAAGCGAACACGGCCGGCCCCTCGACGCCGCCCGGGTCGCCGCCGACCGCGTACTCCGCGCCGATGCGGGTCTGCACGGTCGTCCACGGCGTCCCCGGCTCCCACCAGCGCGGGGCGTCGGTCGAATCCATCCAGATGCCGTTGCCGAACGCGTTGTCCTTGGTGATGCGATAGGTCCGCCGTCCGCCGTCGGGCAGCGGACGCTGGATCATCGTCGTGTCGATCGAGTCGCCGCCGGTGTCGATGAACACGCCGCCGTACTCGTAGGTGTCCTGCGTGAAGTCGCGGGTCACGCCCCACAGCACCTTCGGGCGCACGTCGGCGGTGGTGTGGTCGCGGTCGTCGTCGGGGAAGACGGTGCTCGACCAGTAGATGACGAAGGCGCCGCGGCCGCCGTCATGCCCCTCGGGATAGTAGTCCGGCACCCACAGGCTCTCGCAGGCCCAGGCCATGCCGAGTTCCAGCCGCGAACCGTCGGGGCGGCGGGCCACGTCGAGCGTATGCGGGCCGGTCCAGTGGATCAGGTCGTCCGACTGCCAGACCATGAGATCGGTGCTGCCGTGCCGCGTCCAGTGGTGCCAAGATGACATCTCGCGTCCGCTGAGGCCTTCGGCGCCGCCGAAGACGCGCAGGTCGGTGGCGACGATGGTCCACACGCCGGTCTCCGGGTTGCGGGTGATGTGCGGGTCGCGCACGCCGGTGGTGCCGATGGTGGAGGTCAGGAGCGGCTCGCCGCCGTTCAGGGGGATCCAACGATGCGGATTGTCGCCGTCCGACAGATCCATGTAGATGCGTTCGGCGTAGCCGTCCGGGTCTTCGAGGAAGTGGACGAGCAGGTAGCCGTAGGGGTCGGTTGGTTGCGCTTCCATGGCGCTCTCCCGTCTACGAGGTGGAACGATGATGGATATAACGTTGCACTATTATACGACGCACTCATGATGTTCAACGATGCGATACGCGTCTCTCCGTCGTCGCAGCGAGAATCACTGCAACGATATAAACGTTGGAAAAACGCGAAGTTACCGCATAATCACAGCCGCGCACCGTATACTGTAGCGGTATTGACCACGCATCATCGTCACGACGAGGAGACGTCCATGATACAGCAACGACACGTCACCATGCACGACGTGGCACGCCGCGCCGGCGTCTCGGTCAAAACCGTGTCGAATGTGGTCAACGACTACCCGTTCGTCCGCGACTCCACGCGGGCCAAGGTCCTCGCCGCCATCGACGAACTCGGCTACTCGCTCAACATGACGGCCAAGAACCTGCGTCAGGGGCACAGCAACATCATCGGCCTGTCCATCCCCGACCCGCGGATGCCCTACTTCGCCGAACTTTCCGCGTATGTCATGGAGGAGGCGCGGGTCCGGGGCAAGCACGTCATCTTCAACCCCTCCGGCGTGGACCGCCAGACCGAGCTCGACGTGCTCCACGGCTCGTTCAGCACCCTGACCGACGGTCTGATCTTCAGCCCGCTGCACCTGAACACCAGCGACGCCGCCGACATCCACGTCGACTACCCACTCGTCATCATCGGCGAGCACCTGCGGCTCGACACCTACGACCGCGTCCTGACCGAGAACACCACCGGCTTCCGCAACGCCACCGCACGACTCATCGAACTCGGATGCCGGCGCATCGCCATCATCGGCGTGCACGAGTGGGAGCGGGACTACGGCTCGTCGCCGTACCGCCTCAAGGGGTACCGGCAGGCGCTGGCCGCCGCGGGGCTGCCCAACGATCCGGCGCTTGAGATCCCGGCGGTCATCTGGTACCAGCCGGACGGCGCCGACGCGGTGGCCCGGATGCTGGACGGCGGCATCCGCCCCGACGGCATCGTCTGCATGAACGACCTGCTGGCGATGGGCGCGATGCAGGAACTGGCACGCCGCGGCATCCGCGTGCCCCAGGACGTGAAGGTCATCGGCTACGACGATTCGACCGATTCGCAGTATCTCTCCCCCTCGCTGAGTTCCGTGGATCCGAACCTGCGGGAAGTGGCGCGGATGTCGCTGGAACTGCTCTGCGACCGCATCGAGGGACGGGTGCCCGAAGAGGCGGGGCCCAATGGATACGCCGAAGTGGTGGTGCCGTCCAGGCTGGTGGAGCGCGAATCCAGCGCGCCCGATTCGCTGCCGTAGCGACCGCCCCAATTCACGGTGTTGCGAAGGCCCAAACAGTGAATTGCCTCACCCTGTAAACCGTTGGGCCGGTGCCGTCATTGCTGACGACACCGGCCCAACGACATCGGAAGGAGGAAAGGAAGGGAAGAGGATTACTGGCTCTTCCGGTTTTCGAAAGTCAGCGGTTACCGTAACACGAAGAGGTCGCGCTTCGTAAGTCGCGCGCGTCGCAGGACGGAACGATTCTCAGCCCGTTCCCCGGCACGGCTCCGTCGCATGCGGCTTTACCCCTATACCACCGAACGCAAACGCACGGCGGCGGCCATGCCGCCGTCACCGTATGTGGGCGAGGCCATGAAGGCGCGCGAATCCGGCTGGCTCTCCAGCAACGCGGGGTGTTCGCGGACCGTGCGCTCCCACAGGTTGAGCCTGCTAATCGATGTGGCCTCGATGCCCAGGAGCGCATCCGTGAGATGAGCGGCGTATGCGGCATGATGTCTGTTGATGAGGTACCGCATCGTTTCCAGGCGTTTGTCCATGCTGGTGATGTTTGGACTTGCCGGCGCGGTGCGGTATTCGATCAATGGCTCGGGGGCGATGGCGATGCGAGGCTCCTGCCCGGTCGCGGTTGTGTCCGCCGCCGTTGCCGCGGCTGCGAGCAGCGACAGACAGAAGTCCCAGTCCTCGAATCCGGAGCGCATCGACTCGTCGTAGCCGCCGCATGCTTCCCAGACGGTTCGCCGGAACGTGAACGTCGCCGGGCAGGCGTTGCGCGACAGGAAGTCGGCGATCGCGCCGCCGGTCGGTTTGACGACCGCATCCAGCACACCGAAGGTCCGCAGCCAGCCGGACGCGGCGACGACGGACGCATCGCCGTCCAACAGACCGACCGTCGTCTCCAGGAACGTCGGCAGCAGCCGGTCGTCGCCGTCCAGCACGGTCACGCAGTCGGTCCGCGCCGCTCGGATGCCGACGTTGCGCGCGGCGGACGGTCCGGCGTTCCCCTGCCGGATGACGGTGATGTCGTCCGCTTGTTCCAGTTCGTCCAGCACTTGTACGGATGCCTGATCCGTCGACCCGTCGTCCACCACGATGATCGCGTCCGGACGCAGCGTCTGCCGCCGGACCGAATCGACGGCCTCGCGAATCATCTCGTTCTGGTTGTAACTGGTGATGACCACACTGACATTGCCCATGCCCACCATTATCCCCCGCATTTGTTCCCGATTATGCCCGTCGTCGTTCCGGTTTTCAGGCATGGCGAGCAGATGAACGCGGCGTTCTGCTTTTGGTTGCGGATCCGCAACCAAAAGCAGAACGCAAAACACACGACAAACTCGGCCGACAGGCAACAACACCACCCCCAGTGCACCCGAGTTCGCAACGCACAGTCGAGAAACCGGAACATACGAGGACTCTCGATGCATCATTGCATCCGACGATTCCGGCAAGCTTACCACTTAACTTACCACTTACTTACCAGATGTGGTAAGTAAGTGGTAAGTTAAGTGGTAAGTTGAAACACCAAGAGGCAACGAACACGGAGCAGACAACATGGGCACCGAGGATCTTGAACAACTCATCGCACATATGAGACAGATCGGCAACGACACCCAAACGTGTGAAGTCAAGGAATCGTCGTCCAAACTTCCGGAGTCCGTCGTCGAGACCTTGTCCGCATTCTCCAACGGCACCGGCGGTACACTGATTCTGGGCTTGTCGGAGAAGAACGGCTTTACACCGGTCAGCAACTTCAACGCCACCGCCATGCAGGAATCGCTGGCTGCGGCCTGCGCCAAGATGACGCCTCCGGTTCGGCCCATCACCGAAATCCTGCCCTTCGAGGGCATCAATCTCCTGGTTGCCGAGATACCGGCCATGTCCAAGAAAGACAAACCCTGCTACGTGACCACACGCGGGCGGTATCAAGGCTCATACATCCGCACGGGAGACGGCGACCGCAAACTCACCCAGTACGAAATCGACCGCCTTATCGAGGAACACACCCAGCCGACCTATGACGACGAAATCGTTACAGGCGCCACGCTCGACGACCTCGACAGGGATCTGGTATCCGCGTTCATCGCGCGGCAACGCGCATTGCACCCACGGGTGTTCGCGTCGAGGGACGATGAAACCATCCTTACCAGCATGCACGTTGTGCACCGCGACGGCGACATGCTCCGCCCTACTCTCGGCGGACTGATGTCGCTGGGCATATTCCCCCAACAATTCTTCCCACGCCTGAACGTGACCTTCACCGTGTTCCCCGGCACCACCAAGGCGGAAACCACGTCCGACGGCAGACGATTCCTCGACGCACAGACCTTGGTGGGCCCCATTCCCCTCATGATTGACGATGCCGTGAATGCAGTGGTCAAGAACATGCGCACCGGTGCCATCATCGACGGAGCATTCCGCAAGGATGTGCCCGATTATCCGGATAAAGCGGTCAGAGAGGCCATAGCCAACGCTCTTATGCACCGCGACTACTCCCCCGATGCACGCGGTTCGCAGGTGCAGGTGAATATGTATCTCGACCGTCTGGAAATCCTCAATCCGGGAGGACTGTTCGGCAATGTGACCATAGAGACTCTGGGGCATGCCGGCATTTCCGCCTCGCGCAACCAGTTCCTTTCCAACATATTGGAGACCACCCCGTACCCCGGGGGCGGGTACGTGGTGGAGAACCGTGGGACAGGCTATCAGGTAATCGAAGAGGAGCTGCAGGAAGCCCTCATGCCGCCGCCCGAACCGTCGAATACGCTGACGTATTTCTCGTTGACGTTCGCCAAACGTCGCGTCAGCGAAAGCGAACGCCGAGTCATCGCCTCGGACGATGTCGAAACGGCCATCATCGCATTGCTGCACGAGCAAAGTTCGGCAAGCACCCGCGAGCTCGTGGAGCTTTCAGGACTCTCACGGTCGGCCATTGTCAATCATCTCAATCGCCTTATCAAGGCCGACGTCATCGAGCCGACACACATCGCGCGAAGCCCCAAACAACGCTACCGACTCAAGCGATAGCCCGTTGCACGTGGCAACTTACCACTTGACTTACCACTTACTTACCAGATGTGGTAAGTAAGTGGTAAGTATGTGCGAAGCCGGCATTGGCGGATCATCACGATCGCGCCTGTTACCGTTCCCCGGTTTTCAGACAGGGACATAACGAAGGGTCCCGCAGCCATTGGAGCTGCGGGACCCTTCAGGAGTCTTGGCGCGCCGCCGTTGACGGCGGCACGTACGGAACCGCTCAGCGCATCGACCGGTTGATGGCGGAGATGATGGCCTTCAGCGAGCTGGTGATAATCGAGGAATCGATGCCGACGCCCCAGATCACCGTGGTGTCCGCCTCATCGCCGATCTCGCACTCCACATAGGAGGCGGCCATGGCGTCGGTGCTGGCGGTCATCGTATGCTCCACGTAATCCATCACCGACACATTGATGTCGATGGCGGCGATCGCGTTGATGAACGCGGCGATCGGGCCGTTGCCCACGCCCATCAGCTCGCGCTCGACCGGCTCATCCACGCCCACGTTCACGCCGCGGTCGAGCAGCCTGGCCTTGAGCACGGTGTCGGAGCCATCCTCACCGGAGGAGACCTGCACCTTGAGCAGCTTCAGACGGCCCCACTGTTCAAGCGTCTCGTCATGGCTGTCGCCAACGATCGCACCGGCGGCCGTGGCACCCGTCTCCTCGACCGGCAGGTACTCGTCCTTGAACAGACGCCAGATGTCCGCGTCCTTGACCTCCTTCTTGGTCTCGTCCGCGTACTTCTGCACGATCTTGTCGAACTCCACCTGCAGGCGCTTGGGCAGGTCGAGGTTGTGGTTCGTCTTGAGCAGGTAGGCCATGCCGCCTTTGCCGGACTGGGAGTTCACGCGGATGATCGCCTCGTAACTGCCGCCGACGTCCTTCGGGTCGATCGGCAGGTACGGCACGAGCCACACGAAGTTCTCCAGGTTGGCGCCGGCCATGTCGGCCGCCATCTGGCGGGCCTCCAGACCCTTCTTGATCGCATCCTGGTGCGAGCCGGAGAACGCGGTGAACACGAAGCTGCCCGCATACGGGTGACGCTCGGAGATCTTGATCTGGTTGCAGTACTCGACCGTCTTGCGGATCTCCGGCACGTTCGAATAGTCGATCTGCGGGTCGATGCCCTGGGTCAGCATGTTCAGACCCAGCGTGACCAGATCCACGTTGCCGGTGCGCTCGCCGTTGCCGAGCAGGCAGCCCTCGATGCGGTCCGCGCCTGCCAGGATGCCCAGCTCGGCGGCCGCCACTGCCATGCCCTCGTCGTTGTGCGGGTGCAGCGAAAGCACCACCGAATCGCGGTCCTGCAGATGGTTCGAGACATACTCGACCTCGTCGGCGAACACGTTCGGCGTGGTCATCTCCACCGTGGCCGGCAGGTTGATGATCATCTTGTGCTCGGGCGTCGGCTTGATCACGTCGATCACCGCATTGCACACCTCAACCGCGTACTCCGGTTCGGTGCCGGTGAACGATTCGGGGCTGTACTCGTAGTACAGCTCGGTCTCGCCGGCCTCGCCCTCCAGCTCCTTGCACAGCTCGGCCGCGTCGGTGGCGAGCTTCTTGATGCCTTCCTTGTCCTTGCGGAACACCACCTCGCGCTGCAGCACGGACACCGAGTTGTAGAAGTGCACCACCGCGCGCTTGGCGCCGCGCAGGCATTCGTAGGTCTTGCGGATCAGATGCTCGCGCGCCTGGGTGAGCACCACGATCGTCACGTCGTCGGGGATGAGCTCACGCTCGATGAGCAGTCGGATGAAGTCGTAATCGGTTTCGGAGGCCGAGGGGAAGCCCACCTCGATCTCCTTGAAGCCCATCGAGATCAGCATGTTCCAGAAGCGCAGCTTACGCTCCGAATCCATCGGGTTGACCAGCGCCTGATTGCCGTCGCGCAGATCCACCGAGCACCAGCGCGGCGCGCGCTGCAGACGCTTGCCCGGCCAGGTGCGCTCCGGATAGTCGAACGGCACCTGCTTGTCATACGCCACGTACTTGTTGTACGGCATCTTGCTCGGCTTCTGGGGTTCGCCGATGAAACGCGCCGGAGGCAGCAGCGGGTCGTTGTTCCCTCCGTTGGATGCGGCGGCCACCGCCGCAAGATCGAATACCGATGATTGATCCTGACCCATCTCTCCTCCTTTGCTTGGTAGCGCCGCCGACATGGCGGACCGTTGCATGGGTTGGCCACGTGCATGCACGCTTATGCCTCATACTAGCGCCTCAACCCGTCGCCGAACCCGTGCGTTTCGTACCACGAACGCGGAGAATACCTGCCGTTAGAGTGGAGATGAGGCCATCATGGAGACGGCACGGCGGATCGTCGTTCCGATTGCAGCGTGGCCGCGAACTTGGAACACGAGATTGGGGACATCATGTTCTGTACGCAGTGTGGCGCACGTCACGATAATGACGACCAGTTCTGCACGCAATGCGGCGCGCCGATCACTCCGCCGACGGAGGCGACTGATATGCCGGAATCGGGTACGCGGACAGCCGCGAAGCAGGACAATACGATACCGCCGTCCGTCTCGACTCCGATTCCGTACGACGCTGCGGCGGTCCGGCCCGTCGCAACCGCCGCAGCACCCGCGCGACACAGGTGGCTGCCATGGATCATCGCCCTCGTCGCCGCACTGACCGCGATTGCGCTCTGCGTCGCATTCCTGACGTACCGGGCCGAGATGTGGGGCGGCAGATCGCTGCCCGACACGGCCACCATCGCCGCGGAAGCCAGCGTCGGCGGTGAATCCACGTATCAGGACAGGCTCACCGGAGAACAGGTCAAACGGGTGCTCGCCGGCAGAGGGCTCCGCCCCGAACTGATCCGCGAATTCTCAGCCAAGACGCGCGGACTGTTCCTCGGGTACGCCGATCACCATGCCGGGCAACGGCTGCATTCCGGCGCCACGGTGGGCGTGCGGGTATCGGACGGCCCCGGGGTTCCGGAAGGCACCGTCGGCCAACAGGTCGCCGACGTCATCGACACTCTGGAATCGATGCACGTGCCGGTGCAGTACAAGCAGGTTGTGGTGTCCGATACCACCCGGTATCCCGCCGGACAGGTTGTGGCAACCGATCCGGCCGACGGTCAGGCCGTGCCCGACGACCAGATGGCACAGGGTATCACCGTCGGCGTGGCCGCGGAAGGCAGCGGCGTCCCCTTCGATATCGTCGGGGAGAACGCGCAACAGGCCAGCGACCAGCTCACGTCTCAGGGGTATCAGGTCACGCTGGAGCCCCGGTTCTCATCGCGCACGTACATCGGTAAAATCTCCGGCAGCTCACCCGGCCCCGGCAGCGCGCTCGATTCTGGTCAGGCGGTCACCTTGTATTACGGCGTGGATGCCTCAGCCGACCGCGACATGCTCACCGTCAACGACCACGGATTCCGGACCGCCACTGGCGATCTGAGTGTGCTCGCCGGCCGGTACTGCAAGGCGTCAGCGGATGGCGGAGAAGGGGACTGCGTCACGCTTGAGGCGACTTCGTCCCAGTATTCCGCCGGCGAGGACACTGCCATCCGCATCGCCGGGCACGACGAGCCGATGACACTGTACAACTTCAGCCAAGATATCTCAGGCATGGTGGTCGAACCGGATGCCAACCATCTGTTCGATGCGGACGATCTGCCGATGCGCAACCATCTGCTGCTCAAAGACTGGGGGATGTTCGAGGTCTACGCGGGCATGGGCATCATGCGCTGCGGTACGCAGCCGATCAGTTACGGTCCCGGTGAATACTGCGACAACGGGATTCTGCGAACCTATGACCCAGCCGGCGATTGGTACCCGACCGAAAACACTGGACTGACCTACGATATGCAGGATTTCCTCGTGTATTTCCCCGTCGGCTCCGATATCAACGAGTTGGAGGCAAGCGGCTACTTTGACGCCGAGGCACTGGCGGTCGCCCGACAGCAGGATGCGGTGGACACCGACCGACCGTTCATCCTGTTACGCGACCCCAGCCAGTACGAGCAGACCTCGGTATCGACCGACACCGCACCCCATGGCGATCCGTTCGTTCCCGGAAATGATCATGGCGTCAACCCGCTGGTCCCGATGAAACCGGCCGTCAGCAACGACACCGTCTACTATCTGGTGGAGCAGTCGGAGCCGGATTGGAACACACTGCCCGACCTTAACGTCGAAAGCGACGACAGCACGGACAACAACGGCAAGTCTGGCAACAAAGCCAATACGGCAGCCAGCGGCGCTATCTTCAACGACATCGCCGGCAGCTACGGATTCGCGTCCGGATCCGGCGGGTGGACCACGACATTGCAGGTCAACCGTGACGGCACCTTCTCCGGCTACTACAGCGACACCGACCTCGGCGATGTCTCCGACGAGCATCCCAACGGCATCCGCACCGAGTCCACATTCCAAGGCGTGTTCTCCAAAGCGAAGGCCAACGACGACGGAACCTACACGCTGCAATGCGATGCCGACAAACTGAACTTCGAAGGCAACATTGGTGACAGTCGCATCGAGGACGGCACGCTGGTCACCATCTCCGAACCCTACGGCATCGCACCGTGCACGACGTTCACCGTGTACCCGCAAGGATATGATTCGTCGCGCATCGACGAGGACGTGCTCAGCTGGAGCACAGCATGGTATTTCGATGGCATTCCGGACAAGTTGGACACGCCGATTATTGTCAACGACTCCCACAAGGAATCGTTCTATGGTGAATCCTGACCGCACCCTATGCAGTGGACCGCGACACACGCATACGCGCGGCCACGCCGCTACAGTGGAACCATGACGCTGCGATTCAACGAGGACGGCACGTTCCGCGTGCTGCAGATGGCCGACATCCAGGACAAGCCCGAGGTCAACCGGGACACCATCCGTCTTATCGAGGCCGCAATCCGTGAGACCAAACCGGATCTGGTGGTGCTCACCGGCGATCAGATCCGCGGCTACGATCCGGCATACATCGACACGTTCCTGCGCCGACGCGGCGAGAAGCCGGGTGCACGGGTGCGGCTCATCACCGAAATCGAGGCCCGCATCTACGGCGTCAAGCGCAGGTACCCCGAGGCGGCCGAACTGGCCGAGCGGATGGCCGACCGTCTGGAGGACCGCGGCCATACCGCGCCGGCGGTGCTCACCGGCGATGAGCCGCCGAGCATCGACGAGCTCATGGCCGAATCGGCCGGCAAGGTCCGCCGAACCATCCAGGCGTTTCTGCAGCCGGTTGTGGATGCGGGGGTTCCCTTTGCCGTGACCTACGGCAACCACGACTTCCAATGCGGCATCCTGCCCGATGAACAGGATGATATGTATCGCGAACTCCCCGGCTGCATGAACCCGGTTGCACCCTCGGCGCGACCAACGGCGGATGCAGTGGACACGGCGGATGGCCTGAGCCGAGATGGAATGGCAAGCCAAACCCCGGACAAGCCGGGCACACCGTCCCCGGCCGAATCGTTGGGATTCGAGCCGGGCACGTTCGCGCTGCCGATCGAATCCGCGGACGGCTCGGGGCGCATCGCGATGGCGGTGATGATGGTCAACTCCGGCGATTACGCCGGCAAGCCCGAGGAGAACGACGCCGAGTATCCGGCGTACATCGCCAACTCGCGAGGACTGGACCTCGCCGATTCCGACGGCTACGGCACCCCCTCCCCCGAAGCGATCGCCTGGCTGGGCGGCGTGCAGCACGAACTCGGCGCGCGCAACGGCGACGGCCAGCCGGTGCCGGCGATCGCGTTCCAGCACATTCCCCCGCAGGAGTTCTACGATTGCCTGACCGAGGTGCCGGCGTGGACCCCGAACGCCGTGGAGGGCGCACGCACGCACGCCGGCCACTGCTACGTACTCAACGATGCGGTCTGCCGTCCCGGATCCAGACTCGGCGAGGCGATCGGCTGCGCGGACGAGAATGTCGGGCAGGTTGAGGCGATGCGCCAGGCGGGCGGCTATTTCGCGCTGTTCTGCGGGCACGACCACAAGAACGCCTTCGTCGGACATGTGCACGGCATGGACCTGGGGTATGCGCCGACCTGCGGATTCGAATGCTATGGCCCGAAGTCGCGGCTGCGCGGGGTGCGACTATTCGAGTTCCATGAATCCGATCCGGCCGCCTATGAGACGCGGATGCTGACCTGGGGCGATCTGATCGGCAGGTATTCCCACAACGAGTTGCGCGTGTTCGTTGAGGATCACTGCATAACCGACGCCATCGGCCTGCGCAACGAGCTACGCCGTCCGTCGGTGCTGGCCACGCTGGCGGGGCTTGGCGCCGCCGCGTTGGTCGGCGTCGCTGCGATGATTACCCGCCTGTTCAAACGCTGATCACGGGAAGAGGCTCACGCCTCGGCGGGCCATGCAGTACGCGTTGCCCAGCCAGGTGTGGCGGGAGTTGGGCCAGACCGCGCCCAGACGCGGGGCGTTCTGGCTCATCCAGATGCTGGGCACGCGGCCGTCGGCGCTGCGTGACCCCAGCAGGTTGAAACCGTTCTTCTCCAACAGCCATTCCGGATGTTGGGTGGCGATGGCGAGCCCCTCCTCCAGGGTGAGCGGTAGTCGCTCGTCGGAGTCGATGAGTTTGCGCGCCACGTCGGGTTCGCGGTTGATGTAGCAGGTGCCGGTGTGTGGTTCGACCACCAGGTAGAACGGCCCCTCGGGTGGGGTGAACCCGTCTTGCGGCAGGAAGCTGGCGATGTCGCGCGGGGGCATGGTGGTGAATCCGGCCATGCGGTTGATGCTGGTCCGGGCGATCAGCGATTCCGGGGAGACCAGCTCGCGTGTGGGGATCAGAAGGATGTCGCTACCCAGATCGCTGTGTTCCAGCGCGGCGATCAGCGGCTGCGCGAGCGCGCGGAACGCGTCCTCGCTCATGTCGGCCACGTCCGCATATCCCAACGCCACAATACGGTCGAGCTGCCTCGACGCCTCTTCCGATGCCTTCGACATGCCTCCAGTATCCCACATGCCCGCTCCCACGGCCAGCATGTGGAAAAGGGCGAAAACGAAGTTCCCGCCGTCTCCTACAATGAGGGCACGTCATCCCCACGATTCCAGAGGTGAGATATGTCCGAAAAACTCAAGGTCGGCATCATCGGCGCGACCGGTATGGTCGGCCAGCGTTTTGTGACGCTGCTTGACAATCATCCGTGGTTCGAAGTGACCACGCTCGCCGCATCCGCCCATTCCGCAGGCAAGACCTACGAGCAGGCCGTGGGCGGCCGGTGGAAGATGGAGACGCCGATGCCGGCGGCCGTCAAGGACATGATCGTGCGGGATGCCAAGGATGTGGAGTCGGTGGCCGCCGACGTGGATTTCGTGTTCTCCGCCGTGAACATGCCGAAGGATGAGATCCGCGCACTGGAAGAGCGGTACGCCAAGACTGAGACCCCGGTGGTCTCCAACAATTCCGCGCACCGCTGGACCCCGGATGTGCCGATGGTGGTGCCGGAGATCAATCCGGAGCATTACGAGGTCATCAAGTACCAGAAGGCCCGCCTGGGCACCACGCGCGGGTTCATTGCCGTCAAGCCCAACTGCTCCATCCAGGCGTATACGCCGGCGTTGGCGGCCTGGCGCGAGTTCGAGCCGCGCGAGGTGGTGGTGAGCACGTATCAGGCCATCTCCGGCGCGGGCAAGACCTTTGCCGATTGGCCCGAGATGGAGGGCAACATCATCCCGTTCATCTCCGGCGAGGAGGAGAAGAGCGAGCGCGAGCCGCTGCGGGTCTTCGGCCATGTGGACGAGTCCAGGGGGCAGATCGTGCCGTTCGATGGACCGCTGCGCATCACCTCGCAGTGCATCCGCGTGCCCGTGCTCAACGGCCACACCGCCACGGTGTTCATCAACTTCGGCAAGAAGCCGTCCAAGGACGAGCTGATCGACCGTCTGGTCAACTACACGTCCGAGGCGTCACGTCTGGGGCTGCCGCATGCGCCCAAGCAGTTCATCCAGTATCTGACCGAGGACGACCGTCCGCAGGTCCGCCTTGACGTGGACTATGAGGGCGGCATGGGCGTGTCCATCGGTCGTCTGCGCGAAGATACGCTGTTCGACTTCAAGTTCGTGGGTCTGGCCCATAACACGTTGCGTGGCGCGGCGGGCGGCGCGTTGGAGAGCGCTGAGATGCTCAAGGCGCTGGGCTATATCTCCGCCAAGTAGGTCGGTATGCTGAGGCGGGAGGCAGTGACTGCCTCCCGCCGTTCTGTTTCGGGAAAACCGACCGGTTCAGCGACCGGTGCCGCCGTAGACCACGGCCTCCACCTGATCGGCGTCCAGTCCATAGGCAGTGTGCAGGGCGCGCACCGCGTCGTCGAGTTCCGGCAGCGGCACCAGGGCGGCGATGCGGATCTCGGAGGTGGAGATCATCAGCACGTTGATGCCATGGTCGCTCAGCGCGTTGAAGAACTTGGCCGCCACACCCGAATGCGTCTTCATACCCACGCCGACCACGGCCACCTTGCCGACGTTGTTGTTGATCTCGAACGCCTGATAGCCCAGTTCGTCCTGCTTGACCTCCAGCACCTCCTGCACGCTGCGCACCGTGGTCTCCGGCACGGTGAAGGAGATGTCGGCGGTGCCGGTGGAGGCGCCGGCCTGCACGATCATGTCCACGTTCACGCCGGCCTCCGCCAGCTGGGTGAACACCTTGGCCGCCATGCCCGGCTCGTTCGGCACGCCGCGCAGCGTGGCCAGCGACTCGGTGCGGTCGTGCGCCACGCCGGAGATGACCGGGGCCTCCGGGCCCAGGTCGGGGAACAGATCGCCCATGGACTTGTTGTCATTCTCGTTCATTGGTCCGCCTTATCCGATGATGGGTTGTTGTCAGTCGATGTTGGGAAGCGTGCGGGGGTCCACGCCGTCCGGCACCACCAATGTGCCGGGCCGGTGGGAGAAGGAGCTGCGCACATGCAGCGGCATCATGAACCGCTGCGCGTATTCCACGCAGCGCAGGGCCAGCACCTTGGACCCGCAGGACGCCATCTCGGTGATCGAGTCGTAGTCGATGACGGGGATGCGGCGGGCCGTCGGCACGATGCGCGGATCGGCGGTGAAGATGCCGTCCACGTCGGTGTAGATCTCGCAGATGTCGGCGCCCAGCGCCACGGCCAACGCCACGGCGGAGGTGTCGGAGCCGCCGCGACCGAGCGTGGTGGCGTCGCCGCCCTCGTTGACGCCCTGGAAACCGGCCACGATCGCCACGCTGCCCTTGTCCAGGGCGCGCTGCACGCGGTCGGGCTTGACGGCCTTGATGTGGGCGGCGCCGAACTGGGCGTCGGTCATGAACCCGGCCTGCGACCCGGTGAACGAATAGGCGTGGGAGCCGGCCGCGTGGATGGCCATGGCCAGCAGGCTCATCGAGATGCGCTCGCCTGCGGTCATCAGCATGTCCATCTCGCGCGACGGCGGGTTGGAGTCGATGCTGAGCGCCTGGTCGATCAGATCGTCGGTGGTGTCGCCCATGGCGGAGACCACCACGGCCACGTCATGACCGGCGTTCTTCGTTTCGATGATGCGCCGCGCGACGCGCTTGATCGAATCCGTGTCGGCCACCGAGGAGCCGCCGTACTTCTGCACGATAAGAGCCACAGTTGGTCCAATCCTCTTCTTCCAATACCGCCCACGATTCTACGCAAGCGCCACGATTATATGGACGTCGCGACGGCGCGGACCGCACCAAGACCACGATGCGGGCTGCGAGCGCCCGTATACCGGGCAGTACCGGGATGCCCGACAATCCATGGATGACGGTCGTCAGACAACACACGGCGGCCGCGGTGCGGGCTCATGCCTCCCGGCGGCCCTCCAGCGCACGGCCCAGCGTGATCTCGTCGGCGTATTCCAGATCGCCGCCGACCGGCAAACCGCTGGCCAATCGCGTGACGGTGATGCCGGACGGACGCAGCAGCGCGGACAGGAACCGTGTGGTGGCGTCGCCCTCGATATTCGGGTTGAGCGCCAGGATGACCTCGTGCACGCCGCCGTCTTCCTTCAGCCGTTCCAGCAGTTTGGGGATGTTCAACGATTCCGGCCCCACGCCGGCCATCGGGTTGATTGCGCCGCCCAGCACATGGTACAGGCCGTGGAACGTGTGCGTGCGCTCGATGCTCATGACGTCCTTGACCTCCTCGACCACGCAGATCACACCGCGGTCGCGCCGCGGATCCGCGCAGATCGGGCAGGGGCTCGATTCGCAGACGTTGCCGCACACCTCGCAGAACCGCACCTTGGTCTTGACCTCGTCGATCGCGTCGATCAGGTTCTGCGATTCCTCGTCGGAGGCCGACAGCAGATAGAAGGCGATGCGCTGCGCGCCCTTCGGCCCGATGCCGGGCAGTTTGGCGAACGCGTCGATCAGGCGCTGGATCGCGCCGTCATACACCAGTGCCATCGTCGCACTCCTCTCCGTTCCCGTCCGTGGGGACCACCGCGTCGATTCAGTTCGACCCGTGCTTGGACGGCTGGGCGTTCTTCGGGTTCTTCGGGTCGTCCGCGGCGAATTCCTCGACCTTCTTGACCTCGAAGATCTTCGAGAGCTCCTCCACGCTCAGCGCGGTGGCCGTGCCCAGCGATTCGTCGCTCAGCGAGTATTCGTCCTCGTCGGGATCGACCTGGGGGCCGGACGGTTCGTCGGGTCCGGCGGTCTCGGTCACGCGCGCCTCGAAGCCGCCTGCGGACGGAACCGACGACCACGGATCGGCCGCGGCGGAGCCTGGGGCTGCAGTCGCAAGGAAATGCCGCTCATGGCCAGACGACGGTTGTGGCGCCATGGGCGGCTGCGACGCCTGCGATGCCTGTGGCACGCCCCCGTCCGGTACGGCCTCCGGCGCCTGCGGCGCCGGCAGCGGATGCGCCCAGGGATCGTCGTCATCGCTCAGGTCGGGAACCGCGACATGCTTGTGGTGGGACGACATCGGTGGCACCGGTGTGATCGGCGTCATCCAAGGGTCGTCGTCCTCCGCGCCGAATGCCGGTGACGCCATGGGCGCACCCGCAGTCGGCCTCTGCTCGGCGTTCGCACGTTGCGAAGCCGGTGATTCGACCCGTTGGGCGGGCATGGGGTGTGCCCAGGGATCATCATCGTCCGGCGCCTCCGCATTGGAGACGGGCGACGATGCGACCGGGTGCGACGGGGTTCCTCGGTGCCCGGGTTCGTCGGATTCGGAGGGCTCCTCGCCATCGTGAGCCGCGTGGCTCCCCGGTTCGGCCGCGGCGCGACCGGCGGTCATGGCCGCCGTGCTGGCCGCTGCAGCCTCGGCCTTGGCCATGAGGATCTGCGTCTTCACCTGCTTGACCTGTTCGGGGCTCAGACGCTTGATGGGCACCACGTGTTCGCCGTTCGCGGCCACGCCCGTGGGCGCGATCATCGTATGCGCGCCGAAGGTGCGGCGCACTTCATCCAACACCACATTGGCGGCCTTCTTGCCGCCGTGCTCCGCATCGGTGGCCACAGCCAGCGAGAACGCGTGCTGGCTCAGCGCGCTGTCGAAGGTCATCGACAGCCGCCCCTTGCCGGAGGCGTCCACGGCGTAGGAGACGGTCGGCACCTTGCCGTGATCCACGTACTCGCGAATCTCCTCGGGCAGCGCCGCCAGCACGGCCTCCCACTTCTGCTCCGGCGTGCGCGCGTCGGGTTGCCGCGGTTGTTCCGCAGCGGGTTGCGCGGCCGGCTGCGAAGTGCCGGCCGGTCCCTGGTGCCCGGCCACGGCATCGGACGACGCGCCCGCGACGGGACGCTGCGCCGCCGTGGCGGCACCCTCCTGCGGGGACGCCGTGGATGCGCTCGGGACACTCGCCGGCTGCGGCTTGCGATTGCGCGCGGCACCGACGAACCCGACGTGGGGCGCGGGCTGGGACGCCGTCTGACCGGCGGCCTCCGCGGAACCGGATGATTGCGGGGCGGCGGACGCGGCCGGCACGAATCCCTGCTCACGGCCGGCCAGCAGTCGCGCGGCCAGCAGCTCAAGCCGCATGCGCGGCGAGGTGGCGCCGGACATCGACCCCAACGTCGTGTTGATCATCTCGGCCATCGCCGTCAGCTCCGGCAGACTCAGCGCGGCGGCCTGACGATGCAGACCATCCATATCCGAGGCGGCGTCGTCGCCCAGCACGTGTTCGGCGCGTTCACCACCCAACGTGAGCACCAGCAGATCGCGGACGCGAGCCAGCAGATCCTCCACGAACCGGCGTGGATCGAACCCGCCGATCACCACCTTCTGCACCACGCCGTACAATGCCTCGCCGTCCTTGGCGATCACCGCGTCGACGGCTTCGCCGATCAGCTCCTCCGGCGTGAACCCCAGCAGCGCCACGGCCGAATCATAGGGGATCGCACCGTCCACGGCGCCGACCATCAGCTGGTCGAGCACCGACAGCGTGTCACGCATGGAACCGCCGCCCGCACGCATGGCGAGCTTGAGCACGCCAGGCTCGGGCCTGATGCCCTCCTGCTCGCAGATGCGTTCCAGATACGGCCCCATGACCTCCTGCGGCACCAGCCGGAACGGATAATGATGGGTGCGCGACCGGATGGTGCCGATGACCTTCTCCGGTTCGGTGGTGGCGAAGATGAACATCACATGCTCGGGCGGCTCCTCCACGATCTTCAGCAAGGCGTTGAAGCCCTGCGGCGTGACCATATGCGCCTCGTCGAGGATGAAGATCTTGTACCGGTCGCGCGCGGGGGCGAAGCCGGCGCGTTCGCGCAGTTCACGGGCATCGTCCACACCGTTGTGGCTGGCCGCGTCGATCTCCACCACGTCGATCGACCCCGGGCCGCCGGTGGCCAGGTCCTTGCAGCTTTCGCATTCGCCGCACGGATGCGACGTGGGGCCCTGCGCGCAGTTCACGCAACGCGCCAGGATGCGGGCGGAGCTGGTCTTGCCGCAGCCGCGCGGCCCGGAGAACAGATAGGCGTGGGTGAGCTTGCCCTGGTCGAGGGCGCGCATCAGCGGCACCGTGACCTGGTCCTGGCCGATCACGCCGTCGAAGGTGTCCGGACGATACCGCCGATACAGTGCGAGTGCCATGGCCGCCTGCCTTTCACATCCCCGTGCCGCCGTTGTCGATTCCTGTAGTGTGTTCACATTACCCCACCGACGGGAACGGGCCACGGCGAAGACCCTCATCCATACGCGCTGTCATGCGGAGGCTCGCCGCCGAACACGGCGGCCGTCAGCAGACGAATTCGCCGGTCAGCGAATCACGGCCGTCGCGGCGGATGACCACCGAGGACCGATCATCCAGCCGGCGCAGCTGCTGATCCGCGACCGCCGGGGGCACCAGCACGCGCAGCGCCCGGTCCATGGCCGTCACCTTCACCGGCAGATCACCCACGTATTCGCCGTCCGCCATCAGCATGGGCGGCACCGGGTATCCCTCGATGCGGGAGATCTCCACTTCACGGACGCGACGCCATCCGAACAGCGGGTGGGCAAGCAGCCGGCCGTTGTAGACGTTCGGCACGATCCGCGCGAGTTCCCCGAGCTTGGGCATGTGGTCGAGCCACACCAGGTCCAGCAGCCCGTCATCGAAACTCGCGTACGGGCAGACCTCGATGCCTCCGCCGATATGCCGCGAGTTGGCCACGGTCAGCAGCGGCGAGACGATGTCCCGCTCATCCACACGGCCGTCGGCCAGCACGGCACGGACATGGTATCCGTATGCCTTGAGCCGGGTCAGTTCCACCGCCACGGCGGCCAGGTACCGCAACGACCCGTTCGGCAGATGCGAATGGTTCACCCGATCGTTGATGCTGGCGTCCACCCCGCAGGACAGCATGCCCGCATAGTAGCGGTCGATGGACGCGGATTCGCCGATGCCGGTCACATGCCCCATGTCCACATCAAGGGACGTGCCGCATGCGATCGCGCCCACAATGCCTTCGACCGCCGTCTCGATACGGTTCACCGGCAGCTCCAGTCCACGGGCGAAGTCGTTGCCCGACCCCACCGCCACGATGCCCAACGGCTTGCCGCTGCCTCCGATGGCGTTGGCGCCGAGCGCGATCATGCCGTCGCCGCCCACCACCACCAAGGCATCATAGAGTTCCGCGTGCTGCCGCGCGTTCGCCAACGACTCCTCGAAGCTGCCGCCGGTCAGATCCATGACGGCGAAGCCGTACCGTTCGCCCTCCCGACCCAGCAGGTCGAACGCCCGCTCGTAGGCTTCCTCGCCATGACCCTTATCCGCGATGGGGTTGCCGATGCATGCCACCGTTCCGATCGTTTCTGCCATACCGTCACCTTATCCGATACCGGTGGTTCCACGCCAGTGTTTCACGGAATGTCGCACCGTTGCGGACCGGCACGGGATCGCCGTTCCACCCACGCCGCCACGGGAACTCCCGTGGGCGATCGGATCGTCACCGTCACATCCTCATCCTCGATGGTGCAGGACTCCAGCTGCGTATCCTGTGCGGAGGCGATTGTCCGCGCCGCCGCGCATGGGTCGGCGCCGCCCTCCAACAGCATCCGCGCCGCGGATACCGCGGCCGTGTCGGCCACGCCACGCGCCTTCGCCCCGGCGATCAGCACGGCGCCTCCCGCCGCAAGCGCCCCCATCAGCAGGGCGACCACCAGGATCAGCATGACGCCGGCCACCGTGCCCGACCCCTCGTCGCAATCGCCCCAACCGCGGCCACGACGCCACTTTCGTTCAACGGCCATGTATTTCGATTCGTCCACCATCAACGCCCCTTTCCATCATCCACCGGATCGGCAGCGGCAACGCTGTCACTGTGCGACGCCGGTGGCCTCAGCCGTCACCACAGTGGGCAGCACACCCAGCGGATCAGGGATGACCGGGCAGGACACCGTGACGCTCACCGCTTCGCTGCCATACGTCACCGACACCGACGAGTCCGCTCCGGCCACAGCCTGGGCGGCTCCGACCGGGTCCGACTCGTCACCGGCGACGACGATCTCACGAACGGCAACGGCCGCCGCATCCTGACAGCTCATCGATACCGTCACCGTACGGGCGAGCGCGATCAGTACCACGGCGACCAAGATGACGGCGGGGAGCACCACCGCGAATTCCGCGGTGACCGCTCCCTCGTCCGCCGCCAGACGCCAGCCCCGCCACAGTCGATGGTTGCGCCGACGTTGCCCAGCGACTCCGAAGCGAATCCGCCAGGCACCACGCCGCCGATTCATCCGCTGGCTCATGCCACGTTCAACGCCTGCTTGACGATATCCGTCAGCAGGTTCTTCACCGTTCCGGATTTGAGAATCGCGACCAGCAGCGCCGCGAATCCGGTGGCCGCCACCAACACCACCGCGTATTCGGCGGTGGCCGCGCCCTCCTCCGGCTCCGCCGTCAACGTTCTCATCCGTGCGTCCAACAGGCAGATCCCGCGTTCCGCCCGCTCACGCCATCCCGCCACGCGTTCGCGCAACGGCACCGATATGCCGGTCCCCGCGCCGATGGCATCCGTCTGCTTGCTCATGATGTCCCCTTACGTAGTAGTGCGCCCGATCGGATGACCGGGTGCACACCACTATGGACCACAACGGATTCCGGCGCCATGGCACCCGGGCAATGTGGTCGAACGATACCGGGTTATCCACACCCCGGGCATGTCGTCCACCGATATTGTGGACGGATGGCTCACACCCTGGAAGCACACCACAGTGGCGGGTCAGAGGAACGACACCACCGAGGGGATCACCCCGACACAGATGAACGCGGGCAGGAAGCACAGCCCGGTCGGCATCAGCAAACGGACGGACAGCTTCGCCGCGCGCTGTTCGATGCCGGCCCGTGCGGCCCCATCGACGCGTTCGATGGCGGCGGTCAATCGCTCCTCCGGCGAAGCACCGTACAGCCACGCGTCCTCCAACGCATCCCTGACCTGCCGGCAGCTCACCCCATGCCGCCGTTCCTGACCGCACGGCACCACCCACGCCTCATGCCATGGCACGCCGCGGCGCAGCCCATCCGCTACTCCGCACAGATCGCCGCCGAACTCCCCGCCAACCACCCTCCCCACCTCGTCCAATGCCGTAGGGATCGATGACCCCTGCCGAATCACCACGGCCAGCATCCCCATCACCGCAGTCACGGAGGGGTCCTCCCACACCCCCTCCGACGATCCGCCGTCCGGCAAACGGCCATGGCGTCGCTCCAGCAGCATCCATGCCATGCAACCCATTGAGACCGCCGCGCCCCACATCCACCACCCCATCGTCATGAATCCCCCTCGTCCTCAAACAAAGCGCGCAGCCACACCAGACCAATCAGATAGCAGACCCCTCCCAGTCCCAGACACGCCATCCCGCCAGCCGAACCGAGCAGGAACCCCACCGGGTCGCCTCCCAGCAGCATGCCCATCGCCACCGTGAGGAACGGCAACGCCGACAACAACCTGACCGTGGCCAACGGCATGGCGAAGGCGTTGCGGCGCAGGTCCTCCATCATGCGCAGCCGTCGATAGTCGTCGGCCACCACGTCGAGGCAACGCACCATCTCGCAGCCCGAACGCTCGCTCAGCCGACACGCGGCCGTGAACTCGAACGCCATCGACTCCACCTGCCGCATGGTCTCGTCACGATTCCGAGCACGCCGCAGCACCGCAACCATCCTGGCCACGGTAATGGACCGTGTGGCGAACGGATACCTTCCATGACTCCCCAATGCCTCCTGCACCGTCCCACCGCCGCGCAGGCGGCCACGGACCTGGGCGAGGAACTCCCCCATGCCCTCGCCCGTCGGTACACCGGCACCGGCGTTGCCCCCACCGCCGCAGGTCCGCCGCCGCAATCTGCATACCGCACTTGGGCGCCATGCGGCGGCCACCGCGGCGGCAACCGCAACGGACGCGCACACGGCCCAGCCCGTCATGACCCCGCCGCCATCCACCGGCGCCGGAACGGCTCCCATTCCGGCGCATACGCGGCGCGGCGGCCATCCCATGCGGCGATCGGCACGCCGGACAGGCTGCCGCGGTCATACATCAAGCAACCGATCTGGCCGATATACCGTCGGCCATTGCGCCGTTCCAGGTGCAGCACCACGTCGAAGGCACCGGCCGTCAACATCGCCAACGCCTGGGGAGCCAATCCCGCCAATAGTCCCAGGGCTTCCATCCGCGCCGGCACACGGGCCACACCATCGGCGTGCAGGGTCGTCATACCGCCGTGATGCCCGGAGTTCAGCGCACGCAACAGATCGGCGATCTCCTCGCCCCGGCATTCGCCCAGCACCACACGGTCCGGACGCATACGCAGAGTGGCCTTCACCAGTTCCGGTAATCCCACCGCGCCCGCACCCTCCACGTTGGCCTCGCGCGAGACCAGCGACACATGGTTCGCCAGTCCTAGCATGCCGAGCTCACGCACCTCCTCCACCGTTACGATGCGTTCGCTCGCGCCGCATTCGGCGAGCAGCGCCTTCATCAATGTGGTTTTGCCGGTTCCCGTGCCTCCGGTGATCAGGATGGTCGCGCGCCTTGATACCAGCCCTCTGAGCAACGGCAGCCACGTCTTCGGCATGGCACCCCGGACCGCCAACGATTCCAACCTGGGTACGCCGCATTCCGGGAAACGAATCGAGATCGCGGCACCCTGCGGCACCAACGGCGCGATCACCGCATGCACGCGTATGCCGCCGGCGGTCGAGGCATCGGCGATCGGACAGGCATCGTCCAGCCGTCGGCCAAGCTGCGCGCACAGCTGCACGGCGTAGTCGCGCACGGTCTGTGGGGAGCGGAACGCCGCATGCGGATGAAACTCGTCCATCCCGTTGCCGCGATCAACCCACACACGCCCGTCACAGGTCACCGCCACATCGGTGATATACGGATCATGCGCCACATCCTCCAACGGCCCCAGCATCAATCGGTCATCCATCCCCACCCCCTCGGGCCATCATCGACTCCACGCCGTCCGTCAGTCGCCGGATGGCACGACGGTTGCGGCCTCGGAGCGCGCGCAGCCCCAGCCCCTGGAGCATGTCGTCGTGCAGGCGCCTGTCATACCGCACCCATGCTTCGAGCGGCGCATCCAGATAGTCCTCGGCCTCCGCGCCGCTCACCACGCCCTTGCCGCCCGCGCCATGGGGATGGATGCCAACCAGCAGCGTCCTCTTGCGGAGCGTGCCGGGGACGCGCTCCAGCCAGACCTTGGCTCTGGCCAATCCCAACACCGACAGCTCCACCGCCACAACCTGAACCCCGGCCGCCACACCCGGCAACCGTTGGCCGAGAGGACCACGACCGGCATCCACCACCACCGCCTGGCTCGACTCGCACAGGGCGCGCAACACCGCCTCCACCTCCCATGAGTCCGGAGCATCGCCGCTCCATGGGTTGCATGCCAGCACACCGATACGCCCCCACTGCGGCAGCTCATGGACCAGCGCCCCGCCGTCGATACGTCCGAGCGGGGCCTCCACTGTTTCGAAGCGGAGACCGGATTCCCCTTCCAGTCCGAGCAGTACATCGAGGCCGCCGCCGTCGAAATCGGCATCGACCAGGGTGCACCGGCGATCGCGCCGGTCCAATTCGGCGGCCAGCATGGCCGACACCGTGCTGGCGCCGATCCCGCCGCTGACGGCCGTGACCGCGACCAGGTTGGCGCGCAGCGTGGCGGTGGCCAGCGCCGGCGGACGAACGCCCCCGCCGCGGCCAGCGGACGGCAACGCCACGGCTGGGACCGTCCGGTGCTGCGCCTGCACGGCGACGTCCGTGGTCTTGTCCCGCCGGCTGCGCGGCGGTGATGTGGTTCCTGATGTGGTGCTCATACGACGATTGAATGCCCTGCCCCGGCTCGCGCTCAAGCCCGCTGGGCCAATGTGGTCGAACGATGCCGGGTTATCCACACCGCCGGCGTGTCATCCACCGCGGCACCCCCATATGGCGTCCCATATGACAACACGCCTCCGAACGGCCATGGGGTTATGGCTTATGGGCCGACTGCCCGCGCACATAATGACACATAACGAGAAGACCCGCCGAAGCGGGTCTTCCGACAAGTCCAACAGCGGTGGAATCGCAACACAACATCATCGTTGTAACGGTAAGTCTTTCCAATGCCCGTTCAACGTAACAGTCCTTTGTGACCATACACTTTTGTGGGCTTCCACCTGTTCAGTTGTCCTTGTACTTGCCATTATGCTCGGCGCTTCGCCAGGCGCAACCCGAAAACCGCGAATGTGTTCTTTTTTGCCGAAGTGTTCCGCAACCGCACATCGCCACGCCCTCTATGAGAGGTCCTGCGACTATCGAACGGGTTCCGATGTTCATTTCTGTTCGCATCGCCGCAGCGCGGCGTGTCGCAGCGCCGTCCTGCGGCCCGATCGCCCAACCATGCCCCCAACGAGACAGTTTATGTAAACAGCGGTTGAATTCTTGCGTTTTCGCGTGCGCCGCAATCGTTGTCATCCTAAAGTAGAGGACTATGGCACAAATATTCGACGCATCATCGAAGGCGATCCTGCGCAGCCAAATCGCTGAGCACATCGCCGAAACCGATAAGGACGACAGGCGCGAGGCTCGCGACGGCGAGGCCCCGCTGCCCGATGACCGCTTCTTCGAGCGTGAGCTGAGCTGGCTCAAGTTCAACTGGCGTGTAATGGAGCTCGCCCAGGACGAAAGTTTGCCGCTGATCGAACGCGCCAGCTTCGCCGCGATCTTCGCCTCCAACCTGGACGAATTCTTCATGGTCCGTGTGGCCGGCCTGAAGCGCCGCATCGATACCGGCATCGCCGTGACCTCCTCCAGCGGACTGAGCCCACGCCAGCTGCTCCGTTCCCTGAGCGAGCAGGCGCACGTCATGCAGGACGAGCACGCCCACTATGTGGTGGATACGCTGCTGCCGGCCCTGGCCGACGAACGCATCGTGCTGCTCAACTGGGACCAGCTGAGCACCTCCGAACAGGAGCGTCTGTCGCGCTACTACCGTCAGCAGGTGTTCCCGGTCCTGACCCCGCTGGGCGTGGACCCGGCCCACCCGTTCCCGTACGTCTCCGGCAAGTCGCTGAACCTGGCCGTCATCGTGGAGAACCCCACGTCCGGCAAGTCGCACTTCGCTCGCGTGAAGATTCCGGACAACCTCAACCGTCTGGTGCCGGTCGACGACCGCACCGACGAGGAGGGCGCCGAGGAGCGCTACGGCTTCATCACGATGGAGAACCTGATCATCGCGCACCTGGAGTCGCTGTTCCCGGGCATGATCATCAAGGAGGCCCGTTCCTTCCGCGTGACCCGTAACGAGGACATCGACGTGGAGGAGGACGACGCCGAGAACCTGCTCAACGCGATGGAGAAGGAGCTGCTGCGCCGCCGCTTCGGACCGCCGATCCGCCTGGAGATCTCCGACGCGACCAGCCCGTTCCTCTCCCAGCTGCTCGCCGACCAGCTCGGCGTGACCAGCGACGAGGTGTACCGTCTGCCGGCCCCGCTGGATATGACCGTGCTGTTCGAGCTCGGTGGCATCGACCGTCCGGACCTGAAGTACCGTCCGTTCGTGCCGACCACGAACCGCCAGATCGCCGAGGTCGAGTCCAGCCGTGCGCAGGACATCTTCGCCGCGATCCGTCAGCACGACATCCTGCTGCACCACCCCTACGACTCGTTCTCGACCTCCGTGCAGGCGTTCCTGGCGCAGGCCGCGGCCGATCCGAAGGTGCTGGCCATCAAGCAGACGCTGTATCGTACCTCCAGCAAATCCCCGATCATCGACGCGCTGATCGACGCCGCCCATGCCGGCAAGCAGGTGCTGGCGCTGGTCGAGATCAAGGCGCGATTCGACGAGGACGCGAACATCGCCTGGGCACGCAAGCTCGAACGAGCCGGCGTGCACGTGGTCTACGGCATCGTGGGCCTGAAGACCCACTGCAAGATCTCGCTGGTGGTCCGCCAGGAGGCCGACGGTCTCAAGCGGTACTGCCATGTGGGCACCGGCAACTACAACCCGAAGACCGCGCGCCAATACACCGATCTGGGCCTGCTGACCTGCGACCCGGTGGTCGGCCAGGACCTGACCCGCCTGTTCAACCAGCTGTCGGGCTACGCGCCGAAGTCGAGCTTCCACCGCCTGCTGGTGGCGCCGCGCACTATCCGCACCGGTCTGATCCAGCGCATCCGCCGCGAGGAGGACGCCGCACGCGCCGGCAAGGAGGCGTGGATCAAGATCAAGGTCAACGCGATCGTGGACGAGAAGACCATCGACGCGCTGTACCGCGCCAGCCAGGCCGGGGTCAAGATCGACATCGTGGAACGCGGCATCTGCGCGCTCAAGCCGGGTGTGCCGGGACTGAGCGAGAACATCCGCGTCCGCTCGATCCTCGGCCGGTTCCTGGAGCACAGCCGCATCTACGCCTTCTGCAACTCCGACGGCCCGCAGATCGGCGAAGGCCCGGTCTCCGGCCCCGAGGTGTGGATCGGTTCCGCCGACCTCATGCACCGCAACCTGGACCGCCGCGTCGAGGCGCTGGTGCGCATCACCGACCCGGACCAGATCAACGAGCTGATCAGCTACGTCGACCTGCAGATGGCGGACAGCACCGCCTCCTGGCATATGCAGCCGGACGGCACCTACATCCGCCACTCCCGTGACGAGGAGGGCCGTCCGCTGGTCGACAGCCAGGACTACCTGATCAAGCGTCATCAGCGCCGTCCGCGCGGCAACAGCTGACGCCGTATTCCGCATACCGCACGATGGCCGGCCCCACGGGGTCGGCCATCGTCGTTTCTTAAGAAAACTACGTAGCCGCAACCCGGGAGTGACCTACAATGAGAGGAATGGGAAACAAAGTCAGACGAGTCGTGGAAGCGGCGGGCGGCATTCTCTACCGTTGGCGCGAAACGCCGCCGAACGCATCCGATTCCCCGGAACATGACCTCGACAACCTCCAGGTCTGCATCGTCCACCGTCCCAAATACGACGACTGGAGCTGGCCGAAGGGCAAACTCGATCCCAACGAGTCGCATCGCCACGCCGCGGTCCGCGAACTCGGCGAGGAAACCGGCACCACCGTGGAGCTCGGCCCATACCTCGGCGAGGTCGAATACCCGTTGTCCGAAGAGGGCAAGAAAACCCGGCGGTCCAAGGACCGTACCGTCGACACCAAGCACGTCATGTTCTGGATGGCGCGTCCGGTCGAGGCCGTGGACGCCGAACACCTGATCGACGCCTTCGGCCCCGTGCACCGCGCCGACGTCGGCGAGATCGACGGCATCAGCTGGATGTCGGTACGCGAGGCGCGGCGCATCCTGACCCATTCCACCGACAAGGACCTGTTGGCGATCTTCGTGGACCGCGTCAGGGAAGGCGCCGCTCGCTCGCACGCGATGATCATCGTGCGGCACGGCAAGGCGGAGGCCCGCAAAGTATGGAAAGGCACCGACGCGAACCGCCCGATCACCCCTCGCGGCGCGGCCTACGCCTTCGCCCTGAACCGCGAACTCGCCTGCTACAACCCGACACAACTGGCCACGTCGCCGTGGATGCGCTGCCAGGAAACCCTGCAGGTGCTCTCCTGGCAGACCGACCGCCCGATGAACCACGTGGACGAGCTGACCGAAGACGCCTTCGCGGAGGACCCCGACGCAACATGGCGGCGGTTCCTGCAGGAGATCCAAGACACCCTCAACAACCGTCGCAACACGGCCATCTGCATGCATCGTCCGGTCATCGGGGGCATGTTCGACCACCTGCGCGGCATGTGCGCCACCAAGCTGCTCGGCAAACGGCTCATCGCCAAATCCCCGTATATGCCCACCGGTAACGCCGTGGTACTGTATGTCATCGATTCACCCAACGGTCCCCGCATCATCGACATCCAAAAGGTGGCCCCCATTGTCTACTAGCGCACTGCACTACGGTTCCGGATCGATCCTGCCCAGCCGCTCCGGGTTCGCCGCCTCCACGGGCGGCGCGCGGCCGGCGCGCCCCGGCCAGCTCAGCCAAGGGCTGCTGGACGGCCTGGCGGGCGGCGCCGATCCCGAAACGATTCGCGAGCTCAGCCATACCTCCGCGGCGGCCCTGCTCGACCGGGTGCACCACACCGAGGATCCGGAGGTGGTCGCACGCGTGCTGACGCTGGTCGACCACGAGGGCGTGGACGTCATCGCGGAGCTGTGGAGCCATGCGGAGCCCGATTCGCTGCCGGGGGTGCTGTGGCGGCTGTACATGCTTCGGACGTGGATGCGCAAGCAGGACACGGCCCTTGCCGCCCTGTGGCGGCTGGGAGAGCCGACTGTGACCTCGGCCTCGGTGATTGCCGGCGTGAACCAGGCCCCCACCGAGGACGACATCGCAGCCACCGCCGATTCGATTCTGGGAGGTGCGTTCACTGGCGATTTCGCCGTGGCGATGGATCGTGCCGCTGTGTTCACCGACGTGATCGCCAACGGTCTACGTATCCGGGCACACGGGATGGTGGCGGATTACGGCTCCGACGCCGCATCCGACGAGGAGAAGACGACCCGTGCCAATGCCGCACGGCTCATGCACACGGCCGCTAACCTGATGAGTACCGCCAAGGTGTTCCATCGCGGCGCCGTCCTCTGGCGTCACGGCAAGCTCGAATAGCCCGGCGTGGCATATGCCGCGAACCGGTACAATATAAATCCGCGCCGGACCGTGCTTAAGCCCCGGGCTCCATTTGTTGCCGCCGCGAGCGGCGTTTGCGCCGACAGGCGCTTTCACAGTTCGGCGCGTTCCCCTTGTTCATCGGCGTTTTTCACAGTGACGTGGTTCTTCCACGCGCAAAAGCCGGAAGGGGCTTTCATGGATCCGAACCGGTTTATGTGTCCGTATCGAAGGCCGTCTTGTTCGGGAGCGAACGTATAGCCGCAACGCCCCTTCCATGATGTCAATCTTCTATAATTGAGCATTATGACCTCCACACCTTCTGTTCACGACGTCGCGATTCGTGCGAATGTCTCCGCGTCCACGGTTTCGCGCGCCTTCACACGGCCGGAGCTTGTCTCCGAAAAAACTCGAAACAGAGTGTTGCAAGTCGCCTCCGAGCTCAATTTCTCTGTTTCCAGATCGTCGATGGCGCTCAAGTCCGGGCAGAGCTTCCGTATCGCGCTACTGCTGAACACCCCGGTCACGACATGGTTCGGAGGCAACATCTTCGAAGGGCTCGACATGGTCTTTCATCCCGCCGGCTATGATATCTCCATCTACCCCATCAACAATGTAAAAAGCAGGGCGGATTTCTTTGACGTTCTGCCGGCGCGACGCAATGCGGACGCAGTGATAGTCCCCTCGTTCAACGTGGATTCCAGAGAGGCCGCGCGCCTGAAAACGATGAATGTGCCCATTGCGGGCATCAACACCGTCTCCAACGAAAACATGTCGGTATGGGCGGCCATCGACGATGCGCATGGACTGCGGCTTATCGTCCGGCATCTGGTGTCCCTGAAGCATCGCCGCATCACATACGTGTGCAGGGACCCGCAATCGTTGCTGACATTCAGTGCGGCTCAGCGCATCAGGGGATTCAAGGAGGCCTGCGCGCAGGCCCATATCAAAGGCGACGTTCTGGTTATTCCGGACGGAGACGATGCGTTGCAGTCGACCTTCAACGCATTGATCAATACGCAGCCCATGCCCACCGCGATCTGCTGCCAAGAGGACGGCATCGCCATACCATTGATGTGCCGTTTACGGGAATTCGGGTTGAAGATTCCCGGCGACATCTCGATCACCGGTTTCGATGACGGAACCTACTCGCAGGAATTGGGACTGACCACCATACGCCAGCAGCCGCGATTGATGGGGCACGACGTCGCGGAAAAACTGCTCGATCTCATCAATCATAAGACGATTTCCGAACCGTACCGAACCTATCCGGTCGAGCTGATCATCCGATCCACCACCGCGACTCCGCGGGACGTCGACGAATAGGCGCCGAATAGGGGAAGCGGGGCCGTAGAGAGGATACGGCCCCGCTTCGGGGATGGGGAGGAGGGACGATTTACTGCTCGTCGCCATTCAACGTGGTGGCCTCCGGCAGCACACCGTTGGTGTCCTCGAAGGTCTTCCACTCCTTGGCCCAGCCATTGGTGTATTCGTCGGCGACGGCGTCCCAGTCCCCGGTCTGGTTGGCGTACTCCACAAGAGCGTCCTGCACGTATCCACCCCAGGCGTCAAGCGTGGAGAAGCTCCTCACCATCGGAACGCCATTCGTCTCGTACTCACGGGCGGCGGCGGTCAGCGGGTTGTCGGGCTGATCCTCATCTCCGTACGCGGTGCTCGGCACGGCGAAGCCCATATCCTGAGACATGACCTTCTTGCCTTCGTCGCTGCTGAACAGCCACTCGATGAAGTCGAAGGTCGCCTGCTTGTCCTTCTCGCTGGCGTTCTTGTTCACGGCCCAGGACGCGTCGTAGATGCCGGCGGGGCCGTACTCCTCCTCGCCGGGGATACCCATGAAATACGGCAGCATGCCCAGATCCTCATCGGCGACCTCGTTGTCCTTGATCTGCGTGTAGGCCCATACGCCGTTCGGGTAGAAGGCCACCTCTCCCAGCGAGAACTCCGCGGTCACGTCCTCATACGTCTTGGAGGTCAACAGCGTGCGCGGGGTCGGACAGTTGTTCATCTCCAAGTCGAACAGGGCCTTGTAGTTGTCCACGTACGTGCCCTTGATCTCAGGCATGAACGTGGTGTTGTTGTCCTTATATTCGTAGAACAGCGGAATACGCGTCATATGGGATGCGAACCGGTACAGGTCCGAAGATTCGAGTCCGGGGGTCGCCATGGCGCCTTCGATGCCGAGATCGTCCTTATGGGCCTGCATGTCCTCCACCACGGCCTTGAGCGTATCCCAGTCCTTGATATCGTCGGCGGAGTCGATGACCGCATAGTCCTTCGAGGCGTAGTCGTTGACGATCTTCTTGTTATAGATGATGCCGTACCATTCCGCGGCGTACGGCAACGTGTAGTAGTTGCCGTCGGCTTGATACGAGTTGGCCTTGCCCTCGTCGGTCAGCAGCTTGAAGGCGGCGGAGTCCTGGACCGGCTCCATGTAGTCCTTCCACTTGATGAAATTGGGGTAGCCGGTGATGCTCCACATCGTCGGGGCTTCGGTCTTGGCCAGCTCGGAGGCCAGCGTATTGTCGTAGCCGTCGGCGGCCGTGAGCACCTGGACCTGCACGCCCGTCTCCTCGGTGTACTGATCGGCGAGATCCTCCAGCTGGTCGACGATCTCCTTCTTGTTGTTCAGGAAGTAGACCTTGCCTTTGTCCGGATCGGCCGCCGGCGAGGATCCGCACCCCGCCATCGCGCCCATCGCCATGACGGCCGCGGCGACGATCGCCATCATTTTCTTGGTTTTCATGGTTCTTTCCTTTCTTTGATGAACCGATTGGTTCTTGAAATGATTGGGGCTCAGCCCTTGACCGCCCCAGCGGTGACGCCCTTGATGATGTACTTCTGTCCGCACAGGTAGAACACCAGGATGGGCAGCAGCGCCAGTACCAGAGCGCCCATCATCGCGCCCATGTCCACGGATCCGTATCCGCCCTTCAGGTACTGGATGGCGATGGACAGCGTCTTGAACCGTTGAAGATCCAGGCACAGATAGGCCATCAGGAAGTCGTTCCACACCCACATCGTCTCCAGGATCGCCACGGAGATAAGAGCCGGACGCATCATCGGCAGGACGATGGTGAAGAACGTGCGGATGGAGCCGGCGCCATCGATCATGGCCGCCTCCTCGATCTCCGAGGGAATCGACTTAATCACGCCGGTGAAGATGAACACCGGCAATCCCGCGCCGAATCCCAGATACACCAGCCACATGCCCCACGGCGTGTTGAGGCCCAATGTGTCGGTGAGCTTGCTGAGGGGGAACATGACCATCTGGAAGGGCACCACCATGCTTGCGATAAACGCGAGATACATGAGCTTGGCGACCCAGTTGTTGACCCTGACGATCCACCATGCGCACATGGAGCAGCACAGCAGGATCAGCGCCACGGACCCAAGCGTAAGTATGATCGTCCATCCGAAGCTCGGAAGGATATCCGTCTTTTCTATGCCGCGCTCGTAATTCTCCAACCCGACGAATGTGTCGCCGGTCGGCAGGCTGAACACGTCCTTGGAGATGTAGACGCGCTTTTTAAAGGAGTTGATGAAGACCAGCGCGATCGGATAGATCCATATCAGCGAGATGATGGCGAAAATGGTCGTCCACAGCGGCCCGTGCCTGAGTTTGTCGGTCATGCCTCGACCTCCTTGCTGGTCGTAATGCGGTTCTGGATGAATGCGACCACAGCCACGATGATGAAGAAGATGACGGCCTTCGACTGCGCGACGCCCTCGAATCCGGTGCGGCTGTACATGGTGCGGTAGATGTTGAGCGCGAGCATTTCGGATGCGTTTGACGGCGCGCCGTTGGTCAGGGCCAGGTTCTGGTCGAACATCTTGAATCCGTTGGCCACCGTCAGGAAGCTGCACACCGTCACCGACGGCATCATCAGCGGGATGATGATCCTGCGCATAATCTGACCGTTCGATGCGCCATCGACCTGCGCGGCCTCGATCAGATCAGTCGGCAGGCTTTGGAAGCCTGCAATGTAGATGACCATCATATAGCCAATCTGCTGCCAGCACATCAGAATGACCATGCCCCAGAAGCCATAGACCGCCGACGTGGTCAGGGAACGGTCCCACAGCGCGAGGACGCCGTTCAACAGCAGCTGCCAGATATAGCCCAGCACGATGCCGCCGATGAGGTTCGGCATGAAGAACACCGAGCGGAACAGATTCGCCCCGCGCATCGCCTTGGTGAACATATAGGCCAGCAGGAACGAGACGACATTGACGATGATGGTCGTCACGATGGTGAACAGCACCGACCGCCACAGCGCGGCTCCGAATTCGGGATCCGAAAGCGCATCCACATAATTCTTCAGCCCCACCCACTTGGCATCGGTCACCGTCCTGAACGAGGTAAAGCTCAGGTAGATACCCATGGCAAGCGGCACGATGAAGAACACCGCGAAACACAACGCTGTAGGTAGTGCGAAGAGCGCCCACCCCCTGCGCACCACTTTTCCGACAGTGGTCATTGTCGGCATCTCCTCTCTGAGATCGATATCTGCAGAAGATCCATTCTTGAATCCGTGTGCAGCGTCATATTGTAACGAAGACCAAAATCTTCTTGTCTTGAAAATAGCATATTTTGCACACGGTTGCAAACTCTCTTTGAGAAATGCTATGTTATTTGTACAGAATCACTGAAAGCACAGGAGTGCATCCGTATGAATACCCAACCTTTCACGAACAGCAAGGGCGTCATTTCAGGGAACTGTTGGAGAATCGGAATCCTCTCCGATTCGCTGCTGCGACTGGAATGGTCAGACACCGGCGAGTTCAACGATGATGCGACGCTCATGGCCGTCAACCGCGATTTCGGCACACCCCCGGAATATTCCACCTCGATCGCCGACGGTCTGCTGACCGTGGAAACGACCGCGCTACGTCTGACCTACGACATGCGGCCCTTCAGCAAGGAGGGGCTCAGCATCGTGGTCAAAGGCGTGAAAGACACCAAAACCAATACCTGGCATTTCGGCGATGCGCAGGAGGGCAACATGAAAGGCACGGCCCGCACGCTCGATTGGGCCGACGGCGCCATTCCCCTGAACGATGGCGTGGTCTCCCGCGACGGCTGGTCGGTTCTCGACGATTCGAACACCTGCCTATTCGCCGACAATGGTGACATCAAGCCCCGGAAGAACGCCGGGATTGACCTGTACTTCTTCGGGCACGGCCACCGTTATGCCGATGCGGTGTCCGATTTCTGCCGTCTTTCGGGAAGGTCGCCGCTACTCCCCCGATACGCCTTGGGCAACTGGTGGAGTCGTTTCCACCGCTACACAAGCGAAGAGTATGTAGCATTGATGGATCGGTTCAAGTCCGAGGGCATCCCGTTCACCACCTCGGTGATCGACATGGACTGGCATCTGGTGGACGACGTCGACCCGCGCTTCGGCTCCGGCTGGACCGGCTACACCTGGAACCGCAAGCTGATCCCCGATCCGCAACGTTTTCTGGGGGATCTGCACGAGCGCGGCTGCCACGTCTCCCTGAACGTGCATCCGCGCGACGGCATCCGCGCGTTCGAGGACTGTTATCCTTCAGCGGCGAAAACGATGGGGATTCCCCCGGACAGCGGCGAGCCGGTCGAGTTCGACCTGACCGACCCGCGCTTCGTCAGGGCCTACTTCGACATGCACCACGACCTGGAGGCCGAGGGCGTGGACTTCTGGTGGATCGACTGGCAGCAGGGCGGCGTGACCCGCCAGCCCGGCCTCGACCCGCTGTGGGCGCTCAACCACATGCACTACTGCGATTCCGCGCGCGACGGGCGTTGGCCGCTGATCCTCTCCCGGTTCGCCGGCCCCGGCTCGCAGCGGTATCCGGTCGGCTTCTCCGGCGACACGATCGTGACCTGGGAGTCGTTGAGATTCCAGCCGTATTTCACGGCCACCGCGTCGAACATCGGCTACGGCTGGTGGAGCCATGACATCGGCGGCCACATGTTCGGCTACCGCGACGAGGAGCTGGAGGCCCGATGGTACCAGCTCGGCGTGTTCAGCCCGATCAACCGCCTGCACTCCACCTGCTCGCCGTTCTCCGGCAAGGAACCATGGAACTTCCGCCCGGAGATCCGTGCGATCATGGACGATGCGCTCCGCCTGCGCCATCGCATGATTCCGTACCTCCACACCATGAACTGGCGCGCATCCCGGACAGGCCTTCCCCTGGTGGAGCCCATGTATTGGGGATCGCCCGACATCGACGCCGCATACCAGGTTCCCAACGAATACATGTTCGGCACCGAACTGCTGGCCGCGCCCATCACGGAACCGATGGATAGATCCTCCCGACGGGGCAAGGCCGACGTATGGCTGCCGCAGGGCGACTGGTTCGACTTCTTCACCGGGCGCCGGTATAGCGCGTCTTCGCCCAACGGACGGCGCATGACCGTCTGGCGTCCGCTCGACGGAATTCCCGTGTTCGCGAAGGCCGGCGGCATCGTGCCGATGCAGCCCCTGTCCGAGGGGGATTCCATCAACTCCGTCGACAACCCGCAGCATCTGGAGATCATCGTCTTCCCCGGAGCGGACGGCGACTTCACGCTGATGGAGGATTCGGGACATTACTCTCGGCAGATCACCCCGGCGACCACCGCGATCACCTATCGATGGCGCAAGGACGGCGCCACATCCGCACTCACGGTATCGCCAGCCCAGGGAGACGTTCACGCTCTGCCGGCCCGGAGAACATGGGATTTCCTGTTCCGAGGCATTACCGACAGCGACATATCCGTACAGGTCGACGGCGCATCCGTCGATTCGGATCGCCGGTATGATGCCGAAACCCTCACATTGCAGGTAACGGTCGCCGACGTATCCACCCGCAGCGAGATACGTGTCACCATCGGCGACACGACGATGGCCCCCGATCCCCGCATGGAAGACGTCTTCGACATCCTTCGGCATGCCGAAATGCGATATCTGACCAAGGAACAGGCTTATGCCGCCATAGCGGAGAACGGCATCGACGCATTGGTCACGATGGATTCACTCGAACACGTCAGCGGGCCAGACATGGAAGATTGCTCCGATTCGCATATGCCGAGCGCCGTCCGTCAAGCGCTGACGGAGGTGCTGCTCCGATCCTAGCCCGCATGTCGCCTCTCCCGGAATACGCCACGGGAGAGGCGACAGCAGCCCGTCACAGACCCATGTCCAGGCGAACGCCGGGCCGTCAACACGTCGAGGCACGACGCACCAGATCGTAGGAGGTCACATACGTGCGGAACGGATCCGTCGACCCCTCGATGCGAGCGATCAGCATGTCCACGGCATGCCGTGCGTAATCGTCCACGTGCGGGTCGATCGTCGTCAATCCAGGCATGCAGTACTCGGCATCCGGCACGTTGTCGAACCCGATGACCTGCATATCCTGCGGCACGCGCACACCACGCCGCTGCAGCTCATGGATCACCCCGATGGCGAGTGCGTCGTTCAGGCACATGACCGCATCCGGACGCGGCACATCCGGATCATCCAGCAGTCCAGCCACGGCGTCCCGGCCGCCGGACTGCACCCACGTGGCGTTACGTACCAGCCGCCAATCGACCTGCAGGCCTCGCTCCTCATGGGCCAGCACATATCCGCGGGTACGCATCGTGCTGGTGGTTTCGGGCAACGGCTCGCGGTCGGCGTCCGGGCACGCGTTCTCCGCGGTGCCGCCGATCAACGCGATCCTGCGGCATCCCGAATCCAGCAGCGACCCCACCGCGGTACACACGGCCTCCACGTTCGGCATCGTGACCCAATCGGCCAGCCCCTGCGTATCGTAATCGCCCACAATCACCAACGGATACGGCTGATGCAGTATCGTGCGGTCCACGATCGGCGAGCCCATGAAGAAGATCCAGCCGTCCGCGGCCAGCTTCCTCGTCTCCGGGATCGCCTGCGCCAAGCCGCCGGCGCTGTTGTAGGTATCGGTGATCACCGCGTACCCCCGGGAACGGGCTGCCGCCACGATGCTGTCGGCGAGATAGGGCATGAACGGCTGGCGGAAATCGGTGATGGCCAGTCCGATGAGCTTCGTGCCGCCGGTTTTCATGGCGCGGGCGGACACGTTAACGCGGTATCCGAGGCGTTCGATGGCATCCTGGACACGCTGGCGCGTCTCCGGGCGCATACTGCCGGTGTTGTTCAGCACATTCGACACCGTCTTGATGGAGACGCCCGTCTCGCGCGCCACGTCGGTGATGGTCACCCGTTTCGCCACAGCACCCCTCTCGTCGTACCTCGGGCATGTTCGCACGGCTCGGCCGGAACGCCCGTCTGATTCCAGCATAACGCGTTTTCCCCTGCGCAATCCGTTCCTTGCCGCCGGGTCCGGGGAAAACGAGGCCGTGCGGCCCGATCCTCCGCGGACCGGACCGCACGGCCGCTCGCGTCACTTGATGTGCAGGGCGGTCCAGCTCACCGGGGGCAGCGAGACGCGAACCGTGCCGGTCTCGGCGTCGTACGCGGCCGACTCGTTGGCGTGCGGGGTCACCCGGTTCTGATCGTCAAGCGTGTTGGCGGCGAACAGGTCGTCGTCGTGCAGCGTCTGCGCCTCCACGGATGCCGGCGCAGCGCCGTCCTGCAGCTTGACCTCGAACTCGGCGGTCGACTCGAGGGAACGGTTCACCGCGAACACGGCGAGGGACCCGTCGGCACAGCGCACGGCCACGGCGTTCACGCCGTCGACCTCGCCATAGCGCGGCGTATCCACGGTGCCGGCGGACAGCTTCGGCTCCAGCACGGTGCCGCCCTTGGCCAGGCGCGCGGTGACGGAGAACGGGTGGAACGTGGTCTGGCGCCAGGCCGGGCCGCCCGGCTCCGTCATGATCGGGGCGATGACATTGACCAGCTGCGCCAGGCTGGCGGCGCGCACGCGGTCGGCGTTCTTGAGCAGCGTGATCATCAGATCGCCGAACACCACGGCGTCGGCGGCGGTGTAGATGTCCTCCAGCAGACGCGGGGCCACCGGCCAGTTGCCGATGCCCTCGGGGGTCTTGCTCGGCTCCTCACCCTGGTACCAGACATTCCATTCATCGAACGAGATGTACACGTCGTGCGCGCTCTTCAGATGGGCCTTGGTGGCGTCGATGGTGGCGGCCACGTCCTTGATGAAGCCGTCCATATCCACGCCGGAGGCTAGGAAGCTGGCCATGTCGCGCGTGCCGTCCTCCTTGAAGAACGGCTGGTAGTAGGCGTGGCAGGAGACGAAGTTCACGTTCTCGTAGGTCTTCTCAAGAACGGTCTGCTCCCACTTGCCGAAGGTCGGCATGCCATGGGCGGAGGAGCCGCACACCACCAGTTCCACGTCCGGATCGATCTGGCGCATGCCGGCGGCCACGGAGGCGGCGAGCGTGCCGTAGTCCTCGGCGGACTTGTGGCCGAGCTGCCACGGGCCATCCATCTCGTTGCCCAGGCACCACATGCGGATGTCGAACGGCTTGTCGGCGCCGTTGGCGCGGCGGCGTTCGGAGAGCTCGGTGCCGCCGGGCACGTTCGCGTACTCCAGCAGGTCCAGGGCCTCCTGCAGGCCGCGCGTGCCCAGGTTGACGGCCTCCATCAGCTCGTTGCCGCCGGTGGCCTCAAGCCATTCGGCCATCTCGTGCAGGCCGAATTCGTTGGTTTCGGTGGAATGCCAGGCCAGATCCAGACGGCGCGGACGGCTCTCCTTGGGGCCGACGCCGTCCTCCCAGCGGTAGCCGGACACGAAGTTGCCGCCCGGGTAGCGGATGGTGGTGGCGCCGAGTTCCTTGACCAGGTCGATGACGTCCTTGCGGAAGCCGTGCTCGTCGGCGGTCGGGTGGTCGGGCTCGTAGATGCCGGTGTACACGCAACGGCCAAGGTGCTCGACGAACGAACCGAACAGACGATTGTTGACCGGAGCGACCTCAAAATCGTCATCGACGACGAGACGTGCGGTCAGATGGTCCTGCTGGGGCATGGGATTCCTTTCTACATATCTGCATGCACTCTGCATACGTGACACGTATCCATACAACGATGTACCGCGGAGGCGCGGGCGACCGGGGACATCCGTGTGACAGCCACCAGTGTAGTACAACCTTGTACTGACTGCCGGAAGGCGTGTCGCAGAGTCGGCTGAGGCTCTTCCGGTGCACCATCACCGCGCCACTGCTACAAAAGGACCTCTTAGACCTCATCAACGGGTCCAAATGACGCACTGGCACCATAAAGCTGCGGCAAAAGGACCCCGAGAAGCCGCTTTACGGTCCCATCTGACGCAAAATCACCGTGAATATGCAGCAAACGGACCACTCAGCAGCACGTCTTAGTCCCATCGCACGCAGAATCACCGCCCACATGCGCCAAAAGGAACTCCAGAACGTCCCATCCGTCAGGCCACAGGGCATGGCATCGGGATACGACAGGGGGCCGCGAACCGTACGATGACGGTTCGCGGCCCCCTGACATGCCATTAGGCCGCCCGGCTCGCGCCGGCTGTTCGGTCTGCCGGTTCAGCCCTCGCGCTTGGGCGCCTGGCTGGCCACGCGGGTCAGGCGCGGCGGGCGGCGCGTGGACACGAACAGCGGCTGCACCTCAACCAGCGGGTTGTACGGCGCCAGGCCGAACCACTTGACCGGGGAACCGGCCACGCGGCGAATCGCGTACTTGATCTGCAGCGAGAGGGCGCCACGGCCGGAGACCTTCGATTCGGGCATCAGCGCCTTGTGGATCACCACGTAGCGGATGGTGCCGATGCCCGGATCGGCGTCAAGCTTCGGGTAGATCGACTGCTGGTTCGGCAGTTCGCCGGTCTTCTCCAGATCGTGCATGATCTGATGCAGGTAGGCCGGGATGGACTGCGAGACCTTGAATCCGAGCCGGATGCGCACACGGAACAGGTAGTCGGTACCGAAGCTCTCGACCGAATACTCACGGGTGAACGGCTCGTCGGTGGTCTCGACGGCCACCGCCCACCATGCGCGGGCGCGCTTGGGGTGGTCGGCGAAGATCGAGAAGAAGATGTCCGTATCGAGACGCTTCAGGTCCGGATCGCTGGTCAGGTAGACGATGTTGTCCGCGAACCGGTGGATGCGGCTATCGTCGTGCAGCTTGTCCAGCGCGGGGAGGAAGTCCTTCGGCATCATGTGCCGACGCTGCGAGCGCTCCAGCTTGGTGCCCTCGTTCCACGTGTACATGACCATGAGAATCGCCAGCGTGAGCAGCAGCGTGAACCAGCCGCCATGCAGGAACTTGGCCATCGAAGCGGCGAAGAACAGGACCTGGATCGCCAGGAACACGATGGTGAACACAACGGCGCCGAACTTGTTGCTGCGGTGCCACAGGTAGATGCCCAGCAGGATCGTGGTGGTGATCATCGTGATGGTCAGCGCCAGGCCGTAGGCCGCCGAGATATGTTCCGAATCGCGGAACAGCAGCAACACGGCCAGCGTGGCCACGCACAGCACCACGTTGACGACCGGAATGTACAGCTGGCCGCGGGTACGGGCCGGGTAACGAACCTGCAGATGTGGCATCCAGTTGAGGCCGGTGGCCTCGGAGACCATGGTGAACGCGCCCGTGATCAGCGCCTGGGAGGCGATGATGCCGGCGGTGACCGACAGCACGACGGCCACATAGCGCACGTTCGGATCCATCATCTGGAAGAACGGGTTGATCCCCTCGGCGTCGGCCAGTTCGGGGTTGTTCTGGTTGCGCAGCATCCACGCGCCCTGGCCGAAGTAGTTGAGCACCAACGCCACCTTGATGAACGGCCAGGTGAAGTAGATGTTGCCGCGGCCCACGTGGCCCATATCCGAGTACAGCGCCTCGGCGCCGGTGGTCGAAAGGAACACGGTGCCCATCAGCGCCAGACCGGCGGCGTTATTCGGACTGAACAGGAACTTGATGCCGTAGTACGGGTTGAGCGCGGCGAGCACGGACCAGTCGTTGCCGATGGCTACCACGCCGACGATCGCCAGGAACGCGAACCAGACCATCACCACCGAGCCGAAGACCTTGCCGATCGATTCGGTGCCGCGCGACTGCACGGCGAACAGGATCACGATGATCACCGCGGTGATCATCATCGTCAGATCCTTGTTCTCGGTGAACAGATGCTCCAACGCCGGCAGCGTCTTCAGGCCTTCGACGGCGGACGAGATCGACACGGCCGGCGTCAGCACCGAGTCCGCCAGGAACGCCGCGCCGCCGAGCATGGCCGGTATGACGAGCCATGCGCCGTATTTGCGAATCAACGAGTACAGAGCAAAGATGCCGCCTTCACCGTTGTTGTCGATGCGCATGGCAATCAGCACGTACTTGACCGTGGTGATCAGCGTGATCGACCAGAACACCAGCGACAGCATGCCCAGCACCGCCTCACGACCGGTGTTGGCCAGGCCGCCCTGACCGGACAGGAAGGTTTGCGCGGTGTACAGGGGCGAGGTGCCGATATCGCCGTAGACGACGCCGAGCGCCACGATGGCCATGCCCAGGCTGACCTTGTCCGGGCTGGACTGCAGTTTGTACCACCAACGGCCGATCGGGCCTCTGGCCGCGACCTTGCCGAGCTTCTCGGCCTCCTTGCGTTCGGCCTCCTGTTGTTTGGTGATTTCCTCGCGCTCTTCCTTGGTCAGCTTGCTGCGCGAGACCTTCGGCGCGTTGGTGAATGAATCCGCCCTGAGCAGGGCTTGATCGGGTTTCTCGGCATTTCGATTAGCCGGGGAGGCACCGTTACGTTTCCCGGACTGCTTCCCGTTCTGCGACGACCCACGCTGACGTGATTCCGCCATAGTACATATCCTCCATCGCCGGGGACCTTCCCCGCACGCGAGTTTCTCTCACTAGTGCGAGAAACGGCGCCGATTTTCGACGCCGCTTCCCTGCACTGCTGGATAGTCTATACGGTTCCTTCACCTTTTGCGAATCGAATTGTGAAGACGACCCCGGAAACCGTTGTCCCGCAACGTCTTCCGAACTTTGGCAACACACCGCGACCATATGTGAAGAAGCCGTCGGCGGGACGCCGGGAACCCATCGTCCGCCGACGGCGCCTGCACCGTGGGCGTCGAAACCGACGACGCACCCGTGCGTCTGACCGCCGATTACGAGCTGGTCGTGCGCGAATCCACGCGACGGCAGACGGACACCCATCCGCCTCGCCTCAGAAAAACGTTACAAAACCACCCTCCATGTATGCGAAAAACGTTACAACAGACATTCTCCGCCGTCGGAAAAACGTTACAATAGAGACACACCAAACGCAGAAAAACGTTACAAGCGAGGTGACGACATGCTGTACCGCAATGCATGGGAGCAGCTTGAGACTTGGCGAACCGGCAATACCGCGGCCAGAAAACATGGCCGGCACACCAAAGCCCTGATGATCACCGGCGCACGCCAGGTCGGAAAAACCACACTGGTAAGGGAATTCGGAAGCCGACATTACAAGCGTCTCGCGGAATTGAACTTCCTCACCGACCCTGTAGCCGCCACCGTCTTCGACGGGGCCCTCGACGCGGACAGCGTGACGGCCAATCTCACCGCCTATCTCAAAACGACGCTTCCCCCTGGCGAGACACTGGTCCTCCTTGACGAGATACAAGAATGCCCACGAGCGCGAACGGCCATCAAATTCCTCGTGGAGGACGGACGATTCGATTACGTGGAGACCGGATCGCTGCTCGGCGTGCGAACGAAGGAGGTCCCTTCATACCCGGTGGGTTTCGAGGAATCCTTCCGCATGTATCCGTTGACCTTTGCCGAATACTGTCTGGCCAACGGCGTACCCGAGTCCACCCTGACCATGCTCCAGGAGCATTTCGATACGGCCACCCCCGTCAGCGACGCCATACACAACACCATGCAACGACTGTTCATGTCGTATATCGTGGTCGGAGGCATGCCGGAGATTGTGCAACGCTACGTCGACACCCATGACATAGCCCAGGTCGTTGATTTGCAGCACAATCTGCTCGACCTCTACCGCATCGACATCACGAGATACGCCGACAAAACCGACATGCCGAAGATACGTGCCATCTTCGACGCGGTGCCCGCACAGCTCGACGACCGCAATCGCCGGTTCGTCCTCGCGGACCTTGGCAAGACCGCACGCCAAAACCGCTACGCCAGCAGTTTCCTCTGGTTGGCCGACGCAGGCGTGACCCTGCCCTGCTACAACGTCACCGCTCCCACCGTGCCGCTGCAGGCAAACCGCAAATACAGCCTGTTCAAACTGTTCCTTGCGGATACGGGCCTGCTCTGCGCCTCGTCGATGGAGAACGTGCAGTTCGCCATTCTCAACGGTCAGATCGACATCAACATGGGGGCGATCGCGGAAAACGTGGTGGCGCAGGAACTGGCGGCGAACGGATTCGCCCTGCATTATTTCCACACCAAACGCCTGGGAGAGGTGGACTTTGTGGTGCAAACCGGGAATGCGGTGCTGCCCATCGAAGTCAAATCAGGCAGGGACTGGACTCAACATACGGCGCTGGACAACGTCATGGCCGTGCACGAGTGGAATCTTGACCGCGCACTCGTGCTATGCAACGGCAACCTCAGCCAAGACGGCAATGTGACATATCTGCCGTTGTACATGACGATGTTCATCAAGCCGCCGCAGCAGCCGGCAAGTATGCCGTTCGAGATAGACCTCAGCGCGTTGCGGTAACCGCTCACACCCCGTACACGGTGCGGGTCACGCGGCGTGTGGCGCGTGCGACCTCGGCCACCGGCAGGTCGAACACGTCCGCCAACGCGGCCAGCGTGTAGGGGATCATGTACGGGGCGTTCGTCCGGCCGCGGTACGGCATCGGTGCCAGGTACGGCGCGTCCGTCTCCACCATCACATGGTCGAGGCCCACAATGCGCGCCGACTCGCGGATGCCGTCGTTGCCCTTGTAGCTCACCGTGCCGGACATGCTCAGGTACCAGCCGTGCTCGCGAGCCACCTTGGCCATTTCCGCGTCGCCCGAATAACTGTGGAACACGGTGAATTCCGGGGCGCCATCCGCCAGCAGCGTCTCGATGACCTCGCGGTGCGCGTCGCGGTCGTGGATCTGCATCGGCAGGTTCAGCTCCTTGGCGAGCGCGATGTGGTCACGGAACGCCTGACGCTGCAGTTCGCGCGCCGAACCGCCTGTGCGGAAGAAGTCCATGCCGGTCTCGCCGATGGCCACCACCTGCTCGGGGTAGGCGACGGCCAGCCGGTGCACCTCGGCGAGCGCCTGGTCGAAGGGCACGTCGTGATGCGGCCTGTACTTGAGCTCCAACCCATCCGGCCCGGGTACGCCGCGGTGCCCGTGCAGCACCGACTCGTTGGGGTGGATGGCCAAAGCCGCGTGCACCACGCCGGGATGGTCGAGGGCCATCTGCACGGCCGCCATCAGGTCCGGCAGCTCGCAACCGGAGTCGATGACGCCTTCGATGCCGACGGCCGCGGCCTGGTCGAGCAGCTCGCTGACGCTGTAGACGGGAACCGCCGGCTGCCCCTTCATCTCCGCCTCGTGGCTCATCGCCTTGGAGAAGGGGACGACGGAGGCGACATGCGTATGGTTGTCGATGGTCCGGGCGTCTTCGGGCAGCGGCTCGGGGGCCGGTGCCCAACTGCGGTCGCGGTGATGCTTGCTCATGGTTCCCCAGTGTAGCCGGGAGGGGGGTTCGCACTACCTCGCGATTCAAATCAGGAGGCCTTGATTTTCTTTGCCTCCGTTTCCGAAAGTCGAGGTAGTGCAAACCTCAGTTGGGTATCACTTCAACGCAATGACCGTGAACGACCACGCCGGCGCCTCGTACATGCCGGATGCCAGATCACACGGCCGTTCGACCGGGCGAGTCGGCGCCTCCTCACCGCGAACACCCGCATATGGATTGTCGGCAGTCAACACGGTTGCCATGGCGGAAGCGCGAGATGCGGCGGGAATGCCCAGTGCATCAAGGGTCTGCGACAAGCCTACCGACACAGGTTCGGCCGTCGCGTTGACGATGCGCAGGTAGGTCACGCCGGCCGCTGAATCCCGGGCAACGGCCACCGTACGCCGCGGTTCGTCCAGCTCCTCCTGTCCCGAGGCGATCGGCTTGCCATCGACACTCAACTCCATACCGGCACCACGGTCGGTCACCTTGACCTGCACGTGCCAAGTGGTGCCCGGACGCACCATATCCATGGAGACCTCGGTGCCGACGAGGGAGGACCCGCACCCTTCGTGCACCAGCTGCAGCTCGAAACTGCGTCCGAGCGAGACAACGTTATGGTCCGGACCGTCCACATCGCCCATGTGCACCTGCACGCCCCACATGCCCTCGTGGTAGGTCACGGTCATGTCCACCGTGTACGAGTCGGCTTCGAGCGCCAACCCGGTCACGACCGGCCCGTTGCCGCGATACGCGATGTCCGGCAGTTCGACCCGTTCCCCGGTATCGGTGGTGACGACGATATCCGTGAGGTCCGCACTCGCGCCGCCCGTGACGGACAGGCCCACCGTGCGCGGCAGTTCCCGGCGGAACAGGACATCGCCCTCCACGACGACCGGCCATGCCGTGTCGGCCGTGGTGGTGGCGAACATGCGCTGCACCCAATAGTTGTAGGTAGGGAACACACGCTCGTTGTCGAAGTAGATGAGATCGGGGTCCCAGCTGTTATGGCCGTTCTTACAGAACAGCGGCGCGTACGAGGCCATCGCCACCACGTCGCCGTTAGCCTCCATCCGGCCCATGACCGCGGCCTCGGCCAAACCGTTGATCAGCCGCGTGTCCCAGGAACCGTATTCGCCCAGGTAGATCCTCGAACCATTCCGGTCGGCGTGGTCGTAATGGTCGAGGTGATGGAACCACCAGCTGGGCGAACGGTAGGAGTGTTCGTCCACAATCGGGATTCTCAGTTCGCGGGCGATGCGCCATCCCTCGTCGTAATCGCGGCCGCTCGGGTCGGGGCCGACCGTGCCGACGATGGTGATCTCGGGATGCGCGGCACGCACCGCGTCATAAATACGACGGAACCGGTCCTCGAAAACGGGATCGATCCGGTCCTCGTTGCCGATGCCGAGGTATTCCAACCCGAACGGCTCCGGATGCCCCATTGCGGCGCGCTTCGCCGCCCACGCGTTGGTCTCGGGGTCCGCATTGCAGAAGTCAATCAGGCCCAGCACGGAATCGATATATCCGGGCATGTCCTCGTCGGCGATCGGCACCGGCCCCTGGCTGGTGTTCTGGCAGCTCACTCCGGCGGGCAGCACCGGCAGCGGCTTGGCTCCGATCGTCTCGCAAAGGCGGAAGTATTCGTAGAAGCCGATGCGGAAGCTCTGATGGTAGCCCCAGACGTTGAAGTTGTGAGGGCGATGTTCGACTGGGCCGATCGTGCGCTCCCACCGATACATGTTGTCCAATCCCAGGCCGTGGGTGATGCAGCCGCCGGGGAAGCGCATGAACCGTGGATGCAACTCGTCGAGCGCGCGGACCAGGTCGGGCCGGCAATGCTCCAGTCCCTTGTAGGTGGTCGTCGGCTCGCAGGAGACGAAGTCCACGTCCACCGCGCCGGCATTCCGGAACAGCACCCGCAGCGTGCCCTGCGTCGAGACGATTCCCCGTGCCTCCCCGTCCGTCGGCTCATCGTCCGCGGCCGCCGGGAAGGGAACGGACAGCGTCGTCTCGTATTTCGCCCACGATTCGCCGGTCACGGACAGTTCGGCGTCCGCCACCGACTCGCCGTCGTCACCCGCCAGCGCCACATGCACCGGCATCGCGCCGCCGGACATCGAACGCGCCCACATGGAGAACCGGTAGGTCTCCCCGGCATGGAACACCATGCCGTCGAACCCGGTGTTCTCCAGGCCGACCGGGCCGCCCGCCACGGAACGGATCTCGATGCGCGCATGATGGGGGTTCTCCTCCGCCACCGACGTCACGGTCCGCACGCCGAACGTGGCGAACGAGCCGGATGGCACCAGCTTGCGCCACGCCGTGTAGTTACTCCAATCCGGATGATCGGCGCGAGAGTATTCGAATGCGCCGTTCTGGACGAGTTCGCTGGCCAGGCCACCATCGGCCGACGATGAGATGTCCTCGAAGAAGATGCCCCACAGGTCGGTGCTGATTCGGCGGATGGCGGAGGTGTCCACGGTTGCGGTCAGGGTGTCGGTCATCAGAGCTCCTTTGCGGGGATGTGCAGAATCGGGTCGGGGCTGCGGTCGGCGCCGGCGCGACGCGGCGTCGGTATGGCGACGGCGTTCGGGACAACGTTGTATCGTCGGCCTAGTGTAGACCACGGCGACACAACACGCTAATCGATTCAATCATTGTCGTACGGCATGCCGTATCCGCCGCGGACCGCGGGGCGGCGCGATATACCATGGAGCCGGAGCCGTTTGGAAGGAGATGCCATGGTCACGCTCGACGACGTCGCCGCACGTGCCGGGGTCTCCCGCATGACCGCGTCGAATGCGCTCCGCGGCAAGACGATCGTCCGGCCCGAGACCGCGAGCAGGGTGCTGGCGGCAGCCAAAGAACTCGGCTACCACCCCAACATTGCGGCAAGGCAGCTCAGCTCCGGACGCACGCACATCATCGGACTCACCGTGGCCGACTTCGACCTGATCTTCCCCGCCGCCCTCGCCGCCGCCATCTCCGATCAGGCCCAAGCCCGCGGCTATCAGGTTATCGTGCAGCAGACGCGGTTCTCCCACGATTTCGAACGCCGTATGCTGTCCAGCGCCACCAGCCAGATCTGCGACGGCACCATCATCTGCTGGCCCAGCATGGCGTCCGCGGAGATGGAGTCGTTTGCCAGAACGCACCCCCTGGTGCTCCTGGACGGGTTCGGGCTGGAGGGGCGCTGCGACTGCGTGTTCACTCCGTGCATCGACGGCATGGCGGCGGCCTCACGGCATCTGGTCGCCAACGGTTGCCGCAGGGTGCTGCTGCTCGGCGGCCATTACCTGCCGCCGGAACGGTTTGAAGGTGCCACCACCTCCGAACAACGCCGTATCCGAGGTGCCGCCGAAGGACTGCGGACGGCGGGGATGCCTTACCGCGCCGCAGACGTGTACCCCTGCGATTGGACGCGCGACGCGGGGTATCAGCGGATGCGGGCCATTCTCGACGAGCGACAGGATTTCGACGGCGTGTGCTGCCTCACCGATCCGATTGCCATCGGTGCGCTCAAGGCGCTGACCGACGCCGGGATTCGCGTGCCCCAGGATGTAGCGGTCACCGGATTCGACGGCGTGGAGGACGGACGGTATCTCTCCCCGGGCCTGACCAGTGTGTCCGTCGATACGCAGGAGGTGGCCGGCACCTGTCTCGATCTGCTCATCGACCGCATCGAACAGCGGGCGGACGGCCACGCGGACGACGGAACCGCACCCCCGCGGACGATCGCCCTCAGGTACCGCCTCGAATCCCGCGGCAGCGGCGAACGCCTGTGATTCGCAGGCGCACCCCTTGATATCGCCGCCCAAGCCACACGTGCTTGCCGCACCGAAATTTTAGCGCTACAATTCACGTGACGACAGGGAATGCATCCCGCGCATCCCGGCGGAGCAGCATCGCCCCGACCGCATAAACCCGCGGACGCATTCCACCCAACACAGCGAAGGAGCTTCCATGACCATCACCTCGCCATTCACCGCCGCCGACGGCGCCCTGACCTGGATCGGCGACGGCGAAACCGTCCGCATCGAACCGTGGGGCGCGAACAGCGTCCGCGTCCGGGCCCGCTTCATGCAGCCGATCGCCGACTCCGACTGGGCTCTGCTGCCGCCGCCCGCCGACGCCCCCGCACCGACCATCGTCATCGCCGATGACGGCTCCCAGGCCTCCCTGACCAACGGAGGCATCACCGTCACCGCGCGCATGCCCCGATGGGACGGCCGCTGCGAACTGACCTTCACCGACGCCGCGGGCAAGCTGCTGTTCAAGGAGGCGGACGACGGCGGCGCGCTGCGGCTCAAGGCCCGCAAGTACGAGCCGCTGCCCGGCGGCGGCGCCCGCACCACCGTCACGTTCGACGCCGACCCACACGAGCACCTGTACGGCATGGGCGAATACCAGCAGCCCGTCATGGACCTCAAGGGCACGACCCTGGAACTGGCGCACCGCAACTCGCAGGTGTCAGTGCCATTCGTCGTCTCCTCGAAGGGCTACGGCTTCCTGTGGCACAACCCGGCGGTCGGCCGCGCCACGTTCGCCAAAACCGGCACGCAATGGCAGGCCGCCGCCTGCGATCAGATCGACTACTGGGTCACCGCCGGCGACTCCCCGGCGCAGATCGAACGGCAGTACGCCGACGCCACGGGACACGCGCCCGTCATGCCCGAATGGGGCCTGGGCTTCTGGCAGTGCAAGTTGCGCTACTGGAACCAGGAACAGCTGCTTGAGACCGCCCGCGAATTCAAGCGCCGCAACATCCCGATCGACCTGATTGTCATCGACTTCTTCCACTGGCCGCTGATGGGCGATTTCCGCTTCGACGAGGAGTTCTGGCCCGACCCGAAGGCCATGGCCGACGAATTGCATGAAATGGGCATCAAGCTCATGGTGTCGGTCTGGCCGCAGATCGACCTGGAATCCGAGAACTACGACGAGATGCGCGCCCACAACTACCTGGCCCACGTGACGGCCGGCAAGGATGTAGGCATGTGGTGGCCGCGCGACAACCAGTTCCTCGACGCCACGAACCCCGAGGCGCGCGCGTTCGTGTGGGCGCTGGCCAAGCGCAACTACACCGATCTGGGCGTGGACGCGTTCTGGCTGGACGAGGCCGAGCCCGAATGGGGCGGCGACTACGACTACAGCCACTACCTGTACCACATCGGCCCGGTGAACAAGGTCGGCAACGTGTACCCGCAGCTGTACAACAAGACGTTCTACGACGGACAGCTTCAGATCGGCCGCGAGGGCGAGATCGTGAACCTGACGCGCGCCGCCTGGGCCGGCTCGCAACGCTACGGCTCGCTGGTCTGGTCGGGCGACGTGCATTCGACGTTCGACGACCTCAAGGCGCAGATCACCTGCCAGGTGCATATGGGCATGGCCGGCATCCCGTGGTTCACCACCGACATGGGCGGATTCGCGGGCGGCAACCCGGATGATCCGGACTTCCGCGAGCTGTACGTGCGCTGGTGCCAGTTCTCCTGCTTCTCGCCGGTGATGCGCAACCACGGCGACCGGTCGCCCGCCACCAAGGTGCCCGGCAAGCCGACGTTCGACCGCAAGGGCAACCCGATCGACCACATCCACACCGGTGCGGACAACGAACCGTGGAGCTACGGCGAGGACGTCGAGCGAATCGTGCGCAAGTACATCGCCGTCCGCGAGACGATGCGCCCGTACACGCGCGACCTGTACGCGCAGGCCCACGCCGACGGACAGCCGCTCGCCCGCGGTCTGTTCTACGAGTTCCCGGATGACGAGGCGGCGGCCGACATGGCCGACGAGTACCTGTTCGGCCCGGATCTGCTGGTCGCTCCTGTCACCGAGCTCGGCGCCCGCTCGCGCGAGGTCTACCTGCCGGGCGACGAATCGACCACGTGGACGAACCTGCACGATGGCGCCGAGTACGCCGGAGGGCAGACTGTCACGGTCGAGGCGCCGCTCGACGTACTCCCGCTGTTCGCCCGCAACGGTGCCGATCACGGCCTGAACGGCATGATCTGACGTCCGGCTGGTTGGCGAGGCGAGCCGATATGCAGACAACACATACCGGCCCGCCATCGATTCACAATCGCCACGTACCTACGTATCGGCATCCGCAGTCGGCTCGCCATCCTTCAGCGCACGCCGCGGTCAAACAGTTCGACCGTGTCGCCATCATCATATGCCCGCAACAATCGGCGCAGGAGGAAGGTGATAAAATACGGCAACGTCAGCAGACCATCGCTGGAACCCACATTGCCCGCACTGAGCTTTATCCCGAATTGAATATCCGGGTACGAATCGGACGACAGCAGCGTACGCATGGATTTGGCGGAACCGTTCCGGGCTTTCACTTCCACCGGCACCAGATTGTTTCTGGTCCGAACGAAGAAATCCTCCTCCAACGTAGAATTCTCCCGTTTGTAGTAGTACAGCTCATACCCGCTCTTGCGCAGGGCCTCTGCCACGATACTCTCGTATAGAGCACCCTTATAAACCCCGAGATTACGATTCGCGCGAAGATCGTCGCTCGCCTCATCATCCAGCATGGATACGAATAACCCACTATCTGCGCAATAAATCTTGTATTTGTTTTCGTCATAGTTCCCCTTCAGCGGCAATTCGGGAAACGACAGACAGTGGCAGACATTCACTATGCCAGCCGATTCCAGCCATTCTATGCAACCGCGATAGTCTTTGAACCGTGCCCCACGAGCAACCTTGCTGATTTGGAATTTCTTGTTGTCCTTGGCCAACTGAATCGGAATGTGCTTAAACACATTGAGGATTCTTGCACGGTCCAGGCCAACTGCGTATTTCTGGATATCCTCCTGATAGTCCAGTACCAGCTGTCGCTGTATCTGCAGCGTGTCAGAGAACGTGCCACTTGTTATGTAGGCGGCAACGACCGCGGGCATGCCTCCCAACGTGCAGTAATCAACAAACAGGGAAAGGAACAGGTCCATCTCTGTATCCGAAAAAGGCTTCAGATCAACCAAGTGCGAGAACATTCCCTCGACGACGTCATCACTGTAGCCTTTCGCCCAAAGGAACTCCTCGAAATCAAGCGAATGCATCTCATAATCGGTTTTGTAGCCGACACTGTTGCTCTCAATGCGCTGGTAGTTGATTCCCAGCATCGACCCACTGCAGATGACGTCAAACCGCTTGTCGATATGGAAAAACTTCAAGGTGGTGGCGATGTCGGGGTGGTCCTGCACCTCATCGAAGAAAATCAGCGTCTTGTTCGGCACCAGTTTCTTGCTGGGATCCAGCAGTGAGATATTGCGAACCACATCCTGCACGCCATACCCGTCGGAGGTAATCGCACGGTACTTCGGCTCTTCGACGAAGTTGATCTCCACCACGTTCTCATAGTGACGCTTCGCGAATCGCCGTATGGATTCCGTCTTGCCCACCTGTCGAGGCCCCTTGATGACCAAAGGCTTTCTATCATCAGCGGCATGCCATTGTGCCAGGAATCGGTCCACCTTACGTTGCAAATACATCGAAACCGGCCTCCCTGCAATGTTCTTTCGCTGCCACCCACATTTCATGAGTGAGATTTAAGCAGTTTACCACATTTCATGAGCGAGATTTTGAACAGAAACCACATTTTATGAGGGAGATTTTGGTCAATCGTCACATTTCATGAGGGAGATGACTTCGCCAAGTCAAGGAACGAGCATACGTTCAGACGTTTAGACGACACACAGCGCACACGTTCAGATGCTTCGACAAGCCATATCACACGCTTTACATACATCCGAATATCAGCACGGCACGACCGGGTAACATGGCCCGGCCCACATCCATGCTAAAAACGCTGGCCCCATCGAGCTCGGCTGAGCTACGCCGATCCAGCCCACACCAGGAAGCCCCGTGGCCAGCGCAGCTCATCGTCCGACCACAGGGCCATCATCACCTGGGATCGAGGGCGATCCACAGCACGCCGTGGGGCGGGATGGTGCCGCGAATCACACGGTCGGCTCCTTCGCCCTCGATCCGCACGTCGGCGGGCGTGGCGCCGTCCTCGATGCCGGCGAACAGGTCGGTCAGCGTCCAACGGCCGTCGCGTTCGTCCAGTCCCACAATCGACTGCAACTCGATGTTCCGGCCGAGCTCGTACGCATCGTCGCCGGTCCAGAACAGCGCGGCGTAGTGGCCGCCGTCGTGCGCGGACATCGTGCCGTCGACCCAGTCGACGGCGTCGGCGGCCCACACGATAAGTTCGCCGCGGTAGGAGCTCTCGTCGTCCCAACTGGCGAAGATCCGCTCGCGCACGGTCTCGTGGTTGTTGCGGGACCCGGCGGTGACCTCGCGCAGCGCGGGGTTGGCGAGCGCGGCGATGGTCTGAGGCGTGGAGGTGGGCAGGTCGCCGCCGACCATGAGCGGGCTGCGGCCCATGCACCACAGGGCGAGCAATGAGCGGCGTTCGTCGGGGGTCAGGCGGCAGTCGCGGTCGTCGCCGCGTTCGGCGCGCAGGCCGATGTGGCCGAGTGGGAGCATGTCGGCGTCGGCCCAGTGGCCGGTGGTCTGGAATGGCGCCCAGCGGGCCAGGCGCGCGAACTGCTGGTAGATGTCCTCCCAGCGGTCCCACAGGTCGTCGGAGATGCGCCACATCTCGGCGTTGCCGCGCAGGAAGTCCACGTAGCCGGTGGATACCCAGCCGCCGGGCGACAACGACAGCGTGATCTCACGCCCGTATTTGGCTTCGGCTTTGGCGATGGCGCGATGGTAGGCGGCGATTTCGTCGGCATGGAACGGGGTCTGCATGTCGTCGACCTTGAGGAAGTCGAGTCCCCAAGCGGCGAACTGGTCGATCTGCGCGTCGTACCAGGCCTGTGCGCCGGGATGGTTCTGGTTCAGGCCGTAGTTGTCAGGGTTCCAGACGCATACGTGGTCGAGGTCGGCGATGTCGCGGGCCGTGTACGTGGTACCGAGCACCGGCAGGTTGTTCTCGACGGCGATGCGTGGGATGCCGCGCATCATGTGCACGCCGAGTTTCAGGCCGAGCGCGTGCACCTGTTCGGCGATCGGCCCGAAACCGCGGCCGTTGGCCGATGACGGGAACCGCTGCGGGTCGGGCAGCTGCCGGCCGTATTCGTCGAGGATGAGCGGCGCGTTCTCGTTGTAGCCGTGGGCGCGGGCGGTCGGGTCGTACCAGTCGATGTCGATGACGAGCGTATCCCACCCGGCGTCCAGTAGATGTTCGGCCATGAACCGCGCGTTGGCGAGCACCTCGGCCTCGGTGACGGTGGTGCCGTATGAATCCCAGCTGTTCCAGCCCATCGGCGGACGCCATGCTTTGGTCGCTGCGCTCATTGATTCCCCTTTCCGCCGCGCCGATCGCCTTTGGGCGCGGGTCGGCGACGACCCGTACGAAAACGTTGTACCGTTACGGTTGATATACTATCAGCATCGCTGGCAGCAATCACCGCCGCCCGGCGCAGGACGGCGGGATATACGCGTTTCCGCACGAGGAGTCCAGATGAACGCTTCAGAACCCACCACCGCCTATCTGTTCGTGCATTTCACCGGCTTGGAGCAGTCCGAAACCGACGAGCAGCTCTACTTCGCGCTGAGCCGCGACGGCCGCCACTGGCGCGACCTGCGGGAGGCTGGGTTCCCCGTGCTGACCTGGAAGGGCGGCGAAGGCGGCGTGCGTGATCCGCATATCGTTCGCGATCCGCGCGGCGGCTTCCACATCGTCGCCACCGATTTGAGCATCTACCACCGCGGCGGCTGGGGTCCGCATGACGGTGCGACCGAGAACGGCTCCACCGGCCTGGTGATCTGGGATTCGCCCGACCTGTCCCACTGGAGCGAGCCGCGGCTGGTCGACGTGGCGTCCAAGATTCCCGGCGCTGGCATGGCATGGGCGCCCGAGGCCGCTTGGGATCCGGACCGCGAACAGTGGATCGTGTTCTGGGCCACCAAGACAAACGCGGACGCCCGATGCGCTACGGCCTGATGTGCGACCGGTATGCGGAGGGCAAGGGGTACACGCCGTTCCGTTCGGCGAATCTGGGGTCACGCGACCCGCTGGATTGGGCGGCGGCCGATGACATCGACTTCGGCCGGATCAAGAAGCGCCACGGCGCGATCCTGCCGATCACCGAGGCCGAGTACGAGGCGATCGAGGACACCTTCGCCAACTGATCCGGCCACGGTCAGGGACTCGACGACCGCGCAGGTTTTGGCATCAGCGCCGATACAATTCCTCGGCGGTGACGAAGTCCACCTTACCGGCATACCTATCGCGGGTGGCGTTGGACACCGGATGCTTGCTGAAAACCATGAACCGCGTATCGTCGTACCCGGGGATGAGCCCCTCCCGACCGAGAAGCGCCTCCACGGCTTCGGTCTCGTTGAACGAGTTGCGCCACGTGCATTCTCCCAGCAAGATACGTTTCGTCTGCGGGTCGGCAAGTACGACGTCAATATCGGTCTGCTCCCGCCTACGCGGATCGGCACCCCACCATTTGCCGAAACGGGTCGCAAGAAACGGCAATCGGCTCCTCTCGGCGTTCATCCGCATAAGCCACTGCATGCAAATCGACTCGAACTGTCGACCGACATAGGTTGTAAACGCGTCGGCCACCGCCTCATCGCCCGCGAATCCACCGGCCTCACTCCGTGTTGAACAGGCGCGCGGGGAAGGCTTCACGGTATTGGGTCGGCGTCAGGCCGGTACGGCGTTTGAAAACACGCATGAAATACTTAGGGTCGTCGTATCCCACCTCGGCGGCGATATCGGTCACGGGGCTGGTGGTGGACGACAGCAGTTCGCGCGCCCGGTCGATCCGGTATTCGGCGATCTGTTCGGCGACGCCGATGCCGAACACCCGCCGGTACAGCGAGGTCAGATAACTGGGCGTGTAGTGGAACCGTTCGGCCACACCAGCCACGGTGACATCCTCATACGCGTTCGCCCTCAGCCATACGCGTACCGACCGCATGGCCGCCAGCCCGGAATCCGATGTCCGCCCCGATCTCCGCGCCCGCTCCTGCGCCGAGACCTCCAGCAACAGGCTGGTGGCGAAGTAATCGCAGTACGCGTTACGGTATGGGCCGAATTCGGCGAACAGATCGACCATCTGGGCGAACATGACGGACAGTCGATCCGGATTCGCGACCTCGGCCAGATCAGGCAGGATAAGATACCGGTCATCCTTCGGCAGCGCACTGCCGGACATCATGGGATGCAACCCGTCATCGCCGTTTCCACCGACCGTACAATGCCCCGCGCCCACCTCCGCCGCCGTGTCCACGCCGCCGGCACACCCCGCAACCGTCCGGCCGGCATCGGCCTGCGCAACGGCACACACCGGCAATCGGAAATGCATCCAATAGAACTCCAGGTCGGCAGTGATGGACTCGGTGCCAGCATGCTCCACACCAAGCGGGAACAGCGCCACCTCATGCGCGGCGATGTGCATCCGGCGTTCCCCGACACGGATCGGCAGCACACCCCGGCGCACAAACACCAGTTCATGCTGGTCCATCGTGCGCCGCATATGCCGCCACCCCGGCCCGGACACGAACCGCCCGACCGATTGGAACGCCACCGGCCCATCCAGCCGCCCAACCATCACCGCCATACGCTCACACACGCAGCCAGACGGTCATCTCGGTCTCGCCGCGGTTGGCCCATGCGAAGTACGGGATCAGCGTGATCGACGCGGACTCGCGCTCAGCCGGATGCCAGACGGCATACAGCGGGCCGCCGGTAGCACTCCGAACGTCACCGGACTCACGCCAGCCGGGAACCGTCAATCGGACGATGTCACGCTCGACGGATTCGACCTCGCCGGTTCCTCGCTCATCCAGACCTTCGGCTCCGGCGTGGAACCCGGTCCGCTCGATGCGCACCGCGTCCGGGTCGGCCGCGACCGCCGCAGCGTCCACGTGCAACAGGTGCAACGCCGCGCCATTATCGATACCCTCGGCGCAGTACGTCACCGGTCCGCGCATGAACGCCACCTTGCCGGCGTCCTCGCGCACGTTCGGGTTCGCGGCGACCATCCGCACCGGCATCGGGAAGTCGAACGTCACCGTATCGCCATCCCGCCATTCGCCGGTGAGATACAGGTAGCCGTCACGTACCTCGCGCGAGAGGCGACCGGCTACGGCGCCCTCGACGCGAATCGTGTCGGCCGCCGCCTCGCCGCCCGCCCAGGCCGGCAGGCGGAAGGTCAATGTCGCGGAAACCGACGTGTCCGCTTCGTCCGGCGAGTCGGCACCGTCCGTAATCCGCACCACCGCACGGCCGTCGCCCTGCCACGGCAGGTTCGCATCCATCACCAGCGTCACGTCCCGGCCGCCAAGCTCGACCGTCGCCTCACCGCCCATGTACAGATGGGTGTACAGGGTGGACGAATCGTCGCTCACCGTAGTGGCGTACTGCTGGATCGACTCGACGATGCGGGCGATGTTCGGCGGGCAGCAGGCGCATCCGAACCATTTCTGACGCACGGATTTCACATGAAACTTGCGCTCGTCACGATGGCAGGCGGTCGGGTCCACCTCCAACGGGTTCACATAGAAGAAGCTCTTGCCGTCCATCGCCATGCCCGCCAGCACGGTGTTGTACAGGGCCAGCTCCATGACGTCCGCATATTCCGACACCGGGCGAATCTGCAGCATACGGCGGGCGAAGAATGCGAGCGCGATCGCCGCGCAGGTCTCCGAATACGCGGTGTCGTTCGGCAGGTCGTAGTCATAGGAGAACGCTTCGCCGATGTGTGTGCCGCCGATGCCGCCGGTGATGTACAGCTTGCGGTCCACGATGTTGCGCCACAGCCGATCGCATGCGGCCAGCAGGTCGGAGTCGCCGGTCAGGCGGGCCACGTCGGCCACGCCCGAGTAGAAGTAGGCGGCACGCACCGCATGCCCGACGGCCTCAGTCTGCTCGACGACCGGCTCGTGCGCCTGATAGTAGGCGTACGGCTTGGGCAGGTTCATGTTCGGTTCGATCGCCGTGCCGTCGAGTTCGGCACGACGACGATCCTCGGCCTCGAAATACAGCGGCGAGCATCCGCGTTCGGTGACGAAGTAGCGCGCCTGATCCAGATACCGGCGTTCACCGGTGGTCTCGTACAGCCGCACAAGCGCCATCTCGGCGATCTCATGCCCCGGATAGCCGCGCAGCTTGCCCTCGTCGCGTCCGAAAACGGAGTCCACGTAGTCGGCGAAGCGGCAGGCGGCCTTGAGCAGCTTGTCCTTGCCGGTGCCCTGGTAGTAGGCCACGGCGCCCTCGACCAGATGCCCCAGGCAGTACAGTTCGTGGTGGTCCTTCAGGTTGGTGAACGCGCGGTCCATGCCGTTGAGGATGTAGTAGGTGTCCAGGTAGCCGTTATCCAACTGGGCGTTGCAGACGATGTCGATGGCGGCGTCGGCAGTGGCCTCGAGTTCGGAATCGGGGTGCTGCGCCAGGCTGTAGCCGACCGCTTCGATCCACTTGGAGAAGTCGGAGTCCTGGAACACGAAGCCATAGAACGCGTCCGGATCGGGGTGCGCGGGATCCTCCGGCAGCGCCTCGAAGCCGCGGAACGTGTAGGCCGGGGGCACGAACGCCTTGCCCTGGGCGGCCTTGGACGCGTTCTGGCGCGCGGCGGCCTTGAAGTTGTGCATGCAGTAGCTGGGGGCGGCACCGGGCACGTTGTCGTTCAGCGCGTCCCACTGGAAGGGGATGACCGCGGTGCGCACCAACTCCTGTTCGGTGTGCCAGAACGCGTCGGTCACGGTGACGCGGGACACCTCCAGCGGACGGCTGTGTTGTGCGTTGTGCTCTTGCATGGGGTTTCCTTCCTTACAGGTGCATTCCGGGCGCGGATGCATCGGTTCGCGCATCATATTCCGGCATGGGATGCCGTCCACGATAGCGAACATGGCCACCGGCAGCAGGTGGACAAATCGTCGATGCGGTGGACTGTACACGCCGATGCGGAATCATCGTCGCACATCCTGCGTCAGCGGACAACTCAACTGGACTCCGTCAATCCACCATCGCCGGCAATCGCCGAGGGCCCGGCACCCACTGAACGAGCCGGAACCCAGTAACCGGAGGCGTCTGGTCCAGACACCTCGGAAATCAGGCGAAATCGAGGAATTCCACGAACGCCCGCGGGTATTCCACGCCGGTCTCCGTCACGTTGGAGAAGCACAGCACCGCGTCTTCGGGCAGGTCGCCGTCCGCCGTCCATTCGGCGGAACGGTCCAGGTCGAGTCCCTTGAGCGGCAACCAATCGCCCTGCGCATCCTTCACACCGGAATCGACCGTGATCCCCGCCGATTCAAACGATTCGATCTGGTCTGCGGGCAGCACCTCCTCCAGCGCGGACGTCAATCCACGCTCGCACAACTCCCGGAACGTCTCCTCGTCGGTGACGATGGTATTCACCTGCCCGACGGACGCCATCGTGAACAACCGCGAGCTGCCGTCCACCATGCCGCCGCTCACGCCGGTTTCCGTGATGGTGAAGTTCGCGTCGTAGGTGACCAGCTCGGAGTCCAGCTCGGCATCGGCCACGAACCGCTGTTCCAAAGCCTCCATCGGTTCGGTGTATTCCTGCGACATATTCACGCCGGCGATGTACAGCAGCGGATCCGGCGGCTGGGTGACCAGATTCACCACGAACGCAATCACCGCCACCACGGCCGCCACAATGGCCACGGTGGCACCGAGGAAATGCTGGGCAAAGAACGGCCACTTGTCCTTCATCGGCAGTTCGTGCAGCGTCTTCCATTTCGACTGTTTGGCATAGGTGTTCTCGCTGGCCAGCCCGGCCAGCGCCTCCCGCTGCTCTTCGGTAAAGACGATGCCCTCGCGTGCACCGGGATCATCGTGGCGTTCGGCGCCATCTGACGTACCGGCCATATCATCGTCGTTCCGCTCCGACATCGAGCACCTCCATCCCACCATGGTGACCGTATGCGTTCCCGCTCAGTCTACACCGCCGTCCTCGGCGTATGCCGAATGCGCGAACCCATGGGCGTCGTACACCTATCAGCGCCGCTCACACGCCCAACGTATCCAGTGGAATAACCTGCACGCCATCGTCGCGACGGTATGCGAAGCTCCCCACCCCCACGATGACGGCCTTCACCGAAGCAGGACGCTGCCCCCGTTCGCTCATCTTACGATCAAGCCGCAGCACATTGGCGGCTCCCTCATCAATCTGCACGGCACCCAGCTTCACCTCGAACGCACCCCACGTCCCGTCCCGCATCTCCACGATCAGATCCACTTCCAGACCAGAATCATCCCGGTAGTGCATCACCTGCGCATCCATGGCACGGGCATATACCAGCACATCATGCGTCACCAATGATTCGAACAGGAACCCCAACGTCTTCGGATCGGTCCGCAACGTTTCCGCGGTACCGCCGATAGCCGCCGCAGCCAGCGAAGGGTCGGCCAGATGCCGTTTCATGGCCGCGCGGATGCGCACCGGCGAACGCAGGGCAGGCCGCCATGCAGGGATGTCCTCAATAACGTGCATACGGTTCAACGCACCCAGATAGTCGTCCAGCGTCGTTTCGGACAATGCAACCGGGCCGCGTCCTCCCCTGCGCTTGACACCTTTGCCCTCGGCGTCCTCGGGTAGATATTCGGCGGTATCCCGCAGCAACGCTGCCTTGCTGGACAACGTAGCCTCGTTGCGTCCCAGTGAGGTCAGCACCCGACGGATCCTCGCAGGATCACGTGCCGCGCCGTCGACCGCAGACAAGTCGTCATCCGCCACAGCGTCAAGATAGCTGCGGGCCGTCAATTCGGCGTGGTAATCGTCCATCCCCAGATTCGCGGGCCATCCGCCGCGCACCACAAGCGAAGCTATCCTCTCCAGGTCAAGGCTGGAATTCGCCGTATATGATTCGCCTGCGAACAATCCTCGTAACGAAACTTTGCCGCAGGACACTCCTTGCTCCATCAATGTCATGGATGACATGTGCAGCCGGGCAATGCGCCCGGCACCGCTGTGCATCGGCCGTTGCGCCGCTCTCGGCGTGGCCGATCCAGTCAGCAAGAAACGCCCGTGCCCCACACTTCTATCGCACTCGAACCGCACAGCATCCCACAATGCGGGAGCTTCCTGCCATTCGTCAATCAACCGCGGCTCCGCACCTTCCAACGCAAGCGCGGGATCAAGCTGCGCGATACTCCGGTTACGGAAGCTGCCAGAGGGGTCAGCAAGGCTGAACTGCGAAGCCGCATGCTGACTGGCCGTTGTGGTTTTGCCGCACCATTTCGGCCCCTCGATGCAGACCGCCGGAAACGCTTCAAGATAGTCACGGACAGCAGCGTCCACGATGCGCGGAACATATGACTCCGACATGACCCCTCCCTTGCCACGACTGCGCGCACCGGGTGGCTCCTAGCGCACATCCTACACATGAGAACAATGCAAACTTGCTTTTTCAACTATTGTACTATGGTTTTTTCGAATGATTCACTAAGGCTTTTTCGAATTAGTCAGACTGGATTTTACAAATGATTCAGACCCGATTCTTCGAACATCACGGCATATTCGGATAACGGTAGGTGTTAATCTCGCCTCGTTCCACAACTGGCGAAATCGAACCGGAGCGGCCAAAGTCCCTCGCCAGCAACGCGTCTCCTTCCGCCCTCAATCTTCCTTCACTGGGCGGGTTGACGCTTCAGTGGGCGCCCCACAGCCGAGCCCCGGCCCGTTAATCCTTGCAATATCAAGGCGCCTCGCGGAGGAAATCCCCCGCGAGGCGCCCACTGAAGCCGTCATCCGCCCACTGAAGCGATGTTCCGTTCCAGCAGGGCCGCGGTTCACAGATCCGCGTTGTGCGCGGCGCGGATCATCGCGTACTGCGATTCGTACAGGCGGTAGTACGCGCCCTTCTGCGCCAGCAGCTCCTCATGCGAACCGTGCTCCATGATCTGCCCGTGGTCGATGTAGAAGATCTCGTCCGCGTTCTCGATGGTGGACAGGCGGTGCGCGATGATGAACGAGGTACGCCCCTTGAGCAGGTGGTTCAGGCCCGCCTGCAGCGCCTCCTCGGTGCGGGTGTCGATATTCGACGTGGCCTCGTCCAGGATCAGGATCCGCGGATCGGCGAGCAGCACACGCGCGAACGCGATGAGCTGGCGCTGCCCAGCCGACAGCGTCGAGCCGCGCTCCTCCACCACGGTGTCGTACCCGTCGGGCAGCTCCATGATGAACTCGTGGGCGTGCACGGCCCTGGCCGCCGCCTCGATCTCCTCATCCGTGGCACCCAGCTTGCCATAGCGGATGTTCTCGCGTACGTTGCCGGAGAAGATGAAGGTATCCTGCAACATCACGCCCATCTGCCGGCGCAGCGATTCGAGCGTCACGTCGCGCACATCGTACCCGTCGATCGTCACCGAGCCTTCGGAGACGTCGTAGAACCGGGAGAGCAAGCTGATGATCGTGGTCTTGCCGGCGCCGGTGGGGCCGACCAGCGCAATCGTCCTGCCCGGCTCCACATGGAAGTCCACCAGGTTCAGGATGTTGCGGCCACCCTCCTCGTAGCGGAACACCACGTCGTTGAAGTCCACGCGACCGCGGATCTGCGGCAGGTCGCAGGCGTTCTCCTTGTTGCGGATCTCCGGCACCACGTCCAGTGTCTCGAAGATGCGCTCCAGGTAGGCCGAGCAGGTGATCAGCTGGTTGTAGAAGTTGCCGATGTTGATGACCGGGTTCCAGAAGTTGTTCGCGTAACCCACGAACGCGATGAGTACGCCGGTGGTCACGCTCACGCCGCCGAAGCCCATCACGCCCACGTAGTAGATGAACGAGATCGTCATGACGGAGATGGTCTGCACGCCGGGCCACATGAGGAACTGGATGTGCACCGCGTGCATCCAGGCGGTGCGCTGGTCGGCGTACTGCTCCTGGAAGGTCCGGTACTGGGCCTGCTCCTGAGCGAAGGTCTGCGTGGTCTTGACGCCGGCGATCGACTCGTGGATGTAGGCGTTCAGGTTGCTCTGCTTGTTGGAGAGCTTCTGGTAGGCCTTGCGCTGGAAGTACTGCAGAACGCGCACCCAGATGATGAGCACCGGGAACAGGATGAGGCTGAACAGGGCCAGCCGCCAGTCGATCACGAACATGACCACCAACGTGATCAGGAACGTGAACACGTCGGAGATCACGTTGATCAGGCCGGAGGAGAGCGTGTCGGACAGCGTGTTCACGTAGTTGACCACGCGGATCAGGATCTTGCCGTGCGGACGCGAGTCGAAGTAGCTGAACGGCAGGGTCTGGATGTGGGTGAAGATGTCGCGGCGCATGTCCTTGAGCATCAGCTGGCCCACGCGCGTGATCGCCACCGTGCGATACCGCAGGCAGAGCTCGAATACGACGATCGCCGCCAGGAACACACCGCCCAGGATCAGCAGTCCGGTCATATCTCCGGCCGGGATGATCTGGTCGATCATGATCTTGGTCATGTACGGGATGGACACGGCGATGCAGCTCATGAAGATCACGACGGCCAGGATGCGGAACACGTCGGCCTTGTAGGGCTTCAGATAGGCGCCGATGCGCAGGATGTCCTTGAGGTTGATCTGCTCCTCAAGCGCCTCGTCCTCGCGGTAGGTATTGCGTTGTGCCATGGTCGAATCCTCCTTCCTTACTCGTCGTATCCCTGCGAACGCCCGGACTGCATGCCGAGCTGTTTCTTGTAGATCTCCCAATACCGGCCGTGCGATTTGACCAGGCTGGCGTGGTCGCCGCGTTCCACGATCTGCCCGTGTTCGAGCACGAGGATCAGGTCGGCATCCTTGATCGAGGAGATGCGGTGGGCGATGGTGATGATGGTCTTCGACCCGCCCATCTCCTTGAGATGCCGCTGGATCTCGGCCTCGGTCTCCATGTCCACGGCGCTGGTGGTGTCGTCCATGATCAGGATGGCCGGGTCGTCCGCGAGCGCGCGGGCGAGCGACAGGCGCTGCTTCTGTCCTCCGGACAGGCCGACGCCGCGTTCGCCGACGACGGTGTTGTAGCCGTCGGGCATCGAGCGGATGAATCCGTCGGCGCCGGCGATGGTGGCCATGCGGCGGATGTAGTTTTCGTCGCGGTTGTTGCCGGCGCCGAAGGCGATGTTGCCGCCGATGGTGTCGGAGAACAGGAACGTGTCCTGCGCGACGACGCACACCTGCGAGCGCAGGGTGGTCAGCGGCCAGTCGCGCGCGTCGATGCCGTCGATGACGACGTGGCCGACGGTCGGGTCGTAGAACCGGGAGATGAGGTTGACGAGCGTGGACTTGCCCGCGCCGGTTTCGCCGAGGATGCCGAGTTTGGTGCCCGCGGGCACGAAGAAGTCGATGTCCTTGAGGATCGGGGTGTTCGGGTCGTCGGGGAACGCGAAGCTGACGTGGTCGAACCGGATCTCGCCGCTGATGCGGTCGGGGGCGGCCGCGCGCTGCTGGCCGACCTGGCTTTGGATGGTCACGGCCTGCTTGACCGATTCCTCCGCGTCGGGCTTCTCCACGATGCGCGACTTGGCGGTGAGCAGGCGGCGGATCTTCACGCAGCTGGCGTTGAAGCGCTGCAGGTCGTTGAGCAGCCAGCCGAACTGGCGCACCGGGCCGTCGATCATCCACAAGAAGCTGTTGAAGCTGACCAGGTTGCCGAGGGTCATGTATCCGTTGATCACGAGCCAGCCGCCGAACACCAGCGTGATCAGCTGCAGGGAGAACGAGCAGCCGTCCAGCCATGGCAGGTAGCGGCGGGAGTTGTAGGCCTGCGCCATGTTGCGCTGCATGTAGTCGTCGTTGCGCTCGTCGAACTTCTCGGTCTCATGATCCTCGCGCACGAAGGCCTTGACCACGCGGTTGCCTTCGATGTTCTCCTCCACCATGGAGTTGAGCGAGGCCAGGGAGTTGCGGATGTCGAGGAACAGCGGCCGCGCATGGCTGGACAGCTGGCGGGCGAAGATCCAGATGAACGGCGTCACGCAGGCCAGCGCGAGGGCGAGCCGCCAGTCGATGGCGAACATCACGCAGATCGCGCCGACGAACATCACCACGCAGTCGAGGATGTTGTAGGTGGTCCAGGACAGGAAGTGGCGCATCGCGTCCGTGTCGGAAGTCATGCGGCTCATGATGTCGCCGACGCGGGTGTGGTTGAAGTAGGTGAAGTCGAGCTGGTGCAGCTTCTCGTACTGGTCGGAGACCAGACGGAAGATGGTGTTCTGCCCGAAACGCTCCATGAACATCTGGTAGCCGTAGCGGGAGCCCACGCGGATCAGCGTGAACACGATCATGATCAGGCACAGCCGTGTCAGCATGTCGGCGTGGCCGCCGGTGATGACCTGGTCCACGATCACACCGGTGATCAGCGGGATGATCAGCGCCATCGTGTCATTGACGATGAACAGCAGCACCGCGCCGAGCACTCGTGGCAGGTCGGGTTTGCAGTACGGCAGGATCCAACGGAGGTTGCTGGCCTGCTGGTTGCGGTTCGGATCGACATACATGGTATGGGAACCCTCACTCCTGTGGTAGGTAGGCAATCCGCAAGGCGTCGGCGCCGCTGGACGGACACGTCCGCGCAGAATCCGGTGGCATGGCTACGCCACCGTCTCGTTCGACGGTCACCGGCTGACTCTTGGATTGTGTTTGCTTGGTTTTCGGTTTCGGTTTTGTTGTGCGGCCATTCCGCTGCCGCTACGATTCACGTCCGTCGTGTTTCGAGTAGTCCCGTCACCGGCTCTTCTCCCGGCCGAACCCCCTGTTCGGATTCGCAAACGCGGTTCATTCTAGAACAACCATCACCGACTGCAACCTTGTACTACATCCGCGTGTTGCCGCACCATCACAACGTTTTCCGGTTGCTCAGCCCCATGCGGACGTATATGGTTTTTTCGTGATTGCCTGCCCCCGTCAGGTCCATATGGCGCACCAGTACCGGCACCGTGCATCAAAAAGACCACTTAAGTGTGGCCCAAACGAGTTTGGGCCACACCGTGTTTGTTCGTTCCCCTAATCGTCAGCCGATATGGCGCTCGAACCGATGGAAGCCGAGGATACGATCGATTTCGGCGAGCGCGTCCGCCGGCAGCTCCACGCCCGAGGCCGCCAGGTTGGATTCGAGCTGGCTGGGCTTGCTGGCGCCGACGATCACCGAGCTGATGACCGGCAGGCGCAGAATCCACGCCAGCGCGAGAACCGGCATCGCAAGGCCCAGCCCGTCGGCCACCTTGCGCAGTTCCTCGACCTTGTCCAGGTTCTCCTCGGTAAGCAGGTCGTTGATCTGGCGGTCGGCCTGCCAAGTGGCGCGGGAGCCCGCGGGCAGCGGCTGCCCCTTGCGGTACTTGCCGGTCAGCAGGCCTTGTGCGAGCGGGGAGAACGGCGTGATGCCGATGCCGTAGCGTTCGCAGGTCTCGACGATCTCATGCTCGATGTACCGGTCCAGCATGTGGTACTGCGGCTGGACCACCGTCATCGGGTGCAGGTCGCGCTCGGAGATGATGCGCTGGGCGCGCTCGAGGCGGGCGGCGCTCCACTCCTCCGAGACGCCGTAATACAGTATCTTGCCCTGGTCCACCAGATCGCTCAGCGCCTGCAGGGTCTCCTCCATCGGCGTGGTCGGGTCGAAGCGGTGGCAGTAGTACAGGTCGATGTAGTCCATGCCGAGGTTCTTCAGGCTCCGCTCGCAGTTAGCCAGGATGTGCTTGCGGGACAGGCCATGCTGGTTCGTACCGGGGCCGGTCGGGAAGAACACCTTGCTGGAGACCACGACCTCGTCGCGCGGGTACTCCTTGAGCACGCGGCCGAGGAAGATCTCGGCGTCGCCGCCGGAGTAGGCGTCGGCGCAGTCGAAGAAGTTGACGCCGGCCTCCCATGCCTTGCGTACGATCTGCGCCGCGTTCTCCACGGCCGCCGTGTCCTCGAGCCGGGTCATCCAGCTGCCCAGCGCGATCTCGCTGACCTTGATGCCGGCCTTGCCGACGTTACGATACTGCATGTACGGTTCCTTTCACATGCGGGAATCGCTCCCCAATCCTCATCGTCGGGCCGGTATCCGCTGCGATATCCCACTGTTGTGCCCACCACCATAGTACATCGTTTACCTTTCTTCAACCCACCCTCCATCGAAAAGACGAAACACGATACCGCCGGTTTGCCCGCCAGAGTCAACTGAGGACACGCGCCAATCTGGGAATACGCCTCGATGACATAATTCCAAATAGCGAAGGAAATGCACGCATGCAGCTTGATGAGCCCGCCGAGCAGACTAGAAACGCAAACTATTAGTCTATTCTCTAGTCTATTCGTCTAACATCCACTGTGCGTTCCCCCGTGCGCCGTCAGGCCTGATGCGGCGCTCCTTGCGTAGTTCCTGAAGCAAATAGCTCACATGCTTCTTGCGCTGTGCGTCATTCATGTCTTCCGGGAGTGCGTGCGATATGGCAGAAACAACTTCCGCCCGCGTGCATGGACGAGTGCGCAGAAGCTTTATGATGAGCTCTTTGCAGATGCTCGCGTCCAACCCCTTCCGCCGCACATACTCCTCATGGGTACCGATAATCCCCGCGACTTTCGACGAGAGCGTAAGCTTCGGATAGCGGCCCTCGACAAGGCCCCTGCTGCGAAGAACCCTCGCTTGTTCCCGAGTGATGGGACTTCTCTTCTGAACGAGGTCAAGTATGAAGACTGTCTCAAGGTCCATCTCCGGCTCCGCAGCGAGCAATCGCGTATACGCTTCGTCAAGAACCCTGCCATAAATGGTGACCGAGACACGATTTCGTTCCGAAAGATCGTAGGTGGGCAAAGGCAGCATCCTGCCACGCTGGATCTCGTAAACGTTCCTGATACCTATAGCGTTCTGATCAATCATCTCCGTATCGACCATCGCGTCCGCAAGCAGGCGATTCCGGTAATACGGCGGCTTATAGCCGGGTTCCAGCGCCCTTTCAATGGTTCCGGGAATGAAGGAACCCTCATTCTTGAACACGAGGCGGTCCTCGTATTCCAACACGTTGATCTTGCCTGAATTTCGGTAGTCCTGATGGGCGATGGCGTTATGCAACAGCTCACGGATGACCTCAGGGTCGTATTTGTTGGCGAGGGTAGGAAATAGCGTGACCCGACTATCGAAATAGCGGTACCGCTCGTTCCTGATTTTCCCCAGCACCTTGTCCACCTGAAGAATGAACGGCGGATCGAAATGTTCATATGTCTCCACGCGTCCATCGGAGGCGTAAAGAGTCCACGTGATTCTGGGGCCGCCCCTCCGAGGAAGACGGTCGATTCGGGGCGCCCGAGAAGCACAATCGCAGCGTTTGTGATGTGGCCGTGGACGAGAAAACCCATCTTGCGAAGTATCTCCCCTTCGTCAAGCGACTTTACGGCAGGCTGCTTCACAGCGTACTTGTCAACGTAACGCTCGCATGCGAATCGAATCGCCTCAGGATCGAGGTCGTCGAGATTCGCCTCGAATGACACCTTTTTCGACCAGTCGGGGCGCGACTGTCCCCAAATCGCCTCCAGTTTGAACCGGGGCATCTGCACAAGCGACTCATTCTCCCGCGACCACGGAATACCGCGCCACGTTGTCGGAGAGGCAAACTCGCACGGCGGTATCTGAAACGCCACCACACGTTTCCCGTCTACGCCGAACTCGTAAATCTCTTCGAATGTAAGACCGTTGTTGAGGTTCTCCGCGATTTCGTGTTTAAGGCTACGAAGCCCGACACTCGGATGTCGTTGCTCCTGCCGATAAGCAGTGCCGCATATCTCCCTCTTATCGGTCACCCCGAATAGAAGCCATCCGCACTCCGCGCCGCGAAGATTCGCTTCGTTGCTAAGTGCTGAAAAGTATTTGCCCAGCTTCTCGAAATCGAAGTTTCGTTTTGCTTCCTTGTATTCAACAACCTCGGTTTTCTACATCCCCCAGTAGGAAATGAACAAGCGCTGGCATTTCCGACAGATCCCTGATCATAAGCCCCCCACATAGACTAGAATATAGACTAATTTCTTGCAGATTAGTCTATCGCAGCTATACGGCTGCACGCAAACGGCGTAGCGTTTATGTTGGATCCCACCCGAATAAAGAGAAACCCGGCGGAGGGAGCCGCCGGGTGAGAGAGAAGAGAGAAGAAGGGTTCAGTTATGGGGTTCTGCCAGGAACCTCGCCACCAGCCGTAACTGCTGACGACATCCATATAACCGCCCGTTGCTTGGAGGAAAATCCGCGTTTCCCTCAAAGCTCCCTGAGAGGAATGTGGCGGGAATGTGAGGGCCAGACAACGCCGACGACACTGTGTGATTCGCCGTTTTCCCAACAGTTGAAGCATCGGCGCGAACGACGTGGTTGGCGCATACTTTCAACAGGTTAAACCGCCGGACAACCGTAGTCGGCCCAGCGTCAATATCTCAACAGTTGAATACCCTGCGCAAACGAGGCAGTTGGCACATACTTTTCAACAGGTGCCCCGGCAGATAATCCCAGACGACCCGACGTCAACTTCCCAACAGTTGAATACATGCCGCAAACACGGCGGTTAGCGCTAATACTTCAACAGTCGAGCAGCGGCAATCGCAAACGAACCGCCAACATAGCCGAACAATGACGGCTGCCACCGAATGCCACCGCTCCATTCAGCGACGCATCCGGCCTCATCAGCGACCAGTCACCGCCTCTGCCCCTCCCAGCCGGCCGCGAGGGGCAGGGCCGCCAGCGAGCGAGGCCCCACGCTCCTGACGAACCTCACGCCCCGTCAGGAACGGCACGGTTACCGCGCAACTCCAATACCCCGCATCATCTCGGACCTCGAATCGTCCTCCGCGCGCCTCTACGCTGGCTCGAAGATGGTCGAGGCCGAAGCCCATGCCCAGACCTCCACGATTGTTTTGCGTCGCCACGTCATTCCCACCCACGTCCCGCTGGGGAACATCGGCACAGGAGACGCACACTTTGTCAAGACCAGCGGTGACGGCCACAACGTAGCCGGCAGCGGGATTGGCGTGTTTCATGATGTTCGCGAACAGTTCCCGAATCACCGCACGGATCAGCTCCCCCGTCGCCGCATCCAAGCGATCCAGGCACCACCGGGGATCGGTCACCACCGTTTCGCCGGCTATGCCGAGCGCCGCTGCATCCCGCCGGCATCGGTCAACCAGGCCTCGCACGGAATCCGCCCGTCCCCTCGCCGATACCGCCCCGGCACCCTCCCCTGAACTGACAGACGCCGGACCCTCACGTAGGGAATCATCGCCCGCCCCGACCACACCACCCGTGTCAGCGGAGCCCTCCCGGAGCATCGCAATGACGGCGTGGGTCTGTTCGAGCGCACGACCGGCCGTCGCGCGCATCCGTCGCAGGGAATCGGCCACCGTCGCTCCAGCCTCCGGCGTCCCCAAGAGATGGTCGATGTCCATGATGAGATACGACAATTCGTTGGTCGTCGAATCATGCAGTCTGGCCGCCACGCCCATGGCCTCGGTGCGACGGCGCGCCTCCGCCGCACGTTGCCGTCGGATGCGCCGCCATCTGAGTAGCACCCCCGCCATCACGGGCACGACGAGCGGCATCGCTAACCACGGCATCACCGTCAGCACCCGCCACCACATCGGTCGATCCGGGAACGCGTCTAAGCTGCACAGTTGCACAATCCGCGACGCCATGGCAGCCCCCATCAACGCAATGCCCCACACCGTGCGCCGGTACGACAGCACGACCAACGGCAGGGCAATCACCACGCTCAGGGACATCGACAACCCTACCGGCAACGGGAACGCCACGCACCACGTGACCCCCAGTAGCACGCTGCCCGCCACAGGCCGGGCGATACCCGCCGCCATCGCGGCCAACAGCACCGCCTCGGCGACGGCTGTACGCCAGTCGAATACCGGCGCGGCGAACAGCTCGATTGCCGAATCGATCGCAGCCAACAACGTGCAGGCGAGCATGACGACGCGCAGATCACCGTCGTCCGTGGAACCGCGCACGCGCCCGCTCGCGGGAAGACTCCTTCGTCTGCTCGCGTCACAGCACATGGTACCGGTCACAGTAATCGAGCAGTTCGCGGCGATTCGCCACATTGATCTTGCGCATGGCGCGTTTGACGTGGCTGTACACAGTTTCAACGCCGATACCAAGCCGGTCCGCAATTTGCGTCGTCGATAGTCTGCGGCCGTACAGGCGGAGTATTGACAGCTCCCGTTCCGAGAACGGAGGATGTTCCAGTAAACCGCCATTCTCACTCGCGGCCACGGCCAGACGGTTCGCCTTGCACACATTCGGAAAACCACCATCGCTCGGGTACGATACCCCGGAGGCGATGGCCCGAATCGCGCGCCCCGCATCACGAGCGAAGTCCCGTTTCGCGATCATCCCCTGCGCCCCGCACGCCGCAACGTCGTCCCTGTAGGTCGACGGATCGTACGAGGTGACAATCAGCATGGCAATCGGCGACTCACGGCGACGGAGCCGTGCCGTCAGCTGCACCCCGTCCAGCCCGTCCATGATCAGGTCGGCAATGAGCACGTCCGGTTTGACGACGTCGAACAGGCATCGCTCCAACGCCAGCGCAGGGTTGTCCGTAGACCACAACAACCTATCACCACGCAATGCCCTGCCAATCAACAGCGTCATCATGTCGGCCGAACAGCGGTCGTTGTCCACCACGGCGATACGTAATCCCGAACTACGATCTCGTTCCATACCCCCCCTATCGCATCGCTTTCCGGCATCGCCCCAACCATACCACTGTGACGTTTCCCGTCACACTGGCTTTCTCACGCAACCGCGGACCATTAGCGTCAGTAACCACGACCACAAGGTCGCACCCATCAACGAAAGGCACAGTAATCCAATATGCATTGGGTGTATAAAATCGCTTCGATTCTGGCTGTGATTCTCGTCATTGCGACAGGCGGGCTGTATGCGCAAAATTGCGAGGACACCTACCCTTCGGGCCCTAGCCAGTGCATCGGCATTTCCGATGCACACGGCCACACGCTGTCCGACATGTTGAACATAGCGAAAAAGAACCACGTCATGCTTGCCAAGGTCACATCGGAATCCAATGCGGAACGCGGTTTCGAACGACAGATAACGATATTCGGGCCCTCCGATACGTATGCCTCTTTTGTCAAGAAAGCAACATATCCGGATTACGGGTTCAATGCTCACACCGTTGTGCGAAAGGGCGATGACCTTACCAATCCGCTCGGTCGTTGGCTCATCTATGGCCAGGCGGACGATGCGCAGCAAGCCGCCGACGCAATCCACGCCAGGGGATTTGAATTCGTCAACCGCATCACCGTCAGTGTTTCCGAGCGGGTCGGGAGCTTCTTCTCGAACGGCATCTCGCAGATCATCTTCGCCGGGATTGCTATGACGTTTATCGCCGCGGCGGTGTCGGCATCGGCTTCGTCCAGAATCAACGCGGTCCAAGAGCTCCACGGCAGGCGGCGCATCAGCGTCATTACCCGTCAGGGATTGCGGCACATGCTGTTTGCACTAGGGAGCATGTTCATCGGATGGTTGGTGTGGGTCAGCATCGGGCTTATCTGCTGGCCGCACGCCTCACCATTCGTTTTTGCTGGCCGAGTGTTCCTGGGCATCATGTCGATAACCGCCATAATCACGATGCTCGCAGCACTTGCGGCCATCATCATTGTCCGACTCGCCGTACCCGGCATCATCGCCCAAATCAATGGAAAGCGACCATTGCGTTTTCTTATGGCGGCAAGCTGTCTAGCCACTGTAGTGGTGCTGAGTTTGACTATGACCAGCATGAACAACGCCATCACACAACGCGCTAACACTGAGGCAGAGTCAACATCTCTGACGCAGTTACGTACATCACAGCCAGGTTTCCAGCTTTTGCTATGGTTCGTCAGCGATCAGACACAAGCGCAATATATGCCCAAGTGGAATACATTCATTGATCATGCAGCCAATGCCAAACGGATACGGTTCTCCTCGTTCCAAACGGGATGCACATGGATCGATGGCGGGCAGATGCCGAATTCGACATGCATCATCATGGATCCGGACACAGCGGAGCAACAGCATCTCCTTACTCCGTCAGACAGAACACCGGTCACCGTGCTCATGCCTACGGGAGGCACCTATGTCCCCTCATCTGTCAAGACCAATGCACTATTTTCCTATGCATTTGAACAGGAAGTCGCAGCGAGCAACCATCAATCTCTGCCGGACATCACTACACAGGACGTAACCGTCACAACCATGCCCACAAAGGCGACGCCATGGGCGTTCAACGCAACGCCGGAAGACCGTACCACCGGCGTCCCAGTCGTCGTCCTAGACGCGCAATCGCTCAGCGGGAGCACCACGACGGCGATGGCCAGCACTGGCGGCATGACGTTCACTTATCAATCCCGCCGGGCCATCATCGCGGCATTGCGCGACGCCGACACGCTTCCACTGGTATCGTCGGTTATTCGGCCCCGCGACGAGATTGCCAACCAACTGGCCATCGATCAACAAGAGACGATCTTCTTCACCATTGTCGCAGCGATCGCCTTCGCCTGTTCCCTCGGCATCGGCGTCATGCTGGCGCTGATCATGTGCACCTTGCGGCGTCAGGTCATGTTCGTCGAATTCATTCACGGTGCCACGTCGCGGCTACGGTTCGGTGCCATCGCACTGCTGGTACTGGCGCTTTGTGCGGCGGCGGCGCTGCCGTGTGCGCTGATGCAGCTCAATATCATCTGTCTGGTGGCGGCCCCGGTCGCCTTCACCATCACGGCGATGGCCACCACCATGGTCTACGATTCACGGCTCCGTGCGGACAGCATCAAGCATCCGTAATGCCGGGCCGGCCGGAGTCGGCATGACCGGACACGTCTGTCCCACGGCAATCCCGCCAATTCACATCACTCTATTCCGAAGGAAGCATCACCATGTCAGCAGCATCACCGATCCCCAACAAAACCCTGGCCGTGCGCGGCCTGACCAAACGCATGGGCGAACGGGTCCTGTGGTCCGGTCTCAATCTGGAATTCCTGCCCGGGCAGATGACGGCGCTCACCGGCCAAAGCGGCTGCGGCAAGACCACACTACTCAACGTGCTCGGTCTGCTGGAACGGCCCACCGGCGGGGTCGTCACCTACGGCGCACGCGACCTGACCGACGGGAGCCCGCGGACACGGCGGCTCATGCACCGCAACGTCATGGGGTTCATGTTCCAGAACTACGCGTTGGTCGAACAATGGACCGTCGCACGGAACCTGCAGCTGGCCTTGCGCTGCGTCGGCGTGGCGGCGTCCGAACGACGCCGGCTCATACGGCGCGCGCTGCACGTCGTCCATCTGGACGGGTATGACAAGCGGCTCGTGTACACGTTGAGCGGCGGCGAGCAGCAGCGCGTCGCCATCGCGCGGATCGTCATCCGTTCGCCGCGCATCGTGCTGGCCGACGAGCCGACCGCGGCATTGGACGCGGACAACCGGGCCGTGGTCATGCATCACCTACGACGCTTCGCCGACGACGGGGCAATCGTAATCTACACGACGCATAACGAAGAGGACGCCGCGGACGCCGACCGCATCATCAAACTGTAACGGATGTACACCGCCACATCAGCCACCTGTTCTCCGTAGCGGTTTCGTCATTCCGTCGTCCAAACAAGTGAACTGTTGAAAAGGTGGCGCGGACGGAGGGTCCAGCGCCACTTTTTCAACAGCTGACTACCGTCACACCGACGGCGTAGCAGCACCGACCGGTCATCCGTTGCACGGCGGACGACCGGAGAACCACTCATCGGACTCACTCGGCGGCGAGCTTGGCCCGCTCGGCGGCCAGGCGCTGGGCCTCGGCCTCACGGCGGGCGGCCAGCTCGGACTCGAAGCGCGCCAGCTCCTCCTCGACGGCCTCCTTCGGAATCTTCGCGAAGATCGGCGCGGGCTTGGCCACCGGGGTGCCGGGCACGATCGGCTCGCTGGCCCACGGATGCACCGTCTCGCCGAGCTTGTAGTCACCGGTGATGATCGGGTAAGTGAAGCCCGGCTTGTCCAGATCCTCGACTTCCTCGATGTGCGGCAGCGGCGAGAACACGCCCGTGCCGCCCAGCGCCTCCCACACCTTCTGCGCGGAATGCGGCAGGAACGGGGCCAGCAGGTGGTTCGCGTCGGACACGGCCTGTGCGGCCACGTGCAGCACGGTGCCCAGACGCGCCGGGTCGTCCTTGATCTTCCACGGTTCGGTGGCGGAGATGTACTTGTTGATGTCGCCGACCACACGCATCGCCTCGGTTAGCGCGTTCTTCTGACGGTGGCGCTCGATCAGGTCGCCGACCGTGGCGAACGCGGTCCGGGTCTCCTCCAGCAGGGCGCGGTCCTCGTCGGTCATCTTCGATTCGTCCAGCGCAGGGATCTCGCCGAAGTTCTTGTGCATGAGGTTGGCCACACGGTTGACCAGGTTGCCCCAGCTGGCGGCGAGCTCCTCGTTGTTGTGGCGCACGAACTCGCTCCAGGTGAAGTCGGCGTCGGAGGTCTCCGGGCCGGCCACCGAGATGTAGTAGCGCACGGCGTCCACGGGGTAGCGGGCCAGGATGTCCTTGACGTAGATCACGATGCCGCGCGAGGAGCTGAACTTGCGCCCTTCCATCGTCATGAACTCGCTGGCCACCACCTGTTCGGGCATGTTGAGTGGGCCGAGCTTGCCGGCTTCGCCGCCCTTGGAGCCGGCACCGTTGTAGCCGAGCATCTCGGAGGGCCAGATCTGCGAGTGGAAGGTGATGTTGTCCTTGCCCATGAAGTAGTAGCCGGGTGTGGAGGGGTCGCACCACCACTTGCGCCAGTCCTCCGGGGTCTCGCCGAAGCGGCGGGCCCATTCGATCGAGGCCGACAGGTAGCCGATCACCGCGTCGAACCATACGTACAAACGCTTGTTCGGGTTGTCGATCCAGCCGTCCACCGGCACCGGAATACCCCAGTCGATGTCGCGTGTGATGGCGCGGGGCTTGACCTCCTTGAACAGGCCGATCGAGAAGTTGATGACGTTGGTGCGCCAGTCGGTACGGGTCTTGAGCCACGCCAGATTCGCCTCGGCGAGTGCCGGCAGGTCCAGGAAGAAGTGCTCGGTCTCCTCAAAGCGAGGGGTCTCGCCGTTGATCTTCGATACCGGATTGATCAGCTCGTCCGGGTCCAGTTCGTTGCCGCAGGCGTCGCACTGATCGCCGCGGGCGCCGTCGGTGTGGCAGATCGGGCATTCGCCCTCGATGTAGCGGTCGGGCAGCGTGCGCCCGGTGGAGGGGCTGATCGCCACCTTCTGCGTACCCTTATAGATGTACCCGTTCTTCAGGCACTGCTTGAACAGTTCCTGCACCACTTGCTCGTGATTGCCGGTGGTGGTGCGGGTGAACAGGTCATAGCTCAGGCCCAGATCGCACAGGTCCTTGGCGATCACGCGATTGTACCGGTTCGCCAGCTCCTGGGCGCTCAGTCCCTCCTTCTCCGCTTCCACCAGGATCGGGGTGCCGTGCTCGTCGGTGCCGGACACCATCAGCACGTCATTGCCCTTCATGCGCTCGTAGCGCGCATACACGTCCGAGGGGACGCCGAATCCGGCCACATGGCCGATATGGCGGGGGCCGTTCGCATACGGCCAGGCAACATTCACCAGTACATGAGTCATAGCCCCGATTATCAGGCTCAGCGCGGACAGTTCGCCAACCCCGACTTACGCACCATACGGCGCGGTCCACCGGCGATTATCCACATATCCACAACTTTCCCTCCGGCGCTGGCACCAACCACCGCCGACGCGTACCGTCGAACCATGGACACGACATCATCAACCACGGCAGCCATGTTCCCGCTGCTCCGCGACGACGCGCTTCCGGGCCCCATGAGTATGCGCCGCCTCGCCGAGATCGGTGCGATCCACCAGCTCGACGACGACAGCGCCTACTTGTCCGAGGACGCGGAGACGCTGTTCGGCAGGGCCAACATCACCAACATCCTCAAACCGTTCAATACGGTGTCCTGCGCTGTCAGCGCCGCATGGGTCTGGCTGGGCGGCCGCTTCCCCGACACCATCGACGTCATCTCCACCTCGCATTACCGCGCCCCGATACGCGGACGACGGGTCCGGGTGTTCAACCGCAAGGCCCCGCGCGACCACATCGCCACCATAGGTGCGCTGCAAGTCACCACGCCGGCGCGGACGGCATGCGATCTGGCACTGCTCCCCGCTACCGAACACCCCGGCAGGGAAGCCGCCGCCATGATCTACGCCATGATGGATTCCGGACGCTGCAAACCACGCGACTGCCTCAACATCCTCGACGAGAACCGCTACTGGGCCAATGCCCCTCGCGCCCGCACATTTTTCGAATATCTCGCGCCCTGTTTCTGACCATGCCCGACCACCCCGACCGCATACAGCACCGAGGACCCATGACCACCCGACTTGCACGACTACAGACGCGCGCGCAACAGCGCAGCACAGCGACGACGCAAGAACGACTGCACGCCCTCACACTGCAGCGCATCCGACAGGCAACGGCCGCGGTTCCCCCGCCGCCGCTGCAACCCACGCCGGCCATCGCCTGCGCACCGGACACACCAATCGAGACCTTGTGGGCCATAGCCCGCAGCCATCCGGAGCTGAGACGTTGGATTGTGGCCAACCCCAACGCCGACGCCGATCTCCTGGAATACATCTCGCAGCAAGGCGGCCCCCATGTCAGGCACGCACTGGACATCCTGCTCGCCTCGCTCGCATGAGGACAAGCCCCGATACCGTCACGACTTCATCGCCAGCACCGCGGCATACACCTGCTTGCGGTTCGCCAGGGAGCCGTCCGGCAGCGGGTGTTCCTCCACCACCTGCATAATGGCGTCCTTGATCCGCAACCCGTCCTCCAGCGCGCGGTCGACCGCCAACACCGCCAAGTCCGCCACCGACAGCGATGCCGGAGCGGCGGCCTGCACGTCCGTCTCGGATGCGCCACCCACCACCAGCACCATCTCCCCGCGGGGCGGGTCATCGACCACGCTCTGCCGAATCTCGCCGATCGTGCCGCGCCGCACCTGCTCGTATTCCTTCGTCAGCTCGCGGCACAGCGCCATCGGACGGTCCGGTCCGAACGCCTCCAGCAGGTCCGCCATCGACTCGTCGATGCGGTGCAACGTCTCATAGAACACCATCGTGCGGCGTTCCGCGCGCATCGTGCGCAGGTACTGCATCCGCTCCGAGTGCTTCCGCGGCAGGAATCCCTCATAGCAGAACCGGTCGGTCGGCAGGCCGGACAATGCGAGCGCGTCCAGGACCGCGGAGGGGCCGGGCGCGCAGGTCACCGGCAGACCGCGCTCGATGGCCCGGCGCACCACCGCCAGACCGGGGTCGTTGATCGTCGGCATGCCCGCATCGGAGACGACGAGCACCATGGCGCCGGATTCCACCCGGTCGAGCAGGCCGTCGGCTTTCTCGCGTTCGTTGTGGTCGTGGTAGGCGACGACATGGCCGCCGACGTGCACGCCGAGACGGTTGGCGAGCGCGTACAGCCGTCGCGTGTCCTCGGCGGCGACGATGTCGGCGTGCTCCAGCAGGGCGATCAGACGCGCAGAGGCGTCGCCGTCGTTGCCGATCGGCGTGGCGGCCAGCACCACGGTGCCCCGGGGAATGGCAATCGCACGCGTCGCGGTGCGTTCCGACGACCGGGAGTCGCCAACGTCGGCCGCGGAATCGTCAGTACCGGTTATGGCAGTCGTATGGTCCATGACTGCGGCCGAGTCGTCGGAACCGTCGGGGGTCATCGCATATGTCAGGTGCTGCACGTCTTCCATACCATCCAGTATCCCGCAACCGGTCGATGCGCCGGCCCGCGGTCGTTGCTCGACGTGAGCTAGTTCAGGCGTTTCAACAGGTCGGCGAGTGTGGTTTGTGCGAGACGGTGTTCCAACGCCGCCTGGGCGTCGGCCAGCTCTCCGTCCAGCACCTCGTGGATATGGCCGCCGACCGGACAGTCCGGGTTGGGATGGGCGTGGAAGTCGAACAGGTTGCCACCGTCCAACGAGTCGACGGCGCGAAACACATCCAACATGGTGATATCCGCGGGATCCTTGGCCAGTGACGCGCCGCCCACGCCGGCTTCCACGGTGACGAGGCCGGCTTCCTTGAGCTGGCCGAGCACGCGACGGATCACCACCGGGTTGGCGTTCACGCTGGAGGCGATGAACGCCGACGTGGTCTTGGCCTTGCCGGAGAAGTAGCCGATGCACAGCAGGATGTGCATGGCCATCGAGAAGCGAGTGGAGACCTGCATGGGTCCGTTCCTTTCCGTCGCGGCCGTCTCGCGGCACCGGTTGTTTTGCATGCGCTTCCGTCTTACTCTACCGTCGCACAGCAGTGCAACAACAATTGTTACAACTTCTTCGCGAAAACCCTCGATGTAACACTTGACATTACAACAACGAGGGCGCATGCTCTTTGTTGTAATAAAAATAGTTACAACACGGCGAATCCGTCAGACGCCCGACAACGCCGCCTTGCTCAGATTGTGATGCATTTCTTACTTCTCCCCTATCTTCACAATCCAATCCCACGATTTATCGGCGATAATTCACGGTCACCATAGATCAGAGTCCGACGACGCCGCGACGACGCGGATTTGCATTTGGGCAGGGGTAGCACTATAGTTGCCGATGTTGTCCTGCGGAGCAAGACAACATCCACGGGGCTGTAGCTCAGTTGGTAGAGCGCTTCGTTCGCATCGAAGAGGTCGTGGTTTCGATTACCATCAGCTCCACGAAGACCCTCCGGATTCCACCCCGGAGGGTTTTCTTTTTCCGGATCTATTACAGCGTGTGTTGCCTCAGCCAACCGGTACCGGGCCTATAGGAACTTTTGTGGTGTTTTAGGGCCTATAGGAACTTTTGTGGTGTTTTAGACTGGTTTTCGTTGTCAGTCGGTGGTGTTGGGGTATCGCGTGGTGGTGTGGAATTCGTTCCAGTCGATGCCGGTCCCGTATGCGGGCGCGACGCTGTCGTCCGGTTCGGGCGTCGTTGCCTTTTCGCCCTTCCGCAGGGCGTCGGGGATGAATGACTCCGGTCGTGGGTGCGCGGTCTTCATGTAGCATACCCATTCGCACGCGCGGCGCATGTGCTCCTCGGGCAGCCCGCGATGGTTGCGCAATACGTCCTTGACGACCGAGTTGACGCCGCCCTCCAGCCGGTTCGTGGTGCGCGCCACCGGACCGCCCTTCAGCAGTTCCGGCTCGAGATAGGCGAACAGCCTGCCCTCGCGGAACAGCCTCTCCAGCCGCCGGTAGCAGCGTCGCAGCTCCTCGTGCGTCCACCACCACCGGTGCCTCGACGCCTTGGGGTTGGACGGGTCGTCGCGCGCGTAGGTGCGTTCGGCGATGAAGTCCTTCCACCGTTCGTGCCATGCGTTGAGGGCCTCGCCCCACCTGACGGCCTGCCCGGCCGTCTCGACCGAGGTGAGCCTGTCGGACAGCCCCTTCAGCTCGCGGCCGGCCTGGAGCCTAGGCCTGGACGTCAGGTCCGTCCTCGTGTTGCGCTGCACGTGCACCAGGCAGCGCTGGATCCTCGTTCCCGGCCACGCCTGCGTGCACGCCGCCTCCGCGCCGCGCAGCCCGTCGGTGATGAGCACGTCCGGCGCGGGAAGCCGGGAGAACAGGGCCAGGTATGCGGCCTTGGACTCGTGCGCGCACCACTGCCAGTCCAGCACCTCGCCGGTTTGCCCGTCGATGGCGATGATCAGGCACCAGCCGTGGCCCATGTACGTGCCGTCCGCCATGACCGTGTGGCGCCTGGCGTCCGGCGGGGCGATGCGCGGGCGGATGCGCCAGCACCATGCGATTCGTTTGCGCAGGGCGCGGGCGTCGCCCGCGGAGTCCGCCGCCCTTTGGAATGACGGCCCCAGCAGCCAAGAAAGGAACTCCTCCAGCGTCCGCTCCCGCCTGCGCCGCCGCTGCGGCATCGTCGAGCTCAACCGGCAGGCCGGGCATTTCCACCGCTGGACGCCCTTGCCGGTCCGCCCGTTCTTCTTCATCGCACGCCCGCACACGGGGCATCTCTTCGCTTTGCTGGATGGCGTTCTCACGCCATCCAGCCCACCACCGGGGGCGCATCATTTTCCACGCGACAAAAATGACAGGCCGACACGCCTGCTCCCACAAGGCCGGGCCACGGTTATAAGCACCACAAAAGTTCCTATAGGCCACCCCCCGGCAGGTGGTCAGCGAACCGCAGACCGTCCTCGTCCGGCCCCGTTCCGAAGCGCAGCCGATCCGTCGGCCGCGGGAACGTGTGGTGCAGTCAACGCCTCAGGTCTCTCAGGTTTCTCAAGTTCCTCAGGTTCCGCTATCGTCTGAACGCCACGGGCAACCGGACGGCACCGAGCCCGCGCCACCGATCGCCGACGCGCCCCGTGTCGGCAGCGTGCTCGACGGGCGGTGGCGGCTGACCCGTCTGCTCGGGCAGGGCGGCATGGGACAGGTATGGCTGGGTGCGGACCTGCGGCTGCCCACACGCACGGCAGCCGTGAAGACGATGCACACCCGCTTTGTCGAGGATCCCTCGTTCCGTGAGCGTTTCGCCCGCGAACAGACCATCATGGCCACGGTGGACGACTGTCCGCACATTCCCGCGTTGCTTGATGCCAGCGCGGAGGACGCCCCGACCCCCTACTACGCCATGCAGGTCATCCGCGGTGCCACGCTACGCCAGATCACGCAGCTCGGCCATGGCAAGCCGGTACTCTCCACGCACGACACCTGCACGGTGATGGTCGAACTGCTCGAAGGGTTGTGCGGCATCCACCGCCATGGCATCATCCACCGTGATCTGAAGCCGGGCAATCTCATCATCACGCCCGACGGTCGGCTGATCATCACCGACTTCGGCATCGCCAAACCGACCGACCCGGAGGCGGATCAGGTCACCCGATTCGGGCAGGCTGTGGGCAGTAACGACTACGCCTCCCCCGAACAGCGCCGCGGCGAACCGGTCGACGAGCGCAGTGACGTGTACTCCGCGGGCATCATCTGGCGCGAGATGCTGGTCGGCGGATTGCAACAACTCAAGTCACAGCCCAAACCGCAGGTCGCCCCCCAGGCTGCGCCGCAACCCAAACAGCGGTCGAGCCAACCGGGGCACACGTCTTCGCCCAGCGGCCAGACGGTGCCCTCATGGATCAGGGCCTTGTGCTCGGCGGCCTTGCGTCCTGATCCCGATCAGCGCCCATCCGCCGCGGAGTTGCTGGAACGGTTGCGTGCGGGGCTGCTGCACCACCCCACGCCGACGGAGAGTCCGGCGGCATTCCCTCCGCCGGACGGCGCAACGGTCTCCGACCCCGCGCCCGTCGATTCACCATGCACCGACGACGACATCGACACCATGCGGCTGCTTGGCAACCTGTATTTCCTCGGCAGCCACTGTCTGGCGCGGAACCTGGCCACCGCGGGACGGTGGTATGCGCGGGCGGCTGCGGAGGGTGATCTCAAGGCGTTGTACAACCTTGGTGGCGTGAATCAGGCTGCCGGGCACCGCGCCGAGGCGCAGGCCTGCTTCCGAGCTGTGGCGGATGCCCCCTCCGTAATCCCGTCCCTACGCGATCTGGCCCGGTCCCGACTCACCGCCCAGCGGTGACGGCTACGCGGCGAGTCGCTTGCGCACGATGGCGTCCAGCGAGGCGGCGTCGATGCCGTCGTAGGAGTCGATGGACAGGAACTGGCCCAGGCCGGAGGTATCGGTGCGGATCCAACCGGTCTGCGCGATCACGGTGGCGCCGGACGCCACGCCGGAACGCAGGCCCGAGGATGAATCCTCGAACACCACGCAACGCGGCATATCGTCGGCGCTCAGTCCCAGACGGCTGGCGGCCTCCAGGTATGGCGCGGGATCGGGCTTGTGTGCCACGGGGTCGTCGCCGCACACGTATCCGGCGAACAGCCCCTCCGACTGGCGCATGACATTCTCCACAATCGGCCGGGGCGAGGTGGACACCAGCATCGACGGCACGCCCGCATCCTTCAACGAATGCAGCACGCCCAGCACGCCGTCAATCCATGGCAGGCCCTTCAATTCGGATTCGTAGACGTAGCGTTTGAGCTGCACGTCGATCTGTTCGACGGACAGCGCACACCCCTTGGCGATCATGCGGCGGGCCACGTCGGGAACGGGCGTGCCGGAGCCGGCCCAACCGTCGTCCTCATTCCATTCGCCACCGTTGGCGTGGGCGATTTCGATCTCACCCTGGTGCCACAGCGGCTCCGAATCGATCAGGGTGCCATCCAGATCCCAGAATACGGCCTTAAGTTCCATCATTGCCCTCCGATGTTCGTGTTCTCAACGCCATCTCACCAAAGGTCCGGGACGATTCGCCGCAGGGCGGGTGGCACCATCGCGCCCAAAAACATTGCATTGCATACGCAATATGCGATTGGTTGCCGATCCGCAACTAATCGCATATTCGAAGGTAAGTCCCATTCACGCCGCGTTCGCGGCTTGCCCGCATTCCACCGCTTACGCCATGCGCCAGACGACCACGGCCTGGGACCCGCTGCCGTCGTCCGTCCCACCGTCGTCATACCGTTCGCGACGCGCGGGCAGCGCCCGGGGGTCGACGTGAATCTGCCGACGCCACCGACGGGCACTGCCGCTGCGTTCGATTTCCACGATGCCGCCGTCCGCGTCCGCGGCGAACACGCTGGAGCCGGAGGGTTTGCGCAGACGGGCCACCTGCCGGCGCAGCTCGCGATTCTCCTCCTCAAGGTCGAGGATGCGGGTGATGCCGGCCAGATTGATGCCCTCGTCCTGGCTGAGCTGCTGCGCGTGCGCCAGACGCGAGACGTCGCGCAGGGAATAGCGACGGGCGCCGCCGTCGGTCCGCTGCGGCACCACAAGTCCGAGACGGTCGTACTGGCGGAGGGTCTGCGGGTGGATGTGGGCCAGTTCGGCGGCGCGACCGACCGTGAACACGGGAAGCTCGACGTCGAATCCCACCTCGCTGGCACCGTCGAGGTTCGCACGCCCGGAGACCAACGCCACGGCGCACATCTCATACAGCTGCCGCACCTGCTGCGCCACCCGTGCCATACGCCCTCCTAGTTACTTACCGTTGCGAGGCGAGTTCGTCCGCAAAACCGCCGGACTCCTTATCGAAGTCCTTGGCCGCCCGCTTGAGTCCCATGCCGGGCTTGGCGGGCACACGGATCTCCACGCGGCCGATCAGATCGCCGGTGCCGCGTGAGGCCTGCACGCCCTTGCCGGACACGCGAACCTCCGTGCCACTCGATGAACCGGCAGGAACCTTGAAGGTCACCGATTCGCCGTCGATATCCCGAGCCTCGACCTTGGCGCCGCACACGGCCTCGCCCACGGTCACGGGCAAGGTCATGACCAGGTCATGGCCGCGCAGCATGAAGCGGTCATCGGGTTTGACGCTCAACTCCAGATACAGGTCGCCGGCCTTGCCACCGTTACGGCCGGGCTTGCCCTTGCCGGCCAGTCGGATCTTCTGACCGTCCTTGACCCCGGCGGGGATGTGCGTCTTGAACTTCTTGCCGTCCACGCTCAGGGACACCGTGGCGCCCTTGACCGCCTGACGGAACGTCAGCGTGACCTTCGAGTTGCGGTCCTCGCCGTTCTCGGGACGAGACGCCTCCTGATACCCACCGTACGGCGACCCGCCATAGGCGCCGCCGGCAGGTCCGGCACCGCCACCGAACATCGAGAAGATGTCGTTGATGTTCGTCGGGCCTCCGCCGTTGGTCTGGAAGCGGATGCGCGAGCCGTTGCCGCCGCCGAACATCGAACCGAAGATGTCGGAGAAGCCGCCGGCATCGAACCCGCCGCCCCCGGCACCGCCGGCGAAGCGCGCCCCGCCCATGCCGAACTGGCGGATGGCGTCGTACTTCTGGCGGCTGTCCTTGTTGCTCAGCACATCGTAGGCCTCGGAGATGTCCTTGAACTTCTCCTCGGACTCCTTGGTCTTGTTCAGATCCGGATGGTATTGGCGAGCGAGCTTGCGGTAGGCCTTGGTGATCTCCTGGTCGCTGGCGTCCTTGGAGACACCGAGGACCTTGTAGAAATCCTTGGAGAGCCATTCATTCTCAGCCATTCTCGCTGCCTCCTTTCGTTGCGTAAATCATGGGTTTGTACAGACGCCGGGTGCCCCGCGAATGGGAGGGGCGCCCGGCTACACGTAGCGTAAATCAGTAGGGGCGGTAGGGCCGGCCGCGCGGGTCATCCGACCCGGCGGACGCCCTACCGATCACTCAGGCCTGCGGCGAAGCCACGACCACGCGCGCGGCGCGGATCACACGGTCGCCGATGCGGTAGCCCGCCTCGACCACGGTGTCCACGATCTCCTTGTCGGCGGTCGGGTCCGGTCTGTGCAGGATCGCGTCGTGACGGGTCGGGTCGAAGTCCTCGCCCTTCTCGCCGAACTTCTCCACGCCGAACTTCTCGAAGGCCTTGTCGATCTTGGCGGAGACGGCCTTGAAGGAGTCGTCCATCTCGCTGTGCTCGCGGATGCGGTCGATGTCGTCGAGCGCGGGCAGCAGTGCGGTGAGCACGTCGATGATGCCGTGCTGGCGGAAGCGCTCCTGCTCCTTGGCCGCGCGGTTGCGGTAGTTGATGAACTCCGCACGCTCGCGTTGCAACGCCTCCAGGTATTCGGCGGCTTCCTGCTTGGCCTTGCCCAGCGGGGTCAGCGTGTCCTCGGCGGGCTCGGATCCGGACTCGGACTGGGACTTGTCGCCGGAGTCGGCACCGACGGCCGCGTCCTGCTCGGTCTGCGCGTCGCCGTCGGCCGGGGCCGACTCCCCGGTCTCGGAGCCGTCTCCGGCATCGCCCGCACCCGGCGCAGCCTGGCCGTCGGCCGGGGCCGTGCCGTCAGCGGGGGCCGACCCGGCCGGGGCCGACGCCGCGGTCTTGTCCGCGAAGTCGTCGGCGTCCGGCAGGTCGCTGAGGTAATCGTCCTTGTTGAACTCAGCCATGATTACCGGCCCTTATTACTTGTTGTCCTTGTCGTCGTCCACGACCTCGGCGTCCACCACGTCGTCGTCGCCACCGTTGTCGGCGGCGCCCGACGCGCCCGCGGCATCCGCGGCGCCCTGCTGGGCGTACAGCGCCTGGCCGATCTTCTGGGCGGCGGTCATCAGCTCGGTCTGCTTGGTCTTGATGGCCTCGATGTCCTCACCCTTCAGGGCTTCCTTGAGCTCGTTGACCTTGTCGGTGACCTCCTTGGCCACGTCGTCGGAGAGCTTGTCCTTGTTGTCGTTGACGAGCTTCTCGGTCTGGTAGGCGAAGGACTCGGCCTGGTTGCGGGTCTCGGCGTCCTCGCGGCGCTTCTTGTCCTCGGCCTCGTGGGCCTCGGCCTCCTTGACCATGCGGTCGATCTCGTCCTTCGGCAGGCCCGAGCCGCCGGTGATCGTCATCGACTGCTCCTTGCCGGTGCCCTTGTCCTTGGCGGACACGTGCACGATGCCGTTGGCGTCGATGTCGAAGGTCACCTCGATCTGCGGGATGCCGCGCGGCGCCGGGGCGATGCCGGTCAGCTCGAAGGTGCCCAGCGGCTTGTTGTCGCGCGCGAACTCACGCTCGCCCTGGTAGACCTGGATGAGCACGGACGGCTGGTTGTCCTCGGCGGTGGAGAACACCTCGGAACGCTTGGTCGGGATGGCGGTGTTGCGGTCGATGAGCTTGGTCATGATGCCGCCCTTGGTCTCGATGCCGAGGCTCAGCGGGGTCACGTCGATCAGCAGGACGTCCTTGCGGTCGCCCTTGATGACGCCGGACTGCACGGCGGCGCCGACGGCCACGACCTCGTCCGGGTTCACGGACTGGTTCGCTTCCTTGCCGCCGGTCAGCTCCTTGACCAGGTCCTTGACGGCCGGCATACGGGTCGAACCGCCGACCAGCACCACATGGTCGATGCCGCTCACGCCGATGCCGGCGTCGGCCAGCACGTTGTTGAACGGGGTGCGGCAGCGGCCCAGCAGGTCGGAGGTCATCTCCTCGAAGTGGGCGCGGGTCAGGGTCTCGTCCAGGTGCACCGGGGTGCCGTCCGGGGTCATGGCCAGGTACTGCATGGAGATGGTGGTGGAGGTCGAGCTCGACAGCTCCTTCTTAGCCTGCTCGGCGGCTTCCTTCAGGCGCTGCAGCGCGATCTTGTCCTTGGCCAGATCCACGCCATACTTGTTCTTGACCTCGGTGACCAGCCAGTCGATGATCTTCTGATCCCAGTCGTCGCCGCCCAGACGGTTGTCACCGTTGGTGGCCTTGACCTGGATGGTGGAGAAGCCGTCCTCGTCCTTGCCGATCTCCAGCAGGGACACGTCGAAGGTGCCGCCGCCCAGATCGAAGACCAGGATGCGCTCGTCCTCCTTGCCCTTCTCCAGACCGTAGGCCAGGGCGGCCGCGGTCGGCTCGTTGATGATGCGCAGCACGTTCAGACCGGCGATGGTGCCGGCGTCCTTGGTGGCCTGGCGCTGGGCGTCGTTGAAGTACGCCGGGCAGGTGATGACCGCGTCGGTCACCGGCTCGCCCAGGTAGGCCTCGGCGTCGCGCTTGAGCTTCATCAGGATCTGCGCGGAGATCTCCTGCGGGGTCCACTTCTTGCCGTCGATCTCGACGGTCCAGTCGGTGCCCATGTGGCGCTTGACCGAGCTGATGGTGCGGTCCACGTTGGTCACAGCCTGGCGCTTGGCCACCTCGCCGACGAGGATCTCGCCGGACTTGCTGAACGCCACGACCGACGGCGTGGTGCGCGAGCCCTCGGCGTTCACGATGACGGTGGGTTCACCGCCTTCCAGCGTGGCGATGCAGGAATTGGTGGTTCCCAGATCGATGCCTACTGCACGTCCCATAGTGATGTCTCCTTTATGTTCGGTTGTCCGTTACGTTCTTCGCCCAAGTCTTGGGTCCGGCGGCTGTTGCGCCGCCTGATCCTCGACCGGAGGATGCGCCCTCGTCTTGGGCTTTCCAAAACTTGAGCCTACACCACTCAACTTTGCAACGCAAGTTTTTATTCCCGGATTTGGTGGGAACTTTTCAGGGAATCAGCCCGAGGGGCAAGTTCGCACTACTTCGGGTTTGAAATATCAATTGGCGGAATTCCGCCAGCCCGTCACCGAAACCCGTCAATAGTGCGAACGTGCCCCGCGGCCTTATGGTCGCGGGGCATGAAACGACGGGGCCTGTCTTCAGCCATATAGGTCACGTCATACCAGGCTTTTCGGGACGTCCACGACACAAGTTGAAAAAATGGCAAATTGAGCCTCATTTTTGGTTGGAAAAATGGCATACAGACCACCAAAGACGGTTGGAAAAATGGCATCGCAACACTACAATCATAAGAAACACAACATTTTGAAGGAGGTACAATGTCTGACCTCGAACGAAGAGCCATGAAGCTCATGGAGTCATGGCACAATGCGCCGAACCGAACGGCGCTGCTCATTGACGGTGCCCGCCAGGTCGGCAAAACGTACCTTGTCCGCGAATTCGCACATACCCACTATCAGCATCTGGTCGAATTCAATTTCATTGAAGACCCGGACCTCACCCGTATGTTCGGCAAGCCACGCAAAGCCGACGACATACTGATGCGCATGGAACTCGCCTCCGACGAACCTATGCAGCCAGGGAATACGCTGGTCTTCCTCGACGAGATCCAACAATGCAAGGAAGTCGCCACCGCCATCAAATTCCTTGTGGATGACGGTCGTTACGACTTCATACTCTCCGGCTCGCTGCTCGGCGTGGAGCTGGAGGATATCCGATCGGTTCCCACCGGTTATCTGACCGAGATCCGCATGTTCCCGCTGGACTTCGAGGAGTTCTGCTGGTCGCAGGGAGTCAGCGAGGATGTATTCACCATGCTGCGGGACCACTTCGAGCGACGGATCCCTGTGGACGAGTTCGTTCACGACCGTTTGAAACGCCTATTCTCCCAATATCTGGTTATCGGCGGCATGCCCGCGGCCGTGGCATCGTTCACAGACAATAAGAGCATCGGCGATGTGCGCACCATCCAGGAGAACATCACACATGAATACCGCCGCGATATCAGCCAATACGCGCGCAGGGAGGACCGGCTGCACATTCGCTCGATCTACGACCTCATCCCAGGCGAATTGAACAACCCCAACAAACGCTTCACATTCTCCAAAATAGAGAAGAACGCGCGATTCCGAACGACCGCGGCGGATTTCGACTGGCTGGCCGCCGCGAACGTGGCCATCCCCGCCTATAATGTCGACGAGCCAAAGCGCCCCCTGAAGATGTCGATGGAACGCAACCTGTTCAAGTTGTTTTACTCCGATGTCGGCTTATTGACCGGTTCGTTCCTCAAGAGCACATCGCTGGACATACTCGACGGCGTAGAAGATGTGAACTACGGCAGTATCTACGAGAACCTGGTCGCACAGGAGCTCACGGCACACGGGTTCGATGACCTGTATTACTACAACAGCAAGAAACTGGGCGAACTCGATTTTCTCATTCAGGACCGGAACGATAACGTCATCCCCTTGGAGATCAAATCCGGAAAGGGATACAAACGCCACCGGGCGCTCGACAACGTCCTCGCCGCCGACACATACCACATCCAACAAGGCTATGTACTCGGCCCAGACAACGTCTCAGTCTCCGGCAAAGTGACCTACCTGCCTATATATATGGTCGGGCTGTTCACCAACGAGTAGACGCCGAAAACAGCACACACTCCGGATTGCCCCGTCCTCAACCTGTTGCGAATCCACGTGCCCCGCGGCCTTATGGTCGCGGGGCACGTCCAAACGACGGGCGGAAGCCGTCAGCGCTGTTCGGCGGAGCCGGAGCGACGGGACTTGATCGTCCGAATCGCCAGGCCCGTGGAGACCAAGGCCGCCATCAGCGCCACAACACCGGCGACGGCCGCGCCGGTCGTGCTCAGCGGCGTGCCGGAGGCGGCGTCGCCGGCGGCCTGAGCGTTACCGCCGGTCGGCTTGCCGGGGATGACCTCGGACGTGGTCTCGGCCGGAATCTGAATCTCCTTCTCCAGCGACGTACCGGTCTGGCGGCCGGTTACCGTGACCTTGTAGGCCTTGCCTTCCGCGACCTTGTCGGTCAGATCCACCGACGTGGTCTGCGTGGTGCGGACGCGGACGCCGGAAATCGGGTCGGCATCGGCCTCAGTGCCACCGGACTGGGCGACCACCTGGCCGGCGGCGTCCGTGACGGTGTAGGTGAAGGAGGCGTCGCCATTCAGACCCGCCACATCCAGCGAGGCCTTGCCGTCCTTGACGTTGACGGAGAAGTCCATGCCCGCGGACAGGTTCTTGTACTCGTCGGCGGTAGTGGCGAGACCCAGCGTCTTGGCGATGGTGAAGAAGTTGTCGGTCTGATCGGTCAGGCCGATGACGCGCTGGGCGCCGGGGCCGGAGGCGGCGATACGCAGCTGGGTGCCGGTGTGCGACATCGAGCTCTCCACCTCGTCGAACTTCGGGTCGTCATCGTTCGCGTACATCTGGTCGGGCGAGGTGCCGTAGGACACGGTAATCTTGGCGCCGTCCTTCGGGGACTTGAGCACGGTGCTCAGCGCGTAGTTCGGCTGCTCCTCCACGATCTGGCTGGTGTGCGCGTGGTCGGCGGTCACAATGATCAGCGTATCGGACAGGTCCACCTTGCCGAGCGCGGCGGAGATGGCCTTGTCTAGATCGTCGGTCTCACCGATCTGACCACAAGCGTTGGCGTTGTGGTCCTGCTTGTCGATCGAAGCACCCTCGACCTGCAGGAAGAAGCCGTTCTTCTGGCCGTTCGGGTTGTCCTGAAGCAGGTCGATGGCCTTGCTCGTCATGTCGGCCAGGGAGGCGGAGTTGCCGTTGGCGTTCTTGTTGCCGAGCCAGTCGGGGTTGGTGGAGCACTGGATCGGGTTCTCGTCCTTGGCCGGGTCCTTCTTGGTGGCCACGCTCGGCGCGAACTGGGTCTGCAGGTTGCCGTCGGCCATCAGGGCCAGCACCGGCTTGCCGTCATACTTGAGGGCGTTGAGCGCGTCCACGTCCTTCTCCACGGTCTCGTAACCCATCGCCTTGGCCTGATCCCACACAGTCATGCCCTTGTATTCGCCGCCCTGCACGGTCTGGTGCAGGTACTTGGCGCCGCCGCCGATGGTCACGTCGGCGCGGGTGTCGAGCATCTGTTCGGAGATCGAGCCGATGCCGCCGTTCTCCTTGAGCTGGGCGACCTCGCACTGATCGGCGGCGTTGTTGCTGGTGCCGTCGGTCTTGCCCTGCGGGCCGTAGCAGGAACGCAGCGTGGAGTGCGACATCTGGGCGGCCGGCGTGGCGTCCTGAATCTCGGAGGTCGTCACGTTGCCGGTGGCCTTGCCGGCGGCCTTGGCGAGCTCGGTCAGGTTCATCTGCGGGGTGCCGTAGACGTCCACGTCGAGCGCGTTGTTGTAGGTCTTGGTGCCGGTGGCCCAGGCGGAGCCGGAGGCCGCGGAGTCGGTCACCGGGGTGACGGTCGGGGTGCCCTTGTCCTGGATGCCGTTGCCGAGCGAGAACGTGGTGTACTGGCCAGTGCCAACGGTGGTGTCGCCGTAAGCGGACGGCTGTCCGATACGGTCGAGGCCATCGAACGTGCCGTTCGCGCCATGCAGGTAGTCGCGGGCGACGGTGATTTCGGAATCGCCCATGCCATCGCCGATGAACAGGATGACGTTCTTGGCCTGGGTGTTGCCGATGGTGATGTTCTCGATGCGCTGCGCGGCACCATGCGCCGCCAGGTCGGCGGCGGACTTGCCGTCGGTCGCGTAGGCCATGCCGCTGACGCCGGCGAGCGCGGCGGTGGCGACGAGCGCCGCCACGGTTCCCTTCAACACGTGATGCTTGTTCACTTCATGCCTCTTTTCGTTGGCTTCACGACGAGGCCGGCCGCGTTCCCCACGGGTTACGACCGCCCTCGGGATTCCGGTCATGTCAGGCTTCCCGACCATTCCGGCTTCTCCACCACGCACAGTAGGACGCCAAACCGTCGCCCAGCTGACGGAATCGCCACGCAACGGTGAACAATCGCAATGGACAGCGAACTCTCCATGAACTGCGGGCGACTACGTATCCGGGCCTCGGTGTTACATGCGGGATTGCGGTCCTCGTCGACTGAAAGTTGGAAAAGTGGCAAATCCACCACCAAAACTGGTTGGAACAATGGCAGCACAACGCTAGACGGCGTGTTGTCGCAGCCATGCGACAACACGGACGTTTGGAGCTAACGGTCAAAGAACTCGTTGTGAAGCGTGGAGCAGCTTCGCACTACCTCCAACTTTAAAACAGGACCGGCGGAATTCCGCCGGTCCTGAATGTGAAACCCGAGGTAGTGCGAACCACCGCTGGGGATCAACCCCTCAGCAGCACCTCTTCCAAGGCACCGATCACGCTTTCGGGCATGTGCGACTGGAAGAAGTCACGCTCATTGCGCTGCTCGCGCTCCAGCGTGCGCAGTCCCGGAATCGCGGCCACACCGTAACGGCTGATCTGCGCCATGGCATGCTCCTTGGTGGTGTACAGCATCTGCGCGTCAAACAGGATGCGTTCGCAGTCCGCCTCGGTCGGGGATTCGGCCAGGGCAAGCCCCTGCGGGAACAGCACCTGGATCCGCGACGAGGAGGGCACGTCGTATAGCTTCACGCTCAGACTCAGCGTCTCCGCATCGTAATCCACCACCGTGGTGCCGACCAGGTCCTTGTTCCAGGCTTCGCCGCCGACGATCACCTGCATGGCCGAGCGGGCCACGCCGCGGAAGATCAGGGTCCAGTCGCGCCGTTCCGGCACCACCGACGTGTTGCCGGTCGGCGCTTCGATGACGAACTGCGGGGAGCGCCCATCATCCCACTGCCAGGTCATGGCGGTCACGGCCGTGGCGGATTCCTGCGCCGCAGCGGCGTCGGCGCACACCTCGCGGAACTCGCCGGAGTCCTCGCGCATGGCGAACGAGCCGTCCGCACCGGGGAAGATCACCACATCCAACGCACGCGGGTTCACGGTCATATCCGAAAGCGGATCGGACTGCATCGGCACGATGCCGCCGGCCTTTGTGAACACCGGAATCCGGTCGATTGTGCGCCACACCGCTAGGCGGCGGCCCGCCGGATCGGCGGCTACATAGCGGCGGCCGTCGAAGAAATCGAACCAGTCGCCCTGCGGCAGCCAAGCATCGGCCTTACCGCGCATCGAGGCCTTGTCCATCGGATCGACCACCGGCGCCACCACCAGCTCGGTGCCGAACCGGAACTCGTCGGGCACCTCGTAGGACTCGCCCAGATTCGGGTTGGCCCAGTACATCGGTTCTACGATCGGGTCGCCGTCCACGGCGGCGCGCCAGTTCATCGTGTACAGGTACGGCATCAGCGCCTGGCGCAGCCGCAGCACGTCCACCATCGCCGAACGCACCGGCTCGTGGAAGTTCCATGGTTCCTTGCCGGAGAACGGCGAGCAGCTGGAGTGCAGGCGATTGATCGGACTGAACGCGCCCAGCTGGTACCAGCGGGCTTCCAGCTCCTCGTCACGGTAGCCGAACATGTGGCCGCCGATGTCGTGGCTCCACCAGCCGTAGCCGATGTTGCTCGCGGTTGAGGTGAAGTACGGCTGGAACTTCAGCGACTTCCAGGTGATCACGGTGTCCCCGGAGAAGCCGACCGGGTAGCGCTGCGAGCCGGGGCCGGCGAAGCGCGAGAACGTCAGCGGCCAACGGCCGTCGCGGGCCGAGTCGCAGTAGTGCATGTGGTTGAGCACCCACAGCGGGTCCAGGCCGGGCTGGCGGGTCACGCCGCCCTGCTGCCAGTCGATCCACCAGAAGTCGATGCCGTCGGCCTCCAGGTCGTGGTGCATGTCGAAGTACGCCTGCACGAACTTCGGGTTGGTCAGGTCGAACTCGACCGGCTCCTGGGCCTCCGCATCCACGCCGACCGTGGCGGCGGCCTTGGCGTAGGGCTTCTCGAAGGCGCGGATGCCGTCGCGCGGATGGATGTTCACCGTGGTGCGCAGGCCGCGCTCGTGTAGGCCGTCCAGGAAGCGCTTGGGGTCGGGGAACAGCTTGGGGTTCCACGTGTAGCCGGTCCAGCCGGAGCCGTACTTGGGGTCGACGTCGTCCACCAGATGCCAGTCCATGTCGATCACCGACGTGGTGAACGGAATGCCTTCGCGCTTGAACCGGTCCATCAGGTCCAGGTACTCCTCCTCGGAGTACCGGTAGTAGCGGCTCCACCAGTTGCCCAGCGCGTAGCGGGGCAGCAACGGCGCGGGGCCGGAAAGCTTCTGGAAGTCGTGGACGGCCTCACGGTAGCGGCGGCCGTACCCGAAGAAGTAGATGTCGGTTTCGCGATGGTCGCGCGGGGCGACGCCGATGCCGCCGTACGCCACGACGCCGTCGGGCAGGTTGCCGTCCGCGTCGGCGGTGACGAACACGTTCGACGCGGAGTCGTCCAGCACGGCCCAGCCATCGCGGGAGATCACGCCTTGTCCGAGCGGAATCGCGCCGTCGGCCTCGTCGAGCGTGCGCGCGGTGCCGCCGAGATTGCCTTTGGGCTCGTCGCCGTAATGCCAGGTGTTGAACTGCGAGTCGGGCACGCCTTTGACGACGATCGTCAGCCCCTCCTTGCTGAACGGCTTGCGGTCGTAGGTCAGACGCAACGCCGGCGTTTCGACGACGAGCATCCCGTCGCGTTCGCCGGTGGTGTAATCCACGGCACCAGACGGCAGGAAGGCGCGGTCGACGGCCATCAGCGTGGCTCGGTCCTCGAACTCGCCGCTGTCGGACCATTCCAAACGGATCAGGGATTCGGTGATCAGTCCGATGCGCCAGTGCTCACCTTGCAGCGTGGTGGTCGGACTCATTGCGGGATGCATGCCCCGCAGGAAGCGGCCAAAACCCTGAAAGTCCTGAAAAGACATGTGCTTCCAACTCCTTTGTTTCATTGTGCTTCAATGGATGATTACGCTTGCACGCAAGTATAGTGCAAACGTTCGCAAAACACGCCTGACGGTTATGCATAGTAATTGCCACGCCCGCCGTTACCCGCCCCGACAAGACCAGCAGGCTGGGGCACACCCATCCCGCCATATTGTCCGAATCCCCAGATTCGAGCAAACACCCAAACCCAAGGCCGCATGCAACAGGGCCCCTCGGGAAATCCGAGGGGCCAAGGAGTCTAGGGGCGCGGGAAGCGCGCTGGCTCAGATCATCATCCACACGGTGGTATCGGCAGGCAGGATGAACCCGCTGATCGGTTCCGAGGCAAAGATGATCTCGCCGGCCGGCAGTTCCACGGGATCCGGCCCAAAGTTGGTGATGCTGGCGAAGCGGTCGCCGCCCTCGTCCGTGCTGACGCGCGAATACGCCACCACCTGGCCGGCCTTGTCACCGAACTCGGAATCCCCGATCCACCGGATCGACGTATCGCCGGTCGGGGTGAGCATCCGCTGGCGGAACGCGATGGCCCTGCGGTACAGGTTGAGCATCGAATCCGGATCGGAGTCCTCCACATCGGCGGCGAAATCCTTGTACCACAGCGGCTGGGGCAGATGCGGGTCGGCGGCGGGCGTGCCGTCGGGGCGCGTGGCCGGAGAGAAGCCGAACGAGGCGCCGGTGCCGAACTTCGCATCCCACGGCGCCGGGGTCGGCGTATCGGCGGCGGACCACGGCAGCGGCACACGGCAGCCGTCGCGCCCTTTGGCCGTACGGCCGTGGTCGGTGCGGAACGGGGTCGGGTCCTCCAGGCGGTCCCACGGTATATCCGCCACCTCGAACAGGCCCAGCTCCTCGCCCTGATACACGTACACGGAACCGGGCAGGCCGAGCTCCATCATGATGGCGGCGCGGGCGCGGCGGGTGCCGAGCGTGCGGTCCTCGATGAAGTTCGAGCCGCTGCGCAACAGCCACGCATCGGCCAGCTGGTGGTACCACTGCGTCTTCACCTGCGGCAGGCCGTATCTGCTGGCATGGCGGACCACGTCATGGTTGCTCATCACCCACGTGGTTGTGGAGCCGGATTCCTCGGCGGATTCCAGACCTTCGCGGATGGCGGTGCGGAAGTCCTCTGCGAACCAGTCGGCCTTGGCGAACTCGAAGTTGAACACCTGCCCCAGCTCCTCCTCGGAGGCGTACAGATGCTGGTGCTCGGGCACCACCCAGGCCTCGCCGACGGCGAAGCGCGGCGGGTCGTATTCGTTGAACACCTCGCGCCATTCGCGGTAGATGTCATGCACCTCGGGGCGGTCCCACAGCGGATTCGTGCCGTCGTGGCACAGCCCCTCCAGCGGGTTGCCCTTCAGCGCCAGCTCGGTCAGCGGCGCGCTGTCGAGATCCTTGGCCAGGCCGTGCGCCACGTCGATGCGGAACCCGTCCGCGCCATGGTCGGACCAGAAGCGCAGGGTCTTCTTGAACTCCTCGTGGACCTCCGGGCTCTTCCAGTTGAGGTCGGGCTGCTCCTTGGCGAACATGTGCAGGTACCACTGGCCGTCCGGCACCCGCTCCCAGGCGCCGCCGCCGAAGATCGACTGCCAGTCGTTCGGAGGCAGCTCGCCGTGCTCACCCAGGCCGTCTCGGAAGATGTACCGGTCGCGGGCGGGGGAACCGGGCTCCGCCGCCAGCGCCTCCTGGAACCAGACGTGCCCGTCGGAGGTGTGGTTCGGCACGATGTCCACGATCACCTTCATACCGGCCTCATGCGCGGCGGCGGCCATCGCGTCGAAGTCGTCCATGGTGCCCAGCCGCGGATCCACGTCACGGTAGTCGATGACGTCGTAGCCGCCGTCGGCCAGCTCGGACGGATAGAACGGCGAGAGCCAGATGGCGTCCACGCCCAGTTCCTTCAAGTAGGGGATGCGGTCGGTCACGCCGGCGATGTCGCCCAGACCGTCGCCGTTCACGTCCTTGAAGCTGCGCGGGTAGACCTGGTAGACCACCGCTTGTTTCCACCAGTCCGCATGGGTGTTGTTCAGGGTCATATACAGCTCCTTTCGGCCACACATGATGTACAGCGCTGTCAACATCTGATCCGACGCAAATGCACCGTAATCCGAGTATCAGTGTAGCAAATAGTGCAAACGTTATCATCCGTGTTGCAGGTTCGCACTACCGCAGGGTTTCAATGGCGGCGGGTTGATATTCCGCCACGTGAAATTTCAGCCCCGAGGTAGTGCGAACACCGCCTTCATTTACTCCACTTCATCAACCACCTCAGCGGAAAATAATGTCAAGTTCTACACTTTTTTCCGGAAAAAAGTGTATACTTTTACACTAATTTCTGTTCATAGCCAAGGAGGATCCCATGCCGAACATGCGTCGCGCCATCAGCCACAAGCTTCAGGCATGGAGCGAGTCATCGCACCGCAAGCCCTTGGTGATTTTCGGCGCACGGCAGGTGGGGAAAACCTACGCCATCAAACAGCTTGCCTCAGACCGCTACGATTCTCTGGCCTACATCGACTTTTCCCGGGACGCCCGAGCAGCGGCCTTATTCGACGCTTCACTCGCGCCAGCCGAGCTCGTGCCCAAGCTGGAGGTTTTTCTGCATACCCTCATTGACCCCGATCGCACATTGATAGTCTTCGACGAAGTACAGTTGTGCGAAAGAGCGTTGACCTCGTTGAAATATTTCTGCGATGACGCACCGCAATACCACGTCGTGGCAGCCGGTAGTTTACTAGGCGTCGCCCTCAAACGCGAGCTGTACTCGTTCCCCGTCGGCAAGGTCGATTTACTGCAGCTGCGCCCATTGAGTTTTGAAGAGTTCCTGTGGGCACGCGGAGAAACACGTCTGGCCGACGCCATACGCGACGCGTATGAGAACGTCCCAGATCAGGCGTTCGCCCTGCATGATCGCGCCATGCAGCTTGTCCATGAATATGAGCTCATCGGCGGCATGCCGGAAATCGTCTCGGCATACGTCGCCAATGATGCCCCCGGCATCGGCGCAATGGAATCTGCGCGCAACAAGCAGCAGGAAATCAACGTGGCATATCTCGCGGATATGGCCAAGTACGCCACACCCACGGAAACGCCGCGCATCATGGCCGTATGGAACAGCATTCCCCAGCAACTGGCCAAGGAGAACCATAAATTTCAGTACAAGCTCATCAAGTCGGGGGGCCGGGCTGCAATATACGAGAATGCCATCGCATGGCTGGACGCTGCGGGCATCATCATGCGATGCACCCAAGTCACCGAGGCCACGGCACCGCTGAAAACCTTCGAGAACAGTAGCTCGTTCAAGATATATACAGCTGATGTCGGATTGCTGTCGGCGCAGTATGAAGCCATCCCGCAGGATCTGGAACCGGCGACGGACAAGGCAGCCGGATTCCGCGGAGGCATCACCGAGAACTATGTGCTGCAGCAGCTCGTCGCCTCGGATTCATCCGTATATTACTGGGGTACTACCAGCAAAGCAGAGGTCGAATTCATCGCCCGCGCCAAACAAGGCGACGTCATCCCCATCGAGGTCAAGTCCGGACGCAACGTCACCGCCAGAAGCCTCGAATCATTCCGGGAACGCTACCATCCGCCGTATCTCGTGCGCGTCAGTGCACGTAACTTCGGTGTCGGCAACGGTATCCGCAGCATTCCCTTATATGCGGCTTGGCTTCTGGGGGAAGACCTCCAGTAGCGCAGAGGCAGGTTCACACTACCTCGGGGTTTCTATGCCGGAGGGTTGATATTCCGGCGATTGAAATTTCAAACCCGAGGTAGTGCGAAGCCCGTCTCAGCGGTTCAGCGCCGCGGCCAACGACTGCACCCCAAGTGGGATTTTAAATTTTGCATTTTCAAATATAACTTTGTTTGAAACTTTTTTATTTAAATTATCACTCATAATTGGAACAGGATTATACATTTCAAGTGAGCTACTAATTTTAAAATGTATTTGTCTTTCTTTTGTTGGTTTACTAATTTCTTCTAATTCTTCCATTCTCTTTTCTGCTACTTTTGCTGATTTATGCAAAGCTTTTTCTTTACTTCCTGTTGATTTTTGATGTGCTAATCTTCCACCATTTTCTGTATTTTTTTGACTTTTTCTTTTTCCAACTTTTTGTGCTTGTTTTAATTTTTCATCTACTATTTTTTCTAACCTTTGTTTTTCATTTACATATTGTTCATATTTTCTTATATGAGTTCTATTTTCTTGTTCTTTTTGTTCTAAATATTGTGTATAATTTCCCCAATATTCTGTGATCTTCCCATTTTCAATTTCCCATATTTTATTTACAATTTCATCTAAAAAATATCTATCGTGGCTAATTACTACTACGCTTCCAGAATAATATTTTAGCGTATTTGTTATATATTCAATACTTCCATTATCTAAGTTGCATGTTGGCTCGTCTGCAAATATTGCATCACTATTTTCTGCTAATGCTTTTGCTATTTTTAACATAATGACCACTGCACGACAAATTTCTTATAAGCGTTCTGACTGGACTCAAAAGCGACAAGAATACACTCTTACATACAAATATCAACTTGTAATTTAAATCAATTATCATATATGGCTCAACAAACAAAGCGTTGGAATTTCCAACGCTTTGTTTGTTAATTTCATTATACATTATTTCTATGATAAGGCTTTCTTTTACGATTTGAATTCCAACTTTTTGCCTTGCTATTGTTTCTGTGATTTTTTTGAAGCTTGTTATTTTGCTTGTTCATATTGTTAAATGAATTTACAACTAACTGTTTATTAGCATCTGTTCCGTACAAGAAAAAAAGCTTAAAAACCTTTAAAATTGATTCATATGGTACTTCGCTTATTTTTGTTGTCTTGTCTATCTTAATCTGACCCCAAACTCGTTTAATTTGATTGCTTGAAAACAATGTTTTAATCTTTGCAAAGAATGTTTCACCCTTGTTAGTATAAATATATGCAAGAAAATCTTTATATAGTTTTTCCTCTTCCTTTTTAACATCAGGAAATTGCTTTCTTTCAAAGGAAGCCAAAACGATTCTTGCTTGTGGTGCTGGCTTAAAATCAGACGGATCGAATCTATATTTTAAATCCATATCAAAAAATGGTTTATAAAGCATTGATCTTAATGTTTCAGCTCCGTATGGATTACCTGCGTATTTTATAAATGGCTCATATTGCATTATTAAAAACATTTTCTCATTCTTTTTGTCGCTCAAAAACTTATTTAGTATTTCAGAGGTAATGTTAAATGGAATGTTTGAAAAAACGCAATAACTAGGAATTCTAGGAGTATAGTTTAAAATATCCCCATAAATTATGTCAACTTTATTGTTGCTTTGAAATTTGTTTTTTAGCTTTTCGTATAGTTCTTCATCAAATTCAATGGCAACAACCTTTCTTGCTTTATGAGCTAATTCGTTAGTAATTATTCCTTTTCCAGGACCAATTTCTATAACCACATCGTCCAACTTTATATTACAGATTCCTATTAAGTGCCTAACTAGCTCCTTGCTATGTAAAAAATTTTGAGTGTCCTTAATATTTCTCATAGTATCTCCTAATTATAAAAGGTTTTCAATTTTTAACTTCATGTATCATATTTTTACAACATTTGTTAGAAACATTATATATTTTATTATATTTATATGTAAAAGTCAATACAAAATTGATAAAAAAATTCAAAATAAAATTGATAGAAAAATTCAATATAGATTTGGTGGCTAAAATGGTAAATGTTTCCATTCTAGCCATTTTATTTTTAACTATTTTTTACTCTACTTTCCATTTCTTCGATTTTTCCTTTTAATCTATAGGATGGTCCTGTTATTTTGATAATACTTGAATGATGCAGTAATCTATCTAATATTGCATTGGCTAATGTATTATCACTAAAAACTTCTCCCCATTTTGAAAATGGCTGATTTGTCGTTATTATTGTTGAACTTTCTTCATATCTCTTAGCTATTAATTGAAAGAACAAATTTGCTCCATCTCTATCTACAGGGAGATATCCGATTTCATCAATTATTAATAATCGGTATTTACAAAATTGTTTTAATCGTTGTTCTAATCTATTTTCTGCATGAGCTTTTTTTAGTTGCATTATTAAATCGTGGCATGATATGAAATAGGTTAGATATCTTTTCTTTGCAGCAGCAATTCCTAAACTTATTGCTAGGTGTGTCTTTCCTACACCACTCGATCCAACAAATAATATATTTTCTTTATTTTCCATAAATCTTAATGTTTCTAAATCTAATATTTGTTGTTTGTTTATTCCTGGTTGATAACTAAAATCAAAATCTTTTATTTCTTTTTCAAAAGGAAATGCTGCAACCGTTACTTGTATTTTTGATGCTCTTTCATCTCTATAGATTATTTCTTCTTCAGTTAGCTTATATAATACATCTACAATTGATATATCTTGTTCTTTTATACTTTCTAAATAATTTGGTAAAAAAGTTACCATTTTATCCAGTCTCAGCGGTTCAGCGCCGCGGCCAACGACTGCACCCGCGGCAGCTCGAAGACCTCCTCGGTATGCACCACGCGCCCGGTCTCGTCGGCCAGCGGGATGCGCCAGTTCGGGTATTCCCAGCTCGTACCGGGCTGGTTCTGCGTACGATGCTCGCCCACGCCATCCACCAACGCGGCCTGCACCAGCACGCTCGGCGCGTCCCGCAGCATGACATGCATGGCCTCCACCACGCGCTGGATCAGCGCCTCGCGGTCGGCCGTCTCGGCATCGTCGGCGTCCGGCGCGCAGGCGGCCTTCAGCCCGTCGGCCACCTCCTGCGGCAGGTATCCGCGCGAAACCAGCAGCGCCAGCATCTGATCGATCTCGGCCTGTACCTCGGCGCGGAACTGCTCGGCCGGCTCGTTGAGCAGGTCGAGCTCCTCGCGCAGATCGACGTGCTCCAGCTTCAGATAGCCCGCCGTCGGCGGCAGGTCATGCGTGGTCACGGAAGCGAGCGCGTACTTGCGGTAGTCCTCCGGCGGGGCATACGGGTCGCCGGCGTTCGGGGAGTTGTCCACGCGGGAGAACCATTCCACGGCGGTGCCCAGCACGCCGTGTTCGGCCAGCACCTTGGAGACGTATTCGGGCACGGTGCCCAGATCCTCGCCGATGACCACACCGTTCGCGCGGGAGGCCTCGATCGCCAGGATGGAGAGCATGACCTCGTGGTTGTAGGTCACATAGGCACCGTCGCGCGCGGTGCAGCCGCGCGGGATCCACCACAGGCGGAACAGGCCGAGCACATGGTCGATGCGCAGGGCGCCGGCGTGCGCGAACATGTTGTGCACCATCTCACGGTAGACGCGGTAACCGGTGGATTCCAGGTACTGCGGGCTGAACGGCGGCTGCCCCCAGTCCTGGCCGAGCTGGTTGTAGAAGTCCGGCGGGGCGCCGACAGTCACGCCGTCAGCGAACCGTTCGGGGCTCCACCACACGTCGGCGCCGAGGGCGTGCACGCCCACCGCCATGTCCTGCATCAGGCCGAGCGCCATGCCGGCGTCCTTGGCGGCCTGCTGCGCGGCGGCCACCTGTTCGTCGGCGATCCACTGCAGCCAGCGCTGGAATTCGAACATGTCATGGTGGTCACGCACCAGGGCCGCCACGGCCGGCGAGTTCTTGTCGGTGCGGAAGAACCACGAGTTCTCCTCCCACGGCGCACCCCACACCTCAAACGCCAGGCACCAGGTGGCGAAGGCGTCCAGGTCCGGCCCCGCCGCGCGCTTGAACTCGGCGAAGGCCGCCTCGCGCTCCCCGGAGCGCGGCGCGGAGAAAATCAGCCACAGCGCCTGACGTTTGGCGTCCCACGAGGCGTTGATGTCCATCGGCTCGGCGCTGTCGTTGGCCTCGGCCACCGAGGCGTGCAGCTCCTCGACCTGCGCGCGGGTCGCGTCGTCGAGCGCCGCGTATTCGGGGATGTCCTGCGGCCGGATATAGGTGACGTTGAGGAATCGACGCGATTCCGGCAGGTACGGCGAGGGCTGCAACGGGGGCACCGGGGCGCCGGCGTGGATCGGGTTGATGAGCATGAAGTCGGCGTGCGACTTCTCGCCGGCGTCGCCGACCAGCCGCTTCAGGTCGCCGTAGTCGCCGACGCCCCATGAGTCGGCCGACCGCACGGAGTACATTTGGGTCATCCACCCCCAACGCTGCCGCTGGCGCACCGCCTCGGGCAGCTCGATGCGCGGCGGGGCGACGATGACCGTGGCGCGACGCTGCACGCCGCCGACCTGCACGTTGAGCGTGTGGTATCCGATCGGCAGGTCGTCCGGCAGCGTGAGTTCCAGCTGTTCGCCGAAGTCGGCGTCCTTGTGCACGCGCAGGTTCGCGCGCAGGTCGCCGGCGTAGGCGGTTCCGTCCTCCAACGCCAGTGTCAGCGCCACCAGCGCGTCCGCCGAGCAGCGCAGCGGCACGTTGTTCGCCCGGCCGGTGATGGCCAGCACGGTCGGGGGCACCAGCTGTTCGCGCTGACGGCATTCGGTTTCCAGCAGCGACTTGCTGATGGCTGCGGGGTTCGAGGCGTCCACGCCCAGCGACGCCAGTACGGCGACGAGCACCTCGTCACGGATTTCGACGTAGGCCCCGAGCTGGTCGATATACGACGTAGAGACGCCGCACGTCTTGGCCAGGCGGATGAGCGGACGCTTGAGGCGCGCCGGGCTTTCCTCCCGTTGGGCGGTCTGCGTCTGATTCTGAGCTTCATTGCTATCAGTCATCGGTTCTCACCTTTTCTGCAGTGATGTGATGATGCGTCGCCAGCGAGGACGACCTCGTGATGCTAGCGCTTGCAAGTGAATGGCTACGCCATGCCGACCAGCCCGAATGCCAGCAGCTGCAGCGGATACAGCACGTAGAACAGCCATTTGACCCACGGGGCGGGATATCCCTCCCTCCGCGAGCGCCAATGCAGCAGCATCACGCCCAGCACCGGCAGGATAAACATGCAGGCGCCGAACGCGCCCGCCGTGAGCATCATCGTGTTCTCGCGCCTGGCCAGCGTGTAGAAGATCACGGCGAACACCAGGGTCATCAGTCCCTCGCCGACCAGACCGAGCCGCAACCCCACATTGAACAGGTACGCCCATAACGTGGCCGCGAGCAGCACCGCAATCCGAATCGCCCATGACGCCACGTCGCGGCGCCCCTGGAACGCGCGGAGCACCATCAGCGCGATCAGCGCGATGCACAGCCCCCACACCGGATTCTGCGAGGTCATATCGAAGAACCGCCCCGACGTCGCCATGTCGTAGGGCACCTCGGACACCGCCGCCAGCACGGCCAGTCTGGCCAGGTACCATCCGGCGGCGTGCGTGCGGCGGAATCCGTTGACCAGCATCCACGCATACAGCGGCACCGCGCACCAGGAGAACGCGTCGGTCACCACCACGCCGGTCAGCGCGCCCATATCCGCCGTGGCCAGGTCGCCGACGCCGGGCAGCAGCACCGCGGTGCTGAACGACCCGAGCATGACCAGCAGCAGCGCGACGATCTTCATCGCGAACGTGGTGATGCCTTTGGCGTTGTCCAGCGAGGCATCATGCCCGGCCACAGATTCGTTCATCGTGTTCACATGTCCTTCCGTCAACGTTGTCCGTCAGTCCATCGCGCCCTATGCCGGCATTCCTATTGTGCATCGTCGACGCACCGCTGCCACACCGTAAACGACCGTGCCGGCAACGTCACCGTGGCCGTCCCGCGGGCGCCGTGCCCGGTTTCGGCACCGGCATCCGGCGGCGTGGCCCGCCCGGCCAGCGCGTCGGTCGAATCGGCGACAACAGCCCATTCGCCGTCCGAGGCGGCCCCGCCCGTCATATCAAGCGTGGACTCCCCGTACCCTGCGTTGGCCGCCATCACCAAATCGCCGACACGGTACGCCACCACATCGTCCACGGACGGCAGCGAGACATGCGCGCCCCGGCACAGTTCCGGATGCGACCGCCGCAGCGCGATCAACGTCCGGTACCAATCGACCAGCGGCGCCATCCGCACGGCGCGCCGCCAATCCAGCAGGTTGAGCGAGGCCGGCCGGTCGAAGGAGTCGGAGCAGCCGAGCTTCGTGCGGGCGAACTCCTCGCCGGACAGCAGGAACGGCAAGCCGGCCGCGGTCATCACCAGGCCCGCGGCCATGGCGTTGGCCGCCAGCATGTCCGCGACGTCACCGTGGCATCCGCCGGTTTCGCCGCCGACCGCATCATCCGCCGCGCCGCCACCGACAGGACCCGCCGCTTCCCCGGCCACCCCGCCGCACGCGCCGCAAGCCGCGTAATCCGCCTCCGTCGGCCCGCCCGGGCACATCGTGGCGCACAGCTTGTCCCACAGCGTCAGGTCGTCGTGCGCGGAGACGTACTGCACCAGCTGCATCGGGTCCTTCGGCTCGCCCACCGCGCCGTGCCAGGCGTCCACCGCCTTGCGCACGGACGGGGCGAACGCCCGGCCGAGTCCGTTGACGAACCCGGCCTGATCGGAGTACAGCACGTGTCCTTTGATCGAGTCGCGAGTGGCGTCGCAGAACCAGCCGATACGGCGGTCCAGCCGGCCCACGCCGCCCTTGTTCGACAGGATCGTCCCGGGTTCCACGGCCGAGTCGGCGGCCGACCACGGCTCGCCGTACAGCAGGATCCGCCGCCCGTCCGGCAGCGCGTCAACCGAGGCGCGCACGGCGTTCATGGTCTCCACGTCGATCAGGCCCATCAGGTCGAAGCGGAAGCCGTCGATGTGGTATTCGCGGGCCCAGTACGTCACCGAATCCACAATGTACCGGCCGAACATCGCGTGTTCGCTGGCCGTGTCGCTGCCGCAGCCGGAGCCGTTGGCGAGCGCCCCATCGTCCGTGCGGCGGCAGAAGTAGCCGGGCACCATGCGTTCGAACCAGTTGTCGGCGGAGTACATGTGGTTGTAGACCACGTCCATGATGACCTTGAACCCCGCGCGGTGCAGGGCCTGGATCATCGTCTTGCATTCGCGGATCCGCACCTCGCCGTGGTAGGGATCGGTGCTGTAGGAGCCTTCGGGCACGTTGTAGTTGACCGGGTCGTACCCCCAGTTGAACTGGCCGTCCTCGGGCCGGGTCTCGTCCACGGAGCCGTAGTCGTAGAACGGCAGCAGCTGCACGCAGGTCACACCGAGGCGCTTGAGGTAGTTCAGGCAGGTGGGCGATGCGGGATCGCCCGTGATGTGGGTCCCATCGTGCGTGAAGGCCAGGAACCGCCCGCGATGTTCCGCGGGCACCCCGCAGTCCAGGTCGTTGCTGAAGTCGCCGATATGAGTCTCCCATACGACCAGTTCGCCGTCGGGGATATCGGGGCCGCGGTCCTTGCCCCATCCCTCGGGGTTGGTTTGGGCCAGGTCCACGACCATGCTGCGCGCGCCGTTCACGCCGGCCGCGCGCGCCCAGGGGTCGGCGGCGCGGTTCACGGTGCCGTCGGGGAAGGCGACCAGAAAATCGTAGTAGACGCCCGCCAGCCATTCCGGGATCTCCACATGCCAGGTGCCGCGCGGGCCGGACGTCATCGGGCGCTCGGCGATGGCGCGGGCGCCCGGTTCATCGTCGGCACCGGTGGCGAACAGGCGCAGCGTCACGGCTTCGGCGGTGGGGGCCCAGACGGTGAACGCCGTGCCGTCGGCGGTGAGGCGTGCGCCCAGCTCGCCGTCGTACGCGGGCAACGTGGAGATCGGATTAACCGTGGAACGTTGGTAATCACGGGGTTGCGTCATCGGAACTCCTTGCATGACAACGATGGTACAGGTCCGGGGCAACGACCGGCATTGCCCCGGACCACCGTCCCGCGGAACGGAGACGTAAAGGAAAGGGATTCCCCCGTCTCCATCCGCATGACAGGTGTTGGTTTTCGTGTGTGCCGGCTCAGCCCTTGACGGCGCCAGACATGGCCTCCTGGTAGTAGCGCTGCATGACGATCGTCAGGATGGCGATCGGGATGGCGATGATCACGGCGGCGGCCGCGAATCGCGCGAACCAGGAGTTGAGGTACTCACGGCTGAGCATCTGGTACAGGCCCAGCGCCACCGTGTAGTTGTCCTGCGTGCGGCAGATGGCCTTGGCCATCACGAAGTCGAGCCAGGGGCCGAGGAACGCGGTCAGGGCCTGGTAGACGAGCATCGGCTTGCACACCGGCAGGATGATGAGGCGGAAGGTCTGCCAGCGGGTGCAGCCGTCGAGCGCGGCGGCCTCGTCCAGGGACATCGGGATGGTGTCCATGTAGCCCTTCATCACGTAGAAGCCCGCGCCAGCGCCGGCGGAGTAGACCAGGATCAGCGCGACGGTGACGCCGATGCCTTGGGTCAGGCCCAGCGACTTCAGGATGAAGTAGATCACGACCACGGACATGATGTTCGGGAACATGCCGAGCACCAGCACCACGTTCATGAAGGACTTGCGGAAGCGGAAGCGCAGACGGCTCATCGAGAACGCCACGCACAGCACAAAGAACACGTTGATCAGGCACGAGATCACCGCAATGATGAACGTGTGCATAAACATCTTCGGGAAGTTCAGGATGTGCGTGTCGGTGAACAGCTGGATGTAGTTGTCCAGCGTGTACTCCTCCGGGAAGAACGACGGGTTGTACGGTCCCGGGTTCGCATTGAAGCTCTCCATGACCACCCACGCGATCGGGATGATCCAGATGACGGCGAGCACCACGAGCAGCAGGTGGCTCAGCACATCGCCCACGATGCGCCGCTTGCGCTGGTCGTGCAGGAACGGATTGCTTTCGGCCTTGACAGTGGCCGACTGGGTTGCTTGGCTCACCGGAAGCCTCCTTCGTTCTTATAGGATCCGCTGCTGCGGTAGGTGATCAGCGAGACGATCGCCAGCACCACGAATGTGAAGATGCCGATGACGCCGCCGAGGTTGTAGTCGCCGCGATCCACCGTGAGCTTGTACAGCCAGGTGATGAGCAGGTCGGTGGAGCCGGCGGTGTCGCCGACGGCGGTCGGGTTGCCTCCGGACAGCAGGTAGATGACGTTGAAGTTGTTCACGTTGCCTGTGAACGTGGTGATCAGGTACGGGGTGAGCACGAACACCAGATACGGCATCGTGATGCGGGTGAACGTCTGCCACCAGTTGGCGCCGTCGATCCTGGCGGCCTCATACTGGTCGGCGGGGATGTTCTGCAGGATGCCGGTGATCTGCATGATCGTGAACGGGATGCCGATCCACAGGTTCACGACGATCACGGTCACGCGGGCCCAGGTCGGATCGGTGAAGAACGGCAGCGGTTCGGTGATCCAGCCCCAGGATTCGAGCGTGCTGTTGATGGCGCCCTCCGGCTGGAGCATCTGGTTGATGGCCAGCAGGGAGACGAACTGCGGCACGGCCATCGACAGGGAGAAGATCGACCGCCACATGCCCTTGAAGCGCGTGGTCTTGCGGTTGATGATCATCGCCAGGAACAGGCCGAAGAAGAAGTTCAGGAACGTGGCGAAGATGGCCCAGATCAGCGTCCAGCCGAGCACACGCACGAACTGGTTGGCGGTCACCGCGCCGGTCTCGGCGAACAGCGAACCGAAGTTCTTGAAGCCCACCCAGTCGAACAGCAGCACGTGGTCGGAGTCGTAGCTGGTGAACGCGATGCAGATCATGATGAGTGTCGGCAGCACGGTGAACACCAGGATGCCCACCACCGGCAGGAACATCATCGAGACCTGCGCGTTGCGGTCGGTCAGGTTGCGCCAGTCGTCCAGCAGCGTGGGCACGGCGCCGGTCTCGCGCTGGAGCACCTGCGCCTTGTAGGCGCTGCGCACCGCGTACGACCAGAACACCACGAACAGGACGGTGATGAACACCGTGGCCACGCCGGCGGTCAGCAGCAGCACGGAGTTGTCGCCGGCGTCGTAGTACCAGTAGCCGTCGATCTTCTGGCGGGTCTGGGTGCGCGACCCCAATGAGACGAGCGTGCCGAGGCTGCCGACGCCCACCGTCGCCATGTAGACGATGTAGGCGATCTCGACGGCCAGGAACAGCAGGCCCTTGACAATCTGCTTGCGGGCCAGGTTGCCCGCGCCCAAGATCAGGAACGACAGGCGCGTCAGGGCGTCGCCGTCCTTGGCGGCCGCGCGCAGCGTGTAGCGCGACGGCGGGATGTAGTCCGCCTTGCGGCGGATCAGGCCACGCTTGGCGGGGCGTGGCGAAACGGTTGCTTCCATGTTCAAACCCTTCCTTGCGTCACATCAGGCTCTCGTAGGACGCCATCCACCGCTCGGTCTGCTCGGCCGCGTTGTCCAGCGTGACCTCGCCGTTGTAGATGGCCTTGCCGAAGTTCTCACAGGGGACCCAGAAGTTGTTCATCTCCGAGATGGACGGCTGGACCACCGACGTGTTGGCGATCGTATCGATCTGCGCCTGGGCCACGGCGTCGGCCTCGACCTCGGGGGTCGCGGCAACCTTGATGTCCGAGGGGATGACCGAGCGCATCGTGTAGTGCTTCTCCTGCGAGTAGGTGCCGGACAGGAACGCGGCGAACTGGTCAGCGGCCTTCGGGTGCTTGCTGTACGGATTCCACGCGTACACGGTGGATCCGGCGAACGCCTTCATCTGCACCTGCTGGCCGTTCAGGGTGAAGCAGGGCAGCTGCGCCACACCCCAGTCGTCGCCGAGGTTCGCGCGCACGGTGGCGGCGTCCCAGTTGCCGGTGAAGACCACATCCACCGAACCATCCTTCAATCCCGCCAGACCGGAACCGTTCTGGTCCAGCACGAAGTTCGGGTTGTTGCGGAAGTTGACCAGATACTCGGTCACGGCCGCGCCGATCTCGCCGCCGAACTGCACGCCGGCCGCGCCGTCGGTGCCGTCGGGGCCGAACAGCTCGCCGCCGGCGCCCATGTAGAACGCCGGCACGTACCACGAGTTGGTCAGCGGGAAGGAGACCTTGCCCTTGGCCAGCATGGCGTCCAGCGACGTGATGTCCTCTTCGGTGAACTTGCTCTTGCGGTAGTACATGAACCAGGTGTTGCCGGCCAACGGCACACCGTAGACGTTGCCGTCCTCGCCGCGCACCGTGTCCAGCATGGTCTCGCTGCCTTCCGTCTGCTCCTCCAGCTGCGCCATCGTCGGATCGCTGACCTGGCCGATCGCGCCGGCGTCCAGCAGGGTGCCCAGCTGGTCGGAGGCGAACGAGTAGACGTCGGCCGCCACGGTCGGGTCCTGCTTGGCCACGCCCGCGGCGTCGGCGGAGGCGACGACCTGGTTCTTCCAGGTGATGTTGTATTCGGGGTGTTCCTCCTGGAATGCCCTCTCCATTTCCTGGAGCCAGGAGTCCTCGTTGGCCTGGTCCTCCTGGGATGCCCAGACGACCAGGGTGATGTTCTCGGCGTCTCCGTTGGCGGATGCGCCCGTGCCGCAGGCGGAGAGCCCTCCTGCGAACAGCGCACATGCCGCCACGGCCGCCAAGGCCTTGTTCCATCGCGCAATCATCGTTGATTTATTCCTTTCTTCGGGTTCTGACTGCGGTATCCGAACCCGCAACGCATCGAATACCCCCCCCCGGGCACGTCGGTCGTTTCGACGTCAATACTGGATGACAACGATTGCACGGCATACTCGGGAACGCGGGGCAACACGACGTGTTGCTGCCTGATAGTATACACCATATTGCAAACGTTCGCAACCGGATGTTCCCATCAGGGTTACACCAATAATTACAGCCATTACGGCACGTCTCTCCCAAGATTGGCCCTACACTATTGTAAACGTTCGCATATCCGATGCCCCTACGGCGTCGATACCGCACATGCCGGCACCCCCGGCGAGGGACGGGGCCCACGACCGGCACCCCACCGACGCCGACCGACGGAAAGGATCCACGATGCCCAGCACCCTCCCACGCCCCCAGTGGCTCGCCGACGCGCGATTCTACGAGATCTACCCGCAGAGCTTCGCCGATTCGAACGGCGACGGCATCGGCGACATCCCCGGCATCATCTCCAAGCTCGACTACATCCGCGACCTCGGCTGCAACGCGCTGTGGATCAACCCGTGCTTCGACTCGCCCTTCAAGGACGCGGGCTACGACGTGCGCGACTACCTCAAGGTCGCCCCGCGCTACGGCACCAACGACGACCTGATCGCCCTGTTCGACGAGGCCCATCGCCGCGGCATGCACGTGCTGCTGGACCTGGTCCCCGGCCACACCAGCGAGGAGCACCCCTGGTTCCGCATCAGCAGCCGTCCGGAGCGCAACCAGTACTCCGACCGGTACATCTGGACCGATTCGTGGCTCTCCGGCGCCGACGGCCTGCCGTTCATCGGCGGCGAAACCCCGCGCAACGGCACCTATGTGCTGAACTTCTTCAAATGCCAGCCCGCGCTCAACTACGGATTCGCCCACCCGGAACGCCCCTGGCAGATGGGCGTGGACTCCCCCGCGGCCGCCGAGACGCGGCAGGCCATGATCGACGTCATGCGCTTCTGGCTGGGCCAGGGCTGCGACGGCTTCCGCGTGGACATGGCCAATTCGCTGGTCAAGAACGACGACGCCGGCAAAACCGCCACCATCGCCGCCTGGCGTCAGATGCTCGGCACCGTCAAGAACGAGTACCCCGAAGCCGCGTTCGTCTCCGAGTGGGGCGTGCCGGAGCAGGCGCTGCAAGCCGGATTCGACATGGACTTCTACCTGGACTGGAGCTGGGACCGCAACGGGTATTACCTGCTCTGCCGCAACACCCCCGACCCGCTGGACCGGGAGCGGGACCACAGCTACTTCTCCGCGCACGGCGGCGGCAGCGTCCACGGATTCCTCGACCAGTACCTGCCGCAGTACGAAGCCACCAAGGACGAAGGCCACTTCTGCCTGATCACCTGCAACCACGACACCGCCCGTCTGTCCCCGCGGCTGACGCCGGAGGAGCTCGCCGTCGCCTACGGCATGATCCTGACGATGCCCGGCGTGCCCTTCCTGTACTACGGCGACGAGATCGGCATGCGGTACCGCAACCTGCCCACCAAGGAGGGCGGCTATGTCCGCACCGGCACCCGCACCCCGATGCAGTGGGACGCGAGCGCCAACCTCGGCTTCTCCACGGCCAACGCCGACGACCTGTACCTCCCGGTCGACCCGGCCCCCGACGCGCCGACCGTCGAGGCCCAGCAGGCGGACGACGGATCGCTGTACCACTGGGTCCGCACCGTGCTGTCGCTGCGCGAGACCCATGCCGCGCTGCAGGCCGACGCCGCGTTCGACGTCGTCGCGGCGCCGGAGCACGGACGCCTCTTCGCCTACGCACGCACCTCCCGCGACGGCTCGGATCGACTCGTCATCGCGTTGAATCCCGGACTGGGGGCCGAATCGTTCCCACTGCCGGATGCGGCGACGTCTCACGGCACCCCTACGATGGAACTCAGTCGGGGCAATGTGGCGGCCGACGGCACCACGGTGACGCTTGGCCCGCAGAGTTTCGTGGCGTTTTCCTTCTGACAAGGGGTGATTCCGATGGGTTCGGGCATGCAACGGTTCCGTACGGTTGTCGCGGAGCAGGATTCAGGCGATCGCCGGTACGATACCGTGCTGTTCGACCTGTACGGCACGCTGGTGGACATCCGTACCGACGAGGATGACCCGGAGGCATGGGAGACGTTGCGTGATTTCCTCGACGAGGCCGGCGCGCATTACGACAGCGCCGACCAGTTGCGTGACCGGTTCATGGGCGCGAGGGCGCTGTCATCGGCGGTGCCGGTCGGGCACGATCCGGCGTTCTACGAGCCGGACCTGCTGCCGACCTACCGTGCGATGTTCTCGTTGCGCGGCATGCGCGTCGGGGAACGGCTGAGCCGCAAGGCGGCCTGGGTGTTCCGTCAGGCCTCGACGCGCCTGATCTGGCTGTATCCGGGCGCCCTCGACATGCTCAAGCTGTTGAAGGACCGCGGGTTGCGCGTCGTCCTGCTATCCAACGCCCAATCCTGCTACACCCGCCCCGAACTGACCATGCTGGGGTTGGATGACGTCTTCGACGACATCCTCATCTCCAGCGAGGAGCATGTCCGGAAACCCGGCAAAGAGTTCTTCGCCCGCGCATTGGACCGCGCCGGAACCACCGCCGACCGGACCGTTATGGTGGGCAACGACGAGGACAACGACATCCTGGGCGCCCGACATGCCGGCATCGATGGCGTCTATCTGCGCACCGGCATCTCCCCGTATTCCGATCCGATGGAGTCGCAGGCCGCCGTATTGTCCCTGAAGGGTGCCGACTACGAGGGGCTGGCCAACTTCCTGCTGGCCTGACCGGCTGACTAGCCGGCTCAGCCCTCATACAGGCGGTCGGTGCCGCGCAGCACCAGATGCGGCTGCACGATCTCATGCGGGGTGTCCAGCGGCTCCTCCCGGATGAGCGCCAGCGCCTTCTGCGCCGCCCTGATACCCATATCGCGCGGATTCTGACGCATGGTGGTCAGGTTCACCGTGTCGGCGTACGGGCTGTCATCGAACCCGATGATTGAATAATCCCGCGGCGTATGGTGCCCGTACCGCACCAGTCGCAGCACCAGCGGGATCGCCATCATATCCATCTGGCAGCAGATCGCATCGGGGAAATCATCCAACGCCAGCAGCGAGGACAGCGTGGACTCCACGAATTCGGTACCGCGGGGCACGGTGATCACCTCCCAGTCCAGCTCGCGGGTCTCCTCCGCGGCCTTGCAGGCGCGGATGAACCCGCGCGCACGGGCGTCGATACTGGAATGCATGGTCTCCACAGGGGCCGAGCAGGTATAGACAATATGCTTATGCCCCAGATTGATCAGATGCTGCGCCGCCGTGAACATCCCGTTCTCGTCGTCGATGCTGATCGACGCGTCGAAGCCCTCCGTGGTCGGGGTGTTGATGCCGATGATCGGCACATGGGTGCGCTTGAGCTGCCCGATCTCCTCGGCGTCCACGGCGAACGAGGCCACGAACACCGCATCGACGTTGCGGCGCACCGGCAGCGTGGTGAAGAAGTCCCGACGGTTCTCCGCGGTGTCGATGTGCTGGTAGAGCGAGATGTCATACCCGGCATCGTGCATCACCGACTCCACCCCGGCGAATACCTGGGTGTTGAACCAGCTGGTGATGTCCTCGTTCATCAGCAGCGCCACACGGTACGTCTGACCCGATTTCAGCGCCGTGGCCGAACGGGAGATGTTGAAGTCCAGACGGTCGGCGGTTTCCAGCACCTTGCTGCGCGTCTTCTCGGAGACCAGATCGGGACGGGTGAAGGCACGAGACACCGTCGAGATCGATACGCCGGCGGCCTCCGCCACATCACGAATACCCGCCTTGTTCATGGGCCACGCCTCCCCGCATGCAAGAACGCGCTTATCACCGCACGCCACACTCGAATGACAACTGTTTCAAGAATACTGCACACGTTGTCAATTCGCGAGTAGCGTGATTCACACGTTCCACTGCTCGATGACGTTGTCTCCCTTATACTGGCTCAGCACCGAATACCGCGCCGTGTCCAGACGCAGCAGCTTGGCTGTCAGCGGATCCATGCCCAGCCATTGGGTCGTCAGGATGCGTAGCACATGGGCATGCGCCACCAGCAGCACGTCATGGCCTTCCTCGATCAACGGCAGCACCTCGCGGATGGCCACCGTGGTGCGTGCGGCCACCTCATCCAGCGTCTCACCACGGCCGTTGCGCACCGTCACCTGCGCGCCGCCCGGCAGCGTCTCCACACGTTCGCCGTCCATAGTCGCCGGCAGCGATTCCGTTCCGTCGCGCCACAGATCCCAAGGCCGCCCCAGCAGCTGCGACACGGTGCCACGGGTGCGTCCCTCGGCACGGCCGTAATCCCACTCAGCGATATACGGCAGCACGTTATGCGTGCCATACCCGGCCAGCGCCGCGGTCTGCCGCGCCCGCCGCAGGGGGCTGGCGAATACGCATCCCTCGGCGAATCCATCGGGGAACGACTCCCTCAGCCGTACCCCAGCCTCAATCGCCTGATGCTCACCGGCGGGGGTGAGCGGGATATCCGTCCGTCCGGTGTGCTGTCCGGAAACGCTCCATGCGGTCTGCCCATGCCGCAACAGCACCAGGCGACCGGGCTTGGGGGCATCGTTGCCGCCAACAATCGTGTCAGTCATACCTCATACTGTACTCGCACGCCCACGTTCATGCGGCAATCGACATCCGGTCAGATACTGTCCGGAGACAGCCGGAGACGGCCACGTCTATGATGGAAACCATGACCGACGAGTATGTGGACTACATGGCAGACTCCGGTTCCTCAGCAGACCAGATCGTCGCTGGGTTCCACGCCATCGATGAAAGGGTGAACGCCATGCGCGAACAACGGCTCAACGACCCGGACTCCCTAGGAGACAAACTCATCAAATACTTCATCCCGACGCTGGCCGGTCTGGTTGCCGGCAGATTGTTCCAGGCATTGTGGAACCGCGGTACGTCGCGCACCGCCAAGGCGGCTGCCGGCGAGGACGCGCAGCAGGGACTGCTGATGAGCGTGCTGTTCGCGGGCGCGTCGGCGGCGTTCGGCGCCATCCTGACCACACTCGCCGATCGCGGTTCCAAGGCGTTCGTCAATCGCAGACACCGTCGGCACGGCTGAGCCGGCCGGCACGGGGCACAGGGCACAAGCACACCGGCATCGTCAACGACGCCGCGGCTTATACCCTTTCTTCCGTGAATGCGGACGAATCTGCTGGTTCAACGGCACATATCGATATGAGCTATCGGGGTCGCGGCTCGTCAGGTGCCATGTTCCGCATAATTCACACCGGTACACCCATAACTCGATGCCCCGTTCCCTGAAGCTCTCGTCGGCGGCACGTTGCGCCTGCGCCTTGTCGTGATACATGATCTTGTTCGACGACGCACAGCGCTTCGGTGTGAAATAATGCATGCTCACATCATATGGCCCCGCCTCCCCACGCCATGCGCGGTCAATCCCGGCGCACGGCGACACAGCAGGCGCTACGGCAGATCGTTACCGGCGGCGAGATACAGGTCGTACCATTCCTGGCGGTCCAGCGTGATATCCACACCCTGGATCATCTGCGTGAGCCGTTCGGGGTTCATCGAACCCAACAGCACCTGCATCTTGGCGGGGTGCCGCAGAATCCAGGCCGTGGCAATGGCGTTTTTGGTCACACCATACTTCTCCGCGATGCGTTGCAGATGGTCGTTGAGTTCGGGGAATTTGGGGTTGTCGATGAACGTGCCGTCAAAGAACCCGTACTGGAAGGGGCTCCACGCCTGGATGGTCATATGCTTGAGCCTAGTGTACGCCAGTGTGCCGCCGTCATGGTCGATGCTGGCGGCATCGTTCATATTGACGTGGAATTCCTGACGGATCATGTCCGCGTGGCCCAAGCCGAACTGCAGTTGGTTCACGTGCAGCTTCTGGCTGATAGCGCTCTGCAGCAGCTCGATCTGCATCGGGTTGACGTTGCTGACGCCGAAATAACGCACCTTGCCCTGTTGCTGCAGGAGATTGAACGCCTCGGCCAATTCATCGAGCTCCACCAGGGTGTCGGGCCTATGCAGCAGCAACAGGTCCACGTAATCGGTGCCCAGACGGGTGAGCTCCTGAGCAACGGAGTCTAGGATATGACGCTTGGAGAAGTCGTAGCGCTGTCCGCTGATGATACCGACCTTGGTCTGCAGGTATACGGTGCCACGGCTGACGCCCAGATCGTCCAGCGCTTGGTTGAGCGCGAGCGAGCTCCGTCCGTCGCCGTATACGTCGGCGGTATCGAAGAAATTGACACCCCGGTCGATCACCGTGCCGACGATTCGTGAGGCCTCCTGGCGGCTCTTGCCGTTCAACCGCATCACACCGAGGGCCACCCGCGAGGCTTTGACGCCGGTGGTGCCTATCGTGCTGTATTGCATATCCATTCCCTTCGTTGGGTGTGTCCGATGTCGTACATCGTAACGACGCTGATGGATATGTCCCCCGTTGAGGTCCTGTCCGTTGTTTTCAGAGTGTGTTTTCTGGTGGGTTGTGGTATCCGACTGGCTTTCGGGGTTGTGCGGCCTGGTCGGGCGCCTGGGGTTGGTGTGTGCGCGGGAAACGGGGATTCCGCGCGGGTCCACAGGCGTCTTGTGTGTGGGTGGTTTTTGGGGGGGTGTGGGTGTAATAAGGAACCCCCGGGAGCGTGGTGCTCGACCGGGGGTCCTTGTGACGGTGAATGCGGCGGCGTGCTACTCTCCCACATCCTCTCGGGTGCAGTACCATCGC
>ERZ1090863.12-NODE-12-length-133716-cov-42.505697_pt1 | contig 133716 bp, 102 predicted proteins | sample MGYA00478480_ERZ1090863 | MGnify/ENA primary metagenome ERZ1090863 (study PRJEB33644, sample SAMEA5815746) | chicken gut metagenome | biome: Chicken; feature: Gastrointestinal Tract; material: Caecum | place: Ireland | collected 2019-01-01 | study: A study of...
AACTACTTGTAAAAGACAGAAAGTATTTGCACAATATTAAAACTGTTTTTAACAAAACAGAAACTATATGTGAAAACAGAACGTTTTTTCAAATTGTAAAAGAATAAAATATTTGCACAAGAATACTTCTAAAAGACAGAAAATATTTGCAAAAGGCAGAACTGTTTACAAAAGATATAAATTACCTGTAAAAGACAGACTCTATTTGTCCACTGAAACTATCTGCAACGGACAGAAATTTTATGTAAGGTTACATATTTTGTAAACGGTAAAACAGTGCAATACGAAAAAAATCAGGCAACGTCAATGACGTTGCCTTTTTGTTTGTGTTTTTTGTTGTGTAGCCGTTAAAGGTGGTGTAGGAGGTTACAGCAGGGAAACAATTTTGTCGCAAACGTCTTTTGCGCACAAACCTTGTGTAACTTTCAGGCATGCCCGTTGCATTTGTCGGGCAACATCAGGCTGTTGCAACTTGTCAACGGCGTTTTTCACGTCGGAAAGTTTTTCAAGTTTAATCACGGCGTTTTCCGATTGCAAAATTTCGGCGTTTTCCCTTTCGTTTATTATCGTCTTTTCCCTGATTATTATTGGCAGTTGTTTGGACATTGCTTCAAACAGCGTTGCTGCTCCCGCACGGGAGACAATAACGTCGGCGCAGGACATCAGTTGGTCCATATTGTCCACAAAGCCGTAGTTTACAATGTCCGTCTGACGGTACTTTTTTTGCATTTTTTGCGTTTTAATAAATTCACGCTTGTTTTTTCCGTTGACGCACAGTATTTGTACGTCGCTGTCCGTCAACCGTTTCACAACCTTGCTGTTTTGACCTATTCCAAATCCGCCGCTTGCCACAAGCACGGTAAATTTGTCTTTAAGCCCCAGTTGCTCACGCACTTGGCTTTTTTCCGGTCTTTGCAAGAATTTTTCCGCCACGGGAAAACCGCAGGCTATCATTTGTTGCGGCGTAAAGCCTTTGTAGGCAAGTTGCGAAAATGCGTGCGTCGTCGGGGTAAGAACGTAGTCGCAACAAATTGCCGATTCCCACAAGGGGTGGGGCAAAATGTCCGTAAGCAGCGCAAACGCTTTTTTGTCGGCAATTTTCCCCTGCCGTTTCCACAGGTCGCACAAAATTGCGCAGTAGGGGTGTACCGCCACAAGAAAATCAAAGTTCATCAGGCGTACACGTTCAAACACGTCGTCGGCAATTTTTTCCACTTCCTTTTGCGCTATTCCGCTGTAACGTTTGTTGCTGTTGCGAAATTTCAACGCTTTCCAAAAATAGTCGTAGGTTTTGGGAAAAAATCTGCATGCCCACAGGTACCCCAGTTTGTTAAACTGGTATTCCCAGCCGTCATTGCGGAATATGTCCACAATTTCGCTTTGTATGTCCATTTTGGCAAACTGCGCCGACAGCACCTTTGCAATACTGTTGTGCCCTTCGCCCGATGTCATTGTGAGAATAACTGTTTTCATATTTGTTTTTGACGGCGTTGTTTGCGGATGAAATCAACCACAAAAAGGCACACTCCGATAATAATAAAGGTGTAGTAAGACAAAAATCTCCAACTGAACACCGACCAAAACAGTACGCTTTCCGCAACGGAGGTCAAAATCAGCAAAAATGCGCTTTCCAATGCGCCGGAGTTGCCCGGCGTAGGTACTGCGGTAACGGTCATGGAAACGTACACGTTTAGCGTCATTATTGCAAACATAAGGTCCCAACTTGGCGTAACGGCGTTTCCTGCCAGCGCCACCACGACAAAGTAGGGCAACATCATGGACAAAAACTGTTCCCCAAGGCAACACACCGTCAGACAAATGGCATGCAACGGCTTGTGAAACATTATTACAAATGCCGAGCGGAAGTCGGAAGCCACACGTTTTGCACGCAAAACTATTGCGTCCTTGCTTTTAATCAGTTTCATTTTGTGTCCCAGCGTCAAAAACCACCTTGTAAGCGTTTCCATAAGTTTGGGAAACACCGCAAAGGCAATAATAAGCAACGGGATACTGCAATTAAGCGCAAAGCCTACCCAACCCAAAACTAAAAACCAGTTGCGTTGCGATTCGTTGGTAACGTAGGTGTACAGTGCGTCTTTGTTGAACACCATCAGGCACATGGAAATTGCCAACAGCAACAAAATGTTGAAGCAAAACTTAATGAAAATAACGGCGGTGCTTTCCCCTCCCGTCAGTCCTTTTTTGTGCAGGTAGTGTATCTGAAACGGTTGTCCGCCGGAAGAAAATGGCGTAATGTTGTCGTAATACTTGCCTGTCAGGGAAGTTTTCAACGACATCAGCAATCGGAATTTGCCCGTTGTGGCGTGCAAAATCACAAAGTACTTCATTGTGTCAAGCACAATCATGGTAAGCAGGGTAAGTACCGACGCCACGGCGTACTCTACACGAATGTTTTTCCAAATTTCCGAAAAGGTCTTTTGCCCGTCCGCCGCATTCATGGAAAGTTGATACATCAGCACAATTGTCAGCACCAGCACCGCCACAAAAAATATGTTGCTCACCCACTTGTTTCCACGGGTAGGCTCGTCCACTTTGCGGTTGGCAAAATTCTCCTTCGCCAACTGTAAGTCGGTGGGAGATTTCTTTTTGGCGTCAACGTTGCAAGATGCGTTGTCTGTTTCCGTTTCCTGCTTCGGACATTGCGTTTTTTCGGGAATGTCTTTCATAAACTACCTTTCAGGCAAAAGTCAACTTACATTATATCACACCCCGCCGTTGCTTGCAACAGAGCAGCAGTGCAAAGTTGTGTCGAAATGCAGCGTTGTCTTCGACTTGTTTTGGCTAAGCAATTTTGATGCGTGAACGGATTTTAACAAACATGTAAATAAATAAGCATTTGAAATAAATAAGCATTTGAATATGCTTTTTTATGAAAGCGTAAACATACTTTATTTAATGAAAACGTAAACATACTTTAGTTAATGAAATAGTAAACATTTTTTAATGAAAAACCAAACACTTTATTCCATTCGGTAGCAACAACCGTAGATTTTGCAACCATGGCGTTTGCAACTACCGCAGTAAGCGGTGTTTGAGCGTTTCTGACTTTGCGGTTTGTAAAAAGGTATGTAATGGGAAAATGTGAAAATGGGGCAAAAGACTTGTTGCCAATCCGTTGCAAACAACAGACACTGTCGCCTGTTGCCGCAAAAATTTTCAGCACAACCTGAATGTGTTTTTCTTCTTTTCAAAAACACAAAAAAAAACGGACGTTCCGCCGTTAGCGGAAATTTGCCGAGAAAAAACGATTCCACGGCAAGGGCGTTTGCAAGTACCGCAGTAAACGGTGTTTGAGGCGTTTTTGACTTTGCGGTTGATGCAAAGCAGTAACAATACCGCATGTCAGTCAAGCAAAAAATGTAATTTTTCAAATTTTGCGAAAAAATTTTAAAAAAATGGAAAAAATTACTTAAAAAGTGTTGACAAACAATTAAAAGGTGGTATAATGTTAGCAGTTGAAGACGTTGAGTGCTAACAATCAAATAAAAAGATTGCCAACAATAACACCGAAAGCCTCGACAAATTTCTAAAAAGGAGATAACTACTATGAAAAACTATGTGGTAAGAAGAAACAACGATATTTTGGAAGACACTTTCAACAGCTTTTTCCGTCCTTTTTATGTGGATGAGGAAGCGGCTGTTATGAAAACAGACATCAAAGAAACGGAAAACGAATACCTGATGGATGTTGAAATGGCAGGTTTCGACAAGAACGACATCTCGTTGAAGTTTGAAAAGGGTTACCTCACCGTTTCAGCAAAGAAGAGCGAAAAGGACGAAAACGCCAACTACATTCGCAGAGAACGTGCATGCAGTTGCAGCAGAAGTTACTACCTTGGTGACGTAAACGAAAAATCCATCAAGGCAAAGTACAACAACGGCGTTTTGGAAATTGTTGTCCCCAAGGAAAAGAAGGAAGAAACATCTCATTCCATTTCCATCGACTAATCCTGAAAAACGGGACGGCAGGCAAAACATCGGCGTAGGCTAATCCTTTGCCGCAAATCGTTAGGGAAAGTCCCCTCCGTCACACCTCCTTAGGTTTTGTGCGGAGGGGCTTTTTTCAAAGATTTGCAAAAACTTCGCCTGTCGCAGGACGAGCAGAGGTGCAGGCGTTTTGCAGATGCAAGCGCCACAGGCAAAACTTTGCAAAAGACCTCATTTTGCAAAAGTCATCTGCCGTCGTGCGGTTGGTAAAAGAAAAAACGTACATTTGCCCTGCGTATAGGGTAGCAATCGCCAAAGTAGCGGTACCTAGAGGTGAAAGCAACGCAAAGCAAGGGCAAAATCTACAAACAAAAAAGGTGAAATATGAAAAAATTCAAAACGGAATCTCAAAAAGTACTTGACATAATGATAAACTCCATCTACACCAACAAGGACATTTTCCTGCGTGAACTTGTTTCCAACGCAAGCGACGCTTTGGACAAGTTGGCGTATCAAAGCCTTACCGACGGTTCCGGTCTGGACAGAAGCAGTCTGGAAGTGCAAATTTCCGCAGACAAATCGGCACGTACCCTCACGATAAAGGACAACGGTGTGGGCATGAGCGCCGACGAGTTGGAAAACAACCTCGGCACGATTGCTAAAAGCGGCAGCGAGGCATTCAAAAAAAGCGTGGAAAATGCTTCCGACGTGGAAATAATCGGTCAGTTCGGCGTGGGATTTTATTCGGCATTTATGGTGGCGGACAAGGTGCAGGTTTTGTCGCAAAAACAAGACGGCGAGGCTCACCTGTGGACGAGTTGCGGCGCAGAGGGGTACGAAATTGCTCCTGCCGAAAATTGCGGAAGGGGAACAACGGTAACGCTCACCTTGAAAGCGGACACCGACGAGGAAAACTACTCCAAGTATCTGGAAGAGTACACATTGCGCAGCCTTGTCAAAAAGTATTCCGATTACATACGCTACCCCATCAAATTGCAGGTGGAAAAGGAAAAAGATGGGAAAAATAGCGTGGAATGGGAAACGGTCAACAACATGACTCCGTTGTGGAAGCAACCCAAAAAGGACATCACCGAGGAGCAGTACGACAGTTTCTACATGGAAAACTTCTACGACTACGAAAAACCGCTCAAAGTTATTCACACTTCGGCGGAAGGCGTGGTGGATTACAAAGCGCTGTTGTTTGTTCCGTCGCACGCCCCCTACAACTACTACAACAAGAGTTACGAAAAGGGGCTTAAACTGTACACCAACGGCGTGCTTATCACCGACAAATGCGCCGACCTTATTCCCGATTGTTACAGTTTCGTCAAAGGTCTTGTGGACAGCGAACTGACCCTCAACATTTCCCGTGAAACGATACAGCAAAACAGACAACTTAAACTGATTGCTTCCAACCTGGAAAAGAAAATCACGGCGGAACTTGCTTCCATGTTGCAGGAAGACCGTGAGAAGTACGAAAAATTCTTCCAACAGTTCGGTTTGCAACTCAAATTCGGCGTGTACGACAACTGGGGTGCAAAAAAAGAGCAGTTGAAGGACTTGCTGTTGTTCCACTCCGTCAAGGAAAACAAACTTGTAACTTTGAAGGAATACGTTGACGGCATGGCGGAAGGTCAAACGGCAATCTATTACGCAGCGGGCGCAACTGTGGACGCCGTCAAAAACCTGCCTCAGGTGGAAAACGTTACGGTAAAAGGCTACGACGTGCTGTGTCTGACAGACGATGTGGACGAATTTGCTTTGAAGGTGATGGAAAAGTACAACGACAAACCTTTCAAATCCGTTGCGGACGAAACGGTGGAATTGCAGGATGAAAATGCCGACCTTTCGGCTTTTGTCAAAAACGTTCTGGGCGACGCCGTTGCCAAGGTTAAATGTTGTTCGCTGGGAGCAAACCATCCCGTGTGTCTTTCCTCCGAGGGCGAACTGTCCATCGAAATGGAAAAGGTACTCAATTCCATGCCCAACGGCGGTAAAGTTTCGGCAAACAAGGTGCTGGAAATAAACACCAATCACCCTGTCTATGACAAATTGAAACAACTTCTGGAAAGCGACAAAGACAAATTGACGGATGCGTCAAAGGTGCTGTACCAACAGGCAAGAATCATCGAAGGTTTGCCTGTGGACAACGCCACGGAACTTGCCCAACTTGTGGCAAAGTTCATTGCCGCCTGATTGCAGAAAATAAAAAGCGGAGATTTTTCTCCGCTTTTTTTTGCCTTTCAGCATGTTTAAGAACAGTTTTTTTGCATACGTATGTACATTTTCGGTACAATTTTCGTTGCCTCGCATCAAAATTGCCTGTTGTTTTCAAAAGACGCAGTACAAAAATTGCATGCAAGCCTTTGCAACTTGTAAAATTTTTCTTTGACGTTTTGTTTCAATGTTCGTCGTCGCTTTTTCGCCGTGGTGGTTTTCCCGTTTCTTTGCGTTTCTGAACGTTTTTGTTACAAAGCAATTTTTTCAAATTTTCCGCATTTCTGAATTTGTCTTTTTGTGCATTGTTTTGGTTGTTTAACTGCGTTGCCCCGTTTGCCTGACGTTACAAATTTTCATTGTCCATTGCCCTCTGCAACAACAGCCGTTTGTGTTTGTGCTTTTTCCTCATTTCCGCTTTTTGCGTTTTCAACAGGTTTTGGCGCAGGCAGTTGCACGTTTTATTGACCAAGTTGCGTTGACGTAAATTTTTTATGCGGTGTAAACACATCGTTAACTGTCGTTGTGGCAAAAAAATTGCACAAAACATGCGCAAAGTGCCTTGTTTTTGACGGAATAAGGGCTTTTTCGACAAAAAAAGCGTCAATTATGCAAAAAAATGTTGAAAATGACTTTATTATGTAGTAAGATGAATATACATTGGATACGTATGCCGATGAATATTGTTAAGGAGAATATTGACATGCCACAGTGGCTTAAAAATGCAGTATTTTACGAAATTTATCCGCAAAGTTTCTACGACACCAACGGTGACGGTATCGGCGACATAAACGGTATCACGCAAAAGTTGGATTACATCAAACAATCGGGATTCAACGCTCTTTGGCTCAATCCCTGCTACCTTTCCCCCTTCATGGATGCGGGCTACGACGTGCAGGACTACAAGCAGGTAGCCCCACGTTACGGCACAAACGAAGACCTGTACAACCTGTTTGACGAGGCGCACAAGAGGGGAATGCACGTAATTCTGGACCTCGTTCCCGGGCACACCTCCGATTTGCACCCGTGGTTTTTAGAAAGCAAAAAACCCGAGAAAAACAAGTACAGCGATTTTTACATCTGGTCGGACAGCGCTTGGAGCAGACCAAACGGCTACTCGTGGGTGGCGGGAATGTCGGACAGGGACGGCTGTTACATGCTCAACTTTTTCAACAGTCAGCCTGCACTGAACTACGGCTTCAACGAGATAACTCACCCTTCATGGCAAATGTCCTACACCGACCCACGTGTACAGGGTACCTTTGAGGCAATACTCGACGTGATGCGTTTTTGGCTGGACCACGGTTGCGACGGTTTCCGTGTGGACATGGCGGACAGCCTTGTCAAAAACGACGAGGAAAAGGTGGCAACGGCGTCGCTGTGGCGCAAAGCCCGTGCAATGCTGGACAAAGACTATCCCGAAGCCATGATGGTGTCGGAATGGTGCAATCCTGCCCGTTCCATCAACATGGCAGGTTTCCACTGCGACTTTTTGCTCAACCACTACAAAAAACTTTCCTACTACGGATTCCGTTTTATCAACAAAAAGGGACAAAACAAAAGTTACTTCTGCAAAACGGCTCACGTTTCCGCCAAAAACATGTTGGCAAAGTATCTTGAAGATTTGGCAATAGTGGGCGACAGGGGTTACATAAGCGTAATTTCCGGCAACCACGACACCGAGCGCATTTCCTACACTCTGGACGAAAGCGAACTGCGCCTTGCCTACACAATGCTGCTCACCTTGCCCGGCGTTCCCTTCTTCTACTACGGCGACGAAATAGGCATGCGTTACATTCCTCAACAATCCAAGGAAGGCGGTTTCCACCGCACAGGTTCCCGCACGCCCATGCAATGGGACGCCACGAAAAAGAACCTCGGTTTTTCCGACGCCGAAGTTGACAAACTGTACCTTGACGTGGACAGGCAGGCAAACGCTCCCTGTGTGGCGCAGCAAATGGCGCAACAAGATTCGCTGTGGAATTTGGTGTGCAGCCTCAACAGGTTGCGCAGCAACTATCCCGATTTGCAATCGGACGGTAAATTGCAGGTGCTTGTGTGCGCCGACAACGGTGTGCTGTGCTATCGCCGTGGAGAAAACATTGCCGTAGCCTTCAATCCCAAAGACAGGGCGGCAATGCTTCCCGTCAAGATGGGAGAAGTTTTGTTTGAAACGGGTAAGGCGACTGCAAGGGGCGAAAAAACGTTGCTTGCTCCGCAAACGGCAGTTGTTTTCAAACTCAGACAATACTAAGGAAGGTACTTTATGAACAAAACCATCGTTGCAATAATTTACGACTTCGACAACACCCTTTCCACCAAAGACATGCAGGAGTTCACCTTCATTCCCTCTTTGGGGATAACCGCCGACGAATTTTGGGCGCAGTGCGACAAAACTTCCCACGAGTACAGCATGGACCACATTCTGGCATACATGTACCTCATGGCAAAAATGTCCAAGCAAAGCGGTGTGCCCCTTTCCGCCGACAAACTCAGGGAAATGGGCAAAGGTGTGGAATTTTTTGACGGCGTCAAAGAGTGGTTTGCACGCATCAACAATTTCGGCGCAAGTCTGGGGCTGGAAGTGAGACATTACATCATATCCTGCGGACTCAAAGCCATGATTGAAGGTTGCGACATTGCCCACGAATTTTACAACATTTTCGCCTGCGACTACGTCTACGACCAAAACGGCGAGCCTGTGTGGCCGTCGGTGGCGATAAACTACACCAGCAAAACGCAGTTTCTGTACCGCATCAACAAGGGCGTAGAGGACGTGGGCGAGCACAAAAAACTCAACATGTACATGCCAAAGAACCAGCGTGTCGTGCCGTTTTGCAACATGATTTACGTCGGCGACGGTCTGACGGACGTTCCCAGCATGAAACTTGCCCGTCAGCGTGGCGGTTACGCAATAGGCGTGTACCGCAATCCCGAGGACGCCAGTTACCTTGTCGACGAGGAACGTGTGGATTTCTACGTAAAGAGCGACTACACGGAAAACAGTCAGATGGACGAGGCAATGAAAGCCATTTTGCAAAAGATATGCGCTCAGACTCGTTTTTGGCAACTGTCGGAAAAATCCGTCAAAAACAATCAGTAAAACGCAAGCAAATCAAAACATTTGCAATGTTTCCTCTCAAAAAAGCAGGCGAAAACAAACGTCTGCTTTTTTGTTTGCCTGCGGTTTTTGCAAAAATGCCAAAAAACGACCTTCAATGCCCTTTTTCGACGGCGACGGTCGGTTATTCTTTTTCAAAGGACTTTTGCGGAGGAAACTATGTATTGCAAACGTGTGGTAATATTGCAGCAATCCAACGCCAGATTTGCCGAGCGTGGCAAGGAACTGTGCGGAATGGTGAAATTTGTCAACAGGGAAAACACCGAGGTTACCGTTTTCGTAACCAACGCCGACGTTACCTCTTTCGGAGAGTGGTGGATAATGGTGGCGTTTACCGACGGTATTTTTGCAAAAAACCTTTCTACCTTCAACAATTTTGTGTTCACGCTGCCGTTACATTCGTTGGATGAAATAGGATGTCTTCTTGTCAAACGTGAAGACGACTGCTACGAGGTGGCGCAAGGTCAGTACGGCACGCAAAATCTGACAAATGTTTTGCGACGAAACATTCGCAGTTGCGAGGACAATTCCACCCCTTACGAAAAGTTTGTGGCAAGCACGGAAAACTTCTACGAAGGCGCCGATGTGGAAAAACTGAAATCCGACGCCGACGGCAGGTACAAAAGCGTGGAGGAGTACAGCAACGCTTTCGAGCGGTACTACGCTGCGGGCGGTCAGGACAACTACTATCAATCGGTAAAAAGGGAAATAGGCAAGGTGTTTTTGCAGTTTCCCCCCTATTATCCGCTCATTCGCAAGTACCGAGAGTCCTTTTTTGTCAGGATAGACTTTCCATCGTCGGAAAAGTACTTTGTACTTGGACTTTTACAGCAGGAGGGAAAAATCCGCTACATATGCTACGGACTGCCTGCGGAAAAAGAGGGTTTCAGCGACAAGGATTTTGTGTTTGTCAACAACGCTCCCACCAACTTCTGGATGCTTTTTCAGGACGCCGACACCGGTCAGATTACCACCCTCACACAGCCTGTGTAGCAACAAAAGGCTTCTTTTGCGTGAACTTATCTTTCCGGAAGCGTTGCGAAACTGCGCCTTTCCTTTCAAATTGACGCTTTTGCGGCGGAAAATACCTTTCGCCGCCCTTTCAACTGTGCAAAAAGTGTTGCAATTTTATAAATTATGACGTATAATTAAAGCCTATGTAGTATCTACATAAGGAGTAATGTAACAATGTTCAATAAAACTACTACCAAAAAACCTCTAATCTTGCTTGTTGCTTTGGTTTTGTGCGCAACGTTGCTGTTTGCCGCATGCAACCCCGCAAACGCATTTGTTCCCGTGGAAATTCCCGCAGAGGCACAAGTGGAAGGCAACGGCGGTATTGCAGTTAAATACGGCGACTGGATATATTATGTAAACGGTTACGAAAGTAGCGCCACAGCCAACAATGCCTACACAACGGATGTGCGCACAGGCGCAATAGTGCGCATCAAAGTGGCGGATCTCGAAGACGTAATCAAAATAAACGACCAGGACCTTTCCTCTTCCAAAAAATCGGAAGCCATCAAAAAGGCTGTTGCCGAAAAGGCGCAGATGGTTGTGCCAAACTTCTACTACACAGGCAACACAACTTCCACGTCGCTCAACGGAATTTACATTTTCAACAACCGTCTTTACATCACCACACCCAACACCGAATTGGATGCTAACGGAAACATTCTCAACAATCAACTTGTGCTTACAAGTTACAACCTCGGCGGAGGCGATGTAGTGCGTCACTATGTGTTTGAAACAAACACGCCGCAACTCAAACTCAGCCAGGTTGGAAACGACGTGTACGCAACCTTCATTTTGGACGGCAAACTCAGCAGTCTGAAAGTCGGCGAAAGTGAAGCCACCGTCATTGCGGAAGAAATCACCTCTCCCACATTCAACGGCGACTACGTGTATTTCCTCGATAAGGACGGTTCCATTTGCCAGTTCAAGGCAGGCACAACGGAAAGTAAAGTTGTGGTGGAAAACACCTCTTCCGAAGAAACAAACACGGAAATTACCTACACGATAAGGTCTGTAAACGGCGAATACGTGTATTACACCGTCAGCGACGGTTCGCAAACGTCCGGTCTCAAATTGTACTACGCAACTGCGGAAAGCAGCGGCAACATCGTGCTGGACACCCTTCCCAGTGGCAGTTACTACGGTTGGCAGGACAAAGTGGTGTATACGGCAAGCGTTCCCGAAGAACCGGTAACAATGTACGGCATCTGGACGGCATCTGCCGACGGTTCCGACAAAACGGAAGTTCTGGACGCCTCTCAAAACTCTTCCACAATCACTCTCAACAAGTTGGAAGGTAACATTTTGTACTACACCACAAACAGCGTTTCCTACACTTTGGATTTGTCCGACCCCGACGCTCAACCCGTGGCTTATGCTTACAGTTTGTCTTCCACGGCAACAGGTTGGTCCGTTCCCGATGTTTTGGGCGAATATGTGTTCTCTTTGGGTACAGGCACCGTAAGCGTTGTGAAGTTCAACCCTGTCACAAAGCGCAACTCCGCATCCACGGCAGTTACTTTCACAGTGGTGGAAGAAGACAACAAGTAATTTAACAACTGAAAAGACGGCAACTCTGCCGTCTTTTTTGTTGTATAATTTTGTCGACTTACTTTTGTGCATTGCACGAGGCAGGACTACTGCAACATGCATTGCCGATTGGGAAAAATCGGGCAAACATTTTTCGGCAGTGTACTGCAAAAAAGTTACAGTAAAATTGTGCGTTGTTTTGCCCCGTTGCATTTGTCGGCTAAGTTTGAAACTTGCACACAACAGGCGTTTTTAAGAAAGGCTTTGCGGTGCCTGCCGACACGAATTTTGTTTGGTAAAAAATTTACACGACAAAAAAATGTGTCGTTTTTGCGTACATTGGACGTAAATTGCAACAGTAAAATTTGCCGTACTGCCGTACTATTTTTTTGTGTATTGTTGTAAAGTGTGCTGTATTTGGCAAACACAAGTTTGTGTAACAAGGCTACACGTTAAATTTAACGTTTCATTTTTTCTTTTTTTCGTTTCAGTTTCCTTTTACATTATTGCAAAATCTATTGTCATTGGTATCAAAAAATATGGTTGCCTGAATTGCAGTTTTTGTAGCAAAAAAGTTTGCAACACAGCCATTTTTTGTGTGTTGTAATGTGTGCTGTCTTGTGCAAACTCAAGTTCCCCTCAAAACAGTGCAACACACCAATTTTCGTTTCGGTTTTCCTTTTACATTATTGCAAAACTTATTATCATTTTTTCAAAAAACATGTTTGCCTAAATTGCAGTTTTTGTCGCAAAAAAGCTTACAACACAGCCATTTTTTGTGTATTGTAATGTGTGCTGTCTTGTACAAAAGCAAGTTCTCAAATAGTGCAACACACAAATTTTCATTTAAGTTTTTTTTACATTATTGCAAAACTTTTTATCATTTTTTCAAAAAACATGGTTGCCTGAATTGCAGTTTTTGTAGCAAAAAAGTTTGCAACACAGCCATTTTTTGTGTGTTGTTGCAATGTGCGCCGTATTTTGTAAGCGAAGATTTCCCAATAAGTTTACATGCAAAATGCCGTTGACTTTTTCCCGTCGGACATTTTTACAAAAACATCTTAAATATTGGCGCAACAATACGACTGTTTTGCTGTGTACAATTTCTGCAACGAAAGCAAACTTCAAATGTGAAAAAAACAGAGGAAACCTTTGCTTAATTTCAGTTTGCAAACATCTTTTGTTGTGTTACAATATTTTTACAACCGAAAAAAACTGCGGGTAACGCACCTGTGCTAAAAATGTACAAAATTCTGCACGGGCATGCGTTTTTGTGGGGGAACGGCGTGAAATTCGTCGGCAGTCCCGCTACGGTAAGCCTCAAAAGAGGACAAGTCCGAATGCCCGACCGTATGTAATCAGAGCGTATCTTCGATGTAAAGACAAGGCTCTTTTTTGTCAGGCAATTAATCGCAGTTGCCGACATTCCGCAAAAGTTCAAAAATGCGTTACTGATTGCGTTTTCTTCGGTACACGGCGGAACATTTTACGCCGAAAGGAGAAAGAAAATGAGAAAAAAGTTGGCAATTTTGACGGCAGCGGTAGTAATTCTGACATGCGTTTTTGCCTTTACGGCATGCGACGACAAACCCGAAATGCAAACTCTTTCCGAGTTGACGCTGCCGCAAATGGAGGACAATCAGGCTTGCGTTATTATCAAGGAAGGGGAAAGCAAGTACTCTTGCTTTGTGGTAACTTTGGGCGAAGACGGCACAACGGCGCAAAACGGCGAACAATTGTTGCAGTATTTGCAAGAAAAGTCCAATCTTGCGCTGAATTGGCAGGACAGTGCCTACGGCAAATATCTGTTGGGAATAGGCAACATAACCGCCGATGAAAGCAAGGGCGAATTTGTGGCAATATTCACCAGCGTGGAAAAGGACAAGGGCAGTTGGGCAGGCGTGCCGTCCTATCAGGCAGGAGAAACGGAGTTGGTTTCTTCCGCTGTGGGCATCAGCGAAATGACAGTCCAACCCGGTGCGGTAATTTACTTCGAAATTTCCACTTATTGACACATTGGTCAATCAATGTAAGACGCTTTTTGAAAGGAAAAGCAGCGGGAAAATGGCGTAAAGCGGAAGAGATTTTTTGTATGTTCAACTTTTCAAACAGTCGTTCCGCAATTTTTCGATATCGGCTATTTTAACGGAAAACAACGGATATTTAGACTTTTTACGCCATTTCCTCAGCCGTATCAACTTGTTGTGTTGGTGGCGACGCATTGTTGTGTTAGCAATGCTGTTGTTATTTCCCAAACGCATTTGACGCAACAAATGCACGTTTCTTTCGATTTTTGTTTAGTACAATCATTTTACATTGTAAAAATTTGTAAAGACGAAGCATTACCGCTTCGTCTTTTTATATTTCAAAACATATTGAAATGTTTTAATAGATAGTTTATAATATTTTCGTTCTATGTTTTTGGTAACGTCTGTTTTTGCGTTTTGAAACGCTTTTGAAAAAAGTTTGGTATGAAAATAAAAAGGACCTGTCTTGCAACAGATCCAATGTACACATCGTGTACTACCGAAAAATCGGCGATTTGAAAAAATCTTATTTGAACTAATGGTGTTATTCCGAACGGTAGTCAATCGTTCGAGTACCTTCATTATAAACAATACAAGGGAGGATGTCAATAGGAAAATGAAAAATTATTACGTTGGTATTGATATGGGTACTAACTCGGTAGGTTGGGCTGCTACCGATTGCGAGTACCATTTGCTTAAAGCCAGAGGACAAGATTTGTGGGGAAGTTACTTGTTTGATGAAGCCGAGGGCGCCCAAAAAAGGCGTTCGTTTCGAACTGCTCGCAGGCGCACGGCTCGCACACGTCAACGTCTTTTGCTTTTGCAAAGTTTGTTTCAGGAAGAAATGGCAAAGAAAGACCCGCTGTTTTTCATCAGGCTAAACAACAGTCCTCTTGTTTTGAAAGACAAAAACGAAAGTCTGAAAACATCCGACAGTCTTTTTGCCGACCAATCTTTCACGGACAAAAACTATTTCAAAAAATATCCTACAATCTACCATCTACGGGCATCGTTGATAAATGACAAAGTAACGGATGTTCGTTTGTTGTACCTTGCCGTTCACCACATTATTAAAAATCGGGGGCATTTTTTGTTTGAATCCCAAAATTTCAATGTTGCAAACGAAGAAGTTGTCAAAGACAAATTTTTTGCCATAAATGCTTTTTTAAGCGATCGTGAAATGCCGACATTAAATTTGGAAAGGCTGCACGAAGTTTTGCAAGTCCTCAAGCAGACAAAAACTTCCAAAAGAGATAAACAAAAAACTCTTGGCGAGTTGTTGGGCGTTTCCAAAGAGAAACCTCTAACGTCAATAGTAAAAGCATTGATTGGCGGCACCGTCAGTTTGAAAGACCTGTATTCGGCGGAAAGTGATTTTGACGACATAAAATCTTTTTGTTTCGACAAGGCTTCATTTGAAGATTCGGATTTGCCTGCCATAAAAAGTGCTGTTGGCGAAGACGATGCAGAGTTGGTGCTTTTGCTGAAATCGGTGTACGATTGGACGGTTTTGTGCGGAATAATGGGGGATGAAGAGTACATTTCCTTTGCCAAAGTCAAAATTTACAACAAGCACAAATCCGATTTGGTTTGGCTTAAAAACTACGTTCGCCAAAATTTTTCAAAAGAAACGTACAACGAGGTGTTTCGTCGAAAAGACAAGAAAAACAACTACGCAGCCTACATAGGCATGGACAAGCAAAAAGGCTTTTCCAAATGCAAACAGGAAGATTTTTACGCTTTTTTGAAAAAACGACTCAACATTACAGATGAAACAGTGTTGGCAGAAATGGACAAGGGACAGTTTTTGCCAAAACAAGTTGTTAAAACAAACGGAGTTGTTCCCTATCAGTTGCATTTGCTGGAATTGAAGGCAATTTTGCGCAACGCACAAAAGTACTTTTCTTTCCTTTCCGAAAAGCAGGAAGGTGTTACGGTTGCGGAAAAGATAGTTTCTCTGATGACCTTCCGCATACCTTACTATGTCGGACCGCTTAACACCGCAAGCAAAAAGTATGCATGGGCTGTGCGTCGCCCCGGATACGAAAACGTCAGCATTACTCCGTGGAATTTTCATCAAATAGTGGACAGCGATGCGTCTGAAGAACAATTCATCCGACGCATGACCAACAAATGCACCTATCTTGTCGGGCAGGACGTTTTGCCGGCAAATTCCCTTTTGTACAGTGAGTATGTTTTTCTCAACGAACTCAACAACCTGCGCATAAACGGAGAAAAAAACAACAAAGCAAGACAACTAATTTTCCATTACGCCAAACAGCACAAAAGAGTTACTCTTAAAAACTGCCTTGCCTTGCTTGTTCGCAACGGGCTTTTGCCCGCCGACAGCAGCACGGACGTTTTCAGCGGATTGGACGGAGATTTCAAAACCTCCCTTTCCACATGGTACGATTTCCGTTTCCTTGGCGACAGGTTGCAAACTCAACGTGAAATGTGCGAACAGATTATTTTGTGGATAACGCTTATTTCCGACAAAAACCGATTGGAAAAGCGTATTCGTACGGCTTATGGACAGTACCTTTCCGATGAAGAGATAAAACGCATCAAAGGGTTCAACTATTCCAAGTGGGGCAGACTTTCAAAAATACTGCTGGACGGCATTGTCAGCGAACGCTGTTTCGACGAAAACGGCGAATTGCTCACAATAATAGAGGCAATGCGCCAAAAAGGCGAAAACTTCATGCAGTTGCTTTCGGACAAATACGGCTTTCAGGACGCTATCGAAAGATACAATCAAGAAAACTCTCCGTCCGACGACAAAGTTTCCTATCAAACGGTGGAAGACCTGTATTGTTCCCCCTCCGTCAAAAGGGCAATATGGCGCACGGTGGAAATTGTCAGGGAAATAGTTAAAATTCAGGGCGGTGCGCCGCAAAAACTGTTTTTGGAAACAGCCCGTGAAACAAAGGACAACGGCAAGGCAGGCAAGCGCACCGTTTCACGCAAACAGCAACTTTTGGATTTGTACAAAGACATTCATTTGCAACAGCACGATTGGATAAAGGAAATAGAATCTCTTCCCGATTCCAAGTTCAACAGCGACAGATTGGTGTTGTACTACCGTCAGTTGGGACGCAGCATGTATTCGGGCAAGCCCATCAAGTTGGAAGAGGTTTTCGACCGCAATATTTGCGATATAGACCACATTTATCCGCAATCCAAAATAAAAGACGACAGTTTGGACAACAGAGTGTTGGTTTACAAGAACGAAAACAGCGTCAAAAGCGACAAATACCCGATTTCTTCCGAGGTACGCAACGCAATGCGTCCTTTTTGGCAGTCTTTGTGGGTTCAGGGGTTGATAAGCGAAAGAAAGTATCAACGGCTGATAAGGTCTACGCCGCTGACTGTCGACGAACTTGCCGATTTCATCAACCGTCAACTTGTCATCACTCGTCAAAGTACAAAAGCTACGGCACAAATTTTGAAACAAATGTTGCCTGACACGGAAATTGTGTACACCAAAGCGGCAAATGCCAACGAATTTAAGGACAAAAACAATCTGTTGAAAGTGCGTGAACTCAACGATTTGCATCATGCCAAAGACGCCTACATAAACATTGTCGTCGGCAACGTCTACAACACAAAGTTCAATCACAATGCGGCAGTATTCTTCCGCAACAATTCAATAGACAGTTACAACTTCAACAAACTGTACGAAAGCGACATTCCCGGGGCGTGGCGTGTTGCGCAAAAAGCCGATGTTTTGGCGACTTTCCAAAAAAACACCTGCAAAGTCGTGCGTATGACTGTAAACGGCCACGGTGCCTTGTTTGATGTAAACCCTGTGGTTGCAGGTAAAAACGCCGACCTTGTACCTCTTAAAAAGCACGGGGCAATTGCCGACACTTCACGTTACGGCGGATACAATTCGGCAAAAACCGCCTATTTCGTGTTGGTACGCAGCGACGGCAAAGCGGGAAAACAACTGCTTTCTTTGGAACAATGGCCCCTGTGGATGGAAAAACAGACGGGAGGCAGCACCGAGGCGAAACTGAATTACTTTTCTCAAAAACTCACAAATCCGCAAATATGTATCGACCGCATTAAGCAGAACACCTTGCTGTGCGTAAACGGCTCTTATGCCTGGCTTAAAGGAAAAACGGGTAACGCTATAAGTTTGTGTAACGCCAATCAGTTGTTTTTGGACGGCGAAAACGTTCAAACTCTCAAACTTATCAGCAACTACATGAGGGACAGAAAAACATTCAACAACCCCCAAATGCCCGCCAACGAAAAAATAACTGCCGAAAACAATCTTCGTTTGTATGATGCGTTGGTGCAGAAACTAAGTTCGTCCCTGTATGCAGGCCTTGCAATTTGCGGACAAGTTCCGTTCTTGAAGGAAAAACGTCCTGTTTTTGCTTCTCTTTCCGTGGAAAAGCAGTGTTGCGTTTTGTGGGAAGTACTTCGTCTTATGCAATGCAACGTAGGTCTTTCCGATTTTACGTTATTGGGCGGTGTCGCAAATGCAGGCGTCACCACTATAAACAAATTCATTCAGGACAAAAACATAAAATTGATTTTCCAATCTCCCACAGGCTACTATCGCACTGTTGTGGATGTTGGCAGGTTTCTGAAATGAGTTGGCGAGTAGTAGTGGTTTCACAGCGGTGCAAGTTGGAAAGCAGGTTGGGATATCTCGTTTGTCGTGGTGAGCAAACAAAAAAAGTACATCTTTCGGAAATCGACTGCATTGTTGTGGAATCCACCGGCGTTTCGCTAACGGCGGCGCTGTTGTGCGAGTTGGTAAAAAACAAGGTGAACATTGTTTTTTGCGATGAAAAGCACAACCCCGTTTCTCAACTTCTGGCATTGCGCAACAGGCACAATGCCAGCGGTTGTTTGCGCCGTCAAATTGCATGGAAAGAAAAGCACAAGGCGGAGGTATGGGCGGAAATTGTACGTTACAAAATATTTTTGCAACAAAGTTTGCTGCAACAAAACGGGTTGGAACAATATCTTCTCTTGCAGGAGTACGCAGCGCAAATTCAACCCAACGATTTGTCCAACAGGGAGGGGCATGCGGCAAAGGTTTATTTCAACGCTTTGTTCGGGCTGTCTTTCAGACGTGGCGATGACACTTTTGTCAACAGTGCCTTAAACTACGGTTATTCTGTCGTGCTTTCGGCATTCAACAGAGAAATTGTTGCCAACGGCTACAACACACAATTAGGTATTGCGCACAAAAACGAGTACAATTTTTTCAACCTTTCCTGCGACTTGATGGAACCGTTCCGTGTGTTGGTAGACAGATTCGTTTTCTTCAACGACCAACCCCTTTCCGCCGACTACAAGCATCGGTTGTGTAATTTGCTTAATGAACGAGTAAAAATTCAAGGTGAACGCAACACCGTTTCCGCCGCCATATCTATCTATTGCAAAAGTGTTTTCGAAGCGTTGGACAGTGGTGATGTCAGCAAAATTAAATGTTATGAGTTATAGGTTTATGCGATTGGTGGTGTTTTTTGATTTACCGATAGAAACTTCTGCTCAACAGCGGGAGTACCGTCGTTTTCGCAAATTTTTGGTGCAAAACGGCTTTGTTATGTTGCAAAATTCCGTCTATTCAAAAATTGTACTTAATGCAACTGCGGCAAACGCATTGCGCCAAAACATTCGCAACAACAAAACCAACGAAGGACTGATTGAAATGTTGTTGGTGACGGAGCGTCAGTTTGAAAAAATGGAAATTGTCGTGGGAGAAAGGCGCAGCGACGTCATCGACGACGACAAAAGGCTGGTGATATTGTGAAACTTGCGCATTTCGATTTGGACAGTGTGTTGGAACTGGTCCCTGGCAAAGTCAACGTTTTGGTTGTGGAGGACGAACAGTTGTTTTGGAACTACTGCAATCAACTGTATTCCCAAATAAACGGCGGAGAGGGTGGTTTTTGTCTTTCGGACAAGGAAGAAAATTTGTCCTTTTCGCAAAACTGTTTTTTTGTTTGGGACTACTTTTCATTGCCCGTCAACGACAAAAAAACCGTAGGCAAGTTGTACAAATCTTTGCAGGAAATTGCACAAAATTCTTTTCCTCAAGAATATGACGCTCTTTGTACTGCATTTGCGACGTTCTTTTCCAAACTCAATTCGCAAAGTGATTGTGCCATTACCTACAATATGGAAACAGGCGTTGCCAACTTGTTCAAAGCCTTCGATGTTGCGTTGGAAGGTGCCGATTCTCTCTTGGAAAGTTTGTGTTTGTTTCTGCAATCCAAAGCCCACTTTTTCGGCACGAAATGTTTTTTCATGTGCAATCTCAAAACCGTCTTGTCCAAACAGCAACTTGCCCAACTGTACCGTGAAGCGGAATTGTGGGGAATTTGTCTGTTTTTGTTGGAAAACACCGTCAAAGAAAAGTTGCCTCATGAAACATTGACAATTATCGACCGTGATTTGTGCGAAATCCTTGCGTAACGTCTTTCAAAATGCTAAAATATTTTTGGATAGCACCTTTGCCGTTCTGAATTTCTGCGTGTGGTGCGTAAAAATGCTCAAATTTTGAGGTTTGAGTATGGTGTTATTCTGAACGGTAGTCAAACGAAGTCTGTTAAGACTTCAATGACAATCGGGTTTGAGTATGGTGTTATTCTGAACGGTAGTCAAACCGCAGTACGAGTATGAGCGGGAGAACTCCGGTTTGAGTATGGTGTTATTCTGAACGGTAGTCAAACGTCTTTGCCATCATTGTAACCCTGATTATAGTTTGAGTATGGTGTTATTCTGAACGGTAGTCAAACTTTAACGATGTATATGTTACCTTGACCACTGTTTGAGTATGGTGTTATTCTGAACGGTAGTCAAACTGTTATTTTCCGCATTTGTTGCCCTCCTGTGTTTGAGTATGGTGTTATTCTGAACGGTAGTCAAACCTTGGCGTTCTTGTTTTGTGCTTGTTTCTAGTTTGAGTATGGTGTTATTCTGAACGGTAGTCAAACATTGTGCGCCCAAAGTATTGGTCTAACTGCGTTTGAGTATGGTGTTATTCTGAACGGTAGTCAAACCGTCAGAGTCATAAAAAGTACCACCAAAGTGTTTGAGTATGGTGTTATTCTGAACGGTAGTCAAACATAGGGGGGGCGCAAACACGGCGCCCCTGCCGTTTGAGTATGGTGTTATTCTGAACGGTAGTCAAACCACAACTTATCAACGGTTTTTGACCTGTACGTTTGAGTATGGTGTTATTCTGAACGGTAGTCAAACAAACCCACCCCACAAAAAAACAGTCGGAGGTTTGAGTATGGTGTTATTCTGAACGGTAGTCAAACGTTGTCAGATACCTTAGCGTTGCCAGATACGTTTGAGTATGGTGTTATTCTGAACGGTAGTCAAACTTAATATTTGGGTTATAGTCGCCGTCGTCAAGTTTGAGTATGGTGTTATTCTGAACGGTAGTCAAACAAATAACGCCCTGTACGCCTCGCTGGCTGGTTTGAGTATGGTGTTATTCTGAACGGTAGTCAAACCCCAACTCGTGCGCCAACACGCAGTCGTGGTTTGAGTATGGTGTTATTCTGAACGGTAGTCAAACGTCGATATCGCCAGTAATAGCGTTACCGAGGTTTGAGTATGGTGTTATTCTGAACGGTAGTCAAACTTTCTTTTCTCTTGGAAAACCCGCCACAATGTTTGAGTATGGTGTTATTCTGAACGGTAGTCAAACCGAAAAGTACGCCGATACGCTTCGCAGTTTGTTTGAGTATGGTGTTATTCTGAACGGTAGTCAAACGGCAAGTGCTAACTATGTTGCCCAGAGTGGGTTTGAGTATGGTGTTATTCTGAACGGTAGTCAAACAAACGGCTACGTAAGCATATTGCGCCGACTGTTTGAGTATGGTGTTATTCTGAACGGTAGTCAAACAAAGTCTGTTTCAATCTTTCCGCCCAGTCGGTTTGAGTATGGTGTTATTCTGAACGGTAGTCAAACGGTACGACCATTCGAAGGCTTTCTGTGATAGTTTGAGTATGGTGTTATTCTGAACGGTAGTCAAACCATAACAGACCTGCACGAAAACAATACAAGGTTTGAGTATGGTGTTATTCTGAACGGTAGTCAAACTTGCAAACACTGCGCAGGAACGTCACATATGTTTGAGTATGGTGTTATTCTGAACGGTAGTCAAACGAGGAAGCAAACGAACCCGACAGCGGCATAGTTTGAGTATGGTGTTATTCTGAACGGTAGTCAAACACGTTGTTTTTGCGCTTCTGAAGCGTTAAAGTTTGAGTATGGTGTTATTCTGAACGGTAGTCAAACGTAAACGACAGCACTTGCTGTACGCCGCTTGTTTGAGTATGGTGTTATTCTGAACGGTAGTCAAACTCTCGCCGTCAAGCGTGCAACTTAACCACGGTTTGAGTATGGTGTTATTCTGAACGGTAGTCAAACTGACACAACGTTTGCTACGGGCAAAACTTTGTTTGAGTATGGTGTTATTCTGAACGGTAGTCAAACGTGGACACGCAGGACAAGGCTCCCGGCAAGGTTTGAGTATGGTGTTATTCTGAACGGTAGTCAAACCCCTGCCTATATAAAACTGGTTAGGGCTGGGTTTGAGTATGGTGTTATTCTGAACGGTAGTCAAACATCGCAGTTAACAGGCATTGGCAGTGTTACGTTTGAGTATGGTGTTATTCTGAACGGTAGTCAAACTGGTAAGTTGTACCCCGTTCGCTGGGAAGAGTTTGAGTATGGTGTTATTCTGAACGGTAGTCAAACAGTCGGTAATTCAACAAGTTCGCCAGTCTGGTTTGAGTATGGTGTTATTCTGAACGGTAGTCAAACTTTTTGCGCTAAATGACGACATTGCTAAGCGTTTGAGTATGGTGTTATTCTGAACGGTAGTCAAACAGCAAGATACGGGTTAAGACCTGCTTTACGGTTTGAGTATGGTGTTATTCTGAACGGTAGTCAAACCAAGTCAGCAATCATATCGCCCAAAGTTGCGTTTGAGTATGGTGTTATTCTGAACGGTAGTCAAACTTAAGAGAATTCACAAAAAGAACCTGAGAAAGTTTGAGTATGGTGTTATTCTGAACGGTAGTCAAACCACAACTTCTCAACAATTTTTGACCGATACGTTTGAGTATGGTGTTATTCTGAACGGTAGTCAAACAGGCCGATGTCATTACTTTTGCACCTGCCGGTTTGAGTATGGTGTTATTCTGAACGGTAGTCAAACTAGCCGTTTCAAAAATAGTTGCAAGTCTCTGTTTGAGTATGGTGTTATTCTGAACGGTAGTCAAACTTATCGTGTTTTTTGTTTATGCAGACCAATCCGTGTGTAGTTGTTTGAAAAAACATTTGTAAAGTTAAGTAAAAATTGTTGTGTTAAGTTTGCGTATTTTTTGAGGCAGTCATGAAAACAAAAAGCGTTGGGAAAAACATAGCGTTGAAACTGTGCGTAACGGCGATGTTCGCAGCCGTTTTGGTTGCAGGCAAGGAAGCGCTTGCTTTTTTGCCCAACATTGAAGTGGTAACAATTTTCATTGCCTTGTGCGCCTATGTGTGGGGGCTTTCGGTGGCGATACCCGCCGTTTTGGTGTTTATTGCGGTAGATATGGCCATTTGGGGCATAAACACATGGGTTATTTCCTACCTCATCCACTGGAATTTTGTGGCGTTGTGTTTTCGTTTTCTTGCCCTTCTCAAAATGAAAAACCGTGTGCTGACATCCGTTGTGGCGTCCCTTTCGGCAATAATAATCACATTGCTTTTCGGCGTGCTTACTTCCGCCGTGGACACCCTCGTCGGATTCACGGGAAAGGGATTTTTCCTTGACACCGAAATGATTTTTGCACGCTTTGTAACAATGTATGTTTCGGGAATAACCTTCTACGCCACGCAAATTGTGTGCAACGCTTTTCTGTTTGCCGTTGCGTTCGTACCTCTTGTACAACTCAACAACAAAATGCATCGCAGATTTTTCCCCGATGACACTTCAAAACACATTGTCGCAGAACAAGTACAACACAGCCAAACGGATTTTCTTCAGGAAGTATTGGCATCCGATCAAGACGAGCCTCAACGGCAAATTGCCTGCCCCGATTTCGTACGGGAACAGGACGAAGTTTCGGAAGGAAGCGTGCAGCAAACGGCACCTGACAATGCACAAGAGGCAGAAGTTCATTCTTTGCACAACTGACGAAATTGTACAAGATTTTTTGCACCGTACTGTAAAAACGGTGCATTTTTGTTTTTTAGTGGTGCAGGCAAGCCTTGCGTGTCCGTGTTGACCGCTGTTGCTTTTCAGTCGTTTTACGTCAGATTGTCTAAAATTACGTTGTGTTTAGCAGGCGTAAAAAGGGCGAAAGTTGCAGTCCGTTGCAGTCACAGTCTTTTTTGCGTTTTGCTTTGGAAATACGCTATCCGACAGTTTTTTTGTAAAAATCCGCTTTGCAGGCAGTTTCACTAAAATCCTTGTTGACCGCTGTTGCTTTTCAGTCGTTTTACGTCAGATTGTCTAAAATTACGTTGTGTTTAGCAGGCGTAAAAAGGGCGAAATTTGCAGTTCGTTGCAGGCGCAGTCTTTTTTGCGTTTTGCTTTGGAAATACGCTATCCGACATCTTTTGAAAAAATCCGCTTTGCAGGCAGTTTCACTAAAATCCTTGTTGCCTGCAATCCCGCCCAAACAGCATTGTTCGTTGTCTTTTTCAATTTTCGGCATTTGCAGTGTCTTTTTCTGCCTGTAAAAGTGGCGGTTTCACTAAAAAAGCAAATATTCCCCCTTGAAAATTGACAAAAGAAAAGTATTGTCTTATAATATTTTAGCAGTTTGGGGTTTCCCGTTTACAGTAATTCAATGCACAAGAGGAGCATTTTATGGCAGAGAAACAATTTGTTAAAGAAATTGCCGACATCAACACGGATTTTCCCCAATGGTACACCGACGTTGTGTTGAAAACGCAACTTGTGGACTACGGTCCCGTCAAAGGCACGATGGTAATTCGTCCCTACGGTTACGCCATATGGGAAAACATACAAAAGGAACTTGACGCCCGTTTCAAGGCTACGGGGCATCAGAACGCTTATTTCCCCATGCTTATTCCGCAAAGTTTGCTCAACAAAGAGGCGGAACACGTGGAAGGCTTTGCGCCTGAAGTGGCTGTCGTCAACTACGCAGGAGGCGAGCAACTTGCCGAACCGTGCGTAATACGTCCCACAAGCGAAACGATAATTTGCAGCATGTATTCCAAGTGGATAAACAGTTACCGTGATTTACCTTTGAAACTCAACCAATGGGCAAACGTGGTGCGTTGGGAAAAAACGACACGTCCGTTTTTGCGCACATCGGAATTTTTGTGGCAGGAAGGGCACACGATACACGCCACAAGGGAAGAATCGTTGGCGGAAACGTTGAGCATGCTTAAACTGTATCAGGATTTTGCCAAAGACGTATTGGCAATGCCCACCTTTGTGGGACAAAAAAGCGAAAAGGAAAAGTTTGCCGGCGCCGAAGCCACCTACGGAATGGAAGCCATGATGTTGGACGGCAAGTCTTTGCAGGCAGGCACAACGCACCATTTCGGACAGAAATTCAGCAAAGCCTACGACATTCAGTTTCTTGACAAGGACAACACCAAAAAATACGTGTGGCAATCCAGTTGGGGAGTTTCCACCCGCCTTATCGGCGCAATAATAATGGCGCACGGCGACCAGCGTGGTTTGGTACTTCCCCCCAAAATCGCACCCATTCAGGCAGTTGTCATTCCCGTTGCGGCGCACAAAGAGGGCGTTTTGCAAAAGGCGGAACAGGTAACAAAATGGCTCAAAGATGCAGGAATACGCACTCAACTTGACGTGCGTGATCAGTCCCCTGGATGGAAATTCAACGAGTGGGAAATGAAGGGCGTACCTGTCAGGTTGGAAATCGGTCCGAGAGATATCGAAAACGGCGTTGCAACTTGCAGCCGAAGGGACACCTGCGACAAACTCTCTTTGCCTCTCGACGGAATTGCCATTTCCGTTCAGACATTGCTGGAAGAAATTCAACGCAACATGTACAACAAATCGTTGGCGTTTCGTGACGCCCACGTCAAACTTGCCCACAACATGGAAGAGTTGGGACAGGTTTTGGACAGCAAATGTTTTGCCAAGGTGGTGTGGGACAAAGACCCTGCCTGCGAGGCGAAATTCAAGGAAAAATTCCAAGCCACCGTGCGTGTAATGCTGGACGAAAAACCCTTCCAGGATGTTTGCACCTGCTGCGGCGAAAAGGGCAAAGACATGGTTGTCGCCATTGTCGCCCGAGCCTACTGATTTGTGGCGATTTTGCCCTGCAATACGGTTGCAACAAAACTTCAACTACAAAACGGCGTGAAAAACATGCCGTTTTTTGTTGCAAAAAATCTTGCGTTGCGGTGTGCAAAAATGTCTGACTGCACTTGCCGTCTGCGCAGAAAAAATATTTCGGCTGTTTGTTTGGGTGTTTTTTGGTGCGAAAGATTGTGTAACGCAAAATTTGCCGTAACGTTTTTGGCGCGACTGTTTTTGAGTGCAGGAATTGGCAAACGGTGTAAACGCAACAAAACACCGTTTGGTAAAAACGAGTGTCTCAAAGGCGTTAGTGCGTACGAAACAACAGTGTAAAACAACTTGTGCTTTTTCAGTTTGCCGTTGTTGTAAAATTGTACCGTTAAAAACGTTTTTCGATAAAGCAAGGTTTGTTAAACTGCTTTTACCATAAGTAAAACTTATGATTTGATAAATAAAAATTATTATAAAACCCGTTGCAAAAAGTTGGAATATTTTTTCTTTTGTGATATAATTTTTGCTAGTCAGGCGCGGAGACTCCGAACATGAAATTAGAGGCTTGGCGTCTGGAATAATAAATATATTTATTAAAAGGAGTAAACAAAATGAAAAAGGTTCTTGTAATTGCTCTTGCAGTAGTTATGACTCTTGCAGTTGTTGCTTTCGCTGCTTGCGCAACCGACCAAACAGTTACCGGTAAGTGCCACTATACAACTCAATGGGGCGCATACGGCTGCATGGTTGACGTAACCGTTAAGGGCGACGTTATCACCGCTGTTAAACTGTACACAGACAAAGAAGCCGCTGCTGCAGATTCCACATGGGGCGATGCTCACCGCACAACTCCCAGTTGGAAGCCTTCCGAAGGACAACTTGGTTTTGCTGCAACAGAAGCCGCTTATGCAACATGGATTGAAGACACATTTGTTGGCAAGACAGTTGCAGAAGTAAACGCTTACGTTGCTTCCGCTACCGCTGAAGGACAAAGTGTTACAACCCAGGGCATCAACCTTGCAGGTGCTACACAGTCTGCTGCACGTGTTATCGTTGCTGTTAAGGACGCTCTTTCCAAACTTGCAAAGTAATTTAGTTTGAGAAAACAAAAAACCACGCTTTGTGCGTGGTTTTTTTGTGCCTAAAAGCCCTGTTTTATTGCAATGTTGCAGACGTTTTGTCAGGTAAAACTCTGCTTTGCAAATTTGCCCAACGGCAAAAACTTGCGACGCCGATGTAGCAACTGACGTTTGGGCAACTTGGCGTTTTCAACCTGTGTGGCAACAAAAACTTTTTTGCAAAAACCTTTATGGCAAAAAGGGTTTTTCGCCCAAACTTCCACAATGCGTGTTGCGAAAATGCCTGTTTGTAGCAAGCAAAAAACCGTTGAGGGCTTTGCCTCACTGCAAAAGGCAATGCACATTGTTGCCAAAAGGTCGGGGGATATGGTAAAATATACGGGCAAAGAGAAAATACCATGAAAAAATTTTTACCTGCAATAATTTTAATATTTGTTTTGACGTTGTGTGTTGTAGTGCCGCTTTCGGCGCAAGCCGATACCGCCACGCACACAGGGCAGTACACGCCCTCACACGGCAAGTACACCCTCACCACCATCGTGGACAACACTACAAACAACAATCCCGTCGGCGTGGCATTTTCCGGCTATTACTTTGGCGCAAGCGGCATTCGTGTTACGGTGCAACTGTATTCTTCACCGCAACTTGACCTCAACTTTTGGATTGGCGACAATCTATCGGGAAGTATGTTGCAAACAAGGGAAATGCTGGTGCAATTTTTCGACGAGGTGGACAGTTACATTGTGTCGATAGACGCCTGCGCAAACACGCAGTACGACGGCACACTTCAGGATGCTTCGGACATCTACCGTTACAACAATGCAAAGCAGGGTGAAACGGTGGAAATTTCCGCCGAAACATTTGAAATGTTGCAGATAGCACGTGAAATGTACAACGACACCGACGGTGCTTTCAATCCTGCGGTGTACCGTTTGGTGGATTTGTGGGGATTTTCCTCACGTATCTATTCCTACGGCAACTTCGGTTTGCCCTACGACAGAGTTGTTACGGGCGAGTACTTTGCCGAACACGGCTATCCGTTGCCCGAGCAGAAGTACATTGACGCCTTTTCCGACGGCAAGTTCACCGATTATTCCGAAAACGCCGTTACGCTTACTCAACAAGACGGCAAGTACTACGTAACCAAGAACGTTGCGCCTGCCGTTGTGGACGGTGTGGAATATCAGCAATGGTTGGATTTGGGCGGTATTGCCAAAGGTTACGCCGTGGACGGCATCAGACAAATGCTGGACCAACGCAATCTTGAAAGGTACTACGTAGACGCCGGCAGCAGCAGTTCGCTGTACGGCTTGGGGGTGGGAGGCAGCGAAATGACGCTCAACCTCACCGACCCCTTCGACCCGTCGGCAATGTTTTTGCCTAAAATGCTGTTGGGCTTTTACGTGGGCAAAAGTTCCGTTTCCAGCAGCGGTCAGTATGTTCGCAAGTACACGACAAACGGAGTGGAGTACTCTCACATCATCGACGGTCTGACGGGTGCGCCTGCGCAAACGGGAGTGAAAGAGGTGCTGGTGGTAATCCCCCAAAGCGAAGGACTGTGGGCAGGAAAGGGCGACTGTCTGACAACGGCATTGACTGTTATGGGAAGACAAAAAACCGTCGACTTTGTAAACGGCTATCTGAAAGAGCGCAACATCACCATTGTGGTAGTGTACGAAACAATGGACGGAGGCAAGCAAATTTTGTCCAACTTGGACAAAAACGATATCGTCAACAAGGGCGAAAATTTCGACGAATTTCAGTGGTCGCTTGTCAAGCAGGAAGACGGCACCTTTGTGTACGATGCCAACGCTACTTTTGTTACACAGCAGGACGTGTACAAAACTCTTGTGATAGTGCTGGCAAGTTTGCTTGGCGTGGGCGTTGTGGCTGTTGTGGTGTACCACCTTGTAAAGGGCAGAAAAAACGCTTTGTCCAACGTTCAGAACGCCCGAAGGGACAAGCCTTTCAAAATCACCGACATTGTCGTGTATCTAGCGGTGGTGCTGGTAATCGTGGTGCTGTTTGCGGTATTTTTCGGGGAGGAAAAAACTTCCATGCAGACAGTTTCCGTGGTGGACGACCAAACGGGCGAACAGTTGTTTTTCTGCAATGTGATACGCAAAGAGTACAAAACAAACGACGGCAATTCCAACGGTTGGAAAATTGAGGTAAACAGCCTCGCAGACGGTTTGGAAGTTACTTTCAGCAAAGAAATAGATGGCGAAACGCACTTCAACAAAATGAAAATCACCTACGGCACAACGCCGAAGGTGAAAATGACCGATTCGCTGTGCGGTTTCCATCAGGACTGCGTGTACGCTTTCGGCGAGGTAACGACGGCAGGCGGAGCAATAGTGTGCAGTCCCAACAGGCTGAAAATTTTGACGGAGTAGCGTGTACCTGTTTTGTTGCAACGGTAGCGAAAATTTCGTAAAAAACGGCTAAAATTTTGTAAAAGAACGGTAAAAAAAACGGTAGAATTATGACGGCTTTCAACAAAACAACTAAATTTTCCGCAAAGCGTGTAGCAATGCTTTCGGTGCTTTGCGCCATGGGACTCATCATGTTTATGGTGGAAAGTTTGTTTCCTCCGCTGTTTTTGCCGGGGGCGAAAATGGGCTTGTCCAACATATTTTCGCTTCTGACGGTAATTTTGCTGGGACCTGTGGACGCCTTGGTGCTGGTTTTGGTTCGCACAACGTTGGGCAGTATATTCACGGGAAACATGTCCACTCTCATGTACAGCATGACGGCAGGTGTAACAAGCGTGATTGTTTCCTGGCTGTTGGTGGAATTTGTCTATCCCAAGGTTAGCATTATTGCCATTTCCGTAGTGTCCGCCGTGGTGCACAACCTCACGCAAAACGTAGTCTTTTGCCTGGTGAGCAACACTCCGGAAATGTTTTCCTACATGCCTTGGTTGGCATTGCTCGGCGTTGTGGCAGGCATAATCGTCGGCTTTGCCGTGTGGTTTATTTTGCGAACGGTACCGATACGAACATTTGCTTCGGTGTTGGGCGTTTCGGAAGAGCAGTTCGCCGTTGCAGTGCAACCCCATGCAAACGGCAAAACGGGTTGCTCCGTGCAGGAGGCAAACGAACCTCTTGCCGAAAAAAACGATGCAACACAGGAGGTTGTCGGTGAGGCACCCTCCGAAGGTCAAAAGGGTGATGCCGAAAATTCCGACGCAGCAAAGGGCGACAACGAATAAACAAAAAGTGTATTTCCGTGCAACACGGATGCGGTAAAATGTGCGTCAGAAGTCGACGGCGCAGATATCAAGGCAAACTTGCGTTGCGCAACAAAATGTACAGGCGGTTTGTAAGCGTGTTTTAGTCTGGTTTGCAATTTGCAACAGCCAGTCGGTCAAACAACCGCCGACAACGCACTTGTTTTGCTGTCAGGCACGTTTTTTTGCAATTTGTGCGTGTGTAACAAGTTTTTGTCGGCACACAAACTCACTATTATGAGCCTTGCAAGGGAAAAGCATTTTTCTGCGTTGCATCGGGCGAGGTTTCAACGTAAATTTTGCAGTTTGCAGGCTTGTCTGCGTTTCACGCACGTTTTTTTGCAATTTGTGCATGTGCAACAAGTTTTTGTCGGCACGAAAACTCACTATCATGAGCCTTGCAAAGGAAAGAAGTATTTTCTGCGTTGCATCGGGCGAGGTTTCAACGTAATTTAGCAGTTTGCAGGCGTGTCTGCGTTTCAGGCACGTCAGGGGTGTTTCACAACGTTGGAAGGTAATTTACACAATGAAAAACATTCTCATTTTCAACGATATATCAGGCTTGGGCAACTGCTCTATGAGTGCCAATTTGCCTGTTTTTTCCAAACTTGGCTACTACTGTATGCCCGTAGTTACGGCGGTGTATTCCTGTCAGACGGGTTTCGGAAATTTTCATTGCAACAAAAACTGCAATTTGTCCGATTTTGCGCATGATGTTTTGGCAAACAGAGTTCCCGACGTTGCCTACGTCGGTTTTTGCGCCGACGCAGACATTTTGCAACAAGTTTTGGAAATTGTACGCACATTGCCCTGTCCGCTGTTTGTTGACCCGATAATGGGCGACAACGGCAAATTGTACCCTGTGTTTGACGACGACTACGTCAAACTTATGAAAAAAGCGGTGAAAAATGCATTTTGCATTTCCCCCAACCTCACGGAAGCATGCCTTCTTGCCGATGTGGATTTTGAGCAGTTGCAGGAATTTTCCCGTCAGCCCACGTTTTTGGCGCATTGCGGCAAGGTGTTTGAAAACTTCACGGAAATTTGCGGCTGTCAAAACGCCGTGATAACGGGGGTGCAGTGTGGCGAATACATTGGAAACATAGTTTTGCAAGGCAATGCCCCTGTTAAGTACGTTACAAACGACAGAGTGCAGGTCAACTATTCCGGTACAGGCGACCTGTTCAGTTCCGTCTTGTGCGGATTGCTCATGAAAAACGTCAGTTTGCTCACTTCCACACAGTGTGCCGCCGATTTTGTTTTCCGTGCCGCTTCCGCTACCGCATGCACCGACAGAAAATTCGGCGTAGACTTTGCCCAAGTACTGAATTTGCTGTAACGTGTCGGCAAAACTTGTACCTGTGGGAAACAAAGTTGTACGTTTTGCCTTTTCAGAATGTCGCACGGTTTTCCGCAAATTGTTTAAGTTGCGTGGCAACGTAAGTGTATTTTCTCTACATCAGCCCTCGTTGCGTTTCACCGTACGACGTTGACGCATCATGCGTAGCCTTAACAACGTAAATCTTTTTCAGTTACTTACCGTCAGGAATTTTCCCGACGGTTTTTTATTTCAAAACAATCCGATTTTTTCGCAGGGCGTTTGAATGTTTTTGGCGGAAAGTTTGTTTTTGCCCGATACGGTATGGGAAAAGTGCCGTTTTTTATTGTTATTTGTATTCGGGTGCATATTTTTGCCCACAATACGCAACGTGCCACGGCAGGTGTTCGGTAACGCAGGCGCAGTGTAGGTGTCAGTGTGTTGTACGCCAAAAGCAAAAACTGCAAAAATAAAGCTCTGCAAATTGCCGTTGCAGAGTTTTGTTAACAATTCAGTGTGCACGCAGTAAACCTGTTTTCAGACGGTGTGTTTGTTCCGTATGCTGTCCAAATGTGCAAGGAATTCCACCGACCAATCGTACTGTTTACAAAATTCGCCGAAGTAGTTGCCTTCCCCTGTCAAAAGGTAGTCCCAGTAGTCGCAGGAAACAAGCGATTTGTCTATGTCGAGTTTTGCACGTTGCCATTCCACGCAGGGGATTTCCACCGATTCCAGCGTTTTGCGAAGTCGCCACACGGCGTCACGGTAGAGAATTTTTCCTTTGTCCGTCGTGCTGTCGGGCCACAAATGCGCTATCGCATCGCCCATGGTGAGCGTTTTTCCGTTGTAGGCAAGCAACAGCGCAAAAAGTTCCTTGGATTTGGATGAGGAAAATTTGATTTTGTTGCTGTCCACGAAACAGTCTAAACTGTCAAACATTTCCACTTTCAACACACGTTTTTTGTTTTGTATTTTGGAAAGCAGTATTCCAAGTTTTGCCACGTTGTAGGGCTTGTACAAAAATCCCACCGTGTGTTTGCGTACAACGGGCGGAAGGTCCTCTTCCGTAACGGAAAGCCCCGTTGTAAACACAATTTTCAGCGACGGGGAAATATCCGACAACTTTTCCGCAAGTTCCACCCCGTTTATCCTGGGCATGTTGATGTCCAAAAAAGCCGCATCTACACGGTTTTCCGCCACGTATTTACACACGCTTGCCGCATCGTCCTTGTAAAATTTGTAATCCACGTCGTATTCTTCTATTATCTCGTTCAAAAAAGCATGCAACGCACTCATTTCGTCGTCTACGACAATTACTTTCAATCTGTTTTCCCCCCTTTGGTTTTATTCAACCGTATGGTTACCTGCGTTCCTTTGCCTACTACGCTGGTAATTGCAGGTTCGGTGTCGAAAAGCAAACGCAATCTTTCTTTGGAATTGTTTATTCCGTGCGTGCCGTCTTTTATTTGAGATGTGTCAAAGCCGTTGCCGTTGTCCGTTATTTTCACTTCGATTAAGCCGTCAACCTCTTCGGAAGAAATCATTATGAAACCGTCTTGCTTTTCATTCACTTTGCTGTACTTCAACGCATTTTCAATAAACGGTTGCAGAGAAAAGGCGGGAAGGCAAAAATCGGTAACGTCCACGTTGTAAATGACGTTGAAGGGGTTTTTCTTGCCCGTGTTGATAAAGTCTACGTAGCGCGCCAGGTTTTGCAGTTCCGTTTCAAAGGAAACAATCTCGTTGTCCAGCAACGAAAGGCTTTCCCTCATGTAGTCGGAAAACAGCTCCAATGTGCTGTCGCCTTCCTGCAAGTTTGTGTGGTACATAGATTTTATTTTCGTCAGCGCATTGAAAATAAAGTGCGGTTTCATTTGTGCCACAAGCACTTTCATTTTCAGTTGATTGTTTTGTTGACGGAATGCTTCGGCTTTACTTGCTTTTTTGTCCGTCATTACAAAAAAAGCAATGTAAACGCCTATGAAACACAGTATGCAAATCCAGATGTAGGACACGGACAATCCGTTGACGTAGGGCAAAATACCTGCAAAACAGAGAGAATTTGCCGTGTGCAAGCCTGCGCAGGCAAAGAAAATTCCTGCCGAAAAACCGAAAATGGCATTGTCGGCGTCGAGAATGGCGCAACGCACGTCGGTGATAACGTAAAACACGACAGCCACAAAGAGAAAGAAAAAGTGTCCCAGAATTCTGGCACGGCTGTCAAACAGCAATACATAAAGGGCAATGTTTATTGCGGCTGCCACAAACAGAGGGTAAAGAGGCAGGTTTTGCCCCTTTTTTTGCAAGTAATCCTGACGGAAAAATATCAAAAACGTCAGTTCCGTTCCCACAAAACCTATTTCAGAGGCAATTTCCTGCACAATTTCCACCTTTTCCCACCCTATTTCACGGTAGAAAAACACCATATCGGGGGAAAAGAATGCAAACACCGAAAGGAACATTGCAATAAACACCGTGATGGCAGTGGAGGTGGAGATTGTCAGCATGGAAACAAATTCCACCAGCATCAGCACCGCCAACAGCAAAGCGGATATCAAAGAAAAAATGCCCAAACCGAAATGTTGGGATGTGTCGGGCGTGCCGTTTGAGGGAAACGCCAGCAATATTATGCTTGCCGCAAAAAGCAACGCAACGTTTGCTGCAACAGACAGGATACGCATTATTTTTTTTGTCTTAATAACATTCATTATACAGTAATCTGTAATTTTCCGTCAATTAAAGTAGAAAAATCTGAAATATTTTTTCACTAAAAGTCGGTTTTTTAGCACTTTTTTAGCAGTATTTTTTCTACAATACCGATGTTAGCGGTTTTGCGGATGGTCGCTGTTTTTCCAATACATTGTGCCGTCCGAGTACCGCAAACATTAAACCGTTTTGTAAACAATGTCAAAGCGGTTTGTCAAGTAAAATTTTGTGAAGGAGATTGTTTTATGAAAAAAGCGTGTAAGTTGGCTGTTGCCAAAAACGCAGTTGCGTTGTTTTTTGCCTTGTGGGTGTTTGCCATGCCTTTGATACCGACGGGTACATTTGCAATTTTTCAGATAGGAAATTTGGTGGGCATTGCGGAAATTTTTGCTAATCCCGAAATCGGAACAATTCTCACGGGCATTTTGATTGTGCCGCAAATAGTTTTGCTCTTGGTGGTACTTATCATTTCAATAAAAAACCTGGTGCTTACAGCGAAATCTGCCAAAAATCCCGAAAACGCAAACGCCGTCAAGTTGAGAAAATCTTGTAAAACAGGCACAGTGGTGGCATTGTTCATCCTTTACGTTTTGTGCTACTGGGCTGTTGCTTTGGGATATCTGCCATTGCATTTTTTCAACGTAATCGCCTACATCGTTTTGCTGGGTGCTTTTATTGCCACAATAGTTTTGGGCAAAAAAGCCAACAAAGCCATTTCAAAAGCGTTGGCGGAACAAAAACCTCTCCAAAACACTCAACCATCAACGGAAGAATCCGCACAGTAACCTTGTGCAAAAAAAACGTCCATTGAAAAATGGACGTTTTTTTGTGCTTTTGTGTAAATCTGAACAAATGTCGTGTTTGTGACACTTTTTTTTGCGCAGGCAAATTCAGTCAAGTATGTTTTGCGCAAACTTTTTGCAACGTTTACACATTTCTCGGACGTTGCAATTTTATTGTCGAAATTGCTTGTGCGTTTGTGCAAGTTTTGCAAAAGTCCTTTGCGTCGGAAAAACAAAGCGACGCAAAGGCTTTTTGTTTTGTGGGGCAAATTGTTTCAACTTTTTTGCAACGGTATTGAAATTTTGTTACCGTTTGCCCGATGCGGGGCACATTGTGTGTCAGTCGTCGGCGCCTGCAAGCATTTCCATCTTGTCTTTGGGCGAGGTGGGCTTGCTGTCACCGTGTTTGACAAATATCATTGTCACGAAGGACAGCACCACAAACACCGTGGCGTAGGGGAAAAGCACCGACATTGTGCCGAGGGCGTCCATAAGCGCACCGGAAAGAATGGGCGTTACTACCTGTGCCGCCATGCTTGCCGTGTAGTAGTAACCTGTGTATTTGCCGATGTTTCCGCCTTTGGAAAGTTCCACAACCATGGGGAAACTGTTGACGTTGATTGTTGCCCAGGCGATTCCTGCCAAAGCAAACAAAACGGAAATGAGCCACGACGGGGATGCGCTTGTAATGAAGATGGCGCCGAAAAACGACAACGCCAACAACGCAACGCCGATGAGAATGGACTTTTTGCGACCAATTTTGCTTGCCAGCAATCCCACGGGAATGTAGGCAACAACGGCGGCTGCCTGCGCTATCAGCAAAGTGGTGTTGTAGTCTTTGTTGAGAACGTTTACTGCGTACACGCTGTACTTGCTTGTAATGGCGTTGTATCCGATAAACCACAGCGCAACGGACGCAAGAATGAAAATGAGGGAGCGCAACTTGTCTTTGGGTAGTTTTTCCGTTTCATCCTGCTGTTGCGACGCTGTCTCTGCTTGCGGTTCCGTCTGAGATTCCTCTTGGTCCAGCACAGCCTGCTGTTCCAGCATTTCTTTGTTCCAGCGTTTTTCTTTAACCGTCAAAATAAACACCGCAAGCGCCACAACCATTATTGCGCACACGGTAACGACAAACCAAGTGTAACTCATCAGTTGGTTGGAAACTTTGCCCGTGCCGAACACCATTCCCAACAGCAACACCAAAATGCCTCCTGCCGTACCCATGAGGTTGATTATTGCGTTTGCCTTGCTTCTCAGCGGTTTTACCGTAACGTCGGGCATGAGTGCCACCGCAGGCGAACGGAACACCGCCATTGCGACAAGCGTCAGCAGCAACACCACAATAAACACCGCAAGCACTCCTGCGTTGGATTGCGTAACGCTGTGCGCAAATTGATTTTCCGCCTCCGACACCAACGACGAGTAGGCGTTTATGGTGCGAGCACCCGATTCAAGCGGTGTGCCGTCGGCGTAGTAGTAGGTGGTTTTTGCAAACAGTCCCGAGCCTTCCGTCTTGGGGAAACACAGTTTGTATGTGTTTGAGTCGTGATTGTACACGTAGTAACTGTCGTATGTCAGTTGGTCGTACCAACTTTCAAGTTGTTGCTGTTGCTGAGAAGAAAGGTTGTCGTAACTTTCGTCAAAGTACACCTTTGCGGCGTAGTCGTGCACAGTGTAAAACTCTGCAACTCCGTTGTTTGTTACCGAATGGTACTCTCTGTTTTCCACACGGTAGTTTTGTTCCCAGTAGGTTTGTTTCGTGCCCTGAGAAATTTTGTCCAGTTGGGCGTTGTCGGCGAAGGTCAACCCAACGAAACACACCACGGCGCACAATGTGCCGATGAATATGAAGGGTGTGCGTTTGCCGTAGCGTGTGTCTTTTTTGTCGGAAAGCGCCCCGAACAACGGCAACATGAAAAGTGCCAGAATGTTGTCCAGCGACATTATGAATCCCGACCAAGTCTGGTCCAAGCCGAACTTGTTTGTCAGCATAAGCGGTATTATCGTTTCGTAAGCCTGCCAGAATGCACAAATCAGAAAAAATGCAAAGCCTACAAGCAACGTGCGTTTGTAGTTTAGTTTCATTTTTGACGCTCCTTGTTTTTGGTATGTAATTATTATACCTAATGTACAATCAAAAGTAAATACGCAATTTTTGTAAATAAAAATTTTGTTTGCCTTTGACGGGGCAAAAGCGTGTTGTTTGAAAATTTGTTGCTGTACGGTTTTTGTCGAAAAACCGTTTTTCGTCGGTTGTAGCAAACGAAAGGAAGCAGGACATGCCCTTTGCGACAAAAAAATTTCAATCGGGTAGCGTTGTGGCGTTAAGAATTTTGCACACGCAGCGTTTGCAAAATTCATTTTTACAAAGTTTGTTTTGTACAAGTTTTTTAACACCGTATTGTGTTTTTTTTGTTCTTTTGTTTTGATAACGCTTTTTTTGTACCGCTTTGCGGTGTTTTTCGCCGTCTTTACGGACAAGTTTTTTTTCGCCCTGCGTATATTACTACAAAGAGGTGGCGTTGTGAAAATCAAAAAAGTCGTGAAAAAAGCAAAGCGCAGTGGCACATCGAAAATTCCGTTGTTGCGCAGAGCTTTGCCCGTCATTCTCGTGGTGGTGTTTTCCGCAGTAACATTGCTTGCCGTGCTGCCGTTACTGCCCAAAAAGCCTTTGCAATCCACTCCCAAACATTATCAAGGCGTAATAGAGTTGTGGAACGTGGAAAGTTTCGAGGGAGGTATCGGAAGCAGAGCGACATGGCTGACGCAACGGGCGGCAAAGTTTGAAAGCACCCACGAGGGGCTTTTTGTGCATGTAACCACCTTGACGGAAAGTCAGTTGGAGCAGAAACTTGCAGAGGGAGGAAGTTTCGACCTTATCAGTTTTTCCCGTGGGGTGGGCGCAAAGGTGCAAAGTTACCTTCAACCCTACACCGCAAGCGTTGCAGGCATAAGGGAAAATTTTCTCGTTTCCGGTCAGGTGGGCGCAAAGGTGTATGCCCTGCCTTACTACTGCGGCGTGTACTGTCTGTTTGCCCGCACTTCACAACTGCATCAGAATGCCGACCTGCTTTCCACCGCTTTGGTCAACACCTTTACACGTAAGGTGGGAAAGCACACCTACAATCTTCAACCGCTTATTTGCGGATTCACCCCGCACAACAGTCCGCTCACCGCCCTTGCAATGTCCGGCGGTCAGGGAGAAATTGCCCCCGACGAAAGCGTAACGCAGTACTCCGCCTACGAAAAATTTTTGGCAAACACAACGGCAGTTACCTTGCTTGGCACACAGCGTGACATGTACCGTCTGGCAAAGCGTGAGCAGTCGGGTAAAATAGAAAATCTCACCTTCTATCCCCTTTACGGTTACACCGACCTGGTGCAGTATCTGGGGGTGTCCTCTTCGGCAGGAGAAAAAACGCAAAGTTGCATGGAATTTTTGCAATTCGTGGTGTCCGAACAGTCGCAACGCACGCTTGTCAACGTCAGCATGTTTTCCGTTGCGGAATACTCTCTCTACACCGACGAAAGATACGTCGCTTCGGAAGAGGGGTTGTCTTCCGCCTACGTGCCTAATGTGTTCGGCGACGCAACCGCCGTTGCCAACCAACGCAAAGAGGCAATTTCCACATTGAGGTTAAAATGAACGCATTGGAAAAAACGCTTGTAAAAATGAAAAAAAACAACGTAAGATGCGAGTGCAACTGCACCTTTGAAAAATTGACAACTTTGGGCTGCGGGGGTAAAATTTATCTTACTCTTTTTCCCGAAAGCGTTTCTCAACTTGTGTTTGTGGCAAAGTATCTGTACCGACACAAAATTACCCACTGTTTTTTGGGGCATGGCAGCAACGTGCTTGCCTCCGACGACTTCTACAACGGAGTAGCGGTGGTAACCTCTTTCGTGCGGGATTTTTCCGTGCAGGGGGATACCGTTGTTGCAAGTTGCGGAATGTCCACCTCTAAACTTTGCTCGCAGTTGGTAAACAGAGGGCTTACGGGAGGGGAATTTTTCGGATGTCTTCCCGCCACCGTCGGCGGAGCCGTGGTGTGCAACGCAGGGTGTTTCGGGCAGAGCGTGCAGGACGTCGTGCAAAGCGTGGTGGTATTGCACAACGGCAAAAGGGAAAAACTTTCAAAAGAGCAGTGCCGTTTCGTGAAACGTGGCAGTATTTTCAAAAACAACGGCGATTTTCTCGTGTTGCAGGTGAAAATGCGTTTTGAAAAGTCCACTCCTGCCAAGGTGCAGGAAAAACTTTCTCAAATGCGGCAGAAAAAGGCGGCAACTCAACCGTTGGGGTGCCGTTCGGCAGGTTGCGTGCTTTTCAACGACAAAATTGCCCTTTCCAAACTTATCGATGAAGCGCACCTCAAAGGCTACCGTGTGGGCGGGGCGCAGGTGTCGGAAAAACACGCCGGCTTTGTCATTAACCTTGACAAAGCCACCTCGACAGATATATACTTATTGATACGGTACATAAAGAAAACGCTTGCGGAAAAGTTTGGGGTTTCGGCAAAGTTGGAAGTGTGTCTTGTCAATTTTCCTACGGATGCCGAACAACTTTTCTGATTAAAACGGGCGTCGAACCTTTGAAACAAGTGCTTTTTCCTACGTCAAAAATTGCGTCTTTTCGTAGCGTTTGTGTTTTCTGCACAGGATGTTTGCGTATTTTCTTTTGCGCCTTTGTGTTTGACGGCGTAGTCATTGCCACAGGCACATTTGTATCTTTTGCCGTTAGGGCAAAATGCGCACAAAAACAGGAGTTGTTTGCAGATATTTGCAACATTGCGTTTTAAGGCGGACGCAGGCAGGGCATGTCGGCGTTTGAAAGGAAGGTGAAAAACATGTCTTTTTCCCAAACCGTCAAGGAAGAAATAGTCAGAAACGTCAAAAGAACAAAGAGGTGTTGCGCAACCTCTTTTTTGACTGCCGTGCTGAAATCGGCAGGTTCGCTGTGTATGGACGTCAACGGGTGCTGTTTTTCCATGGAAACGGACAACTCTTCCCTTGTGGATTTGTGCGTAACGCTGGCGCAAACGCACTTTGACGTTGAAAGCACCCTCTACAAGGTGCAAAGCAACGCCGACAGCGACAAAAACAGCAGGTATCTGTGCAAATTCGACGCCAAACTCGGGGAAATTCTGCACCTTACGGAAAGGGACGCCGAGGGGGCGGTGCATATTGCGCCGTTTTCGTTGGATTTGGAAAAGGACTGCTGCAAAAGGGCATGTATGCAGGGATTGTTTCTTGCGTGCGGGTCCGTTACCATTCCCGAAGGGGAAGGGGACGTGTTTGCGCAAAGCAGCCATTCCAACTATCACCTGGAATTGCGTTTCACCAATGCCGATTTTGCGCAATTCGTGTCGGAAAAATTTTCCTTTTTGCAGTTCAGACAGGTGCAACGCAAAAACAGCGTGGTGCTGTACTTGAAGGAAAGCGGAAAAATTGCCGATTTTTTCGTTTTTACCGACGCCGTAAACGCACGTTTTAAGGTGGAAAACGTCATCATAGGACGCAGTTTCCGCAACAGGGCAAACAGACAGCGCAACTGCATCGATTCCAACATCGACAAATCCATTCTTGCAGGCGCAAGGCAACTTGCCGCCATTGAAAAAATCCGAGAAAAGGGGCGTTTCGAAACATTGCCCGACCAACTGAAAGAAGTTGCCCTGGCACGAGAAAGCCATCACGACGCAAATCTTCAGGAACTTGCCTCCGTTTTGGGAATATCCAAAAGCGGCGTCAACCACCGTCTGACAAAACTGCTGGAAATTGCCCAAGACCTTCAGTGAGGTTTGAAATATCTGACAAAAAACTTTTGTAACGGCACATCAACGCATTTTATTACCCATTCACCGCCCGAAACGGGCTTACGACAGAGGAAACAATGAAACCGTTTGTACACTTGCACTTACACACCGAATACAGCCTTTTGGACGGCGCAACCCGCATAGACGACCTTTTGCAGCGTTGCGTGGAATACAACATGCCTGCAGTGGCAATCACCGACCACGGCAACATGTATTGCGCTTGGAAGTTTATGAAGGCAACTGCGGCGTTAAATCACGACGAAAACGGCAACTTCGTGCAAAAAGTCAAACCCATCATAGGGTGCGAGTTTTATATGTGCGAAAACCTGCACAATGTGGGGTACGAAAACAAAGAGTACTACCACCTCATTTTGCTTGCCAAAAACAACACCGGCTACTACAACCTGTGCCGTCTTAATTCCATTGCCTTTGTGGAAGGTTTCTACTACAAGCCGAGAATAGATTTTGAAACTTTGCAAAAGTACTCGGAAGGGCTGATTTGCCTTTCGGCGTGCATTGCGGGACAGTTGCCCCGTCTTTTCCTTGCCGACAGACCGCAAGAGGCACGGGAACTCGCCTTGCAGTACAAGGCGCTGTTCGGCGACGACTACTACATTGAAATTCAAAAGCACGGCATTGCGGAAGAAGACGCAGTAATGCCTCAACTTGTACAACTTGCCCGAGAACTCAACATCAAAATTGTCGTTACCAACGACGTTCACTACCTCAACAAAGAGGACGCCGAAATTCAGGACATAATGATGTGCGTGCAGATGGGCAAATTCTACGACGACCCCGACAGAATGAAATTTCAGGGGGAAGAATTTTACCTCAAAAACTACGACGAGATGGCGGAACTTTTCCCCAACCTGCCCGACGCCATGGACACAACGCTGGAAATTGCCGAAAAGTGCAACGTCAACTTCGGCAAGGAAAAGTTGCTTCCGCTGTACACACCCCCAAACGGTATGTCCTCACCCGACTACCTGCGCTATCTTCTGGAAGAGGGACTTAAACGCAAGTATCCCAACTGCACGCCGGAAATACGTGAGCGTGTGGAATACGAGTACGGCGTAATTTGCAGCATGGGCTTTGTGGATTACTACCTCATCGTCTGGGACTTCATCAACTACGCCAAGACAAACGGAATACCGGTAGGCCCTGGACGTGGAAGCGGCGCAGGCAGCGTAATTGCCTACCTGATAGGCATAACGGAAGTGGAACCTTTCCGTTTCAACCTTATGTTCGAACGTTTCCTCAACCCTCAACGCAAATCCATGCCCGACTTCGACGTGGACTTCTGCATGGACAGACGTGGCGAGGTTATCGACTACGTTCATCGCAAGTACGGCAACGACAACGTGTGTCAGATAGTAACTTTCGGCACAATGGCAGCCAAAAACGCCATCAGGGACGTTGCCCGTGTGTTGCGACTTCCCATTTCCGAATCCAACCGCCTGGCAAAAATGGTGCCGGACAACTTCAAGTACACTTTGCGCCACCTTTTGGGGCTGAAAAAGTACAAAAAGGAAGCGGACACCTACATTTCCGAAGAACTGAAACAGGCTTACGACGACCCTGCCACACACAAGGTGATAGACATCGCCATGAGGATAGAGGGTTCGCCCCGTCAGACGGGCATGCATGCCGCAGGCGTCGTAATTTGCCGTGAAAAGGTTGCCGACCATGTGCCTTTGCAGACAAACGGCGGTTCGCTTGCCAAGGGGGGTATTGTAACCACCCAGTACAACATGATCGAAGTGGAAGAGTTGGGACTGCTCAAAATGGACTTTTTGGGATTGCGCACCCTCACCGACATCAAAAAGGCTTGCGACTACGTGTACGAAGACTACGGCGTCAAGGTGGATTTTTCCCACGACGACTACTCCGACCCCAACGTGTTCAAACTCATTTCCGGCGGAGATACAATGTGTATTTTCCAACTTGAAAGCGGCGGCATGTGCGATTTGATGCACCGAATGAAACCCACGGGTTTGGAAGAAATTATTGCAGGAATCAGTTTGTACCGTCCCGGTCCCATGCAGTACATCGGCGATTACATCGACTGCAAGTTCGACAAGTCAAAAATTCACTACCTGCACCCTGCAATGGAAAGCATTTTGTCGGTAACCAACGGTTGCATTGTGTATCAGGAACAGGTAATGCAGTTGGTGAAGAAACTTGCGGGATTTTCCACTGCGCTTGCCGACAACGTCCGCTACGCCATGAGCAAGAAAAAGACGGACATGATGCGTGAACTTGGCGAACTGTTTGTACACGGAGGCACCTGGCACAACGGCGAAACGGTGCCCGGTTGCGTCAACAACGGTATTCCCGAAGAAACGGCGTTGAAAATCTACAAGCAGTTGGACGACTTTTCTCAGTACGCATTCAACAAGTCGCACGCCACCTGCTACGCCTACGTAACCTACCAGACGGCATGGCTCAAAAACTACTATCCTGCGGAGTTTATTTGCGCACTTTTGAACAACCGTATCAACGATATTGCGCAAATCAAAAAGTACATGGAGTACGCCAAAACGCAGGGCATTGCCGTTTTGCCCCCCTGTGTCAACAAGAGCAGGGACGTGTTCCGTGTGGAAAACGGGGCGTTGCGTTTCGGCTTGGGAGGTATCCGCAACATAGGCGTCGCCATCGTCAAACAACTTGTGAACGAGCGTGAAGCCAACGGCGAGTTTGCCGACATGACGGATTTGTTTGAAAGATGCCACACCTTCCTCAACAAGCGCATGATAGAAAACCTCATCAAGGGAGGAGCGTTCGACTGTTTCCATCGTACCCGTGCCGACATGTTGCAGTGGTACAACGAGGAATTCACCGAAGTGGTGGAAAGCAGCAAAAAACACGCAACGGGGCAACTGTCCATTTTCGACATGAATCCGGAACTGAAAACGACGGTGCGTCCTGCCCGTCAGCAGGTGAAGGAATTGCCCAAACAGGTGCTGTACAACTTTGAAAACGAAGTGTTGGGATTGTACATGACGGGTTCGCCGTTGGACGACTACGACGAAATAAGCAAAAAATTCCATTTCGATTTCACCACGGCGGAAGTCATGCCCTACGTCCCCGACGATTCCGACAGCGACGAGAAGGTGTACCCCGTTGTCGGCAAAAAATTTGTAACGACAGGGGGAATTTTGCGTGGCATCAGGGTTGTGATAGGCAACGACAACAAAAAAATGGGCTTTGCCACCTTGGAAGACAAATTTTCCACAATAGAAGTGGCAATCTATTCCCCCGCCTACGACAAGTACAAGACGCTGTTTGCCGAAGACAGTTTCATTGTTGTCAAAGGCACTCTGGGCGAGGCAAGGGACGGCTACAAAATTACCCTGCGTGAGATAATCGACCCTCACAGCAAGCAGGCGGAGGAGGCTGGGCAACAGCAACAAGTTGCCCAAACCAACGTTACTTTGTGGCTTAAAATGGACAAGCGCAGCGACGAAACGTACGACAAAGTGGTGGGTATTCTCAAACAATACTCAGGCGACGTGCCCGTCAAGTTCAAAATAGAGGGCAAAACCTTCGCTTCACAGCGCAGTGTACGCCGATGCGCAGGCGTGGAATACGAATTGGGCTTGTTGCTGGGCGAAAAAAACGTCGTGTTTTTTGAAAAATAACCTTTGCAACGTTTCCGAAAAACTGTTTGTTTTTCCTCAATTTGTCCTTTCAAAAAACGCTGCCGACATTTTCCCGTCCGAAAGGAAACAATGTGTCTGGGTAAATTGCCGTAAAAATTCAAAATTCGTTTGACAGGGGACGCTGTGCGTCCCCTGAAACGTCTTGTAATGTCGTTTTCACAAATCGCTTGCACGATTCTGCTTTTTTGCCGCATTTTTGCGTCAACGGCATTAGAAGAAATTTTTTTGCAATTTTCAAAACACACACCTTGGGCGTGTAAAATTTTGTCGACGGCACCTTGGCGTTAAGCGTTTAACGCTGTCGAGCGGTTAACTTTTTTTGAAAATTGCCGTTGTTTCAGTTTGAATAAAGTTTGAAATAGTATATAATACCAATGTTGTTAAAGTAATAACTAATTTGGGAAGCGTGCTGAGGTTATGCACGCAATAGGTGGAAAATGATAAGAAGATTACTTAAAGGGGCAAAGGGATACGAAGCGGCGTCAATATTCACGCTGTTGTTGGTACTGTTTGAAACGGCATTGGAAGTAATTTTGCCGATGTTCATGTCTTACATACTCAACACCCTGCAACTCTTTGCCAACGGCGAAGTGATGAAGGATGCTCTCACCTATCTGGATTGGAGCAACGGGCAGATAGTAACTATCGCAGCCAACAGCTTCACTCTCGTTACGGAAAACATTCTCAAAAACACCGTTCTTACCTACGGTGTACTGATGATAATCAGCGCTGTTCTTTCCCTTTCGGCAGGTGCCGTAGCAGGACGTCTGTGCGCAGTTGCCGGTGCGGGCTTTTCCAAGAATATGCGCAGTTATCTGTTTGCAAAAATACAGGACTTTTCCTTCTCCAACGTGGACAAATTTTCCACGGCAAGTCTTGTAACACGTTCCACAACGGACGTCAACAACGCACAGCAAAGTTTCATGATGCTTATCCGCACGGTAATACGTGCGCCGGCAATGATGATTTTTTCCTTTGTAATGGCGTTCATACGGCATCCCGACATGGCGTGGGTATTTCTGGTTGCAGTACCTCTGCTGGGCGTGGTTATGTTTGCCCTTTCCACAAAGGTGTATCCGCTTTTCCGCTACATGCTGAAAAAGTACGACAAAATGAACGCCGACGTGCAGGAAAACCTGGTGGCAATACGTGTCGTCAAGGCTTTCGTGCGAGAGGACTACGAAGAGGAAAAGTACCGCAACTCCACCGAAGAGGTGCGCAAGGCGCAACTTAAAGCGGAAAAATTGCTGGTATTGATGAACCCTCTCACCAACTGCATTGTGTACGGCACAATAGCCACATTGCTCATCATCGGCGGCACGGACATTGCCAACGGCAAGATAGAATCGGGCACGCTGACGGCTATGATGAGTTACTGCACTCAAATTCTGATATCGGTAATGCTTATTTGCTTCATTGCCGTGCAGATGGTCATGTCCCGTGCATCCATCGACAGAATTTACGAAGTGCTGGAAACGGAACCGGACATCAAGGACGGTCCAGGCACTCAGACTGTTGCCGACGGTAGCATCAAATTTGACCACGTAAACTTTTCCTACTCCAACAACAAGGACAACCTCACGTTGGAAGACATCAACCTGGACATTGCCTCGGGCGAAACGTTGGGCATCATCGGCGGAACGGGCGACGGCAAAAGCAGTCTTGCGCAACTTATTCCCCGTTTCTACGACGTGTTGAGCGGCAGCGTCATCGTTGGCGGAGAGGACGTCAGAAACTACTCTCTGTTCAACTTGCGTGAAGGCGTTTCCATGGTGTTGCAAAAGAACGTGTTGTTCTCCGGCACTATTCGTGAAAACCTGCTTTGGGGCAACAAGGACGCCACGCAGGAACAAATAGAAGAAGCCTGCAAGGCGGCGTGCGCGCACGATTTCATCATGTCCTTCCCCGACGGTTACGAAACGGATTTGGGACAGGGCGGCGTCAACGTCTCCGGCGGACAAAAACAACGTCTGTGCATTGCACGTGCGTTGCTCAAAAAACCCAAAATAATGATTCTGGACGACTCCACAAGCGCAGTGGACACGGCTACCGACGCTCAGATACGTGCAGGACTCAAAAAACTTGACAAAAACATGACTACGATAATAATTGCGCAACGTATTTCTTCCGTGGAAGGTTGCGACAAAATCGTGGTGCTGGACGACGGAAAGATAAATGCCGTGGGTACGCACGAGCAGTTGCTCAAAACCTGCAAAATCTATCAGGAAGTTTACCATTCGCAACAAAAAGGAACAGTGGAAGGGGGTGAAAACTGATGCCGGGAAATAAGAATTTGGGTACTCCCCGTCCCAAAAACCTCAAAAACACTGTGGGAAGACTCATCGGATACCTCAAACCTTACCGTGGCAGAATGATTCTGGTGATTGCTTTCATTCTCATTCAGTGCGTATGCAACATTCTGGCAACGTCGCTTTTGACGCCGTTGCTCAACGGGCTTTCCACAAAGGACGGCAACGTTCAACTCACCGGCATTGCCGCATTGGACCGCCTTGCCCTCACCAACAAATTGTCCTATCTGTACATCATGGTCGGCATCATCATCGGGGTGTATGTAATCAGTTTGTCTGTAAACTACGCTCTCAACCGCATCATGGTGGGCGTTTCCACAAGCACCATCAAAAACCTGCGCAACAGCCTTTTCCAACACATGCAGCGTTTGCCCATAAGGGTGTTTGACAACACCACCCACGGCGAACTGATGACACGCTACACCAACGACGTGGACACGATGAACGAATTTATCGCCCGTTGTATTCCGCAATTTATCAGCAGTGCCATCACAATTTTGGGCGTATTCACAGCAATGTTCATTCTCAGTTGGGAATTGGCATTGGTGATGGTGGGAATGTTGGCAATTATGCTTCTTGTAGTCAAGGTGTTGGGCGGTAAGTCCAAAAACAACTTTGTGGCGCAGCAAAACGCCGTAGGTAAGTTGAACGGCTACATCGAAGAACTTACGGAAGGTCAGAAGGTAGTAAAAGCCTTCAACCACGAGGAAATTGCCGCAGCGGAATTTGACAAAATCAACACCCATTGGCAAAAGGTTTCCGGAAAGGCAAACAGTTACGCCAACATCATGGGACCCATCCTCAACAACCTTTCTCACTTCTTCTACGCAGGCATTGCAATAATAGGTGCGCTCATCGCCATCAGTCCCACAACGACAAACCCTCTTTCCTACGTGGGAATTGTTGCGGCATTCCTGTTGTACATCCGCAACATCACAATGCCTATTCAGCAAATTTCACAGCAAATCAACCTTATGTTTATGGCTGTGGCAGGAGGCGAGCGTGTCTTCCAGTTGCTTGACACCCCCGTGGAAAGCGACGAAGGCTACGTTACTTTGGTAAATGCAATAATCGACAAAGACGGCAACATCACCGAAACGGCACAGCGCACAGGGCACTGGGCATGGAAACATCCTCACCACGACGGAACGACAACCTACACGGAATTGCGTGGCGACGTGCGTTTCGAGGACGTAACATTCGGCTACGAGGAAAACAAAACGGTGTTGTACAACGTTTCGCTGTACGCCAAACCGGGACAGAAAATTGCCTTTGTCGGTTCCACAGGCGCAGGCAAAACTACAATCACCAACCTTATCAACAGGTTCTACGACGTTCCCGACGGAAAAATACGTTTTGACGGCATCAACATCAACAAAATCAAAAAAGCCGACCTCAGACGTTCTTTGGGAATGGTGTTGCAGGACACCCACCTCTTCACAGGCACGGTAATGGACAACATCCGCTACGGCAGATTGGACGCCACCGACGAAGAGTGCGTACAGGCTGCAAAAACTGCCAACGCCCATCAGTTCATCAAACACCTGCCCGACGGCTACAACACATTGCTCACCCGAGACGGCGAAAACCTTTCGCAGGGACAGCGTCAGTTGATTGCCATTGCAAGGGCGGCGGTGGCGGATCCCCCGGTGCTTATTTTGGACGAAGCAACAAGCAGCATCGATACACGTACGGAATGGCTCATCGAAAAGGGTATGGACGCCCTTATGGAAGGACGCACGACCTTTGTCATTGCCCACCGTCTTTCCACCGTGCGCAACAGCGACGCCATCATGGTGTTGGAGCACGGCAGAATTATCGAGCGTGGCGACCACGACGACCTCATTGCTCAAAAAGGCAAGTATTACCAACTGTACACAGGTATGTTCGAACTCAGTTGACGGTAAATGCAAAAACATTCAGACACCGCAAAGGCAACTTTGCGGTGTTTTTTCGGCAATGCTTTTCCGACGAATTTCACAAAAAAGGGTAATTTTGCTTTACACTTTGAAAAAAAGTTGGTATGATAAATAAAAAGAAGGAAAAATTATGTTGAAAAACAAATCCAACAACGTAATGATGATGCGACAGCCATAGGGAAGGAAACGACAGTATCCATTCCTATGGCTTTTTATGTTGAGAATTAGCAACTTGTGAAACAGGACGCTGGTTCTCTTTTTATTTGCTCATTTTTAAGGAGAAAAGCATGACTACAAACAAAGAAGCGACGTCGGACAGTCGGTACATAATAAGTCTTCACAACGTAACCAAAGTTTTTCACGGCGCAACGGAAGTAACGGCATTGCAGGATGTCAGTCTGGACATTGCAAAGGGGGAAATTTTCGGCATAATCGGCTTGTCAGGCGCAGGAAAAAGCACTCTTGTGCGGTGCATAAACCTGTTGGAAAAGCCCACAACGGGAGAAGTTTTGTTTTGCGGACAAAACCTCACTACACTCAAAAGAAAGCAATTGTTGAAGGCTCGGCACGAAATTGCCATGATTTTTCAAAATTTCAACCTTTTTCAGCAACGCACCGTTCTGAAAAACGTCATGTATCCCATGACGGGGGACAAAAATTCCAACAGGCAACGTGCTTTGCAGTTGTTGGAAACGGTGGGGCTTTCCGACAAAAAGGACTGCTTCCCGTCGCAACTTTCCGGCGGACAAAAACAGCGTGTGGCAATTGCCCGTGCGCTTGCCTGCAATCCCAAGGTTTTGCTGTGCGACGAGGCAACAAGTGCGTTGGACAACGCCACCACGGCGTCTATTTTGCAGTTGCTGAAACAAATCAACCAAACTTTGGGCGTAACGGTGGTGGTAATAACACACGAAATGAAGGTGGTGGAAAGCATCTGCGACAGGGTTGCAGTGCTGGATCAAAGCCGTCTTGCGGAAACAGGCACAGTCCGTGACGTGTTTTTGCATCCCCGTTCGGACATTGCCCGTCAACTGATTTTGCCCACAAGGGAGCAAACAACGCCCGTAGAGGACAGCAAATGTCTGCGTCTGATTTTTGATGGCAACACCTTCAATCAACCCATCGTTTCCTCTCTTGCCATCGATTGTAACGTGCGTGTCAACATTTTGTTTGCCGACGCCAAAACAATCGACGGCAAAACCTACGGTCAGATGGTAATAGGTTTGCCCGGCGGAGAAACAAGGTACAAAATAGAACAGTACTTGCAGCAATGCAACGTAACATTCAAGGAGGAGGAACTGCAATGAGGTACACATTTCAGGAATATGTGCAGAAGTTGCTTTCTGCAACGGGCGAAACGCTGTACATGGTGTTTGTGTCCACGGTGATAGCGGCAATTTTCGGCACGGCAATAGGCATCGTCGTGGCGGTAACGGCAAAAAACGGCATACGTCCCAACAAACCTCTCAACGCCGTTTTTGAAGTAATCGTCAATCTGGGCAGAAGCGTTCCATTCATCATTTTGCTGATATTGCTCATTCCCTTCACACGGTTTCTGGTGGGTACGGCATTGGGCACAAGCGCTGCGATAGTGCCCCTGACAATTGCGGCAATTCCCTTTGTGGCACGTGTCGTGGACAGCGCCTTAAAGGAAGTGGACGCAGGCGTGGTGGAAGCGTCGCAATCCATGGGGGACAACGCCTGGCGCACGGTGTTTTGCGTAATGATACCGGAAAGTTTGCCTTCGTTGTTGCGTGGACTGAGCCTTACGGTAATCAACCTCATCGGGTACAGCGCCATGGCAGGAACGGTAGGCGGAGGAGGCTTGGGCGACCTTGCCTACAAGGACGGCTACGTGCGTTACGACACAATGACCATTGTACTTGCAGTGGTAATTCTCATTGTAATGGTGCAGTTGATTCAGTGGATTTTCAATTTGATAGTGTGGAAAATCGACAAGAAAAACAAAGCGTAACACACTTATTGTACAAAACTTTTGCATACGGTGTAAAATTTTGCACAATTTTTTACACTGTGAAAAAAACAAGCAATGTCTTTTGCAAAAAAACGCAGCAGTTATTCAACAGAAAAGGTAAAAATTGTTTCGGTTACGGCAAGTTTCGGGAAAAAAGCGAAATGTTTCAGCCGAGTGTCGTGATTTGCAAAATCAACGGTAAAGGCAACCAAACAGTTTTTGCAGGTTGTGCGGGCAAAACTTCGTTAACCTGTCAAAAGGCGCAAGTGGCTTTCAGCATGAAAAACAAACAAATTGTTTGCACAATTTTCAATAAGGTCAATGTTTTGGCAAAATGTCCAAGAAACTTTTGTGAAAGTGCAGAGGAATTATTGAAAAATATATTTCAAATAAAACTACAGAACTATTCAACATCAGGAGGAAATTATGAAAAAAGCATTATGTTTGATTCTGGCAGTTTGCCTTGTGGCAACTTTGGCGGTTTTTGCCGCCTGCAACCCCATTGTGGACGGCATAAGAAAGGACGGTACCGTGGTGATAGGCGCAACAAGCGTACCACATGCGGAAATTCTCAACTTTGCCAAGGATATTCTTGCAGAGCAGTACAACCTCAAAATTGAAGTGCAGGAAGTGGAAAACTGGCCCCAACTCAATCCTTCCACGGCGGACGGCGACATTTATGCCAACTTTTTCCAACACGAAATCTACCTCAACGAGTACAATTCCACCGTTTCGGAAGACAGACAGTTGGTGTCCGTAGGCGCAGTGCACGTGGAACCGCTGGGTATCTATTCAACGGAAACGGAAGTGGACTTCACTCAACCGTTGGTAATTGCCATCACAAACGACGTAACAAATCAGTCCCGTGCGTTGAGATTGCTGGAAGCGCAGGGAATCATCACGGCAAAGACTTCCGACAACAAGGAAATTGTAACGGTTGACGACTTCAACTGGGGGGAAAACCAATACAGAGAAATCAACGCCGAATTGCTGGCGTCCTCTTTGCCCGACGTTGACATTGCCGTCATTCCGGGCAACTACGCCTTGGCAGGAAAACTTTCTTCCGCTCTCGTTACCGAAACGGAAGAGGTAACGGCGCAGTACGCCAACGTTCTGGTAGTGAAAAAAGGCAACGAAAACAGCGAAATAACAAAAACCCTCATTACCGTTTTGCAAAGTCAAGCCGTAAAGGATTTCATTCGTGAAACCTACGGCGACGCAGTGCATGCCGTGTAACGCCGACACGGTTTTTGCAACACGGTTGTTAAAAAACGCAACCGTTTCGCACCTTTCCAAACAGTCCAATGTGCCAATATTTTAAGTTTTTGCGAGGGTTACAAAAGTTTGAGGTAAACTTTTGCAATGCAATTTTGCACTGCCAACGGAAAAACGCAAAAAGGTGCTTTGCAGGCAATGCGCACAAAAGTACACCGTGTTTTCTCCTGTCAAATTGTGCCTGTGTTACCCGTGCTAAGGCAGATAAGCAGGCAAACGGGCGTTTGTATTTTTGTGAGAAGCAAAAAAACTTCACGAAAAGCGTGTGCAACGGCGTGAAACGCCTTGAAAGGGTGGGCAAAATTGCCGTGCACAATGTTGACAAAAAAGTAAATTACAAAAAATTTCAAAATCGGTAACATGCAAAAACTGTTTTGCACAACCGTGCGGAATTTTCAATCAAACAGTTTCTAAACAAAAAAACTGCCTTGCAAAAGGCAGTTTTTTCGTAAATTTACAAATTCGTGCTGTTTTCCGCAGTAACGTTTACGTACTTTTCAAACAAATCGTTGACTTTTTTGCAAAAAGCGTCGGCAATCTGGTATCTGTCCATTCCTTCGTAGTCGGAAAGTTTTGCAGGCTTGCCGATAACCATTTTGTTTTTTTCTTTGTGGTAGTAGATGGGGTAAATGTTGACGTCTTCGCCGTTGTGCAGTTTGCGGTAACGTTCGGCAATGCCCACAAAGCCGGGGAAAAAAGATTTCAGTTTTTCGTGGTAGCCTGTCGAAGAATCTTCGGGAAAAATCATCACAGGTACGTTTGCGTCGATGCAGGCTATGCTGTTTTTTATGGTAGTAACAACTCTTGCGTCGTCGTAGGAGGGCAACACTTTCATTCCACGGTAGAAAAATATGGAAAAAATTGCTTCAAAGGATGCAATTAGCGTTGCAGGAAACTTTTTCATTCCTCTTTTTTGCACAAAGTACACGTCACGCAGGTAGCGAAAACGTGATTTGTAATTTCCCAGCATCTGGTAGGCGCCCAACGTGGCATGAAACAAAGGAAAGTACAGCGAGTACACCACGGGGCCGTTCATGGCGCTGTGGTTGGCTACAAGTATTGATTTTTCCGAAATTTCCTCGTTGAGATTGAGTATTTGCGGCTTTTTGTAAATACCTTTCAACAATTTGGAAACGACTTTCCAAACAGGTTGTTTTTTGGATGGCACCTGAAAAGTCTTTTGCTTCATTCTTTCCTCGTTACGGTTGAAAATATGTTGTTATTATAACTCAAAATTTAACTTATGTTAAGTATTTTGCGAAAGTTCACGGCAAAAACAGCCTTTCAGTTTACTTTAAGGTCGCAAGCCGTTGCTATTGCAATATTCCTGAACACAGTCTGTTGGTATGTTTCCCATCTAAACTGCCCTCCAAACGAAAAAATTTGTCCGATTGGTAAAAAATTCCTGACGGCGCAAGGTGTTTTTGCGTTGCTTGCTTGCGTTTGAAAAATGCCTTTTTTGCCGTCCGTTCCCCATAGGTTATACACGGTGTGCAAATTGTATTGCAACGTGTTTAAATTTTGCGTGCAAGGCAACCTCGCCGAAACGCCTTTTTTCGCTTGCAAATTTTGCCATTTGCCTGCAAGTACACAAAACTTTGAAAACATCTGTGTGTTGAAGTAAGCGTCCTTCCCCGTGAGTAATGCCACGGTGTGCAAATTGTATTGCAACGTGTTTAAATTTTGCGTGCAAAGTAACATCGCCGAAAAGCCTGTTTTCGCTTGCAAATTTTGTCCTTTGCCTGCAAGTACGCAAAACTTTGAAAACCTCTGTTTGTTGCAGGAAGCGTCCTCCCCCGTAGGTTATACACAGTGTCAAAATTGTGTGGCAACGTGTTTTAATTTTGCCTGCAAGGTAACATCCGCCGGAAAGCCTTTTTTCGTTTGCAAATTTTGCCATTTGCCTGCAAGTACACAAAACTTTGAAAACCTCTGTGTGGAAGTTGTGCGTTTTTGCCGACAACGTCATGGTGTAATTGCGGTACAAAAATGTGCAAAGTGTTTACCTTGCGAAAAAAATATATTATAATGTAAACAAATAAAACAAAGTCGCATTCAGGCGGCAGAGGTGACAATGTTCAGTATTTTGGCGGTAGAGGACGACCACAGCACACGCAAACTTTTGCAAGCGGTGCTTTTCGGCAACGGCTACAACGTATTGACTGCCTGCAACGGCGCCGAGGCGTTGGACGTGCTGGAAAAAAATCACGTCGACTTGATGATAATAGACGTAATGATGCCTGTAATGGACGGGTACGAACTGACAAAAACCTTGCGTGAAGGGGGCAGTCAGATTCCCATGCTGATGCTTTCGGCAAAGCAAAACGTTTCCGACGTCAAGCAGGGCTTCATAGTGGGCATCGACGACTACATGACAAAGCCTTTCGATTTGGAAGAACTGCTTTTGCGAATCAAGGCGTTGCTTCGACGTGCAAAAATTGCTTCCGAGCAAAAGATTTCCGTGGGAAATGTTGTACTGGACTACAATTCCTTTACGGTAACCACACAGTACGGCACGGAAACGCTTCCGCAAAAGGAATTTTTGTTGCTTTTCAAACTGCTCAGTTACCCCGAAGTTGTCTTCACCAGATTGCAACTGATGGACGAAATTTGGGGAATGGACGCCGAAAGCGACGAACACACGGTAAACGTACATATCAACAGATTGCGCACACGTTTTGCCAATATCGGCGATTTTGAAATTGTAACAGTACGTGGCTTAGGCTACAAGGCGGTGCGACACGATGAGTAAAAAACAAAAACAGGGTAAAACCCGAAAAATCTTCAACAGAATCACCCTCACAATAGTTTTGGGCTTGTTTTTGCTGCTGCTTGCAACAATGGCGTTAACTACAGCGATTATGCCATTTATTGCAAGTTGGTGGAGCGTTTCGGAAGACAACGTAATTGTGTTCGGCGTAACCATTCTTGCCGTAAGCATAGTAATCGGCGTGGTTTTTTCCTTTGCCTATTCGGCTTTTATGCTTAAAGCCACCAAACCCTACCTGGAAGCATTGCAAAAAATTGCCGATTGCGATTTTTCCGTGCGTATCAAAGACAGCGTGCTGTTTTCGGGGTTCGGCGTGGCGGAAAATTTCAACGAAATGGCAAACAGGCTGGAAAGCGTGGAAACGTTGAGGGACGACTTTGTTTCCAACTTTTCCCACGAGTTCAAAACGCCCATTGCGTCCATTTCAGGTTTTGCAACGTTGCTAAAAAACCCCAATCTGTCGCAAAAGGACAGGGAGGAGTACCTCAACGTCATCATCGACGAATCCAACCGACTTGTCAGTCTGGCGGAAAGCGTTTTGCTCTTGTCCCGACTGGATTCGCAACCCATCGTCAAGGAAAATTTCCTTTTGGACGAGCAGTTGCGCCGTTGTATGTTGCTGTTTGAAAAGGCATGCAACGTCAAAAAGATAGAACTTACCGCCGATTTACAGGAAATTCCCCTTTGCAGCGAAAGAAAACTGCTCAGTCAGGTGTGGGTCAATTTGCTTTCCAACGCCGTGAAGTTTACCCCGTCGGGAGGCAAAGTGGAAGTTTCCGCACGCAAGCAGGATGGCACAATTACCGTTTCCGTCAAAGACAGCGGTTGCGGCATGGACGAGGAAACGCTGAAAAACATTTTCAGCAAGTTCTACCAGGGGGACAAATCTCACGCCACGGAGGGCAACGGATTGGGACTTGCCGTTGTCAGGAAAATTTGCCTTTTGCTTAATTTGCAAATCGAAGTACACAGTCAACCCAATCAGGGAAGCGTCTTCATCGTGAAAATGGATGCGACTGCGTAGAGTATTGAGAGGTTCAATATGGTGAAACAAAACGACAAACTCAACTACACGGCGCAGGGCTACGCCAATGCCGAAACGGTGGGCGTGGTGGAAGATACCACGGTGTTTGTGCCGCAAATGATTGTGGGCGAAGAGGCAATCGTCAAGGTGAACTATGCCAAAAGAAACGTTGCCTATGCCGACGTAGTGCAACTGTTGAAACGTTCGGCAAAACGCAAGCAACCGTCCTGCCACTACTTCGGCAAATGCGGCGGCTGTGCGCTGATGCACATGCGCTACACGGAACAGTTGGCGTTCAAACGCAACAAGGTGGCGCAAAACCTCAAAAAAATAGGTGCAATAGACGTTGACGTTTTGCCTTGCGTCGCCAGCGACAAGGTGTTGGGCTACCGCAACAAACTGTCTTTGCCAGTAAGGGGCAGGGCGGGCAATGTCAAAATAGGAATGTTTCAGCGTGCAAGCCACATTGTGGTGGACATGGACAACTGTATTCTCGGCGACTGGTGGAGCAAAACGCTTGTGCAACTTTTCAGAGAGTACCTCAATTCACGCAAAATCGTTCCCTACAACGAAAAAACTTTCGCAGGACAGGTGCGCCACATTGTGGGCAGATACGTTGACGGTCAGTTGCTTGTAACGGTGGTGTCCAACGGAAAGTGGAGGGAAGATCTTGCGCCTTTTGTCGAGGCATTGAAGCAAAGTTTTCCACGTTTCGGGTTGTTTGTAAACGAAAACACCGCTAAAAACAACGTCATTCTGGGAAACAAAACACGCCACGTGCACGGTTTGAAGTACATCGAGGGCAGGCACATGGGGGTGCGTTTCCGCCTTCGTCCCGACAGTTTCTTTCAGGTAAACGACAACGTCAAGGACAAAATTTATCAAAAAACACGTGAACTTTTGGACACTTCACGCACGGAAGTGTTGGTGGACTGTTTTTCGGGGATAGGCATTCTCACCAACATTTTGGCAAGCGACAGTTACCCCACCTACGCCATCGAGTTGGAAAAAAGCGCCGTAAAAGACGCCGAGGAAATGAAACTTCTCAACGGCAATGCCAACATCACCAACATTTGCGGCGACGTCAACGTGGAATTGCCCAAAGTAATGCAGGCAAACGCAGGCAAGAGGGTGTCCATGGTGGTAGACCCGCCCCGCAAAGGTTTGGGGGAAAGCGTCTGCGACACAGTTTTGCATTCGCAAATAGACAACATCGTGTACATTTCCTGCGATTCGGCAACGCTGGCACGGGATCTGAAACTTTTATGCACAGCCTACGACGTGTGCTACGTTCAGCCCTTTGACATGTTCCCCAACACGGCGGAAGTGGAAACGGTAGTTCTTCTCACCCGAAAAAATTGACGGGAAAATAAATCATTGCGTTAATTCGAAAAAAAAACGTTGCAAGAAAATTGCAGTCAGTAAAATTTGTTTTTTAGGTGTACTATCTTTCAACAAATTACAATCTATCTCTTTATGTTAGGCAATCTTTATGGTACAATTAAAAATAAAGCACAAGGAAATCCTATAAATGACAGTTGCAGAAGTGATAAATTTAGTTTTGGGCGTGATAAATTTAATTGCAATAATTGTAATACCAATAATTGCAATCATCATAGGTCAGAAACTGCAAGATAGAGCAAAAAAACGAGACGACAAAATGTACATTCTTAAGACTTTAATGACGGCAAGAATATACGGATGGACTACCGATTCAGTTCATTCTTTAAACATCATTGACATAGTTTTTGCCGAAGATGAATCGGTGAGAATTGCATGGGAAAGGTTGTATAATTTCTATTGTACGCACACGGGCAAAGGGTTGAGTGAAGATGAAGTAATCGAAGCGGTTGGATTAAACAATAAGCTCATCGAAAAGATTGCAAAATCAATCGGTTACAAGGAAGAAATTGTAATTTCTTCTATCGAGAAACCATATAAACCGGATGGTATGGTAAAAGCCATGCAAAGTCAAGCCACGGCTCAAGAAAATTACAATAATGTGATAGAAAAGCTTACGATTTTGGCAGATCAACAAGTGCGAAATGCAAAGTCACAGCAAGAAGGTGTGGACAATAAGGAGAAATCAAATGGATAAAATGGACGGAAAAACAATGAATATCGAACAGGCGAACGTGGAAAAGCTCAAAGAAGTTTTCCCCGAAGTTTTTGCCGACGGCAAAGTGGACTTTGATAAATTGCAGGGGCTTTTGGGGCATTATATTGCGGACGATAAGGAGAAGTACAGCTTTTCCTGGAAGGGAAAGGCGGATAGTCTGCGCCTTGCACAAAAGAGAAGCACGGGAACGCTCCGCCCTTGCAAGGAAGAAAGCAAGAATTGGGACACGACGGAAAACCTCTATATTGAGGGTGATAATCTGGAAGTGTTGAAACTTTTGCAGTCCTCCTACCTGAATTCCATTAAAATGATATACATTGATCCTCCTTACAATACGGGCAACGACTTTGTCTATACCGACGACTTTGCGGACGGTATCGCGCACTACAAGCAAGTTACGGGACAAGCCACAAAATCAAATCCCGAAACGGCAGGCAGATACCACACAAATTGGCTGAATATGATGTATCCGCGCCTGAAACTTGCCCGCAACCTTTTAACCGATGACGGCGTTATTTTTATTTCTATTGACGACAACGAACAAGCAAACTTGAAGAAACTTTGCGATGAGGTTTTTGGTGAAGATAATTTTATTGCTGTTTTTCCTTGGAGAAAGAGGACTGCTAAGTCAGATGTGCCTTTTGGTGTCTCTCAGGATTACGAATGGATAATGGCATATGCAAGATCGCAAGATTTCATAGCAGCAATAGAAGGCGGCACAAGAAAATACTTTACTACACCTGATTTCCCTGGACGTCCTTGGAGAATACACGATTTAACTAAGCAGACAAGTGCAAGTGAACGTCCAAAAAGTTTTTTCACATTAGTTAATCCTAAAACGGGGAAAGAATATCCAGCAAATCCTAATAGGACATGGGCTATTACGAAGGATACATTTGAAGGATATTATAAACAAGGCAAGATCGTTTTTCCTGATGATTACGATTTCTTAAACATAACTCAACCAGCATTCAGATACTTTAAGGATGATGATGAAAAAAAAGCAGGAGAAAAGTTTGGGTGCATAGCTGTATCAACAAGTCTGCCCAAAGAAATTGGAATGACCAAGGATGGTACCGCCGAAATAACTGAGTTATTTGAAAAAAAGGTTTTTGGCTTTCCTAAGCCTGTTGCTCTGTTAAAATTTTTGATTTCGATAACAACAAAATTTGATAAGGATGCTATTGTCCTTGACTTTTTCAGCGGTTCGGCGACAACGGCTCATGCAGTTATGCAGTTAAATGCAGAGGACGGCGGTCACCGTAGGTTTATTTGTGTTCAGCTCCCTGAAAAGACCGATGAGCAGAGCGAGGCATACAAGGCAGGGTACAATACCATTTGCGAAATAGGCAAAGAGCGTATCCGCAGAGCAGGGGAGAAGATAAAAGCTGATTTGATGGAGTCCGGTCCGAGCGATAGAAAGAATCAACAGAAGATAAAAGAAGGCGCAATAATGGCAGCCGATGCCCACTGGGAAGGCGATCCCGAATATCAAAGACAGGCACAACAGATGGCTGATAACCTTGATATAGGCTTCAAAGTATTCAAACTCGACAGCAGCAACCTTGTCAAGTGGGATAATACTCCGACGACTGATGAAGAGGAGGTAAAAAAGCGTATTCAGCAGAGCCTTTTCTATCTTGTGGAAGGCAGAGAGGATCTCGACCTTGTGTATGAGATAATGCTCAAATACGGCTTGCCTTTGACCTTGCCCGTAGAGGAACGCAAATTTGACGGTGCATCCGCTTACATTATCAATCACCCCGACTACAAGGTGCTTATCTGCTTGCAACCCAATATCACCCTTTCCGCAGTAGAGGAAATGGACAAAGAGACGATCGGAACGTACATTTTTGCCGACCGTTGCTTTACCGACGCCAACATTCTTTCCAACACCGAAGAAATTCTCAAAAAGAAAGACAAGGAAATGAGGTTGTTTTAATGGATAGATTGGAACTAAGATTGGGGGAAAACATATGGTAAACGCAAATCTAATAACGTGGGTTGACATCGGAAATTTCGCATTGACTTTAATTAGTGTCATTGTAACGAGTATATTAACGATTTTAATTATTTATCAAACGGCAAAAAATACTAAACGAGAACATCAGTTAAATAAAAATATATCTGATAGTCAAAAAGCATTTAATGAATTGCAATTAAAATTACAACAAAGAGAGGATAAAAAACAAGCCTACCTTAATATTTTAAGATGTATTTGTTATAATAATTGCTTGTTGGGCTATCTATATCCAAAATATAAAAATACTCCTAACGATATTGAGGGGTTAAACGAAGAATTAAGAAAAATATATAAAATCGATATAGTAGATATTTCAACCGAGTTAGAACTTGCTTCAATTTTTGTTAGTAAAGATAATAAAGAGTTGGTAAAGAAATTCACAAAATGTTTTAAAAATATATTATCTCAATTAGCAGAGATTGATCATAGTCTAATAGTGAAAAAAAAGAATGTTACTGACTTGTTAAATGAAGCGGAAACTAAATCTTTTAAGTTAAAAGAATTGTCAAACCAGATTTTAAAAAGTTTTGAAGAAGAATTATCGATATAGGGTATATTAAAGAATTGACAGGAAATGGTCGCAAAAATGAAACTGAAATTTAAGAAACAACAATTTCAATCAGATGCCGTAGCAGCGGTGGTGGATTTGTTCAAAGGGCAGGCTTCCAGCGTGTCGCCTTTTACCGTGGGGAAATTGGATATTATCGACTATGCGCAGGATTCCGTATTCGGTTATGGCAATACGCTCACGCTTACGGCAGAGGAAATTGTTCGCAATCTGCACGAGGTGCAACAGTGCAATTTGTTGCCGCTTACCGAACCTGAACAGCTCCGCTTCAATATCGAGATGGAAACGGGTACGGGCAAGACGTTTGTCTACACAAAGACAATCTACGAACTCAACAAGCGTTATGGCTTTAATAAGTTTGTCATTCTTGTGCCGAGCGTGGCAATCCGTGAGGGCGCATATAAGTCCTTGCAGATAACGGAAGAATACTTCCGTCAGGAGTATGACGGCAAACGCGCACACTTCTTCATTTACGACTCCAAAAAGCGCAACGAAGTGCGTGATTTTGCGCTTTCCACCAACCTTGAAATCATGATCGTCAACATCGACGCGATCAAAAAGGACGAAAACCTTTTCAATCAGGAAAGCGATAAAATGGACAAGACTGCCCGTGAATTTATGGCGCAGTGTCGTCCTATTCTCATCATTGACGAGCCGCAGAGCATCGACAACACGGATAAATCGAGAAAAGCGATTGAAAACCTCAATCCCCTGTGCGAACTCCGTTATTCGGCAACGCACAAGCAGGTGTTCAACACAGTGTACCGCTTAACGCCCGTGGATGCGTATCAAATGAACATCGTCAAGCAGATATGCGTTGCCAATCAGTCGCTTATGGACGACTTCAACAAGCCCTACATTAGGCTTTTGGAAGTGGGGAAAAAATCCTCTTTCTATGCGAAAGTTGAAATAGACGTAAAGAGCAAGGCAACGGGAATCGTCAAGCGCGAGGTGAAAACGGTAAAGCATGGCGACAGCCTATTTGCTATCACAGGCAGAGAGATTTACGAGGGCTACGATATTGCCGGTATCGATTGCACGGAAGGTTGGGAACAGATAGAGTTTGCCAACACCGAAGTTCTTGCGCTACACAAGGCAATCGGATCTGTGGACGAGATGACGTTCAAGCGCACGATAGAAATTCATCTTGAAAAGGAAAAGAGGTATTTAAGCCGTGGCATAAAGGTGCTGTCGTTGTTCTTTATCGACGAAGTTGCCAAGTACCGCGATTATGAGCAGGAAGACGGCAAGGGCATTTATGCGAAGATGTTTGAAGAACTGTATTCGGAGCTTATCGAACTTCCGCGTTTTGCCGCAGTAAAAGAGTTTTACAAACAATCGGCAAGCGAAGTACACAACGGCTATTTTTCTTGCGATAAAAAGGGCAGAGTAAAGGATACAAAGGGCGATACGGCAGACGATTACAGCACCTATAATACAATTATGAAAGACAAAGAGTGGCTGCTCTCCTTTGATTGTCCGCTCCGCTTTATCTTCTCACATTCCGCGCTCAAAGAAGGGTGGGACAACCCCAACGTGTTCCAGATATGCACGCTAATTGAAAACAAGACGGTATTCACTTGCCGTCAGAAAATCGGTAGAGGTTTGCGCCTTTGTGTAGACCAGAGCGGCGAGCGCATTGACGATAAAAACGTCAACATTCTGCACGTTATCGCGCAGGAATCCTTTGCGGAATTTGCGGACAAACTGCAAAAAGAAATAGAGGAACTAGGCGTCAAATTCGGCGTGCTTGATGCGGATATGTTTGTCAATATCTCTTATAAGGACGAAACAGGTGAGGAGGCTGTAATTTCGATAAAGGACGCAGGGGAAATTTTAGAGCACTTTCGTAAAAAGAACTATATCGACAGCCAAGGTAAAATCAAAGATACGCTCAAAAATGACCTTGCAAACGGCACGGTTGATCTTCCTGCGCGCTTTGAAGCAGCAAGACAAAGACTTCTCCCGATTATCGGAAAGGCAAATACAAAGGTCAATATCAAGCCCGAACGCAAGCAGGTTTTCGTCAAAAGAAAGGATGAAATTTTTATGCACCCGCTCTTTACTGAACTGTGGGATCGTATGAAGCAAAAGACCATCTACCGCATCAATATGGATATTCAGTATCTGATTGAAAAGAGTGTCAAAGAGATTTCTGAAATGCCTGAGATTCGCAAAAGCCGAATTCTTAAAGAGGTTGCAAGTTTAAATATCAAAAAAAGCGGAGTTGATTACACGGAGAGTGCAAGTTCTACCAGCGAATACGAGCAGGAATTGCCTCTTCCCGATGTGGTGCGCATTCTTGCAGACAGCACGAAGCTGCCGAGAAATAACATTGCCCAAATACTTCTTGAATGTGGGAGATTGAAAGATTTTCTCAACAATCCTGAAAAGTTTATCGAAGTCGTTTCCGAAATCATAAACCGCAACAAAACGGAAAGGGCAATTGACGGCATAAAGTATATCAAACTTGACGGGCAGGAATACACGTTCTACGAGGTATTCAGCTTTAATGAGGAAAAGGACATTGTAGCCTTTGAGGACATCAATGCAATAAAGGTGGAACACTCTGTCTACGACTATGTCATCTATGACAGCGATACGGTTGAAAGACCTTTTGCCGAAGCGCTTGACAGCGATCCGGACGTGAAACTGTTCTTCAAAATACCTCAAAAGTTTAAGATCAGCACGCCGCTTTCCAACTATTCACCCGATTGGGCTGTCTATATTGAAAAAGAGGGTGAAAAGAAAATGTACTTTGTTCTTGAAACCAAAGGAACAACAGACGAATATAAACTACGACCTGAGGAACGACTTAAAATTCATTGTGGAAGAGAGCACTTCAAAGCCCTTGCCAATGAAATTGACTATGAGTTTACGACTGATTGGAAATCGTTTAAGATAAACAAAATATAATAAACGAAGGAGTTGTTGATTTTTGAGTAAAAATTTGTACATTTTTGACTGTTTCGGGGTGGTGGTCAGCGATGTTTCCACGTTGTGGATGAACAAACACTTCGACAGCGCACAGCAACAATATGTGCGCAGGGAAATTTTCCGCAAGGTGGATTGCGGAAAGATGTCTTTTGACGCTTCTTTCGACCTGTTGGCAAAAATGTGCGGCGAGGAAAAACAAAAAATAAAGGAAGAGTGGGACGATTGTCTGTACCCGCTTCACGAAACCCTTGCCGTTTTGTCGGAATTGAGAAAAGCAGGGCACACAGTGGTGTTGCTTTCCAATGCCGCAACGGAGTACATCGACCGCATTTTTACGCAGTACGAGCTTTTCGGCTATTTCGACAAACTGTTTGTTTCCTCTCGCTACGGTGTAGCCAAGCCCGACAGGGAGTTTTACCGTATTTGTGTGGAGGACTTTTCGGAAAAGTTTGACAAAATCTTTTTCACCGATGACAATCCTGCCAATTTGCAAAACTTGCAGGAATTCGGCATAACGCCGGTTTTGTTTACCACGGCTGAAAAACTGCGTGCCGACCTTCAAATACGTTGAAAATTTGCCTCTTGCAATGTCGGCATAAGGCGGACAAACTAAATTTTGTCGTAAAAATCCACTACCGTAGTGTTTTTTTGCGGACATTTTGACGCAACGCTCATTTGTGGCGTTGCTTTTTTGTTTGGGAAAACTACACGCACGGGGTATTTCAGTTTTTGCGTGCAAAACTTCAGGTCGCCTTGCAATTCCCTTTTTTCGCCGTCCATGCAAAAGGTTTGTTTTTGTTGCAATTTGACGGTGAGTTCGTCGAAGGGCATCAACATCCACCTGTCCGTTACGGCAGGTTTAATTCCGCAAAAGAAAATGCGGAAAAAGGGAAAAAACATTTTGATTCTGTTGAAAAAGCCGTCTTTACCCACGCTTTTTACGCACAGTAGGTAGGGCTTGCCTGTATTTTTGAAGTCTTTGTTGAAGGAAAAGCCGAAACAGCGGTGGCTTTTCAACACCATCAGTAACGTGTATGTACCGTCAAAGATTTTCCCGTCCAAATTTATTTTTGCGTCAATTTCACAGCAACGGTAGTTTTTTACCACCTGCGGAAGGTAGGCAAACGCTTTCCAGCGTTGTTTGCTTTTGTCCGTTGCAGTGTAACCTATTTGTGTGAAACTGCCTGCGGCGCACACGTAGGAAAAGGGCGTGCCGTTGACGGTGCAGACATTGTTCATCTCCGTGGTGCTTCCTGCTGTTTCGTTGAGCGTTCCGCACGGCACGTACACCAACTTTTTGTCGCCGCATTGCGAAAGGGCATGATTCAAAGTGCCGTCGCCACCGCACACCACAACGGTGTCGAACCCGTCGGCATTCCAACTGCTGTTGCAGTCTATTTCCTGTATTTCGGCGGTAAGACCCAACTGTTGCAACAAACTTTTCACGTCCAGCCGTCGGCAGTTTCCGCTGTCTTTGTTTATTACAACTTTGCACTTCACCCTTTTTCCCCCTTCAAAAATATGATTTGTAACGGTGCTTTTGTGATTATTTTGTCCGCTTTTTTGCAAAAAAAGTCGTCTGACGTCAAATTGTCGTAATAAAAGTTGCTTTGAAATGCGTTTTGACAAACCTTTTGGGCTGTGCTACAATGCAGAAAAGGAGAAAAACAATGCAACAATTTTGCCGTACGGAAATGCTGGTGGGCAAACAGGCTCAGGAAAAATTTATAAACAGTCACGTTGCCGTGTTCGGTTTGGGAGGCGTCGGCAGTTACACTGCGGAGGCTTTGGCACGTGTCGGCGTTGGTACGTTAACTTTGGTGGATTGCGACGTGGTGGAGGAAAGCAACATCAACCGTCAACTGTACGCCCTTCATTCCACTGTGGGATTGCCCAAAACGCAAGTTGCAAAGCAACGCATTTGCGACATCAACCCCAATGCGAAGGTAAACGCCCTCAACATTCGTTTTGACGCAACAACCGCCCCTTTGATGGATTTTTCCTCTTTCGACTACGTTGTGGACGCCATCGACACGGTAACGTCCAAGTTGCTGTTGGCGGAACTGTGCCACAAGGCAGGCACGCCCATCGTCAGTTGCATGGGTACGGGAAACAAACTTGACGCCACGGCTTTTCGGGTGGAAGACATTTTCCGCACGTCGGTGTGTCCGTTGGCAAAAGTCATGCGCAAAAAACTGAAAGAGATGGGCATTCCCTCTCTCAAAGTAGTGTATTCCACGGAACTTCCTTGCCGAAATGACCAAAGCGAAAAACGTACCCCCGCAAGCATATCCTTTGTGCCTCCCGTTGCGGGAATGATTCTTGCAGGCGAAGTAATAAAGGACATAATAAAACAGTAACTTTCACAATTTTGCATTACACGGTTTTGAAAGGTGTGCCGTCGTTGAATAAAGTTGTATTTGCAAAAAACGTCAAACGCAACTTTTTTTGTGCGACTGCGACACTACGTTCAGGCAATGTGTCCGACGTTGTTTTGCAAGGCATTTGCGTAAAATGCAGTTTTAGTTGCAAATATAGTTATGCCGTGCGGTTTCGCAAAGTGGTGCGCCGTCGTTGAATAAAGTTGTGTTTGCAAAAAACGCCAAACGCAACTTTTTTTGTGCAACTGCGACACTACGTTCAGGCAATGTGTCCGACGTTGTTTTGCAAGGCATTTGCGTAAAATGCAGTTTTAGTTGCAAATATAGTTATGCCGTGCGGTTTTTGCAAAGTTTTTTGCGTAAATAAAGCGGGGCAACGTGCAAAGGGCGGTTGCCGTGTTTTGTGCAATTTTCATCGGCAAGTTTTTCCTGTAATAAGTAAAAAGTTCCTTTGCCTTGTTGCAAGCGTTTTGCTGCAAAACAAAGACCCCTGCCTACTGCCTGCCACGCACTCGCTTGACTCACTGCAAACAAACATTGCATTGCAATGCCGGTCTTTCAGGCGTTGGCGGTGCTTGTTAAAATATTCTGCAAAACAAAAAAAGTATCCTCACGGATACTTTTTTTGTAGCATTTTTTACGTTTTCGACAGTTTCAAATCTCTGCAAACGCATCTTTTGGCGTTAGTCAAAAAGCGTAGTCGGCGTTGACTTTGCCGTTTGGGCAGTGCGCCGTCTGTTTGGTGCGTCGTGGCATTGTGCAGTTATTTGTTTGTTGCACAACACAACTGCGTGTAAAATGTCTTTTGTTTTTTACTTACAAATGTTGCAACTGCGTTTGCGCTGTTTTGTGCTTTACGTCTTGACGGAACAACGTTATTTTTGCGCCGTCTGCGACTGTTTCTTTGTTGTTTTGCGTCTTTGCACGGCACGCATTATTATCTTCTGAATTTCCACAAGAGGAATTATCGAAAAGGCAAGAGCCAGAGCGGAGAAGTATTCCACTGCATTGATGATTGCCGAACCGTCGGGGTTTGCAAAACCGAATGCGCTGTTTATTCCGGGAATGAAGATAACGGCGGTGGTGAGGGCAAGAGAGCCAAGCATTGCGCCCCACATTATTTTGTTGTGCGAGTGAAGAGAAAACACGCTTTTTATGTTGCTTCTGTTGTTGTAGGCGTGGAAAATTTCCGTCATGCTCATTGTGAGGAACGCCATTGTAATACCCTGTTCGGAATGCGCTTCGTTAATGGGGAAGACGACAAAGCCGTTTTCCAGATAGATTCCCAAGAAGTAGGCGGACAAAGTTATTCCTGCGATAAGCAATCCGTGAATCACCACGTTGAATCCCAAACCGTGGGCAAAAATGCCTTCGTTCTTTTTGCGGGGTTGACGTTTCATTATGTCGGCTTCCGCCTTTTCCGCTCCGAGAGCGATGGCGGGCAGTGTGTCCGTTACAAGGTTTATCCACAGCAGGTGCGCCGGTTTAAGCAGGGTGAAGCCTAAAAGCGTAGCAATGAATATTGCCACAACTTCCGAAAGGTTGGAAGAGAGCAAAAACTGAATACACTTGCGAATGTTGTCGTAGATGCGTCTGCCCTCGCCCACGGCGGAAACGATGGTGGCGAAGTTGTCGTCGGCAAGCACCATGTCGGCGGTGTTTTTGGTAACATCGGTACCGGTGATGCCCATTCCCACGCCAATGTCGGCGCTTTTGATGGAAGGAGCGTCGTTTACACCGTCTCCCGTCATTGCACACACTTTGCCGAGTTTTTTCCATGCGTTGACGATGCGGACTTTGTGTTCAGGCTGAACTCTTGCGTACACGGAATACTTTGTAATTTCTTTTTCCAACTGTTCGTCCGTCATTTCGTCCAGTTTTGCCCCGAGCAAAGCCTCGCTTGCGTCGGAAATTATTCCCAACTGTTTTGCAATGGCAACGGCGGTGTCGATGTGGTCGCCGGTAATCATTATCGGGCGAATTCCCGCCGAACGGCACTGTTCTATTGCCTGTGCAACTTCCGGTCGCACGGGGTCAATCATGCCGCACAATCCCACAAAAACAAGGTCTTTTTCTATGTTCTTCGGGGAAATGTCGGCAGGCAAAGAGTCGTACTTAACAAAGGATGCCGCAAGCACTCTCAACGCTTCGTTTGCCATTGCGGTGTTTTCCGCCAGCAGTTGCTTTTTGGTTTCTTCATTCAAAGGCAGTATTTTTCCGTCCTTCCAGATGGACGTGCAACGGGCAATTATCTCGTCGGGGGCGCCTTTGGTGTACTGCACAACGCCGTTGTCCGTTTGGTGCAGCGTGGACATCATCTTTCTCATGCTGTCGAAAGGCGCTTCGGCAATACGTGGTGTGTTTTTTTCAAGATTATCCTTGGGCAGGTCCTGTTCCAAAGCAAAGTTTACCAAAGCGCACTCGGTAGGCTCGCCCACCGCCTTTCCTTCCGAAAGGGTAGCGTCGCTGCACAGCGCCATTGCCGTTGCAAGCAGTTTTTCGTCGAAAGAGTAAGTTTTAACTACCGTCATTTTGTTTTGCGTAAGCGTGCCCGTCTTGTCGGAGCAGATGATTTCCGCACAACCCAATGTTTCCACGGCGGTCATTTTGCGAATGAAGGCGTTTTTCTTGCTCATGTTGGTAACGCCTATGGACAGCACAATGGTAACGACGGTAGCCAATCCTTCGGGAATGGACGCCACTGCAAGTCCTATTGCCACCATGAAACTGTCCAGAACAACTCTTCCTTCCAAACCTTTCATGATAAGGTTAAAGGCGAAAATCACCACGCAAATTCCGATAACTACAAAGGTGAGAATTTTGCTCAGCGACGCCATTTTCAGTTGAAGAGGAGTTTTTTCTTCCTGCGCCGAGTTGAGGACGTGCGCTATTTTGCCCATTTCCGTTGCCATACCCGTGGCTACGACTATCGCTTTGGCACGTCCGTACACAATGGTACTTCCCATGTACAGCATATTTTTCCTGTCGCCGAGGGGTACTTCTTTGGTTAGCGTTACGGCGTCTTTTTCCGCAGGAACGCTTTCGCCCGTAAGGGCGGCTTCTTCCGCTTTAAGGCTGGCGCATTGCAAAATTCGGCAATCGGCGGGGACGCTGTCGCCTGCTTCCAGCACAACTACGTCGCCCACGACGAGTTCGTGGCTTTTCACAATAGTTACCGTGCCGTCACGCAAAACTTTGCAGGTGGATTCCGTCATGGATTGCAATGCCTTTATTGCCTGTTCCGCCTTGCTTTCCTGTACAACGCCCAAAATTGCGTTGAGCAACACCACAACGGCAATTATTATTGCGTCTGCAAAAGATTCTTTTTCGTTTGCAGGGTTGGCGTTGTTTATTACCACCGTAACAAGGCTGACAACCGCCGCCGCCAACAAAATGATTATCATCGGGTCGGCAAGTTGTTTCAAAAACTTCACGAAAACAGGCGTTTTTTTGCCCTCGTCAAGTTTGTTTGCACCGTTTGCCTGCAAACGGCGTTGGCTTTCCTCTGCGGAAAGACCGTTTTCCGACGAATTGAGTTGTTGCAAAACTTCGTCGGTGTTTTGAAGATAGTGTTTCATTTTTCTCTCCTTAAATAAAAAACCCACGCATCCCAAATGTTACTTTGGTTGCGTGAGTCTCATTTTCTAAAACAACGCCAGACTTTTTGTCGGCTGTTGGCAGTTGTTCCGCCCGTGGCGTAAATTACTCCCTCACGAGAAATGCACAAACGTATTGTGTAGAAATTATATATGATAAATACGCAAAAGTCAACAATATAATGCCTGTGAAACGCAGTAGAAAAACAACTTGTGCAAAAACTTTGACAAACAAAACGGAGGTGGTATAATTTGTGTGAAAAACACGGGCGAATGCCCTAAAGGAGCAAAATTTTGATTCTTCCGGAAAAAACATTTTTGAAAACTTGTTGCCGACTGCACGAAAGCGATTTCGGATTTGACCAAAACGTAAAAATGCTGCGTGTTTTGCAGTTTTTGCAGGACGCCGCCACTCAGCACGGCGAACAGTTGGGGCTGGGTTGGAACGCCATGGACGCCAACGGCATTTTGTGGGTGCTGAGCAAAATAAAGGTGGTTTTCGACAAACCGGTAACACGCAAAACGCAGGAATTTCTTTTGTACACATGGCCTCTTGCCCCCACACGCTTTTTTGCCGAGAGGTGTTTCACTGCCGTTACGGATGAAGGACAAATTTTTTCCGCAACATCTTTTTGGTCGCTGATAAGCAAAGAGCAACGCAAAATTTTGCCTGCGGAAAAGATGAACGAGTTTTTCCACGGAGAGTATTCCTCGGCGCACTGCGATGCAAGCGCCGATTACGTGCGGGTGCGTTTTGACGAAACTTTTGTACCCGTTTATGAAAAAACGGTACGCCGCAGCGATTTGGACCTCAACGGACACGTCAACAACACCAATTACGCCACCTACGCATCCGACGTTCTTTCCCCCGAAGAGGAAATTCTTTCCATGGAAATTGTCTTTCACAAGGAATTGAAGTTGGGCGACACACTCACGGTGTACGCCAAACGTCAGGACAATTTTGTAACGGTGGTGGGCAGACGTGAGGACACCTGCTTCAGTGCGGTTATTCAACTTGCAACCGTGTGAAAGTTTGCATTTGCAGTACTACTTGTTGCAAATTGTAGGGAAACTTTGTTTTCGGCAAAATTCCGCACAAATGCAGTATTCAACTTCAAAACAGCGCCTTTGTTGCGCTGTTTTTTTGTGGCGAAAATGTAAGGTTCGGAAATTTTGTGAAAGGTCAAAAATTTTGCAAAAAGTTAAAAAATTTGCTACAAGTAATTGCGGCGTGAGGCGTATTCGAGGCGTATTCCTAATATTTTGCCATTTTTGCCGTTACAAAACGGCGTGCATTTTGACGTGCCTTTGCGCTGTGCTTTGAAAACGCACCCGACTTTTACGGCAAAGTTACTCGAAAAAACAAAAAGCACTTTGTATGAAACAAAGTGCCTGAAAAAATCAGCATATTTGTAAAAGTCTTGCGAAAATTATTCCTTGTAGCCGAAATAACTTGCAATGTGGGCGATGCACTCGTACAATTTGTCCAATTCGTCGTCGGAAACCTCAAGCATAATTTTCCCCAACTTCCTGTCCAATTCCTGTTTGAGTTTTTGCAACGTGTCTTTGCCCTTTTGCGTAACCTTTGCGTAAATTTTGCGTCTGTTTTTGGGGTCGTAGGTGCGTTCCACCATCTCGAAACCTTCCAAAGCGTCCACAACTTTTGTAAGTTGTTGGTTGCTCATGTTCAGTTCGTCTGCCAAATCCGACATGGTAAGTTGACTTTGCCTGTTAATTATGTTCAGACAGGTGAGTTGCGTCATAGAAATGGGAACGTCCTTTATGGAAACGAGGTTGCGGAAAACCTTTCGCAATTTTGGGTAGTAGGTGGAAACAAGTTCCACAATGTCAGAAACTGTCTTGGTCATATTGCCTCCGATAGTAACGCTATTGTACAACATACTTTTGCAAAAGTCAATGTTTGAAAATATACCTTTGTGTGAAAGTGCGTCGGCATTTCAAGCGCCACCTTCCTACGTTGCGAGAGAGCCGAAAACGCCTGACCGTTGTTTTTCCGCTTTTCAACGTCCAAACGTTTCGAACATTTCGCCTCTTTGACGGGCGACTTTACGTTTTTTTTGTCGTCAAATGCGAACAAAAAAAGCGTTTTTCAATTTAACAAAATTAAAAATTACAATGCTTGATTTATTGAGATTTTTGTTGTAAACTGTAAAAAACAGACAAGAGGAGAAATGTATGAACAAGGCTGTTGCGGTTGTCGGAATGTGCGGGTCGGGCAAAAGTTTACTGTGCGAATATTTTTGTCGGGAAGGCTGGCAAAAGGTGTATTTTGGCGGAGTCACCATGACTCAACTGAAAAAAGCGGGACAGCCGATAAACGAAGTCAACGAACGCCGTATGAGGGAAAATTTGCGTAAAACCTACGGAATGGGGGCTTTCGCTTTGCTTCTCAAAGAGGAAATTTTGCAAAAGTTGCAACAGGGCAACGTCGTTTTGGACGGTTTGTACAGTTGGTCGGAATACATTATTCTCAAAGAGGCATTGGGGGACAGTCTTGTGTTGCTTGCCGTGGTTACCGATTGCGGCATACGCAAACAGCGTTTGGCAACACGCACCGTGCGCCCGCTGACGGCGGAAGAGGTGGATGCCAGGGACAAGGCGGAAATCGAACATTCCGAAAAGGGCGGTCCGATAGCCAAAGCCGACCATTACGTCATCAACAACGGCACGGAACAGCAACTCAAACAGCAGTTTGAAGAATTTGTAAGAAGTCTGTAACAACTGCGATATTGACGTTTTTTCCGTCGGGTAGTACAATAACAATGCGTTACATTTCAAACGCAACTTTACGGAGGACGATATGAAAATTTTTGAAGTGAATTTGCAGGGTTACAAGGCACAGTTGCCCATAATTCCGCTTCCTTCGGGGGTAAACATTGCCTTTTTCAATTTGCACGGCAATGTGCAACTGACGGAACATTGCGGAAAGCAACTTGCCAAAATGGTTACTGATTGCGACGTGTTGCTCACAGCGGAAAGCAAAGGCTTGCAACTGACGCACGTCATGGCAAGAGAATTGGGGCATCCCTACTACGCCGTGGCAAGAAAGTCCAAAAAACTGTACATGCAGGACGGTCTGGAAGTGGAAATAAATTCCAGCATCACCACAGGCAGACAGCAAAAGTTGTACATATCCAAACACGACGCAGACCTAATGCGTGGCAAAAAAGTGGGCATTGTGGACGACGTGGTTTCCACAGGCAACAGCCTTGTAGGGTTGGAAAAACTAGTGGAAATGTCGGGCGGAACGGTGTACAAAAAGGCATTTGTGCTGGCGGAAGGTGAAGCAGCCAAACGCAAAGACATCTGTTTTTTGGGTGTAATTCCTCTTTTGTAAAAAAATTTTGCGGGGTGCGGTTTCGCACCCCTTTTTGTTGCAATTTTGCAGCCTTTTGCAGGGGCGAAGTTGTTTGTGGACAGTTTCAATTTCAACGCAAATCAACTGTCTGCAAAAATTTTACGGCAAAAGGGCGTTTCGTGCGTGTGGGGAAAAGGCAAAACGGCGTGCTGACGTAAACCGCTTTTTTGTGGGAGGTGCGGAACGAAATGTTTTGTCTTGTTCAAAAAGGCAGGTTCACGCTGCATTTTTTTTGTTTTCCTGCGTCAGGCGGTGCAGAGTTTTGCAAAAACATGTTTTGCGTATATGGGCGATTTGTCGGGGCTTCTTTTGTACAAGCAAATGAAAAAAGGCAAAAAGGAAAAAACTTTTGCAAAAATCGCATCGGGAACAAAAACCTTGCTACGTCAGGGCGTTTTTGGAACAGAAAAAAGGTTTTTTCAAAAAATTTTGCCGCCTTTTTTGTCAACGGTTGCAAGAAAAGGCGGTGTTTGGTATAATGTTTTCAGGTGAATTATGAAACAAACTTGCTACGAAATGGTGACGGCAAATGCCGACCGCAAGGGGAATGTGGTGTACTACAACCACAAAATTTCCATTCAGAAACTTTTGCGTGATACGGAAAACCTTGCCTTCGCATTTTCCCGACTGAATCTTAAAAAAGGCGATGTGGTAACGGTGTATCTGCCTTCATGTCCGCAGGGGCTGGCGGCTTTTTACGCCTGTTCCAAGTTGGGGCTTGTGGCAAACATAGTGCATCCGTTGGTGCCTGTCAAACTGCTGAAAGAAAATCTTGTCAAGGTACATTCCAAAGCGTTGTTGTTTTACGACGTGCTTTTGCCGGATGAAAGACAACTTGCCGACGCCAATCAGATTTTGGTGCGGTGCAGTATTGCCGACTACGTAACTTTCCGCAAACCCGTGTTTGCGTTGTATTCCGCAGTGAGAAGTCATCGCATTAAGGGCGTTTTGACGTACAACGCATTGAGAAATCAATGCGGAAACACACAGGTGTGCGGCAGCGAAGACGATGTCGTGTGCTACATGCACAGCGGCGGAACAAGCGGCACACCCAAAATAGTCAAACTGACCAACGCCGCTTTCAACGGAATTGCACGTTCTATGAAGTTGATGTATCACCCTACGGAAGACATACGTGCCTACAATCTTGCCACGTTGCCCATTTTTCACGCATTCGGGCTGTGCGCAGGCGTTCATGCGCCTCTTGTGTTGGGATACGGTGTGATTCTGGTGCCCAAGTTTGACGTCAACGCCGTGTGCAGGTATCTGAAAAACTACCGCATCACCTGTTGGAGCGTTGTGCCTGCAATGATAAAGAAGATGTTTTCCGCAGGCAGATTTGACACGGCGGGAATGGAAAACATGGACGTTATATGGTGCGGAGGCGACGTGCTGGACGAAAGTTTGGTGGAAAAGGCGGACGAAGTTCTGCACAGGCGTTGCAAACGTGCCCAACTTATGCGTGGCTACGGCTTGACGGAAGTGTGCGGAGTTTGCACCGTAAACAATTTCGACAACTACCAGAAGGAAAGTTGCGGAAAGCCGATGCCGTTGTGCAAGGTGGAAATTTGGGATGAAGAGGGCAATGTGTTGCCTTACGGCGTCGAGGGAGAAATTGCCGTCAATTCTTTGGGAAATATGCAGGGGTACCTGGACGGTGGCGGACTGGTGGAAAAAAACGGCGAAAGTTGGGTGACTTCCGGCGACATAGGTTACCTTGACGAAAAGGGTTTTTTGCACATTGTGGACAGAAAAAAACGTTCCTTGAAAATTGCCGCCGTCAACGTTTTTCCCGCTCAGGTGGAAAATTGCGTCAAAAAGTTGAGCTTTGTGGACGAGGCGTGTGCCGTGCGTTGCACCGTCAACGACAAACCGTATCTGAAAGTGTTTGTAACGCTGAACACCCCCACGCCGTTGGACGTGGTGAAAAAAAGCGTAGAGGACATTTGTTCGGCAAACCTGATACGTTATTCCGTGCCACGTTTCGTGGAGGTGCTGGACAAAATGCCACGCACGGATTTCGGAAAAATCGACTACGTTTCTTTGGAAAAAAGATGAAACAGTCTTGCAGGCGGCAAGGCTGTTTTTTGTTGCCGACGTGTTAAAACCATTTGACGGGCAATTCCCTAAAAAAGTGTAAAAAATTTGCCGTATTGTTGATACTTGCAGTCAAATGGACACACTTTTGACAAATTCGTGTGTTTTTTGACAAATTTTTTGCAAAAAAAAGATGAAAAAATACAGGTAAAACTACTTTTTGTAAAGAAGAAAATCGATTGTCACGGCGTATCTTTTGTGATAAAATTAAAACACATCTCACCAAAGGTTAAAGGGGAAAGGTAAACTTATGCGAGTGATTGTAGTAGGTTGCGGAAAAATCGGAAGAGCCATTGTCGCCAGCATGGCGGAGGAAAATCACGACATTGTTGCCATAGACAACAATCCCGACGTCATCAGCCACCTCACAAACACCTACGACGTGCGTGCCGTGTGCGGAAACGCAACTTCCAAAGAACTGCTTACCGAGGCGGAAGTTTCCAAGGCGGAATTGTTTATTGCCGTTACGGAATCGGACGAAGTAAACATGCTGTCCTGTTTTCTTGCCCAAAAATTGGGGGCAAAGTACACCGTCGCACGCATAAGAGAATCGGACTACAACGACAGCAGTCTTGGATTTCTCACCAAGCAACTGCGCCTTTCCATGGCGTTGAATCCGGAATTACTCACTGCGGAAGCCATTTTCAACATGCTCAAACTGCCTTCGGCGTCCAAGGCGGACACCTTTGCAGGCAAAAAAATACAAATTCTGGAACTTGCCGTCAAAGGCAAATTCCGCTACGCAGGAATGGCGTTGTCCGACCTGCGCAAAAAAATCCCCGTCAACTTTCTGGCATGCGCCGTCAAACGTGAAGAGGAAACATTCATTCCCAACGGCACGTTTGTGTTGCAGGAGGGGGACAGGGTGGCGTTTATGGTGGCGACATCCGACAGTTACCGCTTTTTGCGTTCGTTGGGTTTGGTGCAACGCCACGCCCACGACGTAACGGTGATGGGGGCAAGCACCACGGCGTACTACCTCATCAAATTGCTTGCCGCCAACAACTACTCGGTAAAAGTAATCGAGAAAAGCGCCGAGCGATGCGAAGAAATTGCCGAAAAGGTTCCCAACAGCGTCAGCGTCATTCACGGCGACGCCACCGACCAGGATTTGCTTTTGGAAGAGGGTATTTCTTCCACCGACGCCTTTTTGGCATTGACGGGCAAAGACGAGGAAAACATCCTCATTTCCTTTTACGCGCTCAATCAGGGCGTTTCCAAAGCCATTGCCAAGGTCAACCGTCCTTCGCTTGCAAGAATGTCGGAAAAATTGGGGTTGGACAGCGTTGTTTCTCCCCAAAACATCGTGGCAGACGTTTTGACTCGGTACGCACGTGCGCTTAACGATTCGTTGCAAAGCAAAATGGAAACGCTGTACAGTCTGATGGACGGCGACGTGGAAGCGTCGGAATTTATCGTTCTTTCCGATTGCTGTCTGCTCAATGTTCCCCTCAAAGACATGAAACTCAAAGACAACATAATTGTTGCGGGAATAATCCGTGACAAGGAATCCATCATACCTTCCGGCGAAGACGTAATATTGGAAGGCGACCGTGTAATCGTCGTGGCAACGCAACTGCGGTTGTACGACCTGGCGGATATTTTGAGATAGAGGTAGAAAATGAATTTTCGGGTAATATTTCAGATATTCGGCAGGGTGTCGGTGTTGGTGGGCGTGCTTATGTGCCTGCCGATGATTCTTTCCGCCTGTCTGGGCGAGTCCTGCTGGTGGGCGTTTGCAATAGCAATTGCCATCGCCGTGGCGGTGGGAGTGCCTGTCGTCGTGCTGTGCAAACCCAAAAGCAAAGCGTTCTTTTCCAAAGAGGGTCTTGTTCTCGTTTCCCTTTCCTGGATTTGGGTTTCGCTTGTGGGTGCGCTTCCCTTTGTAATAAGCGGAGCAATTCCTTCCTACATCGATGCGTTTTTCGAAACGGTAAGCGGTTTCACCACAACGGGAGCAACCATTTTGCAGGGCAGTTACATCGAACAAATGGCAAAAGGACTGTTGTTTTGGCGCAGTTTCACCCATTGGATTGGCGGAATGGGCGTTATAGTATTTGTGATGATGATTGCCAGCAATCTGGAAAATCACAGTATTCACGTTTTGCGTGCGGAAATGCCCGGTCCCACCGTGGACAAACTTGTTCCCCGTGCAAGAACGACGGCAAAAATTTTGTATTTGCTGTACATCGGATTGACGTTGTTGGAAATCACCCTGCTCATTTTCGGCGGAATGCCCATCTTCGACAGCGTAGTTCATTCCTTCGGCACGGCAGGCACAGGCGGTTTCGGTATCAAGGCGGACAGCATTGCAGGCTACAATGCCTTCTGTCAGTGGGTAATAGCAATCTTCATGATGCTTTTCGGCGTAAACTTCAACCTGTATTACCTGATGATTTTGTGCAAATTCCGTCAGGCATTTTCCTCCCGTGAATTGTGGATTTACGCAGGCGTGATTGTTTTTTCTGCAACGGTAGTAACTTTCAATGTCATCAGCCAACTTCCCTACACCAAAACAACGGCGGACGCCGTGCGGTTTGCGGTGTTCCATGTGGCGTCTTTCCTCACGACGACGGGGTACACGGCAATACCGGCGTCTTCCAGCATCAACGCTTGGCCGTTGCTGTCCAAAAGTCTGCTGTTTTGTCTTATGTTCATCGGTGGCTGCGCCGGCAGTACTGCCGGTGGACTTAAAGTTTCCCGTGTGGCAATTTTGGGATGCTCGGTACGCAAAGAGTTGCGCAAGATACTTCATCCACGCAACGCCAACTCCGTCAAATTCGAAGGCAAGGTGCTTTCGAAGGAAGTTTTGCAAAGCGCAACAAACTACTTCGGTATTTACATGTTGGTGCTTATTTCCACCTTTTTGATACTGTCCTTCGACGGGTGTCCCGACCTTACTATTGAAGCAAACATAACGGCAGCGGCGTCCTGTCTGAACAACATAGGCCCTGCCTACAGCACCGTTGCGTCGGGTTACTACATGTATTCGCCTTTGTCCAAAATTGTGCTTTCCGTAGCAATGCTTCTGGGCAGGTTGGAAATCTACCCGCTGTTGCTGACCCTTTCGCCCAAAACGTGGATAAGACGCAGATTGTAAAAGCCAAGGCGCAAGCGTTGCAATGTTGTTGCACAAAAAAAATGGTTTGTATTCGTAAAAAACTGTCCTTTCGGGCAGTTTTTTTGTTGCATTTTTGCAGTGAGGTGTTTTTGGGGTAATTTACAGTGATGCTGTATTTTGGTGAAAATTTGCAGTAATGCCGTGTTTTTACGTATTTTACAGTTAAATGCTGTATTTTTGCATAATTTGCAGTTATGCCGTATTTTTCGAACTTGCGGTGTTGTTTTTAGGCAATTTGCGGTTTTCGAATAAGTTTTCCAAGCGTTGGAAGTTTTACATTGTGTCGGGTAGTTTTTGTAAAAAGCCAAAACGCTTTTTGTGGCAACCGTGCAAAAGCAGGCGCAAGGGTAAAATATCGCTTTCACCTATGTGGCGTGTTACCTAATAATAACGGTAGTGCAGCGTTGTCAAGCAACGCAATACTTGTTGCCGTCAGCCCTTTTGCCGGAATGGTCATGGGCAAATCACTCGTTATATGCGAAAAACGAACTTTTTCAAAACTTGTTTTCAACAAAAGGCCAAGTGCGGAAAACATGTTGAAAAGATATTTGTGCGTAGGTAACAAAAAAACGTGTCTGCAAAAGACACGTTTTGTTTTGTCGAAAATAACGGTAGCGCAGCGTTGTCAAGCAACGCAATACTTGTTGCCGTCAGCCCTTTTCTCTGTTGGAAAACTGCATTATCTTTTTTGTTTCGCCGAAAATCACCAACTTGTCGCCCTTTTCAAAGACGTAGTCGGCGGAGGGACTTGCCACAACATGTCCCACTTTTTTGACGGTGAGAATGTTTATTCCGAATTTGCTGCGTGGCGACAGTTGCACAAGCGTTTTCCCAAGCCACGAAGCAGGCAAGGCAATTTCAAAAATGGAGTGTTTTTCGTCCAGTTCGATGTAGTCGTACACGTTTTCAACGTTCAGTTTCACCGCCATTTTTTCCGCAATGTCCAAGTCGGGGTAGATTACTTCGTCTGCGCCGTTGCGCAAGAGGAACTTTCGCTGAATGTCCGTTGTGGCTTTTGCAATGACGTACTTTGCCCCGCATTCCTTCAAAAGGGAAGTTATTTCCAGCGAGGATTGGAAGTCGTCGCCGATTGCCACAATGCACACGTCAAAAGCGGGAATATCCATTTTCGCCAGGTTGTTGACGTTCATGCAGTTGGCAATGAGGGCGTTGGTGTAGATGGGTGCAAGACTGTTGATGACGTCCTCGTTTTTGTCCACAATCATCAGTTGGTCGCCCATTTCCAGCAGTTTTTCGCCGATTGTCTGACCGAATTTTCCCATTCCGATAAGCAAAACAGATTTCATATTTCCTCCTTTTCAGCCGACAAGGATAGTGTCGTCCAAAGGTTTCCGTATGTTGGAAACCGAGCGGTTTTCGCCGAAGGCAAGCGCCAGCGTGAGTATTCCCACCCTGCCTGCGTACATCAGCAAAATAAGAATAAGTTTGGATATTGAGCCGAGTTTTGTGGTGAGCGACATGGAAAGTCCCACAGTACCCAATGCCGAAACCGTTTCAAAAAGCACGGCTTTGAAGGGCGCAACGGAGTCCATTTCGATGGTGCAGATTGCCAGCGTGGCAACAATCACCAAAAACAGACAGGACACGAAAATTGCCAACGCCTGTCCCAGCAGTGCATGGTCTATGCGTCGTTTGCCTGCCTCTATGTCCTTTTTGCCACGGAAAGCGGCAAACATTCCCATCACTATCACAGCAATTGTGTTGGTTTTCACCCCGCCGGCAGTGGAAGCGGAACTTCCGCCGATAAACATAAGTATCACGGCAAGCAGGTAGCCGCTGTCGGAAAGCCCCGACATGTCCACCGTGTTGAAACCTGCCGTACGTGTGGTTGTAGAATTGAAAAATGCCACCAACACCTTTTCGCCAAATGTAAAATCGGCTGTTTCGACGTTGTTTCTTTCAAACACTACAAACAGCAACGTGGACACCACCAAAAGACTTGCGGTAACGGAAAGCACCATTTTTGTGTGCAGTCGAAATTTTTTCCAACGGAATTTTGTATCCCAAATGTCGCTCCACACGCAAAATCCCAAACCGCCGATAATTATCAAAAATGCTATCGTAAGCACCACAAGCGGGTCTTTGGCGTAGTAGGTGAGGGAAGCAAATTCGCCGTACTCTGCGCCAAGAATGTCGAAACCGGCATTGCAAAAGGCCGAAACGGAGTGGAAAATGGCAAAATACAACCCGTACAGTGTGCCGAAGGTGGGAATAAACCTTATGCTCAGCAAAATTGCGCCGATACCCTCAAACAAAAACGTCCCCAAAAAGATGCGTTTTATCATGTGTCTTAGGCTGGCAAGGTCGGAACCTCCTGTCGAAAGCATCAGTACCTTTCTGCCGTAAAGCCCCATTTTTTTGCCGAACATGCTCACTGCCAGCGAAACAAAGGTCATAAAGCCCAATCCGCCTGTTTGAATCAACGCCAAAATGACAATCTGCCCGAAAAACGTCCAGTGAGTACCCGTGTCGTAGGGTACAAGACCGGTAACGCAGGTTGCCGATGTGGACACAAACAAAGCATTTATGTAGGTAGTGGTGCCGTCGGCTGTGGCAGACGGAAGACTCAACAGTGCGCTGCCGCACAAAATCACCGTCAGATACCCCACCGCAAGCAACTGCCATCCTGAAAGTTTGAAAGATCGTTTGCTTTTCATTGTGTAAAACCGCAATTTTTTTGTTGCCGATGTCGGTACTAATGCTGAAATAATACCCTAATATTGTCCAAAAGTCAACTGTATAATGCCAAATAATTAAGTTAATTGTAATTTTGAAAAAGCAAAAACAGCGTTGGACGACTTTGCAATCACGGGTTTGCAGTAATAAATTTTGTGCATGTTAACTCAATCGGCAGTCAATGGCAACGTGTCGCACTAGGGTTGTGAAGCGCAGGCTTGTTGTTTTGAAGGTGTTGCGGTAAGTCTGGTGCAATTTGCAGTTGTTTTACAAGGAAAACCTATGTCGCCTCTTTGCATAATTTGCAATCACGGGTTTTCAGCAATAAATTTTGTGCATGTTCGTTCAATCGGCGGTAAACAACAACGTGTCGCACAAGGGGTGTGTGGGGGCAAAGACTTGTTGTTTTGAAGGTGTTGCGGTCGTTTATCGAAGCAACGCCGATATGCAAAACAATGTTGTTTGTGCGTTTCTGTTGATTGTTTGGTTTTGCTGTGGTACAATAAAAAAAGAGGTGAAACATGATACTTTACAAAAACGGACTTGCTCTTTTGGGCGACAAATTGGTAAAAAACGACATAGTGGCAAACCACGGCAAAATTATCGAAATTTCCACGGAAATAGTTCCCGACGAGCAAACGGAGGTGGTGGATTGCACCAACCGTTACATTTTGCCCGCTTTGGTGGACATTCACACTCACGGCGCAAACGGATACGACTTCAACACAGCCGATACGGACGGAATGAAAAAGATTTTGGATTTTTACATTGCCCACGGCGTAGGCACCGTTTTCCCCACCGTCATGACGGACGATGAGGAACGCATTTGCCATCAGTTGGAACTGATTGTTCAACTTGCCAAAGACTATCCGGAAATCAAAGGTATTCACTTGGAAGGCCCCTTCCTTTCGGAAAAGTTTTGCGGTGCAATGCCTGTGCAACATTTGCGCAATCCGTCGGCGGATTTGTTTTTCAAGTTCCAAAAACATGCAAACGGTATGATAAAAATTGTTACCGTTGCGCCCGAATTGCCCAAAGCGGTGGAATTTATCGGCGAAATTTCCGACACAGGCGTGGTGGTGTCGTTGGGACACAGCGGTGCAAACGGCGAAACGGTACAAAAGGCCATCAAGGCGGGGGCAAAGTCTTTCACGCATTGGGGCAACGCTATGTCGCAACTTGACCGACACGACCTCAACATGGCAGGGAGCGCAATGCTTTCCGACAACTTCTGCGAAGTAATTTGCGACGGAAAGCATGTTCAGAAAGATGTTTTCCGCCTGCTGGTGCGCACAAAAGGTTTGGACAAGGTAGTGTGCATTACCGACAGCATAATGGCAACGGGATTACCCGACGGCGACTACACCTTGGCGGGCAACGACGTTGTGGTGGTAAACGGCGACGCCCGACTTAAAAGCAACGGCGTGCGTGCAGGCAGCACGTTGGACGCCTACACCGGTTTGGCAAACGCCGTTTCCTTCACGGGGTTGCCGTTGCATCAGGCAATAAGAATGTGGACCGTCAACCCTGCCAGACTTGTCGGACTTTCCCATCGCATAGGTACAATCGAAGTAGGCAAAGACGCCGATTTCATTCTGTTCGGCTGAGGTCGAAAGACAATTTTTTGACTTTTCTGGTAGCAATTACCCAAAGCAGGCATGCAAAAGGCTACTTTGAGGCGAAAAGGGCATTGCTTTTCACTTTTTATCGGGCGAAATCGTTTTTTCTTGGTAAACGCTTAAAAACAGTAAAAGCAAGTTTTTGTTTTGTGAATTTTGTGCGGACAGCGTGCAGTTTGCCTTTCCGCAAAGCAAAATTCCGTTGTAGTTTTCCGTTATTTGCAGTAAATTTTTGCAAAAGGCAGTTTTCCGTGGCGTAATCCTCAAAGACGGGCAAAAGCAAGTTCTTGTTTTGTGAATTTTGTGCGGACAACGTGCATTTTGTTTTTCCGCAATGCAAAATTCCGTTGTAGTTTTCCGTTATTTGCAGTAAATTTTTGCAAAAGGCAGTTTTTCCGTGGCGTAATCCTCAAAGACGGGAAAAAGCAAGTTTTTGCTTTGTGGAATTTGTGCAGACAACGTACATTTTGTTTTTCCGCAAAGCAAAATGCCGTTGTAGTTTTCCGTTGTCGCAGTAATTTTTTGCAAAATTCGGTTTTTGTTGCAGGAAGCAGATGCAAAGTTTTTCGGCAAAGGTCAATGGCAAATTTTGAAGAGGTAAATGTTTTTGCAAGTTGCAAAGGGTTTGCAGTACTCTGCTAAAAACGCTTGACTATTTTTTTTGCTTGCGGTAGAATAGAACAGCACGAAAGGAAAATCTTTCAAAAAAATCAGCGAGGTGGGCGAAATGAAACAAGGTATACATCCGAATTATCATCAGGCGACTGTTGTATGTGCTTGTGGCGCTACGTTCCAGACGGGTACAACCAAAGACACCGACATCATCAAGGTGGAAATTTGCAACAAGTGTCACCCCTATTTTACGGGCAAGCAAAAGTTGGTTGACGCAGGCGGACGTGTTGACAAGTTCAACAAGAAGTACGGCTTCGACAAAAAGTAAAGATGATAAATCAAGGGAACGGCAACAAGCCGTTCCCTTTTTCTTTGTTTTTTGCGTTAAGAAGTTGAAACGCAGTTGTTTCACGGGCGTAAATGGCGATTGCATGCGCCAAATGCCACAAAGAACAAAAAACGTCGACGGCAAAAACGTTGTTGCCTTTTGCAAACTTTTTTCGTGCAAATCTGCCTTTACACATTGTACTGTTTTGCCTTTGCATTGCGGGCTTTGACTGTGCAGTAAAAACAGTTGTTGTTTTTTTGTTGTGAAGGTGTGGCGCATTGTGGCGTTGCCGTCTGCGTCAAATTTTGTTGCCGTGTTACAAACTTTTGCTACCGTTTGCGCAAAAATGTGCAATTTTACGGTTGAGGACGTCCACCGCCTATCTGTGAAATTACTTCCCACGTGCGTGCGCCCACAATGCCGTCGGGTACAAGGGCATTTTCCAACTGGAACTGCACGACAGCCTCTCTTGTGGCGTTGCCGAAGATGCCGTCTATTGCTCCCGTCGGATAAAGTTTCGTTGTGAGTTTGCTTTGCAGGTATCTGACGTAGTTTCCCCTGTTGCCCTGCCTCAACGTCGGGCGAGGAGGCAAAACAAGCAGTGTACGCCAGGTGTTGTTGCCCACAATGCCGTCGGCAACAAGTCCGTTGTTCATTTGGAAGGAAACAACGGCATTTCTTGTGGCGTTGCCGAAAATGCCGTCCACGGCAATGTTGTAACCAAGGTTGCGCAACATAAACTGCAACACTTCCACGTAGTTGTTGCGGCTGCCCTGCCGCAGAAGAGGGTAATTTTGCAGTTCACGGGCAACGTAGTTTGCGCCAAGGTACTCGCACACGCCTTTGCAACATTCTTCACCCACTTCGGTGTGGAAGTCGGGGTCAAGCATCAGTTTGGCTTCGTCAAAGTTTGTCATAAAGCCGGGTTCCACAAGGGTTGAAACGCAGTTGACGCTTTGCAACACGCCGACGTTGGTGAGGGTTGACACCCCTCTGCCCACCTGATTCGTCCCCTCAATCAGTTGCACGTAAATTTCTTCCGACAACGCTCTGCTGCTGTCGGGAAAGCGGTTTAAGGGGGAATAGAATGTGAGAATGCCGCTTGCGGAATTGAAACTGGTGCCGTTTCCGAAAGCGTTGTAACCGAAAGTTACAAGCAGGGTGAGATTTTGTCTGTTTATTCGGCGTACTCTTTCCGAAATTGATATGTCGATAATTTCCGGTTTGACGTCGTAAACGTCGAAACCGCACCGCAAACACGCTTCAATAAAGCAGTTTTTGGTTGGTCTGTTGAATTCGTTTTCGTAAAACGATCTGTTTATGTGGGGCAAAACGGGCGTGCGTTTTCCCGCAGTGGGGGGATTTTGACCGTGTTCGTCATTTGCCCCTATGTAGTAGGTAGCCAAAATTTTACCTCCTTGTGATTTTTTGCACGCAGTTTGCAAAACATTTTAGGAAAGTAAAAAAATGTCGCAAAAAGGTGTATTCAACACATTTTATGCGACATTTTGTTTTTAAGTTACTTTACCGCACGGGGGAACGGGTTTGCTTGTATCTTTTTACAGCAACGGGCGGAAAAGATTTCCCACCAGACAAACCAATTTTTCCCACAGACGCAGTGGCGGAGGGGTGATTTGCAACTGACTGTTTTGGCATGTCTGTACCATGTCGGCGTACATTTCTCTTACGGCGGCGGTGTCGTACATGTACACGCCGCATTCGTAGTGATGCACGAAACTGCGGTAGTCCAAATTGATTGTGCCGCACACCCCTGCAATGCCGTCGGCTACAATGTTTTTGGCGTGGACGAATCCGTCGGTGTAACTGTAAATTTTCACGCCCACATCCACCAATTTTTTGCAACTTTGTTTTGTCATGGCGTACACGGTTTTTTTGTCCGGTACAGCGGGAATAAGTATGTTTACGTTTACCCCACGCAGGGAGGCTCTGCGCAAAGAATCTATTACCGTTTCGTCGGCAATAAGATAGGGCGTGGAAATGTACAGGTCGTACACCGCCTGGTCAATTAGGTTGAGGTAGACGCTTTTGGCAATCTGTTCGTTGTAAAGCGGACGGGGACCGTCCCCGAAGGGAGCCACAATTCCTTTGTCGGCAAATTTTTCCGTGTGAGAAAACACCAGATATCTGTCGAAATCCTCCGTCTTTTTGGTCGCCATGTCAAACATTTGCAAAAACATTGTGCAAAGGGTAGTAACGGCGTTGCCTACAATTCTTACGGCGCTGTCCTTCCAGTAGCCGTACAGTTTTTTCTCGTTGATGTATTCGTCGGCAAGATTGATGCCCCCGATGTATCCCACCTTTCCGTCGATAACGGCTATTTTTCGGTGGTCTCTGTTGTTGTACACGGCGGAAGCCACAGGCCTTATGGTAGCAAATTTTGCACACCGTATGCCTTCATTTTGTAATTTGCGGTAAAACGTTCTGCCAACGTGAGTGAGGCTTCCAAGGTCGTCGTACAGCAAACGTACCTCCACGCCGCAGGAAACTTTCCGTTTCAGCACCTGCAAAATGCTGTCCGTCATCTTTCCTTCTTCCACAATGAAGTATTCCAGAAACACGAATTTTTCCGCTTTTTCCAACTGTTCCAGCAAGTCGGCAAGGAAAAGTTCGCCGCAACCGAAATACACCGTGTCCGTGTCGGAAAAGGACGGAGCGCCCATTTTGTGCAGATATTCTATCTGTCGCAGGTACTTTGTGGGGGCGGAAGGGTGCATGTCGGAAAAGCGTATCTGAGGCAGTTTGGCAAACATTTTGCGTTGGGAAAGAGAGGCGTTGTTGCGTGAGAAAATGAGGTACAGCACAAAACCTACCACGGGAACGATGGAAACGAGAATGGACCAGGGCAGTTTGGCTTCGCAGGACATGTCCCTGTTTATTATCAGCAACAGTGTTATTACCAGCATTGTCGTGGAAACGATAGTGGCTACACGGTAGTAGGAACTGAAATAGAAGGTTACGGCTATTGCCAGCGCAACCTGCAACACTATTGCCAAAAAAATCAGCGTAAAACGGCTGAACACGATTTTCAGTAATTTACCCATGCTTTCCTCCCTGTAAGTTTTGCCTGACTTTCGCTGGGAAAGTCAAAAACATTGCTTTTCCTTCTAAATAATACAAAAAATTTTGTTTTTTTGCAATAGTTTGGTTTTGTGTGGCGTCAAACAAAGCCTTGCCTGCCTTTTTGACGGTTTCCGCTACTGCGTAACAAGACGTCGGTAACTTGCCTCACGGGGTACAAAAGTCTTTTGCAACGTGTTGCAACGGTGTGCAAGGTAAACAAAGGCAAGAGTAACAACCGCCTTGCAAAAAATTGACAAAAAACCGATGTAGAGTTAAAATTTATCTATTATGCAAAAAACAAATGACGTTTTGATTTTGGGAATAGAAAGTTCCTGCGACGAAACCGCCGCTTCCGTTGTTAAAAACGGCAGGGAAATTTTGTCCAACGTGGTGCTTTCGCAAATAGACATTCACCGTTTGTACGGCGGAGTCGTGCCGGAAATTGCCAGCCGAAACCATGTCGAGGCAATAGACAAGGTGGTGGGCGAAGCGTTGAAACAGGCAAACGTTTGCTTGGGCGACCTTTCCGCAGTTGCCGTTACCTACGGGGCGGGGCTTGTGGGAGCGTTGCTCGTCGGCGTATCCTTTGCAAAAGGGCTGTGTCAGGCAAGCGGATTGCCTCTTATTGCCGTCAATCACATAGAGGGGCACATTTGCGCAAACTACCTCACCTATCCCGATTTGCAACCCCCGTACATGTGCTTGCTCACCAGCGGCGGACACACCGCAGTTGTGCGTGTGGACGACTACGACAGTTGCCACGTGTTGCGTTCCACCGTTGACGACGCCGTGGGCGAAGCCTTCGACAAGGTGGCACGTGTGTTGGGATTACCCTATCCGGGAGGGCCGGAAATCGACAAACTAGCCTCTTGCGGCAATGCCGTTTACACCTTCCACTCCGTGGTTATTTCCAACGGCAATTTCAGTTACAGCGGTTTGAAAACGGCTGTGATAAACACCGTGCACAATGCCGTGCAACGGGGTGAAGAGATAAACAAGGCGGACGTTGCCAAAAGTTTCAACGTGTGCGCCGTGGATGGGCTTGTTTCCTGTCTTGAACAGGATTGCCTAAAAGAAAACCTTAAAACCGTTGCCGTTGCCGGCGGTGTGGGCGCAAACAGTTACCTGCGTCGGAAAATGGCGCAAATGGAAAATAAAGGGTACAGGGTGTGCCTGCCCAAACTGTCGCTTTGCGGCGACAATGCGGCAATGATTGCATCCCGTGGGTACTTTCACTTTGTAAAGGGACAGTTTGCCGACCTTTCGCTGAATGCCTGTCCCACACTCAAATTGCGTGGCGAAAAGCCTTCGCACTGAACAAAAAACCAATTTACCGCAGACGGACAACCTGTCCGCAAGGAGAGAGTATGAAAAGAAATTCCCAAGTGCAGACGGTGCAACGCATCAACGCCGATGTGGCGCATGGGCTCACCGCACAGCAGGTAAAACAGCGTATTGCCGAAAAGAAAACCAACAAAACCAAAAAGGTAGTGGGCAAAAGTTATCTTTCTATTTTTGCCACCAATATTTTCACCTTTTTCAACCTGTTGGGATTCATCATTTTCGTGCTTATGCTCATTTGCCGCAGCGTAACCAACATGATGTTCATCGTCATAATTCTTGCCAACACTGTGATAGGTATTTTTCAGGAAATACGCAGCAAACTTGCTGTGGAAAAACTGTCCATCGTAAGCGAACCTACCGCAACGGTGGTGCGTGACGGCAAACAGCAGTCCATTGCCACAAGAGACATTGTGCTGGACGACGTGATTGTGTATTCGGCGGGCAAACAAATTTGCACCGACTCCGTCGTTTTGCAGGGGGAAGTGGAAGTAAACGAATCCATGCTGACCGGCGAAAGCGATTCCGTCAAGAAAAAGGCGGGGGACGTGCTGTTCAGCGGCAGTTACATTGTTGCAGGCAACTGTGTGGCACGTTGCGACAAGGTGGGCAAGGAAAATTACATAGAACAACTTTCCGCCCGTGTCAAAAAGGCAAAAACGCCCAACTCGCAACTGATAAAGGGAATAAAGACAATAATAAAATTCATTTCCGTCATTATCTTCCCCTTGGGAATAGCCACATTCTTTTGCAGTTCGCAAATACGTGGATTGCTTGGCGACAACGTCAATTTGTGGCTCAACTACGTTGTCAAACCGCAACCGGACATCGTTGACACCGTAAACGAGGCAATAAAGGCGATGAGCGGTTCCATGATAGGAATGGTGCCCAGCGGAATGGTGCTTCTCACCAGCGTCGCCCTTGCCGTTGCGGCTTTGAAACTGGCACGCAAAAAGGTGCTTGTAAGGGAACTTCCCTGCATTGAAATGCTTGCCCGTGTGGACACGTTGTGTCTGGACAAGACGGGTACCATTACCGACGGCACGATGACGGTGGAAGACGTGGTGTGCTTCGGCAAACACACCCGTGAGCAAGTCAGTCAGATTGTGGCAAGCGTCGTGTCCGCCACCGGCGACGACAACATGACGGCGCAAGCACTGAAAGCCTTCACCGCCGACATTGCAACAATTCCTGCGGTAGCGCACATTCCCTTTTCTTCACAACGCAAGTATTCGGCGGCAACGCTTCAGGGAAAAGGAACGTTTGCAATAGGCGCAGCGGAATTTATGTTTGAAAAAACCGACGCTCAGTTTGACGAAGCATGCAAAAAACTTTTGCAACAAGGCTTGCGTGTGCTTGCCGTGGGCTACTCTTCCGAGGAAATTGCCGACGGCTCCGTGAAGGGACTTAAACCCCTTGCGCTTGTTGTGTTGCAGGACACGTTGCGCAGTAACGCCTGTGAAATTATCGGCTGGTTCCGTGACAACAACGTGGACGTGAAAATCATTTCCGGCGACAATCCCCTTTCCGTATCGGTAATTGCGCAGAAAGTTGGTGTCAAAAATGCCGACAGGTACATTTCTTTGGACGGAATGACGGACGAAGAAGTGGCGGAGGCGGCAACGCAGTACACCGTTTTCGGACGTGTTACCCCCGAACAGAAAAGCGTACTTGTAAAGGCGATGAAAAAGGCGGGACGCACGGTGGCAATGGTGGGCGACGGCGTAAACGACATTCTGGCAATGCGTGAAAGCGACTGCGCAATAAGCGTGGGCTGCGGTACCGACGCCGCAAAAACGGTGGCAAACCTCGTGCTTATGGACAATCAGTTCAGTTCCATGCCAAGGGTGGTTGCCGAAGGCAGACAGGTAGTCAACAACATTCAAAACAGTTCGTCGCTGTTTTTGATGAAAACATCCATGACGATACTCACCACCGTGTTGTGTCTTATCCTTCAACGCACCTATCCGTTTGAGCCGCAACACCTGTACGCAATGGAATTTTTCGTGATAGGTATTTCCTCTTTCCTGCTGGCACTGAAACCCAACAGAAATCTCATCAAGGGACACTTTGTCGCCAACACGCTGAAAAGCACCCTTCCCAGCGGAATAGCCATGTTCCTGTCGGTGGCAATGACCTACGCATTCATGAATGTGCTTGGAATTGCCGACAATGCCGAACAAATCAGCACCGTTGCAATGTTTTCCATGACGGCAACGGGCGTGCTTGCACTGTGGATATTGCTTTTCCCCTACGATCTGATAAACCTCGGCATAGGTATTTTGGGAACGGTGGGCACCGTGGGATGCTACCTTGTTTTCCCCTGGGCTTTGGGACTTATCGCAAGTTGGACGGGAGGCGAAGAACCCACCCCCATGTTTGTTTCCATCGACGGCAACGCAATTTTGTTCATAGCGCTTAATGCGCTTGTAATGGCGGCGCTCATCGTGTGCGGAAAGTTGATTATGCACACAATCGAAAAAAGAAAACTATCAAAAACATTAAAAGAGGCGTAATATGCAATTTGAAGAGGCTTTGCAATTTTACAAACAGCAACGCAGAAAAATTCTGGCGCAACATTTTGCCGATTTCGTCATCTCGTGGGATATGCAGACGGATGCCGCACCGCAAAGTATTTCCGCCGACGCCGAGTACGGCGCAGTACTTTCGGAATACAGTTACGAACTTGTTTCCGACGAAAAATTCGTGGAGGCGGTGGAAACGCTGGACGGCAACAGGCAACTGTTGGACGACGTGCTTTGCCACGAAGTGGAAGTAATGAAAAAAAACATTCGTCAGACACGCAGTATTCCCAAGGAAGAGTACTCTGCCTACAACCTGCTTGTTTCGCAGGCGTACCCCGTGTACGTCAAGGCAAAGACGGAAAACGACTTTGAACTTTTCCGCCCCTACCTGGAAAAAATAGTGGACTACTGTCGCAAAACGACCGTTTGGCTTGCCGACGGCGAAACCAAAGGTTACGACGTGCTTCTGGACATGTTCGAACCGCACTACACCACAAAGCAATACGACGAATTTTTTGCTTTGTTGAAAGAAAAACTTGTACCGTTGATAAAAAAAGTGTCCACAAATCCCCCGCCGGTACCCGATTGGGCAACGCAACTGTGCTACAAAGAGGGGCAAAAACGTTTTTGCGAGTACCTGCGTGACGTCATGTGTTTCGACAAATCCCGTGGAATAATGAAGGAAAGCGAACACCCCTTCACAAGCGGTTTCGGCACCGACGACGTGAGAATCACCAACCACTACTACGAAAACAACGTTGTGCCGGCAATCTATTCGGTAATTCACGAAACGGGACACGCCCTTTACGAACAGCAGTGCGACAGGTCGCTCAACGGCACGCTGAGCGGCGGCGGAGCAAGTTTGGGCATGCACGAAAGTCAATCCCGTTTCTACGAAAACATGATAGGGCGCAGCGACGCATTCTGGAAAGTGCATTACAAACACCTGCAACAGCACTTCCCCGTTCAGTTCCGCAAGGTTACGGAAAAACAGTTTGTGGACTTCGTCAACCGCACCGAATGTGGTTTTGTGCGTACGGAGGCGGACGAACTCACCTATCCGTTGCACATCATGCTTCGTTACGAAATAGAAAAGAAACTTATCGACGGCAGTTTGCAGGTCAAAGACCTTCCCCGCTACTGGAATGAAAAATTCACCGAATACTTCGGAATCACCCCTCCCAACGACACTTTGGGCGTGTTGCAGGACGTGCATTGGGCGTACGGTAACTTCGGCTACTTCCCCACCTATGCTTTGGGGTCGGCAATCGCCGCCCAACTGTACCACAGCATGCAAAAGGACTTCGACGTGGAGGAAAGTTTGCAAAGCGGCACAACGGAAAAGGTCAACGAATGGCTGAAAGAACACGTCCACAAGTACGGTTCTTCCAAGTATCCCGACGAAATTTTGCGTCTGGCAACGGGCGAGGACTTCAACCCCAACTATTACGTGGATTACCTCGTGAAAAAGTTTTCCAGATAAACTCTTTTCTGCGGCAACGGCGCAAAAGCGTCAACCGCACCGGACATGCCGTACCAAACGCAAGAGGTAAAAGACGTCCGAAGCAAAACGGTCAAAAGCCCAAGTGTTGCGTGTACGCCATGGCTTAAAACGTTGCGCACAACAGCGATATTCTTGCGACGTCAAGGCACACGGTCGTTCAACGTATTCGAGCAAGTTGCCGAGGGAAATGTCAGACAAACACAAATTCAATATGAGTTCAATATGAGCAAAAAGGCAGAGGGCGTTTGCCCCTGCCTTTTGTTTTTGTCCGTTTTGACATTTTACCGTATTTTATACTTTTTTATTGCACAAAACACGGTATTTTGCAGGCAAAATGTGCATAACTGTGTGGATAAGTGCAAAAGTGGGGGTAAAAATCAGTAAAAAGAGATAAAATTCTGCAAGTTTCGACGTTCTTCTCCCTTTTGCGCTTTCGCCCATGCGAAAGGACGGCAGAAAGGTCGTTTGGTTTTTTCAAAAGATTTCCAAAGGAAAATTGCCACCCGACGGCGTTTTCCGTGCGGTTTTCCCTAGTACAAATTGTTTGGGGCGTTTGGTTGTACGCAATGGGGGCAAACAAATTTGACGTCGGCACAACACTGTCAAGCGTGCGTTTTGCGACAAGTTGACATTTTTAAGTTTTTTACCGTTTTTGGAAAAATTACCTTTAACGGAGTGTTTACAAATGCTTGCAAAAATAAAATTATTGTTGTATAATAACTTCGCCTGTAATTCGGGCACCTTGCCGCAAGGACCTGTTGCGGCCACAAAGACCACAAGGAGGTAAAAAATCATGAACAGTTACGAATTGTTGTACATTATCGACAACGAAATCTCCGACGAAGCCAAAGAGGCGGTAGTTGCAAAGATTTCCGCAGTCATTACAGATAATGGCGGCACAATCGACGGTGTGGACAAATGGGGAACAAGAAAACTTGCCTATCCCATCAACTACAAGACCGAAGGCTACTATGTTCTGGTAAACTTCACTGCTCAGGCTACGCTTCCCAGCGAACTTGAACGTGTAATGCGTATTACCGACAGCGTTGTTCGTTTTTTGGTAGTTAAGAAATAAGGAGAGCACCATGAACAAAGTATTTTTAATTGGCAGATTGACACAGGACCCCACAGCATCCACAGTGGCATCGGGACATTCCTATTGCAGATTTTCCATCGCAGTCAACCGTTACTCTTCACGTGACGGAGAAAGCCGTGCGGATTTCATCAACATCATCACATGGGACAATCTTGCGCAAAACTGCGTGAAGTACCTGGAAAAGGGAAGTCAGGTTGCCGTTACCGGAAGCATTCAAACGGGCAGTTACGAACGTGACGGTATCAAACGTCAGACATTCGACATCCGTGCCGACCAGGTGGAATTCCTTTCCCGTTCCGGCAGTGGCAATCAAAGTCAAAGCAACCAAAGCAATTCGTCCAATCAGGACATCGACACGCTGAAAGAAGTGGATGATTCCGACGACGATATGCCGTTCTAAACAAGGAGAAAACCAATATGGAAAACAAAGAAATTAAAAAACCGGTAAGAAAGCCTGCACGCAGAAAGGTTTGTAACTTCTGCGTCGAAAAGGCACAGTCCATCGATTACAAGGACGTTGCAAAACTCAAAAAGTATCTCACGGAAAGCGGAAAAATTCTTCCCCGCCGTATGACAGGTGTGTGCGCCCGTCATCAAAGAGAACTTGCCGTTGCAATCAAACGTGCCCGTCAGATGGCTTTGATACCTTACGTAGCAGACTAATGCACGTCCCGCTTCCTTCGAAGCGGGATTTTTTTACCCTTTTTTGTGGCGGTAAACATTGTAAAGGGCAGGCGTTGCGCCCGCTTTTTTGCCAAATGGGCGTTTTTGCCACGTTGCGGCGCAGGTCGCATCGTTTTGTTTTTGCCGACAAAAAGTCTTTGACTTTCGCCTGCAAGGCAAAAAGGTGCGGGAAACCCTTTTGTACGCAAAACCTGCCTACGGTAGGGCAAAAACGTTGCATGCAACGTGGAAAATGACTTTTGAGCCGTGAAAAGAAAACTTCACAGGCTGGCGGTAACACCTTTACAAAAGATTTTTTTTGTTGTATAATGCTTCAAATATAATTCCGCACGGTAAGTTTACGGAATATTCGGTGTAAACATGAAGTTATTGAGAAAAATCGCTTGCAGAACCTATCAGTTTTTTGTGAAAATCGGAATGGCGTTTATGCCTTGGCGACAACCCGTGCTTTTGCAGGGCGAGGGCAGTTTTGAAAACGTCGGCAGTTTCTTGTGTGACAAAAAGGTGCACAAACTGCTTGTCGTGTGCGACAGACAAGCCATCGAGAGGCACGCTTTGGATGGCTTTTTTCACAAAGCGGATTTGCAGTACTTCGTGTTTGACGGAGTACTTCCCAACCCCACCGTTCAACAGGTGGAAGAGGCTTTGTCGGTGTACATTGCCAACGAGTGCGACGGTATTCTGGCTTTTGGCGGCGGTTCGGTAATGGACTGCGCCAAGGCGGCGGGCGCAAGGGTGGCGCAACCGCAAAAGAGCGTCAATCAGATGCGAGGTTTGCTTAAAGTGCGCAAAAAACTGCCCACTTTCGTGGCGGTACCCACAACGGCGGGTACGGGAAGCGAATGTACCGTGGCGGCAGTAATTACCGACGGCGAAACGCATGACAAGTACGCAATAAACGACTTTGCCCTCATTCCTCACTATGCGGTGCTTGACCCGTTACTAACTGTGGGACTGCCTCCGTTTTTGACGGCGACTACGGGAATGGATGCGCTGACTCACGCAGTGGAAGCGTACATAGGCAGATCCAATACCGTTGCTACACGCAAACAGGCGGAGCAAGCCACAAAACTTATTTTTGAAAATATCGTGCCGGCCACTCAAAACGGAAGCAACTTGCAGGCACGCGCCAACATGCAGAAAGCGGCGTATCTTGCAGGTCTGGCGTTCACCCGTGCGTATGTGGGAAACGTGCATGCGCTTGCCCATTCTTTGGGGGGCAAGTACAACATTGCCCACGGATTGGCAAATGCGATACTTTTGCCCGTGGTACTGAAAAAGTACGGCAAAAGCGTGCGTAAACCGTTGGCAAGGCTGGCAAAACTCGTCAACGTTGCCGAAAAAACCGATTCCAACGCCGTGGCGGCGGAAAAGTTTGTGGACGCCCTTTTCAGACTCAACAAAACGTTGGGTATTCCCGATAATTTCGGGGGTAAAATTCTCACGGAAGATTTGCGGCAACTGGCGCATCATGCCGAAAGGGAGGCAAACCCGCTGTATCCCGTTCCGCAGATATGGGATGTTGAGGACTTCGTGCAAGTCTATAGGAAGGTGCAGGGACAATGAACGACGACGTTTTTTCACGTTTTGAGTTGCACCTCACCAAAAAGTACGGGCAAAACTTTCTGACAGACCAAGCGGTGTTGGAAAAAATAGCGCAGGACGCCGACATTGCCGACGGCACGGTGGTGGAAATAGGCGCAGGCGCAGGCACGCTGACAAGGGTTCTCGGCAAATACGCCAAAAAGGTTGTCGCCTTTGAAATTGACAACAATCTTCAACCCGTATTAAAAGAAATGTTGCACGGCTACGACAACGTACAACTTGTAATGGGGGACATCATGCGCTACGATACGGCGCAGGTGGAGGCAATGTGCGGCGGCAGTTACAGCGTCGTTGCCAACATTCCCTACTACATCACTACGCCGATAGTAATGAAATTCGTGGAAGAGGGCAAAAACCTTGTTTCCCTCACCCTCACGATACAAAAAGAAGTTGCCGAGAGGCTGGCTGCGCATTGCGGAACAAAGCAATACGGTGCAATTACCGTGGCGGTAAACGCCGTTGCCGACGTGGAAATAACGCAAATTCTGCCTCGGACGCTGTTCCGACCGCAACCAAACGTGGACAGCGCAGTTGTCAAAATAACCATGCGTCGCAACAAGTTTGATATCGACGACAGGGCAATGTTCCGAAAAACGGTGAAAACGGCCTTTTCCATGCGCAGAAAAACGTTGGTAAACAATCTTTGCAACGGTTTTGCGTTAACCAAGGAAAAGGCTGCGGAAATATTGCAAACGTGCAATTTGCCGATAAATTGCCGTGGAGAACAACTTTCTCCGCAACAGTTTGTTTTGCTGGCAAATTGTCTTTACAGACAACAGGGGTAGCCTATGCTGGATTTGGACATGTCAAAATCTTACGCCCTTGCCGTTTCCGGCGGAGTGGATTCCATGGTGATGCTGCACATGTTTGCCACAATGAATCCACGCCCCAAGTTTTTTGTAGTAACGGTAAATCACAATCTGCGCAAGGAGGCTTCCGCCGATTGCCGTTTTGTGGCAAATTACTGCAAAAAATTCGGCGTCAAGTGCAAAACTTTCAACATAGATGTGCCTTCTTACTGTCAGGCAATGAAAGTTTCGGAAGAAACGGGCGCAAGATTGTTGCGTCTGGGGGTACTTAATTCTTTGGAAGTGGACTTTGTCTGCACGGCGCATCATGCCGACGACAACGCCGAAACGATACTGATGCACCTCATCAGAGGAAGCGGCGCCAACGGAATGGAAGGTATCAAGCGGCAACGTGGCAAGTTTTTGCGTCCTCTTTTGGACTATTCCCGTGCCGACATCGTGGAATACGCCCAAAAGCACAACGTGCCGCACGTGTACGATTCCACAAACGGGCAGGTCAAGTACACACGCAACTTTCTGCGCAACAAAGTCATTCCGCTTTTGTGCCAACTCAACGAAAACGCCCCTTCCAACATCACTCGCTTTGCGGAAAACATCTCTCAGGACAACGCCTATCTGGAAAGTCTTGCCGACGACTCGCAGGTGAAAATCTACGGCGACAGTGCGGAAATTCCTTCCTATCTGCTGCTTCAACCCAAACCCATTGCCTACCGTGTGTTGAGAAAGGTGTTTTTGCGTCTTAACATCTGGTACGACATCGAAAAGTTTCACTTCGACGCAATAATTCAACTTGCCGACAACTTCGGGGGGAAACGGCTTTCCCTGCCCTTCAACCTCACGGCGGTAAACGACTACGACAAGGTAACCATTCTCAAAAACGACGGTCTGCAAAAGAGTTATCAATTTGAAATGCCCTTTCAGACGGGAATTGTGCAAACGCCTGTCGGCACCGTTGCGGTGGTACGTCAGCCGCAAAAGGATGCATTGAAGTTCGACGTCAAAAAAATTCCGCCTACGGCGGTGTTTCGCACACTGAAAAGCGGCGACACCTTCGACAAGTTCGGCGGAGGAGGAAGCAAACCTCTCAACAGGTACCTCATCGACAAAAAAGTTCCCGCAAGATTGCGTCCCGGGTTGTTGCTTGTGGCGGACGGCAGCAACGTGCTTATCGTTTGCGGAGTGGAAATTGCCGACAGCGTCAAAACGGAGGAAGGTTCTTCCGTCTGCTACATCAAAAAAATCATTACCGACTGAAAACGGAGAAGTTTATGAAAGATTACTCAAACATACGGGAAGTTCTCATATCCAAAGAGGAGATATCCAACCGTGTCAGGCAACTTGCCGCACAGATTTCCGCCGATTACCGAGATAAAAACCCTGTGCTGGTGGGCGTTCTGAAAGGCGGATGGGTGTATCTTGCCGATTTGGTACGGGAAATGGACATCGATTGCGAAGTGGACTTCATTTCTGCCTCCAGTTACGGCAAAGGCACTACGACAAGCGGCAGCGTCAAACTGCTCAAAGACCTCACCGAGGACGTCTGCGGCAGACATGTGCTTATTGTGGAAGACATCATCGACAGCGGAATCACCCTTTCGCATCTAAAAAAACTGATAGAGGAAAAAAACGCCGAAAGCGTGGAAATAACTGCGCTGTTGTCCAAGCCTTCACGCCGTAAAGTACATGTGGACGTCAAGTACGTCGGGTTTGAAATTCCCGACAAATTTGTGGTGGGGTACGGAATGGATTTTGCCGAGAAACTGCGTGGTTTGCCGGAAATTTGCGTGCTGAAAGAAGAAATGTACAAAAAACAGTAGTGCCGACTTTTGTCGGCTTTTTTCGTATTTTGTAAAAACACGAAAGAAAGCGTAAAAAATTTTTGTTGCAACGTGGTAAGAAAAATGTTACAAAATGCACATTTTTGCCCCGTTTTTCCTCAACAGTGAAAATTTTAGCGTCAAATATTTTGGGAAAGTTATTGATTTTTGTGCGGGCAAATGGTATAATCTAATTGCATTTGAAAAGTAAGCGTCGCCTGCGGTAATTTTTACCGAGAATAATCTTTATCTCAGGCTTGCATAAATTGTAACAGTATATAAAATTTGCTGTGTAGGTCGTAAATAAGTCGTAAAATTTATTTGACGGCATTTTTTGTTTGTAACACGGCATTTTTTTGAATTTCACCCCTAATTCTTTCCTTTCGGGAAGAAATTTACAAGGAGAATGTTATTATGCAAAATTTACTTTTGTTCAGCAACCAGGTTGACGGAGCGTTTTTCGGCATTTGTATCGCTGTGGTTGCTATCATTGTCGCTATTTATTTTTTAATCCCCGTTATTTATCGAAAACAGTATCAGGAACAGCGTGAAAATCTGAAAAAGAGAGAAGAAGCGTTCAAACTTAACAAGCAAAACAAAGAAAACAGCGAAGAAGTTGCTGTGGAACAAGTCGCCGAAGACTCAAAGTCGGACGGCGCAAAAAGTGTTGACAATAAATAGTCTATGAAGAAAGCAAAACTTTTTGCCAAGATTGTTTATTACCTGTTCACAATTTCCATGGGCATACTGCTTGCGCTGTTTTTGCCTTTTTACTACTTTTACAGCGGCGAATCGCTCAACAGCATGCAACAGTCGCTGGAAAGCGGAAACTACTGGGAAGCAATGGTGCTTGTGGGAGGCTACTTCAACAAACAACCCGTTTTTCAGCAAGACTTGCCCGACGGCGGAGGAATAGTGCTTTTCGAAGCGGCAACGCTGACGGAAGGGCAAAACGCCGAAGGCGAAGAGGTGGCGGACGGACAAATGCACAAGTCTTATGCGGGATTTGTGTACGGAGTGAAGGACATCTACGAAGTTGACGGAAACGACAGCCTTGCCAAAGTCGTTGTGACGGACGTCAACGGCAACACTCACAACGTGGCGGTACTCAATCAGGACACCGACGGCGACGGAAAAGCCGACCGAATAAACACGCTGACATCCAACGGTTTTTTCTACATCGATTTGGACATAGACACGGTACAATCCGTTGCCAAAATCACCGTTGTGGACAAAAACGGAAATACGTTTGCGGAAATCCCGTCCACGGGAGAGTTGAATCTGACTTTCCAACAAGCCTTTTTTGCCGACGTGAATGACTTTTTGGTGGAATACAACAGAGATTATCAGTCGGACAAGTGCGAGCAACTGGACAGGGAATTCCGAGCAAAAAGCGAAAATTACGTCAAGAGTTCCTACTCTGTCGCTCCCAAAGGCTCGGCTGACAAAAAAGCCGCCGTCGTAGTGGTGCTGTACTTTGTCGGAATTTACGTCATCGGCGACTTTCTGGTGGGAAACCGTTACATTCTGAAATTTTTCCGTTGGTTGCTTGTAAAGGTATTCAAGGTAAAATTCAAAGAAAAGCCTGTCAAAAACAAGGAAGCGTTCGGCCACGACTACTATTGTCAGGTTACGTTTGTTTTGGATCCGTCGGAAGTGGAAGGGTTTTCCGACAGCGTACAAATACGCTATTCCAACAACGACGGTGAAATTTCCTTCCTTTTGTTGAAAGAGGAAAATTACACGACCACCGTCAGAGTAAAGGCGGGAACCTACGTTAATTTGTGGATAGACCTTGACAGGCAGTACGCCACTCAAAATCTTCCCGAAACGTTGGTTGTGGAAGGTTTCCGAAAGGCATTGAAAATAAAAATTATAAAGCGAGAGGACTGACGCTTATGAAAATCACAATTGAACATCTCACAAAAGCATTTCCGAGCAGAGTCAAAAACGGGCCTGCGGTAATAGCCGTAAACGACATGAGCATTGAAATTCCCTCCGGCAAACTGGTGGGACTTTTGGGACCTTCCGGTTGCGGAAAATCCACAACGCTTTTCATGCTTTCCGGTTTGGAAACACCCACAGCGGGCAGAATTTTGTTTGACGAACAGGACGTAACGACGCTTGCTCCCGAAAGAAGAGGTATCGGACTGGTGTTCCAGAACTATGCTTTGTACCCGCACATGACGGTGGAGCAAAACATTATGTTCCCCCTTGTGAATATGCGTATTCCCAAAGAAGAGGCAAAAGCCAAGGCTTTGGACGCCGCCCGTCTCGTGCAGATTGAAGATTTGATGGCACGTAAGCCAAGCGAACTTTCCGGCGGTCAGCAACAGCGTGTTGCCATTGCCCGTGCGTTGGTGAAAATGCCCAACGTTTTGCTTTTGGACGAACCGTTGAGCAACCTTGACGCCCGCCTGCGTTTGCAGACACGTGAGGAAATAAAGCGTATTCAGCGTGAAACAGGCATCACAACGGTGTTCGTAACGCACGACCAGGAAGAGGCAATGTCCATTTGCGACATAATGGTGGTAATGAAACTCGGCGTGGTGCAACAAATCGGCGAACCGCAGCGCATTTACGACGACCCCAACAATCTGTTTGTAGCCAACTTCCTTGGAACGCCGCCCATCAACATTTTCAAAGGCAAGATTGAAAACGGAAAGGTTTACATCGGCGACGAAGCGGTAATCAAAACAAAACTCGCCGACCAGAACGTGTATGTAGGAATCCGTCCCGAAGGTTTCATCTACGACGAAAAGGGAGTGCTGAGTTTGAATGTCGACCACGTAGAAGTTATGGGAAGAGACAAAACGGTAGTTTCTCAGCATCCGTCTTCCACAAAGCCTACGGTAAGAAGCATTCTCGATTCCGACGTGAAGTTGCCGGAAAACGCAAAGGTGTACAAATTCAACATTAAACCCAACAAACTGTTCTTGTTCAATGCTGAAAGCGAAGAGAGGATTTTGTAATGGCAAACAAAAAGCAACAACTGCCGAAAGACGATGCCGTAAATGTTGCCGATAGCGTTGCGGAAACGCCCGAACAGCAAAAAACGACATTGACGCAAAAGACAAAGCAGGCTTTTGCGTCTTTCGGAGGAAAAGTCAAGGGACTTTTCGTTAAAGATAAAAAACAGGAAATGCCCGAACACAAGTCGGAAGAACAGGTTGTTTCCTATTCCGCCGATTTGCTTAAAGGGCCGGAACTTCCGCGCAAAGAAAAGTTTTTGCGTTTCTTGGGGGCGCAGTCCGGCTGGCTGTTTGTGTTGCCTGCCGTGGTGCTGATGCTGATATTCACATTCTATCCCATTGTAAACGCATTCATCGGAGCGTTCCAGCAAAACTACAATGCCTTGTCCGGCACCTACGACGGCTGGGGGTTTGAGTCATTCGTGCGTGTGCTTAAAGGCGATACGGGCACAGGCGGTGCAACATTCGTGCAATGTCTTGTAAACACATTGGTTTTCACGCTTATTTCGGTACCTCTGTCCACTTTGCTGGCATTGCTTATTTCCGTTGCGCTCAACTCCATCAAGCCTTTGCAAAAGGCGTATCAGACGGTACTGTTTTTGCCCTACCTCACCAACTCGTTGGCAATGGGCGCCGTGTTTGCGACGTTCTTCACCATCATCGGTACAAAAAACGACACGGCTACGGTGGGTATCGTAAACAACTTTTTGGAGATTTTCGGAGTTGAACCCATCGATTGGATGGGCATAGGCTCTCCCACATGGGATCTCGGCGCAATTTCCATTCCTTGGGCTAAGTACATTGTGGTTATCGTGTACGAAGTCTGGTCGGGACTTCCCTTCAAAATTCTGATTTTGTTCAGTGCGCTTCAAAGCGTAAACAAGCAGTACTACGACGCTGCCAAAATTGACGGCGCTTCCAAATCCACTATTTTGTGGAAAATAACCGCTCCCCTCATTTCCCCGATGATTTCTTACCTTCTGGTAACGGGTATTATGGGCGGCATGAAACAATATTCGGCAATAGTCGGTCTGTTCGGCGAACAAATGGGTATCGACTACGACATGGGTACAATGGTGGGTTACATCTACCGTTATATCTCCGACGGCTACACAGGCTACGCATTTGCAGGCTCGTTGCTGTTGTTTGCGATAATCATGTTTATCACCGCAATCAACACGCAGGTCAGCAAAAAGAGAGTGACTTATTGAGGAGGACGAAAGAATGTCTAAAAAGAAAAAAGACGCAATGACAGAAGACGTAGTCGTTCCTCAGGTACCGGAAGAAATTTCCGAGGAATCGCCGGCATTGCTCGAAGAGGAAGTAGTAACTGCCGACAAGAGTAAATTGCAACAAACCGTTTCTCACATAAGCGCCGATTCCGCACTGTTGGACAGGCAGGAGGTCAGTTTCGATGTGGAAAGCGAAAGAAAAAAGCAACGTGTTTCCAACATTATAAGGAACATATTTGTTTACACGTTTCTTACAATTTGTGCCGTGTTTGCCTTCATGCCATTCTATTGGATGATAATTTCCTCGTTGAAGACGGAAATGGAGTACAGAGAGGCTGTGCCGACATTTTTCCCGAGAGTCTTCATGTGGGGCAACTACAAATCGGTGCTTATGCAGACGGACTCTGCCGGTTCTTTCAGCAGAATTTTGCTCAACACTTTGATTGTAGGTTTGTTGTCCACGGGAATAGGCGTGGTGGTGACAATCGTTACCGCCTATGCGCTGGCAAGAATGAACTTCAAGGGTAAAAACATTTTGTTCGGGCTTATGTTGGCAACAATGATGATTCCCGGCGAAATGTACACCCTCACCAACTATCTCACCATTTCCAAATGGGACTGGAACGATTCTTACACGGTACTTATTGTTCCTTTCCTTGTCAGTGTGTATTACACTTACTTGTTGCGTAACAACTTTATGCAGATTCCCAACTCGCTGTATCAGGCGGCGAAGGTGGACGGCTTGTCGGATATGGGCTACCTAGTCAAGGTAATGGTTCCGCTGACGGCTCCCACTTTGGTTTCCATAACGCTGTTGAAATTCATCGGCACATGGAACTCTTACATCTGGCCTCGTCTGGTAAACACTGCGGATTGGCAGATGATTACCAACTGGGTAACAAACGGTTTCACCGACCGTGGCGGCATGTTGTACGAAGGTTTGTACAGTTCGTCCGAACCGCTCACAACGTTGAAAATGGCTGCCGTCTGCATGGTATCGTTGCCGTTGTTCGTGTTGTTCATTTTCTGCCGCAAGTACATCATGCACGGCGTATCCAAGAGCGGTACGAAGGGCTGATTCGTCGGCAAAACAAAAGCAACTATTTTTTGTGTACAACTTGCACAAACTAGTGCAGGTGTATAAATAAAAACAAGGAGAAAGGTATGAAAAAACTTCTAACAGCATTTTTGGTATTGACTTTGGTGTTGTCGTGCTCCGTTGCGATTTTCGCTGGATGCACGCCCCCGACGGACTACGAACGCACCATCGTTTTCTATTCCTCACAGGGAGACTCTTTGCAACAAAAGACGAAAATAGCCATCGAGGCGTTTGAGGCAAAGTACCCCGGATGGAAGGTAATTCACACCCCAGTAGGCGGATACGACCAAGTAAAGGAAAAGGTCGTTTCCGACTTACAGGCAGGAAAACAGCCTGACCTTGCTTACTGCTACGCCGACCACGTTGCCCAGTACATTCAGACGGGCAAGGTAGTGGACCTCAACAAGTATCTCACTTCCGAGGAAACCGTTGCAGGCGCAGACAACAAGGAATACAGGATTGGTTTCACCGAGGCGGAACTTGCCGATTTCGTTCAAGGCTACTACGAAGAAGGTTACGCTTCCAACTACACAGGATACGAACAATACGGATTCACGGCGGATTCAATGCTTACATTGCCGTTTGTAAAATCTACGGAATTGCTGTATTACAACAAGACGGCATTGGACGCTTGCGGTCTTACCCCCGCTACGACTTGGGACGAACTGTGGGCACAGTGCGAAATTTTGGTAGACGCTTATCCCACATGCACTCCGCTGGGATATGACAGCGAATCCAACTGGTTCATCTCCATGTGTCAACAAAACGGTTGGGGCTACACCAGCGCAGACGCAAACAATCACTATCTGTTCAACAACAACGACGCAAAAGAATGGCTTGCCAAACTTGCCGAATATTACGACAAGGGTTACATCACCACTAAGGAAGAATCCGATGCTTACACATCTGCACTTTTCATCAAGGGTGTTGACGACGGCGGACTTGTTTACTGCGTAGGTTCGTCCGGCGGTGCTTCTCACCAAAACTCCAATCTGTTTGAATGGGGCATCACATCCGTTCCCGGTTCCGTTCGTGATGACGGTACTGTCGACTACTCCGTAATTTCCCAAGGTCCCTCTCTCGTTATGCTGACGGGCGGTAACGGCGTTACCAATGCTACCGAAAAAGAAAAGATGACCTTCCTCTTCATCAAGGAATTGATGGATCCCGCTTTCCAAGCAACATTCTCCATGGAATCCGGATACAACCCCAGCCGTAACTCCGTTTACGAACTCGATGCCTACATTGAACACATGAACGGCACCGACATCACGGCTGTTGCTGCAAAAGTTGCCGCTACTCTCAATGAAAGATACTTCACATCTCCCGCATTTGTGGGATCTTCCACTGCCCGTATACAGGTAGGCAATGCGTTGCTCAATGCTCTTACAGGAAAGAAAACGCCTGAAAAAGCACTTGCGGACGCTTACAGCAACTGCGGCGGAAAATAAACAGTGAAAGTTTAAGGAAACAACAATGAAAAGAATTTTAAGCGTGGCAATCGCATTGTTGCTGTTGGTAGGCTGTTTGTCCCTTGTGGCGTGCAACAAAGTAGCCGACAACACCGAATACTACGATGCAATTACCAAAACTCTCAAACTGGAAAAATCTTTTGAAGGGAAGTCATATCTTACCGACGGAATAGGGCGTGCCACTTTGGCAGCCCTCACCGACGGTGACACCACCCGCTTCACGTTGGAACAAGGCGACAGCGTTGTGGTGCGTTACTATCAGGTAGACACCCCGGAAAGCACAGGCGGAGTTGAAAAGTGGGGCAAGGCGGCTTCGTTGTTTGTAAAGGACAAACTTTCCGCCGCTACGGAAATTGTTCTTGAAGCCACTGCCGTTCCCGCCGAAAAGGAAAGTTACGGACGTTACCTCGGTTACGTGTGGTACAAGACGGCGGCAGACGAGGATTTCAAAAATCTCAACCTGGAACTTGTCGAAAACGGTTTCAGCGAAAACAAAGGTATCAACACCTCTGCCTATCCGTATTACGACGTTTTCCAAAAGGCAAACGATTTTGCACAAAAAATCAAATTGAGACTGTATTCCGAATTGGACGACCCCCTGTTCTCCACCGATCCCGTCGAAATGACAATCAAAGAATTCAACGAAAGCCCCGATGCGTTTTACAACGAGGAACTTGATGTTGGCTCCAAGGTGTTGTTCTACGGCTATCTTTCCGATTTGGAAATTTCTCAAAGCCAGACGTACACATTCACGGCAACGCAGTACGATGAAACAACGGGCGAAACGTACAACATCAAGGTGTATGCGGCGTATTCGTCCAATCCTGCTTCCAAAATGAAGTTGGGACACTACTACAGGTTTGTGGGTACCGTGCAGAAATATCAGGGACAGTTCCAGATTTCCGGCATCGTGTACGATTCGCTTTTCCAACTTGAAGAGTATTCCTATGTAACACAAAAAGACTACTATCTCACTTTCAGTTCTTCCGAGACTTTCATCAATCAGTACAGCGCAACGTTGTACACCGACATCACCGTTACATCGGCAAACGTTGAAAACGGTACTCTCACAATTGTGGGAACGGCGCAACAACGCACTCAGGACGGAGTGAAAGAAGAAGTGAAAACCTTCACTTTGACGGTGAAAGTTGACAGCAACTATTCCAACGAAATAACAGTAGGCTCTAAAATAAGCGTTTCCGGTTTGCAACTTGTGGCAAATTCCGGAAACATCACAGTTCTTCATTATTCAGACATTGATCTGAAGTAATAAAAAAATAAGGAGAAAACTATGAAGAGAAAAATAATCCTCATCCTGTTGGCATTGGTTTTCGTATTCAGTTGCGTTGCGCTTGTCGCATGCAACAAGGGCGAAAAAGAAGCACTTGACACCTATCTTTTGGAACAAGACAACCAACTGGTCGACGCCGACTTCACATTGCCTGTCAAAATTCGTGAATACGATGTAACGTGGACATCCAGCGACAGCGCAATCACTTTGGAAAAACGTGACAGCGACTACTTGGCAAAAGTAACGTTGGGCGACGCTGTCAAAGAAGTTACTTTGACGGTATCCATCGGCAAACTCAGTAAATCTTTTACTGTGAGAGTTGCCGAGTTTGACGTTTACTTCATTGCCGACCACTACAACTTTGTAAAGGATAAGACGACGGTAACGGAAGACTTCGCTCTTGACAGATCCTTCACCTACCAAGGCAAGACTGCAACTATCGATTGGAGCGTTTCCGACGCATACGCCGATTACATCGCAATCAGCGAAGACGGCAACACTTGCTTGGTGTATCCCACAAGCCTTTTGCCCTCTGTAAGGATTAAGGCTACATTCACCTACAACAACGAATCTACAACCTATCCATACACAATGACGGTAGGTCTCAACAGAACTCACCTTGAAGAAATCAACTACTGGTACTACAACACAGGCGTTTCCATCGACATCAAAGGTTACGTTGTGGAAATTGCAACCCCGTACGATGAAGGTTACGGCAACGTATCTCTGTACGTAGTGGACGAAGAATTCCTTGCAGGTTACTACGTGTACCGTGTAAAGACGGACAGCGCCAATGCCGCTTTGATTGAAGTGGGCGCTCACGTAACAATCACCGGAACAACCAACACCAACTACAACGGACTCATCGAAACCAACGCAGGCGGCAACCTCGTTGTTGACACCGACGTTCCCAAAATCGACGTGAGAGAGCATGTTTATGCGCTTGACCAAGACATACTCGGCAACGTTCCCGCTGCAATCTATCATCAATCCAGACTTGTTTCTCTTACCAATTGGACGGTCAAGAGTGTGGAATCCGCTCCCGAAGCAGGTTCGACGGCAACATTGTTCACCCTCACCAAAGGCGGCGTAGATGTTTCCGTGGCTGTTTCCAAGTACTTGGAAGGCGCCTACAAACCCACAGCCGACGATGCTACATGGTCCGCTCTTGCGGCACTCACCGGCACCGTTAAGGAAGGCGACGTTGTAAGCGTAACGGGTATTTTGGGCAACTACAAGGGTGCACAAATCATGCCGCTCAAAGCAAGCGACGTGGTTGTCGGCGGAACGGCTGACCCCGACGGAACGGTTTACCCGGGACAAACGGCAGCAAAAGCCATTGCCGCTGTAAACGCTGCTTTGAAAGAAGCCGGCGCAGACAAGCGTATCACCAAGACTACGGAATTCACTCTTCCCACGGAATCCAACGGTGTGGCAATCGCTTACGAAATTTGCGGTTCTCCCAGAGCGTTGACTCTTGACGGAAGCAAATTCACTGTAACTCCCGACAAGCACGAAATTGCAACGGTAAAAGTAACCTACACCTTGAAAGACGGCGAAACCGTTGTGTACAGCACCGTTCAGTTCTTCGATGTGGAATCTTTGGTTCCCACGGCTTCCACAATCATGGACGAACTTGTTGCTCCTCCTGCAAAGGCGGAAAAGGATTTCGAACTTGACGCAAATGCAACTTGGGAAGTAGTGGAAGGCACAGGTATCACCATCGAAAACGGCGTTGCAAAGTTGACCCGCACTGCGGAAGATCAAAAAGTAACGTTGAAGGCTACCGTATCCTACAACAACGAAACCAAGACAAAGAACTTTGTTGTTACCGTTGCTGCCGATCCCTACCTTGCTTATTACAGAATTACACTTGACGTAGACACAATGCAGTTGGTGGCTCAAAGCTATCAGGACGGAACAGTAACCATCGACCGTGTGGCATTTGAATACACGGAACTTGGAAATTACGGCGACGGCATCCAGATGCGTTCCAAGCCCACAACGGCAACAACCCCCGACGAACTGACCGACAACTCCACAATCAAAAACACCAATGCGTTCCACGCAGGAATCAAGATGATTGTTGTTACTTGGTCGGATACCAAGTCGGTAAGCAACAACACCAATGCGTTGTCCTTCAAGTTCGGCACCAGCGCCGATGCCCTCGGACACGAAGTGATGTTGAGCACCGTTCAGGGACAGACTGTGTACGAAATTGTTCCCGATGCGGAAACTTACACCTACTTCTCTTTGGAAAAGACTTTGTATCAGTACTCCATGTACTTCAAGTCCATACAAATCTGCTTCACGGAACCCAACGACATCACCTACACCGACGAGGAAAAGGTTGACGCCGAACTTGCAACCTTGAAAGTAGACAAACTCACCTACACGGAAGACGGCACAGCCACTCTTCCCGTGGCAGGCACGACGCACACCGACGTTACCATTTCTTGGGCGTCCAACAATGCTGCGGTTGTTGTAGACGGCGCTAACCTTGCTGTTACAATGCCTGATTCCAATGCAAAAGTTACTTTGACGGCAACTGTTAAGGCAGGAACTGTTGAAAAGACAAAGACATTCACCCTCAACCTTGTAGTTGACGTGGTTGATGCGGCATACGCTTTGGAAAGCGGCGAATCCTTGAACGGATTTACCCTGACGGGCGTTATCGGAAAAATCGACGACGCTTACAGCGAACAGTTCGGTAACATCACCGTTACTATCGTTATCGACAACAGAGTTAACCAACCCATTCAATGCTTCCGCCTTAAGGGCGAAGGTTGCGACACACTTGCAGTCGGCGACAAGATTACCGTTACAGGTAACATCGTAAACTACAACGGCACAATCGAATTCAACAGCGGTTGCACGTTGGACAGCAAGACCACAGCCACAGCGGAAGAAATTGCCATTGCCGAGTTTGCCTTTGTGGAACTTGCCAAAGAAGTGACGGAAAACTTCACTTTGCCCGAGGGTATCACCTGGACGGTTAAGGAAGGCACGGCAATCACAATCGACGGCGTCAACGCAACTGTTGTTCGTGGCGACGCTGACGCAACGGTAGTTATCACCGGAACGTTGAGCGGTCACACAAGAGACTTCACGGTTGTTGTTAAGGCTACAGGCGGTGGTTCAGTGGAACCTCCTGTGGAAGATGTAATGACGGTTGCCGAAGCCCTTGCAGCGGCAAATGCCCTTGGTAAAGACGAATACTCTGCCGAAAAAGTGTATGTGGAAGGTGTTATCGCCGAAATCACAAAATTTGACAGCGGTCGTTCTTCCTACACGTTCTACATAAAGGATGCCGACGGAACAGACCAATTGACCGTTTTCTCCTGCAAAACAACGGCGGACATCACGAAAATTTACGTTGGCGACACAGTTAAGGTTTACGGATATTTGAAAAACCACGGAGGAAACACTCCCGAAGTTACCTACCAAGGAGATGAAAACCCTGTGTTTGTAACGCTCACTCGTGGAACATCTGCCATTACGGTTGCAGAAAATGACAACGTAACCGTTACTCTCAGTGCACAAAGCGGTGAAAACGGAACGGAATTCAGTTTCACAATCGTAGTTGACACTCCGGAATATGTTCTTGCAAGCGTTGCAGTGAACGGCACAACCGTTACTGCTACGGACGGCGTTTACAGAGCAATTATCGACGGACCCACGACAGTAGTTGTGTCCGGATATGTTCCCAGCACGGAAACATCTAACGTTACAGTTGACTTCAAAGCAAATTTCGGCACATATGGTGGAAGTTGGAGTAACAGTTACGCCGAACACACAATCACCAGTGCCGACCTTGGCGTGGATGCAAGCCAAGCCACTTTCAACGTAGTTCTTTCCAATGCCAGCAAACAAACAGGAACCATTACGGATATGCCTTGTCTTGCATCAAAGAACACAGCACAATACGTTACGGTTTCTCTTTCCGGCGGAACAATAGCAGGCGTTACGTTCAACCTTAAAGAATGGTCTGCCAAAAAGATGTTCACAACCATCACCATCGAATACACAACCGACGGTTCCACATGGCAACCCACAAATGTCGGTCTTGTTGACGGAACGGCTACAACGATTTCTCCCAACTTCACAACGGTTTCCGCTGTAGATTTGACAGAAGGCGTAATCGGAGTAAGATTGGTGTATGTCGGAAATTCAAGTAAAAACCAACAAATCGGTCTTGAAGGACTTACACTTACGGTTAAGTAATTCAAACGAAAAACACAAAAAAACCAAGCCTTCGGGCTTGGTTTTTTTTGTTGTTTTTGCATCATTGCGTCGGTTTGCGCTATTAAGCGACTTTACGTGCCTGATAGTAGTGCTAAATAATTTTCTTTCGTTGCGTCAGTTCGCACTAATAAGCAACCGAACACATCAATGAGTTTGTCGCACAGGTTTGCGTAGTTGTATCAGTTTGCATTTAAGCAACGTCAAATACAGAACTTCATTTTCCGTCTGGCTGTTTTTGTCTGACGTTTGTGTAAATGTGCAATTTTGCGTTTTGAAAATGCGTCGGCAACTGCCAGTGAGAAAGTTTCCCTTTTCTGTATTTTTGAGTGAAGTTTGGCACAAAGCAAAGCCATCGGAAAATTTGCGTTTATCGGCAATGTGTTGAGGAAAATTGTCAAATGTTTTTCAACAGCGTTTCCTTTGCGTGTTTTGCAAAATTTTACAACAAAAAAAGGGCATTTTGCCCTTTTTATCGTTGCGTTTTTTGTGTTTTTGATTATTGCGTTTTTAAGCTTTGAAATGACGTGTATTTTGTTAAAATCAGCGTATTGTTTTGACAACTTTTTTCCACACGTCGACGTTGCTTCTGTCCATACTCATCGGGGTTACGGAAATGTAGCCGTCAATGGTGGCGTCGGTGTCCAGCGTGTGGTCGTGCCTGTTTTCATGCACGCAGTAGCCGTTTTGTTGCCACAGTCCGTCGCCCAGGTGTTGAAATTCGTCGGAAAAGTACGCTCCGCCTTGTCGGGTCAACAGCACTTCGCCGTTGGGGCAGGCAGGCACGTTGACGTTGTAAATTCTGTTGTGACTAAACAGGTCGTTGCGCACAAAAAAGTCGTAGATTTTGTCCAGGTTGTCCTTTGCAGGTTGGAAAGAAGTGTATTCGACGGAAAAGGCAACGGCGTTTGTACGGCGCAGGGAAGCCTCAAAAAGCGCACCCACCGTGCCGCTGTACAAAATGTCTTCCCCAAGGTTGTAGCCTTTGTTTATGCCGGAAAAAATGAGGTCGAATTGTATGCCCAAACCCAGCGTGGCAAACCGCACGCAGTCCACGGGGGTGGAACCCACTGCGTAAGCCTCCTTTTCCCCCAAACCCAGCGTTACCTTGCTTATTTCAAAGGGACTGTGTATTGTTATGGCATGGCTTTTTCCGCTTTGCTGTTGGCTGGGTGCGACAACGTACACTTCGCCGAGTTTGGTTGCCCACTTTGTCAAAATTGCCAAGCCTTCGGAAAAAATGCCGTCATCGTTGGTAATCAGTATTTTCATAAAACTCCTGTTGTTTTGCAAAATTTGGCGGACGGCAATGCCGTCCGCAGGTGGTGCAGGTATTACAGCCAACCGGTGTTGTTTGCCTTGTAGTCGGCAACCATTTTGTCGGCGTCGTTAAGAAGCAATTCCGCCTCTTTTTTGCGGTGAAGCGTTGCTCCGCAGGTGTACTCGTGTCCTCCTCCGTTGTACTTTTCCGCAAGTGTGTGAATTTGCATAAATCTGCTGCGCAAACGCACACGAATTGTGCCGTCGGGCATCTCGATAAAGGCAATCCATGCAATGCACCCCCTGATTCCTTTCAAAAAGGAAACTGCTTCGCACGCCTGTTCGGTGGTGAGGCGGAAACGCTTTTGCATTTTTTTGTCAACGTACAGCGACGCCACTCCGTTGGGGGAAATTTTCATTTTTTTGAATACGTATGCCTGAAATTTGAGAAAATCGAAGTCTTCCAGGTACAAATTTGCGTAGAGAGTGTCTGTGTCTATGCCGAAATCCAACAACATGGCGGCAAGGCGCAACGTGTCGCCGGTAACCGTTTCGTAGCGGAAACGTCCGCTGTCGGTAACCATTCCGCAAAAGATGTAGGTTGCCGTTTCCTTGTCCATTTTCAGCACGTCTTTGAAGGTGTCGTAAAAAAAGGCAATCATCTCGCAGGAGGAAGAACGCCAACTTTCAATCCAGCACAAGTCGCCGTAGGGTTTGATGTCGATGTGGTGGTCGATTTTCACAATTTCTTTTGCAAGTTTGTAGTTGGGGTTGGAAATTCTGTCTTCCGTTGCCGTGTCAATTACAATAAGCAAAGCGTCTTTGTAAAAATCCGTATCGACGGGTTTGTCTTCTCCGCCCAAAAATGCCAGGTAGTTGGAGGAATCGCCGTTTACAAGGCGTATGTCCTTTTGCGGAAAGGAAAGTTTCAACATTCCGCACAGTCCCTTGGTGGAGCCTATTGCGTCGCCGTCGGGACGTTTGTGGCGGGAAATAACTATTTTGTCGTATTGTTGTATTTTTTGCAAAACTTTTTGCATTGTTTCCTGTTGAGGTGTCATTTTGTTTCTCCGTTTTGTTGTGTATTGCCCTGTTTGCACATTTCGTCCAGGTCGGCAAGCATTTTCATTGCCGTTTCCTTGTCGGCAACGGTTGCGCCGCTGGCTTTGGCGTGTCCGCCTCCGCCGTACTTGACGGCAATGGGGTTTATGTTGTACTTTTTGGAACGCAACTCGCACAGTATGCCTTTGTCCGTTTCGGTGAAGTTGACGGTGATGTCCACTCCACGGATATCTCCCATGACTCCCACCATGCCACGTGAAATGGTAAATTCGTCCACGCCCAATTCCGCAACACGTTGCTTTGTGGTGTAGATGTAACCTACATTGTGCGGTGTGAAACGTACCTGCAACACAAATTGCGCACGAAGTTTAATCATTTCAAAGTCGTCGGCGTACATTGGTGTGTACACTTCGTTTATGTCCACGCCCTGCTCCAACAAAAATGCCGCCATGCGGAAAGTGCGAGGGGTGGTGGCGTCGTAGCGGAAACGTCCGCTGTCGGTAACCATTCCCGTGTACAGCGATTCCGCCGCCGTTTTGGAAAACTTCCAGCCGTTTTGCATTGCAAAATCAGTAATAACGCCGCAGCAACTTTCAAAGGATGTTTCCACAACTTCTACGTCGCAAATTTTTTCCACAAAAAGGTGGTGGTCGAAACGCAACGTGGCTTTGGCGGTGGCGTATCTGCCGTCGGAAATCAGGTGCTTTGCCGATGTGTCCACAACAACGGCAAGGGCGTCGGCGTACGTTTCGTCGGGTATTTCGTCCATTACGCTGTCTTTCATGAAGGAATATCTTTTGGCATGGTCGCCCACAGCGTACACCTTTTTGTTTGGGTAGTTTGTTGCAATCAGGTGTTTCAGCCCCACCTGACTGCCTATGGCGTCGCCGTCGGGGTTGGTGTGGCGATGAATAATTATTGTGTCGTACTGTTCTATCAGTTGCAGGGCTTCTTTGTACATGTCAAACCTCTCAAAAAATTTACATTTCATTGTACCACACAATGCCGTCAAAGTCAATGCAAAGTCGTCCTCTTTGCGGATGTGAGGTTGCGCAAAACCAAAAAGCACTTGCATTATGCTTTATCGTCAGTTTGTCGGCGTTTTGTGCAGGCTACTCTGTTAGTGTGCCTGTTTTGAGCAAAATACGGCACGGCAAAGACATTTTGTGATTGACGGACGTTTTTCCGTGTTGTATCTGTCTTTTGTTTGAGTTTTCTGTTTACCTAGCGGCAAACAACGGCTTGGAAAGTGCAAAAACGGCTTTTGTTGCAGCACACAGACGTTTTCGGCGTCGAAGATCCCTGCGGTGCGAGCGTGTTTGCAGTTTGAATGCAGGGGGTGTAGTACTTAAAATTGTTTTTTGCAAGTTAAAATAAGTTTCAAAAAGGGTGCACCGTGTAACAATTTTGCGTACAAAGGCAGTTTCCAGACGTAAAAAAACTGCCACACTTGGTGGCAGTCGAAGTTGAAAATCTTACAGGTCTTCCAGACGTTCTACGGAAATTATTTGCGGATTTTCCCTCATAAATTTTGCAATGGCGTCGGCACTGCAATTTTTGGTGGGATAAATCACCGTTTCCGCCGTTAGTTTGTTGGGCAACGGTTGCCCGTGCTCTTTGGACGCATCCGTCGCAGGCGACGACGTAACCTTGAAGCGGTGAAAGTTTGTGGAACCGAAAAATTCCAGCAATTTGGCTTTTGTTTCGTCGCTGTACTGCATTTTTACCATCAAAAGGTGTTGCGAGTTGCGTTTGAACAGTTTGGAGTGGAGCAAAACCTGAACGATGATAATCATTGCGGTGGAAGCGACGGAAAGCCAGTACATTCCCGTTGCCACGCACATGCCGATGGCGGCAGTAGCCCAAATTCCTGCGGCTGTGGTGAGTCCACGCAAACTTTCCCTGCGGAAGAAAATCATTCCCGCACCCAAAAAACCGATACCGGTAACAATCTGTGCGGCAATTCTTGCGCCGTCGCCGATGTCCCCTCCGTCCTTTTTGAACCACAGGGAAATGCACGTCAGCAACGTCGAAGCGCATCCCACAACAAAGTGTGTGGCTTTGCCCGCTTCTTTTTGACGGCGACTGCGTTCTATTCCCACGGCAAGTCCCAAAAGTCCGCCAATCAACACACGCAACATGTACGTTGCTTCAAATTGTTGTGGCCAAAAGCCGATGGGGTCGGCTCCAAACAAATTCAAAACTGCATTGTGAAACATTTTTTTTGCCTCTTTCAAGTTTTGTGCGCTGTCCGTATCAAACAGCAGGCACAAAGTTTTCTCGTAATTTTTTTGCACCTTATTATAGTACAATTTGCGTTCAAAGTCAATATCGTTTTTTTTTGTTTATGCGGCAAAATACGGCATTTTTTCCTTTCTGTTGCCTTGTTTGACGAAAATTTTGCATTGAGGTAAAATGGAAACAGAAACTTTCACGAGGAAAAAATGAAAAGACTGTTTCACACAATTTTGGCATCCGCCCTTTTTCTCGCATTGTGTTCCGTAGTGGGGTACTGCGCCTATTTTTTCAACATAAAAAACTTCTGGATAATGTTTGCCATTGCCTCCGCCGTGTTTGTGCTTGGGGTGATTTTTGCGCTTGTAAAACGCACGTCCTGCAAAGTGATTGCATTTTTCGTTAACGCCGTTGCAATGGGGCTGTACATTCAGTCATGGTACATCTACAGAGGTTTTGAAAATTCCCTGTGGCTCATGTTGGCAGTTTCCGCCGTTGCCGTGGCGTATCTGGTGCTTTTCTTTTTGCCGTTGCTCATTCCCTTTGTAAACAGACATTACGGCTGGTATGCGGCGGTGTTTGTGGTGCTGTCTTTGGTGGGATATGTTTTGTTGCTGTGCCTTACGCAAACCACGTGGGTGTCCACTTTGGGTTACTACGGAATTTTGCAGTTGGGTTTTGTGTTGGGGTGCAGTTTTTCCTGCAACGACGTAGACGACGAAATTCACGCTTTGCTGGCGTCTTCTTACAGCGTTGCCGTGTGCGCCGTTTTGATATTGCTGACAGTTTTGGGTGGCGACGGTTGCGATTGTGCCGACGGCTGTTCCGTAGGGAACGTCGGTTCTCCATTGCAACGCAAAGAGGTGCAAAAAGCCCCAAAAAGTAAACACGGTTTGTAAAATTATGTACAAAAACGCATTCCTTTTGCCCAAAGGTTTTTGCTGTTACGCAGTTGTTGATTGTCCCTGTACATACGCCGTAACTTTTACATTTGCCCGAAACGTCGTTTTTTGTCGGGGTCATTTGAGGTATTACTTTCACTAAAAAAAACGCCTTGTTTCAAGGCGTTTTTTTAGTGAAGATTGTTTATTTTGAAAATTACCGTAATGTCGAATTACGCTGTTTCCCGTTGAAAGCGTGTTTCACATTTGACTTTTTTGCAATGTGAGTAGTGGCGACGCTTTGAAACTTCAGTCGTGAAAAACTTACTGCTTGTTTACCAGTTTTGCTTTGTACACAAAGTATTGGCGTTTACCGAAGCGGTAGAAACCATTTTCGCAGGCACCCACGAAACCGTCGCCCAGCATGTCGAACAAGTTGCAACTGACGGCAAATTCCGGAAGTTTTCCCACGAGTTTGCCATTTTCCACAAGGTAGGCAACCATAACCGGAATGCTGATGTCGCCGGAGGGAGTCATGTCGCCGCCTCCCGTAACGGAAATGTACACGGCTTTTCCCGTTACAAGTTGTTGCAGGTTTTCCGCCGTGGGTTGCACCGAGAAACCGCCTATTCCGATGGTGGGAACGCCGTTGTACTGTGCCGAAGCCGCACCGATATTTTCGGTGTTGTACTGTGCTGCGGATTTTTTACAGGTGAGAAGCGTTGTCAGTACGCCGTTTTTGACAATGTGTTTGGTGTAGCCGTCGTTTACCACACCTTCGGCATCGAAAAAGGGTAAATTGAGTTGTTTTTCGGGGTCTCGGTTTATTGTGAGGTTAAGTTTTTCACTGAAAAGTTTTTGTCCCAACTTTCCGTTAAAAATGGATGCGTTGTTGAAGTACAAATCGGCAACGAAATGGCTTATTGCGTATTGCAACGGCTCGGTGTTGCCTATTATGGTAACTTCATCCTCTTGTATTTGGGGCAACTGCGTCAGAAACGCACGGCATTTGTCGTGAATGTCTGCGCAAATTGCGTCCTCGTCGAAACTGTCGCTTTCGCAGTCGTAAAATTCGTCCATTATGTTTGCCGAACCTTTCTTTTGCAGGGCAAGCCCTACGGACAGGCAGTTTCCTTTGTAAAAAAGATGTGCGCCGTCGCTGTTTTCGTAGGTTTTTTCCGTACTGTCCAAAATGACTTTGTTGCTGAAAATAAATTCGGGGTTTTCCTTTGCCAAACGTGCCACAAGATGTTTGATTTTGTCTACAAATTCTTCTTCGGCAAAAATTTGTTTGGAAACGTCCACCGACAAAGTGCGTGGCTCGTCGTGTGTTTCGGGGTAGGCAATACCTTGTTGCAATTTGTCCGTTGCTGTCTTTTGCATTTTGTCGAAATCCGCACTGCCAAGACAGCCTTCCACGCCGATACAACCTTTGTCGTACACACGCACGGTGTTTTCAATCTGATTGTTTATACGCAACGACGTAACCGTGCTTGCCGAAACGTTGATGCATCTTCCCGATGTTTTGGTTATTGTTTTTTCAACTTTCATCTGCCTTTCCCCCTATTGAACATTCATTTTGGACACTCTTATGTGCGGTCCGCCCATGCCCACGTTTAATGGGAACTGCTCCATTTTACCGCATCCGCCTGTAACAAAGGAAAGCAGTTTTTTGTCGTTGGCAACTCCGTCGATAAGTCCCAAAGTTTCAAACACGTTGCCTGTAATGACGGCAATTTTCACCAGTCCCGCCACTTTTCCGTCCACAATTTCGTAGGCGATGTTGGGGGCGATGGTGAAGGTGGACATTCCAGAGCCGTGTTTCACGGTGTAAATGTAGTAGCCGTGCTTTATTCCAGCCACAAGTTGGTCAAAAGTGCTGTCGCCGTTTTCCACAAAGGTGGACGTCATCCTTACAATGGGTTCGAAGTCGCAGTTTATTGCACGGGCATTGCCTGTGAGGTTTTCTCCCAGGGCGGCGGCAGTTTCGGCACTGTGCAATCTGCCTGCAAGCACTCCGTTTTTGATGAGGTAGGTGTCGGTGGCACGGGTGCCTTCGTCGTCGTAGGGGACGTAGCCGCTTCCTTCGAAAACTCCCGTTTCTCTTATGGTAAGGATGTCGCTTCCCACTTTTTTGCCCAACGCCCATTCCTTAATCATGGATTCGTCGCCCAGCATGAAGTCCGATTCCGACTTGTGCCCGAAACTTTCGTGTGCAAACACACCCGTTACAATGGGGGCAAGCACCACGGGGTAACTTCCTGCAACCACGGGTTTGGCGTTGGTAATGAAATCTTCGCAACGTTTCACAAATTCCGCAAGTTCGCTGTCGGAGTAGGCAAGTTTGTCAAAGGAAGTTTCCGCTTTGGAAAGTTGTTCCTGCATGTTTTCTTCACCCTTTGCAAAAGCCATACTGTAAGCGACGCCGCATGTCTGAAAGTCGTAGGTGATGTCGGCGCCTTTGGAAGAGTAAAAGTTGTACAAAGAGTATCTGTCAATGTACTGCGCAACTTTGAATGTGCAAAGTTCGGACTGTATTCTTTCCGATGTAGACTGAATCAGTTGCAGTTTTTCGGCAAAAGGCACGTTTTTGACGCACCTGTTTTCAAAGACGATTTTTTTGTCTTTGTTTACTTCGTACAGTTTTACAACGGGATTATTGTCAATATCGGCGTTGGCATGTGCGTAGCGGTACAAATCGTCCAATTCCGCCTGTATGTTGTCCACGTCGCAGGTGGAAGTGTAGTACCACATGCTGCCGTCAAAAACACGAATAAACGCTTTCTTTTCGGTCATTTCCTTGGCTTCGTGCAGTTGTCCGTTTTGAAGACGAATATTTGTGGTAAATCTGTCTTCCACACGTACGTCGGCGTAGTAGCCTTTTTTGAAGTTGTACATTGCTTTTCTCCTTTTTGCAAGATAGGTAAATTATATTAGAAACAGCCTGCCGTGTCAACGGTATGGCGTGCAACCGTTGGTTGCAAAATAGCCCTTGCAAGGCGTTTTAATAGTTGCCGACAACAAACAGTCAACATTTACACACTGAAAGGCTTTGCACAAGCACAATGTATTGACGGCGGAAAAATTGAAATTTTCAAAATTTTTGCGGTAAAGGGTAAATTTCAGTTGGCGTGTTTGCGGCTGTGTACAGCACAGTACGTCCCGTGCAGACGCCGTGTCAAAATTTTTCAAGGCGTTGTCAAAAATCACGGCAACGGCAATGTTTCACGCAGGTGAAAATTTCGACGTTTCGGCGTAAAAATTGGGTGTAGACAAAACACACCGTTTACTGTATAATGATTACAAGATAAATTGCGTGTCTAGGCACGCCGAAAACGCAGATTTTGCGGAAGAGAGGTGTAAAATGTCGCTGATGATGTTTGTGTCGGAAACGCTCAACATTGTGCTTATCGCATTGGGAGCGGTGCTGGTGTTGGCAGTAATTGCAATTTTGTCGGTAAAGGCGGTGAAACGCAAGCGCCTTGCCGCACAGCAACAGCAACAACAGGCAGTAGATGAAGGCGTGCGCAAAAAAATGCTGGAAATTCGCAACGAGTATCTTGTTTTACCACGCAACATTACCTATTCGGTGGGGCCCGAGGGGGAAATTGCCGTGGGAAGATACATTCTCAAAAGTTCTGTCGAGGGCGAAAAAACATTCAATCTGCGTCTGAACGGTTTGGTACAGCCTTTTTCCGACGGTACGGTAATCACCTTGGGATTGGGCGATACGGTGTGTGCCGTGTCCAATTCCGCTCTCATCAAGCCCTACGTTGAAGACAAACACGTGCAATAGAGTAGTTCCTCACCTGCTGACGTTCAGTGTTGCAAATTGCATTTATATTTGTGCATTATTAAAGGCGTTGTACTCTTTTGTCAACGCCTTTGTCGTTTGCGCATTGCATTTACAAATGTTTTTTCCTTGTGCCGATGCTTTTCACGGCTAATTTGCAAAAGCAATGAAACGTGCAAACGTGCTTGCCGTGTGTTGAAAAAACATTTTCCTACGGTATTTTTGCAGGCAAACACAAACTCTTTTGTGCAAAGCAATGCAAAAACGGTTTTGCGTGTTGCGGTTTTTTTGCACGAAAAGGCTGACCTTTTCAAAGGGCGTATTGTGATGCTTGCAACTAATTTTTTTGTACGGTTGCAACTTTTTGCGACATTTTGCCGTTATTTGAAGGATGTTGACAGAAAACTTTTTGCAAAAAGTGCAAAAACGGTTTTGCGTGTTGCGGTTTTTTGTGCATGGAAAGGCTGACCTCTTCAACGGGCGTATTGTGATGCTTGCAACTAATTTTTTTTGTACGGTTGCAACTTTTTGCGACATTTTGCCGTCATTTGAAGGATGTTGACAGAAAACTTTTTGCAAAAAGTACAAAAACGGTTTTTTGTAGAAACAATATTTGTATTTGCAAAAATAGTATGGTATAATTTTGTAAAACAGTTGTGTTTTTCAACATTAAGGAGAAAATATGCAAAGGGACTACAACGGTTGGGAACAATTATTCCTCGGGGAATTTGAAAAGCCCTATTTCAGGCAGTTGAAAAGTTTTTTACAACAGGAATACGCCACGCACAAGGTGTATCCACCCAAAAAACTTATACTAAACGCCTTCGACAACACTGCCTACAACGACGTCAACGTTGTAATTTTGGGGCAAGATCCCTACTACAACGAGGGGCAGGCAATGGGCATGTGTTTTTCCGTCCCCAAAGGAGTGCTTCCGCCAATGAGTCTTGTCAACATTTTCAAGGAAATAAGGGACGACCTGGGACACGACAGTTGCATTGTGGGCGGCGACCTTACCCCGTGGGCAAGGCAGGGCGTGTTGCTTATGAACACAGTACTTACCGTGCGCGAAAAAATGCCCAATTCTCACAAAGGCAAGGGGTGGGAAATTTTCACCGACCAAGTGATACGCTATCTCAACGCACGTGAAAGAGGCATGGTCTTTATGCTGTGGGGAAGAAATGCGCAGGAAAAACGTGCCCTCATCACAAATCCACAGCATCTGGTACTGACGGCGGCGCATCCCAGCCCCCTTTCCGCAACGCACGGATTTTTCGGCTGCGGACATTTTTCCAAAGCAAACGAGTTTCTTCGTCTTCAACACCGAGAAATCAAGTGGTGAGTTTTGCGCAATTACCGTTGCAACAATGTTTTTTCTCGCATATATTAAACCGCCCATTCTAAACAATAACGCCTAAAAAAACACGCAACTGTGTTGCAAACCTTTTTTTCGTCAATCCGCCCAAAGCGTTTGTGGTAATTGGGCAGTGCAACGCAAAACAGTACCGTGCGGAAGAATTTTGCTTATGTAATTACATTCTCAACACAGCATTGCAAGCAAAAGCGCAGGCGGTACGTGCAAAATACAGCGGACGTTTCAGCAAAAGTTAAGAATAGGTGTGTATATTGAAAATGTATTAAAGGCAGTCTGCTCCGCAGGGTGCAGACGATGACGGCGGACTACTGTCGTTATCAAAGGAGTTGTGAAATGCTGCAACTGAAAAACATCAAAAAAAGGTACGAAGCGGGGGAGTTTTCCGTTGACGCATTGAAGGGTATTACCCTCAGTTTCCGCACAAGCGAGTTTGTGTCCATTTTGGGGCCTTCCGGCTGCGGAAAAACGACAATGCTCAACATTATCGGCGGATTGGATAAGTACACCAGCGGCGATTTGATAATCAACGGAAAAAGCACGGAAAAATTCACCGACCGTGATTGGGACGCCTACCGCAACCATTCGGTGGGATTCGTCTTCCAAAGTTACAACCTCATTCCCCACCAGACGGCGTTGCAAAACGTGGAATTGGCGTTGGCATTGTCGGGTGTGAAGCGTGCCGAACGTGTGCGCCGTGCCAAAGAGGCGTTGGACAGCGTGGGACTTAAAAATATGTACAACAAGCGTCCCAACGAAATGAGCGGCGGACAGATGCAACGTGTTGCCATTGCCCGTGCCATTGTCAACGATCCCGACATTGTGCTTGCCGACGAGCCTACGGGTGCCTTGGATACGGAAACAAGTTTGCAGGTAATGGAAATATTGAAGGAAATTTCCCGAGACAGATTGGTGGTTATGGTAACTCACAACCCCGACCTTGCCGAAAGATATTCCACACGTGTTGTCAACATGCTGGACGGTTTGCTTGTGTCCGATTCCAAACCCCTCACGCAGGAGGAAATTAAGCAGGAAACAAAGGCGGACGAAGTCCGTATGCAACAGGAAAAAGTTGCGGAAAAGACGCTTCGACGCAGAGAGAAAAAGCCCTCCATGTCGTTGGGAACATCCTTCATGCTGTCGCTCAAAAACCTGTTTTCCAAACGTGGCAGAACAATACTCACAAGTTTTGCCGGCAGTATCGGAATAATCGGCATTGCGCTTATTTTCGCCGTTTCGCAGGGGGCAACAAACTACATTGCCTCCGTGCAGGAAGACACGTTGGCTTCCTATCCGCTAACCATTCAGGAAACGCACACCGACATGGGCAGTTTGTTTCAGTCTTTTGTAGGTTCGGCAACCTCACAGGAAGAACACGATCTTGACGCCGTCTACGAAAAAATGGCGTTGTACAATCTGGCGGAGTCATTTTCCAACATTCAGCAGACGGAAAACGACCTTGCCGCTTACAAAAAATATCTCGACAATCAACTGAAAGACCCAAACAGCGTAGTTTCGCAATCGCTGAACGGCGTACATTACGGATACAATCTGGATTTGCTTGTGTACACCAAAAACATCGACGGCGAGGTGATACGTGCCGACACGTCGGAATTGGTAATGGAAGTGGTAAGCAGTTTCTACGGGGTGGACATCTCGCAGATGATAACTTCCGGTAGCGGTTTGTTTTCGTCGTTGCTGCAAACGGGAGGTACTCTCACAATGTGGGAGGAAATGCTTCCTGCCACAGACGGCGGTGTCGTCAATGAAATGTTGAAGTCGCAGTACGACATTGTTTTCGGCAACTGGCCGGACAGTTACAGCGACCCGACCAACAAAATCGTGTTGGTGGTGGACGACAACAACGAAATAGACGACATGACGCTTTACGCATTGGGGCTCAAATCCACCGAGGAAATAAATGCCATATTGGACGCCGCTCAAAAAGGAGAGGAACCCCCTGCAAGTACGCAAAAACACTGGACGTATGAAGAAATTTGCAACTTGCAGTACAAAACCATCTTCAATTACGAACGCTATCAAAAAATGGGCAACCTGTGGTACGACGCCACGGAAATAGACAACGTGCTGAATTCCATGTACGAAGACGACAGTGTGGGAATGAAACTTGAAGTGGTGGGAATAATCCGTCCCAACCCCGACGTTGCGTCGCACATGCTTTCGGGAAATATCTGTTACACTTCGGCGCTTACGCAGTACGTGATAGAACAGGCGCAGGATTCGCAGATAGTGCAGGAACAAAAAGCCAACCCCAATGTGGACGTCTTCACGGGACTGTACTTCCAAAACAACAATTTGCCCGTTGAGCAGAAAGCGCAGTTTTTCACCGACTACGTTTCCGGTTTGGACGTGTCGGGTAAAGCCGATGTTTATTTGACCATCAACACCGTGCCAACCGATGCCGAGGTGGAACAAGCCACGACGCAACTGTACGGCATGGAAGAAGAACAGTTGCGTTCCACAATACTGAATTTGTACAAAATGGCAGGCAGCGTTTCGGGGACGCAATCCCCTCAGGTGGAGGACTATCTCAGCAAGTTGAGTTTTGAAGAGTTGCAAAAGTTGATTCCCACCATTGCGCCGGGGTACGCAACGTACACCAAAACAATTCAAATAATTATGACGCTGCCCACCGAGCAGCAACGTGCCGACAAACTGGACGAAGACATTGCTTCCTACACATTGGAGCAAAAAGCCAACTGTTTCGACACGGCAATGCCGTTTTCTTCCACAACCTACGACGACAACCTTGCCGAACTTGGAGATCTGGACTTGGCGTCCCCCTCTTCAATCAGTCTGTACGCCGTTTCATTTGCCGCCAAAGACGACATCGAAAAGGACATTGCACGCTACAACGAAGGCGTTTCGGAAGAACAGAAGTTGGAGTACACCGACTACGTTGGTTTGCTTATGAGAAGCGTAACAACCATCATTGACGCCATCACCTACATTTTGGTAGCCTTTGTGTCCATTTCTCTCATTGTGTCTTCCATTATGATAGGGGTGATAACGCTCATTTCCGTACAGGAACGCACAAAAGAAATAGGTATTTTGCGTGCAATAGGCGCAAGCAAACGCAACGTTTCCAGCATGTTCAATGCCGAAACGGTAATAATCGGATTTGCTTCCGGCTTGCTGGGAGTGGTGGTAACCTATCTGCTGTGCCTGCTTGTGAACGTGATTTTGCACAGTCTTACGGGTATTCTTACCCTCAACGCCGTGTTGCCTTTCTGGGTGGCAATGGTGCTTGTGCTGATAAGCATGTTGCTTACTTTGGTTGCAGGACTGATACCTTCACGCAGTGCGGCAAAGAAAGACCCCGTGGTGGCTTTGCGCACGGAATAACAACGCTTTCACAAAAATTTTCAACTTAAAAAGGGCTACGGCATTGCCGTGCCCTTTTTTTGTTGCACACGACACGGGCACAAAGTTTTGTCAAAAACGTTCGACCTTTTTCCGCCGTTGTGTTGTCACCGATTTTTTTGTGTGTTACAATTGTATCATGAAACTTCTGATACCTTGTGCCACAGGGCTTGAAGCGGTGGTAAAAAGACAACTTCTATTGTTGGGTTACGGCGAAACACGTGCCGTAAACGGCAGAATAGCGGTGGAAAACTGTTCCTGGTCGGACGTGGCACGTCTCAACGTTTTTTTGCGTAGCGGCGAAAGGGTGCTTGTGCAGTTGGCAAGTTTTCAGGCAACCACTTTCGACCAATTATTCGACGGAGTGGCGTCCGTTGCCTGGGAAGATTGGATTGACGCACAGGGCAAAGTTACCGTGGTAACAAAAGCGGTGGACAGCCTGCTTTTTGCCCACCATTCCATTCAGGCGGTAGGCAAAAAAGCCGTCGTTTCCGTTCTTCAACGCAAGTACGGCAGCGTTGAGGAAAGCGGTGCGGAATACAAGGTGGAATTAGACATAACAAAAAACACCGTATCCGTCAATCTGGACACCTCCGGCGTGGGTTTGCACAAGAGAGGGTATCGCACTTTAGCGTATTCCGCCCCCTTGAAGGAAACAACAGCCGCCGCCCTGATTGACCTTTCGGTGTGGAATCCCGACAAAATGTTTTGCGATTTGTTTTGCGGAAGCGGCACATTGCCGATAGAAGCGGCAATAAAAGCGTTGAAAATAGCCCCCGGCAGAAACCGCACCTTTGCATTTCAGCAGTGGAACTGTGTGGACAAAAACGCTCTTTCTTTTGCGTTTCAGGAAGCGGACGACATCAGGCAAAACCGTCAACTCAACATTGTGGGAGGGGACGTCAACGCCAAAGCGGTGGACATTGCGTGGTATCACGCCAAGCAGGCAGGCGTGGAAAACAGCGTAAAGTTCAATTTGCGCAGCGCACAGGAATTTGTTACACGTCAAAGTTACGGCGTCAACATAAGCAATCCCCCCTACGGCGAAAGGTTGGGCGACGTGCAGGAGGCTCGACAAATTGCCCGTGATATGGGCAAACTGTACCGCACGTTGGACAAGTGGAACTTCTATTTTTTGTCGCCCAGCCAGGATTTCGAAAGGGATTTCGGACGCCGTGCCGACAAAAAACGCTACATTTTCAATGCGGGAATAAAGTGCAGTTTCTACACGTTTTGCGGTCCCAAACCGCCCAAAAATCTGTGAAAAAAACTGACGTCGGGAAGCGTTGCAAGATTGTTTGCTTCCTATGCGTGTTTACTTGTTTCAAAACAGTTTTGCACCAAAAAAGACGGCTTTTGCCGTCTTTTTTTGCAGAGTTAATTTGTAAGTAAACTATTGCTTTATTGAAAAGGTGAATTATACTTTCAAGTGCAACACCTGAAGAAAAAGAAAAAGTGCATATAAATCTCTGGTACAATAGGTTAAGCAAAAAAAACACACACCAAGGAGAAATATGTGAACTACAATCATCTTACAATAGAAGAGCGTTGTTGTATACGAGAATCCTACAAAAAAGGTAAAAGTTTCTGTTAAATTTTGAACTTTTCTTGTTTGGCGTTTCGGACTTTTGCGAGTATCTTTTATGCCGTATTGCTTAAACTTGCCCTTTGCAATTTGTCTTTTGAACAAAGTTGTAAAGGGGGGGCAATTTCCGTTTTTCCCTTTCATGTATTCGCAAACAGTCGCCGTAGGGCGAATTTTTGTTTTTACTTGTTTGTTTTATGCTGCGGGGAAAAATACGCCTGTAATAAAAATTTCCAGTCCAATACCGATAAGTATTATTCCACCGAAAATTTCCGCTTTGTTGCCCAATTTTGTGCCGAATTTTTTGCCGACGTACACCCCTCCGACACAAATTGCAAACGTTACCAATGCAATTATTGCAACGCTTGTCAATGCCTGCCACACGTCGTAGGAGGAAACGGTGAAACCCACCGAAAGGGCGTCGATACTTGTTGCCACAGCCTGCGTAAGCAATACAACTGCGGTAAGATTTTTGTGCGACTGCTGTTCGGAGGAGTTTTCCTTGTGCGTTACACCTTCGTAAATCATTTTTCCGCCAATAAACCCCAACAACGCCAAAGCAATGTAGGGGATTGCCACTGTGAATTTGTCAAACTGTTGCGCCACAGTGCGCACGCAAATCCAACCAATCATGGGCATAAGCGCCTGAAAAAATGCAAATATCAACGCAACAAGCACCACCTTGCGCACTTTCATGTTTGGGTCGTTGAGTCCGTTTGCCATAGAAACGGCGCATGCGTCCATTGCAAGTCCCACTCCCAAAAGAATACTGTTCAAAATAAGTTTCCACCACATATTTTATTCCTCCGCAATTCGGGTAATTCCTTTCAAACCGACAGTAGTGCAAAAACCGTTGCAGTACCTGACAAAAATTGCCGTACAAAATGACAACCGCCGCATTGTTTCAATCATTCTTTGCCGTCCGACGTGTGAAAATGGTCTTTTGTCGGACGTTGTTTGCCGAGTAAGCATCGGGATACTTCCCCCGAAGGTTGTTCGGGCAATTTGCTATTTTGCAACTTGCCGTTGGGCGATAGCGCACATCGAAGAACTTGCCGACTACGTTTCCGACAAAGTTTTTGGCAGGGCATGGAAACGTTTGTGCAACTGTTTTCTTTGGTGTGGTCGGACGTTCATGCTTGTCAACTCTTGCATTTTGGGCATTTTGGCGTCGTCAGGCGCTTTCAACGAAAACACTGCTGTATTTTCGACGAAAAGCACAAAAACACGCAACCGCTACTCAAACAACTTTGCAGCAGCGCCGTCAAAAATCCGCCACGGCACAAACATTTTCGCACGGTTGTTTGTTGAAGCAAAAAAAATAACGAGCCTTACACCGACAAAATGTCAGCATAAGTCTCGTTCTTCAATGTCGAACCTGGATATTGTCCATTGTGTAGGCACGACAACTAAAACTAGCGAACTACTCCCTTACGATGAAGTATTCTAACACAAAAGAATTTGCACGGCAACTGTTTTAAGGTAACCAAACGTGTAAAAACACGCCAACGGTGCGCAGGGTAACGTCCAAAAGCCTTTTTAAGTACTCGACACGGCATTGTAACGCAAGCAGGCTTTTGTTGCAAAGCCACTGTCGGGGAATCTGCATGCACAGTTGATTTCGTGTAGTTTTTGGTGTCAGCAAGTTGCCCGAGCAACAATTTCCAAAGGTATTTTCCCTTTGTTTTGCGCAGTGGCAATCGCTCTGTTTCGAAAAAAACTACCTCAACGTTCAATGCGGTTGCCACTTTGTGCAAATGCCTGAAATCTGCTTATTGTGCAATTTTTTCAAGTACGGTAGGGCAAATTGCGTACAATCACGCAATCTACTCCTTGTTTTGCTTTTCCCTTTGCAGGTCTGCGTAAAAATCGTCCGCCTGTTTTTTCCAGAACATGGCGTCGTCATCCGTTATTTTGCGAATTACCCTGCACGGGTTGCCACACGCAACCACGCCGTCGGGAATATCGTGCGTAACAACGGAGTTGGAACCTATCACCACGTTGTTGCCGATTGTAACGCCGGGGTTTATCACGGTGTTGCCGCCAATCCACACGTCGTTTCCTATCGTAACGCTGTACCCGTATTCGAGTTGTGCGTTGCGCACGTCCTTGTCGATGGGGTGTCCGGCAGTGTACACGCACACACGTGGAGCCATGAAAACATTGTCGCCTATGGTAATTTTGTTTACGTCCAGCATTATGCAGTCGTAGTTTGCGTAAAAGTTGTCGCCGATACTGATGTTGCAACCGTAATCGCAAAAAAACGGTTTGTTGATAAAACTGTTTTCGCCAAGGTGTGCAAAAAGTTGTTTTGCAAGCGAACGCCTTGTTTCAAAGTCGCCGAAAGAGGTGGCGTTGAATTTGTCCAAAAATTCCTCTTTGTTTTTTTGCATTTGTTCTCTTTTTTCATCCGGCACAAGGCAACAGTACAGTTTGCCTTCCAGCATACGTTTAACCTGAGACATAACATTCCTCCTGATTTGTACACACATTGTACCACACGCCGAGCCTGGGTGCAAACTGTTTTGCATTGTCATTTTCGTCTGTGAAAATTTTTACCTTTTCAGTTTCGTCTTGCCCTGCTTTGTGTGCAAAGTTTTGCCTTTTTTGACGGCTTTTGTACACATTTGGATGTGCTTGTAAAAAAACTTCGCTTGTGTTACAATTTTTGTGGCATAAAAGCGAAAATTTGCAACAAAAAACCCCTTTGCAACGTTTAATTACTGAAAACACAACCACGGAAAGCATATGCGAGAACAAAGAATCGATTTTTTAATAACGGAAATTGCAAAAAACAACAGCGATGCGGTTGCGGAACTTTTTGCAAGCATAAAAAACGGCGTGTATGCTTTCTTGTACCCCTACTTTAACAACCGTGCCGACACCGAGGACTGTTTGCAAACTACGTTTCTGAAAATCTGCAACAGTGCGTCCTGCTACCAACCGCACACAAACGGAAGGGCGTGGATTTTCCAGATAGCCAAAAACACCGCTTTGGACGCCTTGCGCCGAGAAAAATCCACCGTAAACGTGGATGACTTGCCGGAAAAAGGCAGGGAAATGCCACAGACGTTTGTGTTTGACGCCATGCAGCGAGTGCTGGATGTTGAAGAAAACACCATCGTGGTGTTGCACGTTTTGTGGGGGTACCGTCACAGAGAAATTGCCGCCATGCTTAATTGTCCCGTGGGTACGGTAACGTCCAAGTACAAACGTGCCGTGGAAAAGTTGAAAAGAGAATTGAAGGAGAACTGACAATGAAATCGTGGAAAAAAAGATTGAAAAGCGAATTGGATGCAATAGTACCTGCGCAACCTGCAAACGTGCGTTGCGACAGGGCGAAGTCCTCATCCGCAAACACGTTTTCCCGCCGTCCTGCCCTGTGGATTTCGGCGGTGGCTGCCGTGCTGGTACTTGCCGTAGTGCTTCCCTTTGTTCTCCCCGTAGGACAAACTGCATCGGCATGCGTGACTGTGGAACTCAATCCGAAAGTAGCCTTTGTAACGGAAAAAGGCGTCGTTTCCGACAGTGTCGCCCTCAACGAAGACGCCGACATTGTCCTCAACTACGACAGACTGTATGAAAAACTTTTGGGGTTGCCGATAGACGAAGCGGTAACGCTTTTTGTGGATTATTCGGCACGTTTAGGGTTTGTGGATATGGACGACGTTGCGACGCTGCGTGTCAGCGGAGGGGATGGCGAAAGCCTTGCTACCGTTGCAAACAGCCTAAACGACTACTTCCAAAAGAAGGGCGTGTACGCCGTTGTAGCGGAAAACGTAACGGATGCCGACGGGCTTGCGTCCATTTTGGGAGAAAGCCTCAAAAACTTTTTCAACGACACTGCCCGCCAATCTCCCTTTATTTCTCAAAGACAGGCGGAAGGGCTTTCCGAGCAACAGTTGCAAAGTTACTACCAAAGTCATTATCTCTACGGCGAAGTGAAAAACACCGTGCGGTTGCTTGTTGCGCACTTTTTGGATGAGTTGGGAGATATTGCCTCTTCGGCGATAGCACACCTCGAAGAACTTGCCAACTACATTTCCGATGAAGTTTTCGACAGGGTAGGCGAAACGTTGGTGCAACTTATTTCTTTGGTGTGGCCGGACGCCTCCGCATTGCAGGATTTGGTGCATATTCCGCAAAGTTTGCAGGAATTTGCCCAAAAGGTAACGGATTTCCTCAACGTGCAGGTGCAAATGCGGTTGCAATTTTACGGCGAAATGTATCAAACGGTAAGGGAAGCCATTTCCGATGCGGATTTTGACGCCTTTGTTCAAAACATAGTAGCGCAGTACGGCTCTGCCAACGACTATTGGCAAAACGCCAACAACTGAAAATTTCAAAAAAAATCAATTTGTGTGCAACAAACGGCACTTTGATTTCGTTTAATGTGCGAAAAGACAAAAACGAAAAGGAGGTTTCGTTATGAAAAAAGTAGCGTGGATATTATCCGTGGTTTTGTGCGTTTCCCTTTTGATTGTGTGTTTTGCAGGGTGCGCACCCAAGGGGGACGAAGCCAATTCCTTTGTGGCATTGGACATAAATCCCTCGGTAGAAATGGTAGTGGACAACAACGACAAGGTTGTCAGCGTCTACGGTTCCAACGAAGACGGACAGGTTTTGCTGTACGGCATGGTGGAAGACTTGGTGGGCAAAGACGTGGAGTACGTCGTTGCACAAATTACCCGTGAGGCGGCGGAACTCAACTATCTGTTTGACGGCAAAGCCGTACATGTAAGCGTATCGTCGGGGCGTGGCGAATTTGTCGCCGACAAACTGACGGGAAAAATTGAAACGGCAGTATCGGAACAGGCGGCAGAGGCGGGCATCACAGTTGTTACCGACGGCGAACTTCCCTATTCGTTGCAACGCCGTCTGGAAGAATTCAAGGCAAAGTATCCCGACGACGAAGTAATTCAGAACCTCGGTTTTGCGCAATTCCGTTTGGCGGTGTCGGCATCGGAAACAGGACAGGTAACGTTGGAAGCAGCCGTCAAACTTGACACAAAGCAACTGATGGCAATGCTGACTGCGGCAAGCGAAAACATTGCGGAATTTGCCACCAGAACCTACGAGCAGGCAAAAGCCGCAGCAAGCCAGGTGTACGACCAACTTGCAGCCAAAACGTTGGACAGCATCTACGCAGCCTATTACACATTGCACGCTTTGGAACATCCCACAACAGTGTACTACGGCGTGATGTACGAAATGTACTCGTGGAGTGCGCACGGTATCGGAGCCATTGCCGACGTTGTAAAATACATGCAGACCGTTTCCGAAACACCGCTGACGGAGGAACAAATTGCCGTTGTCGTCCAAGCGTTGAACCTTTCCGAAGAGGAAGTTGAAAACATACGCAATGCTGACGGCGAAGTAACGGTAAGAAGTATCGAAGCGTACGCCAACAAACTGTTTGAAAACAGCGAAGCGGGCGAGTTGGTGGCACAACACAAAGAGGCTTTGACGCAGGCTCTGCACGACATAGAAGCCCAACTGACGGTGGAAGTGGCAGCCTTTGCCGAAGAGTACGCCGATGAAATTCAACTTGTGGCAACTTCTGCTCAACAATTTGCCACACTTGCCGAGTCATTGCTTCCCCCCGTCGTAACGGAAAATGCCAAAGGTTTCATCAACGAAATGAAAGAAACGGCACGGCAACTCAAAGACCTTGCCGATAAGTACCGCAACGAAGGTTTTTCGGCGGCACCCCTGTATGAGGCGGAAGCGTTGCTTACGGAGCGGGCAAACGCAATGTTGGAAAACATCAAAGCCGACCTCACCGAAGAGCAACTTGCCGAAGTGGAAGAAATCAGGGCATCTGCCGAAGCGACGCTTGCTTCTGCAAAAGAAACGTTGGAAAATGCCCTTGCAACTGCGGAAGCGGAAGCACGTGCCTACCTTGAATCCCTGAAAGAACAAAGGCAAAGCGAAGCGTCCGCTCAATAACTTTCAACTACAGTCCCTTCCTTAAATAGTGTGCCGTCCGAGGTTTATGCTTCGGGCGGCACACCTTTTTGAAACAAGTCCCGCAAAAGAACGTTGCCTTTTGACGTGGCGCAGGTACACGGCAGAGGTGTTTTTACAGCAAAAACACCGCTTGCGTTGCGCAAGCGGTGTTGGTATTTTTTGCAGAAATTTTCCGAAAAACTAGTTTGACGACAAAATGTTTTTGAGTTTTCCTTTAAGGCGGTTGTGCATTTTAATTACCGTATCGTAGGGTTTGTCCATGATGTTTGCCGCCTCTTTAAGGGTGTATCCGCAAAACCATTTCAAAATCACCACGTCACGTTCGCTTTCCGTCAGTTGTCCCATGGCATGCCAGATTTCCACCGACATTTCGTCGTTGAAGTCGGAAAACAACTTTGCCTGTTCGTTTACAGTGGGGTTGTTTTCCGAATTTCTTTTGCCCAACTGTTTGCACATAGAGTACAACCATCCTTCGGGGTTTTGTATGTAAGGCAGGTCCGTTGTGCGTATGTACTGAAAAAAATCTTCCGACATGGCTTTTGCAACTTCTTTGTTTCCGTACTGATACAAACAAAACTTTGTTGCCAACGGACAAAATTCGTCGTGAAAAAGGCGGAAGTTGTCTTCGTCCTTGATGTTTTTCAGTAATTCGTTGAATTTTTCCCTTGTCATAAGTTTCGCTCTTTGAAGTATACTTTATTACATTTTAATGTCATTGCAACTGTTTGTAAACAATTTTACAACAAATTGTTACAAATTTTGCAAAAAAAATACAAAAAACGCCACGGGAAAGCGGGTAAAACAACTCACTTTGCCTGTGACGTCCGGTAAACTTGCAATTTGATTGACTCTGCAAAACCTCAAATAAAGGGAAATGCGGCTTCTACCGTACACGCACCAATCCGTAACTGGCAAGCAGCATTTCCACGCTGTCGCAACAGTTTCCGTAACAAATGACGTGGTGGTTTCCGCATGGGCGTTGCAACAGCAGTTTCACGTCCTCGTCAAGATGCACACGTATTTGCGTCCTGCACAAATTATCCTCTTCCAAGTTGCCTGTAATTTGTCCGCTACTCAAGAAGTAGTGTTTCAGGTCGGAGGAAAGACGCAACACGGTAACGTCGCCGACATGCATTTTGCCACGCACGGCAACGCCTATGCCGCTTTCAAAATGCGTGTCCAGTTTGAAACTTTCCGTCATGGAAAGGGGCAACGTACAGTGGGCAAAAACAACGCTGTTTTCCGCCGTTTCTATGCGAGAAGGATTTGCCTGAAAAGATGGTTTTCTGCACACGGCACGCAGTAAGCACATGGAAAGCATTGCCATAAGGTCGCCTTCGCAGGTGGCAACGGTATTTTCGCTGTTTAAGAAAGCCAACGCCATGCATCCCGTCATCTTCACGTCGGAAAGCAGGTCGAAACAGCGCAATGCAAACCCGTCAAGACGGTGTTTTTCCACAATCTGTTTCACGCATTCGTAAATATTAAGCGAACTTTCCAATTCCGATTTGTCAAAGGCACCGTCGGGAAGTTGCTTTTGCGACGGATGCATGGTCTTGGACATATTTTCCAGTTCCGCAAGGTCTATGTCCTCTATTTCCGTGCCGAACAGTTTTCTTACTGCGGCGTAGTCGGGCACCGAGGCAATCAGCCAATCGGAAGGTTTTCCTATCATTCCGAGACGCATGTCGGCAAGTTTTTTGCGTGCTTTGCCCAATTTGCACAGTTGCGTTATTCTGCGAGCAATGTGGTCTGTGTCGCCGTGCAGTACTTCGCCTTCCAACTGCCTGTTTTTCAGATAGGTCAAAATTTCCAAAGAAGCGGCAAGGCTGTTGTTTGCGCCGTTTGTCAGCAGGTAGTAGGGAGGTTGCAGTTGTGCAAAATTTTGCAAAAACGCCCATGCCAACACACCTATGCAACCACCGACAATAAATCCT